>Ga0068877_10003762_pt1 | contig 12005 bp, 11 predicted proteins | sample NOAtaG_FD_66437 | JGI IMG/M metagenome (GOLD analysis project Ga0068877, IMG submission 66437) | Freshwater lake microbial communities from Lake Erie, under a cyanobacterial bloom - NOAA_Erie_Diel6S_1000h metaG | ecosystem: Environmental > Aquatic > Freshwater > Lake | place: USA: Ohio, Lake... | reverse complement strand
CGGGGTGAGAAACTGACGCGCCGTAACGCGCGGCCCAGTCTTGTCCTCGTTAGTGCGATTGATCTCATAGATCAAATTCGTCCCACCCGCAATGTCAGGACCATAGGTCAGCTTCGGTGCCTGCGAGTTAAACAACGGCATCAGCAGAATGGCAGCCGTTACCAACAAGAAGAAGGCGATCACCGTGAAGCCACCGGAATGCGTCGGCATCTTCAAGGATTTCGAAAGAAATTGCCCTATCAAAAATGGGATCACCAACGCGCCGACGAAGAGGAGGACATTCAGCAGTCCATACTTCCAGTCCGCGGAAGCAGATGCTCCATCTCCAAGAGATGTCTGAGCCAACAATGACAATTGATCAAGCATGGGTAGGTCCGTACCAAGTTATTCGACTCGAGTGGATACAAGTCTCAGTATTTATGCCTCGACACTACGGATTGCAGCGCGATCGACGGTGAGTTTGGCATTTGTGCCTTCATCTACTCTCACCGTAACCGTTCCTGCATCCGCATTGACGTTGGCTACGATCCCGTGGATTCCTGAGGACAAAACCACGCGGTCGTTCTTCTTCAAATTGGACAGACGTTCTTGCAGTAGCTTTTGCTCTTTGCGACCAGCCTTGGGGACAAGCAACATAAACAAATAAAATGCAACAAACAAAACGAGAATCAAATTCAACGGGTTGTTGAGGAACGCTTCCAAAAAACCTGTATTTGCAGGTTTCTTGGTCACAGTACTCGAACTCGCCGCCCCAACATCATCCGCCGCTGATTCGGGCCTGGATTGCATCTCGCCGGAAGAACTCGGCTTTGATACAGAGGGCACTTGTTCCGGCGTGCTTGCCGCAGGCTGAGGTGCCGGCGGAGCGGTTGTGCCTGTTCCTGTCGTCGCTTCTTGGCAATAGGCTATCAAGAACACGTCCGTTGGGACGGCCCCCAGCACTACTGAAATCACGACTATGGAAACAGCAAATCGCCCCATTTGGGTGGTAAGACTCTCTTTCTCGGTCCAACTTCATGGAAAACCTCGCAGTTTACGTGGAGGAAAAAATCGTCACAAGTCCAGACTGGTCGACTTGTTGAGCAATCTTGCTCGGTAACAATGTCTGCCAGCGCCCTAATTCTTGAAAACGGAACCCATTTCGATGCACGATCGTTCAAAGTTTCTCCAAATCACCTGGATTTTTGCGATTCTGTTGCATTTCAACCCGAACTCTCATGCCGACGATGCCGCCGAGGCTCGGTTGCTTGCAGATATCAAGTACTTGGCCTCGGATGAGCTCCAAGGGAGGGCGGCGGAGAATCCTGGCCTGGAAATGGCTGCGGAATTTATCGCCAATCGATTTGCAGTACTCGGCCTTAAGACAGATCTTTTTGAAGGCAAAGCTTTCCAAGAATTCACCTTGGATGGCTCGATCGAAGCGCCCGCAGCCAAGAATAGCCTCTCGATCTCGGTAGCCAGCGGTGAGATCCAGTCATTGAAGTTGCAAGAAGAATACTTACCTCAAACCCTTGGAAAGAACGGCTCCTTCGACGCCGAGATGGTCTTTGCCGGCTATGGCATCACTGCGACCGACTTGAACTACGACGATTATGCCAACATCGATGTTCGTGGCAAAGTAGTGATCGTCCTTCGCAAAGAACCTCAAGCGAACGATCCAAAAAGTCCATTCGACGGAACAGAGCCATCCCAGCATGCACTCTTTACAACCAAAGAGATCAACGCAGCCAAACATGGCGCCGCTGCGATGATTCTCGTGAACGATGCAAGCAGCGAAGCAGCCAGTCCCAACAGTTTGCTCCCCTTGTCGTCTGGCGGCGGATTAATCAAAGATCAGATTCCGACTTTATTCATGAAGCGATCGATTCTTCAAGAATGGCTCAAGACGGCTGGGCGGTCGCTCAAAGAGATCGAATCAACGATAGATCGAGAATTGAAGCCGCAATCGTTCGTGCTCCCAGGCTTCCGCGCGAAAGGTTCCGTAGCCATCGAACGGACCAAGCTTCGATCAATCAACGTTTTGGGTTTGCTACCCGGCCAAGGTGCATTGGCCAACCAATACGTGGTCGTCGGCGCTCACTTTGACCACGTCGGGATGGGAGGAGCAGGATCGTTAGCACCGGGAACCATCGCTGTGCATAACGGTGCAGATGACAATGCCTCCGGTACCGTTTCTCTGTTGGAATGTGCGAGAAGATTAGCGGGGATCGCCAAGGAAAATCCGACACGAGATCGGCGCAACATTTTGTTCATTACTTTTTCCGGTGAAGAACGCGGATTGCTCGGTAGCATCTATTACGTCAACCACCCTCGTTTCGAATTGGAACAAACCGTTGCAATGCTCAACATGGATATGGTAGGTCGGCTTACCAACAACGAATTGACCGTCTACGGAACAGGCACCGCGAAAGAATTCGATGGAATGTTAGACACTATGAACTCTAAGCTAGCATTCAATATTCAACGCATGCCGGAAGGCTTAGGGCCCAGTGATCACGAATCGTTCTTTCGAAAGGACATACCTGTTCTTCATTTCTTTACGGGGCTACATGACGATTACCATCGCCCCAGCGACGATTTTGACAAAATCAATTTCGAGGGGATGGAACGCATTGCGAGAATGGTCACTGATTTGACGGACCGAATTGCGACCGATGCGAATCGGCCTTCATTTATCAAGGTGACTGGACGAGCGAACCCACAATCGAATCGCGCACGCACCGTTCGTTTAGGCGTACGACTCAATGGCATGGTAGTAGACCGCGTTTTGCCTCGTTCGCTCGCGGAGAAAGCTGGCATTCAAGCAGGCGATACCTTGATTGCAGTAAATAGTCAGGAAATTTCCAGTCGTAGTGAGTTGGATACATCCTTGCGGAAGTCAAAGAAGGGTGACGAGCTCGCGATCGGCGTGCTGCGTGGAAACGAGAAAGTTACCTTGAAAGTTGTCTTGGTAGATTAGATCGCTATTTACGCGAGCTTCATGAATTGTCAGAATTGGGCCGGATCTAGGGGTAAATATCGTCCTAGCCAAACACTGCGACGATCGACGGATCGATTGTCGTTTGAAAATATGTGAACAAAACCGTCACAGACAACACTGTCATCACGACGACTATTGTCATCACGACAATCACAGCCACGACATTCACAGTCATTTAGCAAGGAGTGCTAACAAGTGCGTTTACGAATTTCTCTCGCGACCGTCGCCATGATGGGGATTTGCTCAGCAAACGCCCTCGCTCAAGCTCCTGCAGCGGCAGGCAACACACCACCATCTCAGCCTCCCAAGACAGGCGCGACTTCCGTGGCATTGGTCGATGTTGGCTACATCATCAAGAATCATCCCAACTTGAATGCAGAGATGGAACGCCTCAATGCCGAGGTGAAAACAGCGCAGGAACAAATTGAACAACGTCGGACTTCATTGCTGGCCGAAAGCGAAAAAGTGGCGAGCACTTTTGACACGAACTCTCCTGACTTCAAAGCGAAGCAAGAACAATTGCTTAATCAAGAGAGTAAGCTTCGAGTTGACTTCTTGGGTCAAGAAAAAGAGTTTGCTGAGAAGCGAGCAACCGTGATGGCCAAATCGTACCAAGACGTGACCGCTGCGATCAACACAGTTGCGGAAGCTTACAAGTTCGATCTCGTTCTTCGGTACAGTAAAGAACAAAATGAAATGAATCCAAAGAACCCGCAATCGGTTAGCTTTGGTGTTCAGCGTGACGTATTGTTCCAATCCCCAGGATTGGATGTAACCGACTACGTTCTCTACGTACTAAAGTCGCGTGTTCCCGCAGTTCCCTCAGCAGCAACCAATAACGCTGGGAATCGAATGTCAACTCCTGTGACTGGAAACCGCAAGTAGACTTGTGCTATCTGACGGTTCGAGACTTTTGTAAGTAGAAAACAATTCCGAATGCAGCAACTACGGTTTCAACAAACGATTGAGCATGTGACGCACGTTAGCGGACGAGGCTACTGGTCTGGACGTGCTGTCAGCTTGACGTTTTTGCCAGCCGAGCCGAATTCTGGAATTGTTTTCTGTCGAACTGATCTACCTGGTAGACCGAAAGTCCCAGCTCATGTCGATTACCGTCGCGATACGCAATTGCGCACCACGTTGGTGCATGCTGGTACGCATGTTGAAATGGTCGAGCATGTGCTGGCGGCTCTTTATGCCCTGGAAATTGACAACTGTATCGTCGAATGCGATGCACCGGAAATGCCAGGCATGGACGGTAGTGCATTGGCCTTTGCGATCGCTTTGGAACGAGCGGGACATCGTCGGCAACTGCTACCTTGTCAGACCGTGAGTGTCACTGCTCCGATCCGACTCGGTGACGAACATCAATGGGTCATGGCGATACCTTCTCGAGATCCTGGACTCACCATTCGTTACGAATTGGACTACGGTACAGAGAGTTCGGTGCCCAAATGCGATTCAACATTGATGATTGAACGCGACACGTTTACGGACTCGATTGCTCCCGCAAGAACGTTTTTAGAAGAACACGAAGCACGACAGCTTCAATCCAAAGGTGTGGCCTCGCATGTCACCTATCGCGATCTTGTCGTATTCGGCCCAAACGGACCGATTGACAATTCATTGCGATTCGAAGACGAATGCTCTCGCCACAAACTGCTGGATGTGATCGGTGATCTCTCTTTGTGCGGTTACCGTATCCAAGGAAAGATCATCGCCCACAAGAGTGGCCATCGATTGAATGGTTTGCTCGCTACCGAATTAAATGAGCTAGCGGAACGACAACGATTGTCGAATAGCTCAGAATGGAAATCAAACAATGTGAGGAAGGCTGCGTGAACCGTTCGCGAGCGAGTTCAACAGTTTCCCAAACAAGCATGACGCTTTGCCAGGAATTTGACCAATGCCAACAATAATTGCCCACACTGCGGTGGTGGATCCTAGAGCCGAGTTAGACGACGATGTTCGTATCGGCCACCATTGCGTCGTAGGCGCGAATGTAAAGATCGGTCGCGGCACGCGTCTCGAGAATAGCGTGACGTTGACAGGTCACACGTCCATCGGTCGCGACAATCGATTCTTTCCTGGCTGCGTGATCGGCGGTGAACCGCAAGATCTCTCCTATCAAGGCTCGCCAACGCAAGTGATCATCGGGGATGGCAACGTGTTCCGCGAATGCGTTACCGTGAACCGAGGTACCGAGAAAGACGAAGGCACAACGCGAATCGGACATAACTGCTACTTCATGGCCAATTCCCACGTTGCCCACGATTGTATCGTCGAAGATCGTGTCATCATGGCCAATACGGTCATGCTCGGCGGACACGTCCGCGTCGAACACGATGCGACTCTAAGCGGCGGTGTGGCAGTGCATCATTTTGCTTCGATCGGCTGCTATGCATTCGTCAGCGGTCTCTCGCGCGTGTTGCAAGATATCCCGCCGTTCATGCTGGCCGAAGGATTTCCAGCACGTCCACGTTGCGTCAATGTTGTCGCTCTGAAGCGAAAGAACTTTTCGACTCCATCCATTCGAGCGATTAGCGAAGCCCACAAACTTTTGTATCGCTCCAAAGTGGGGGTGAAACATGCACGTGAAATTCTTCAAGGAAATGGTTCGCTGATGCCTGAACTGGAAACACTCTTCGCTTTCATCGATGAGTCGAATCTAGGCAAGCATGGACGCGGCCGCGATCGAAGAAGCTCATCGGCTGGCCATTCGGCTAGCGAACGTGAAGCAGCCTAAAACTCTTAAATCGTCGTTGACCTGGAGAACGAGCCATGAGTCTTGTCAGTCCACGCATTGCTGTAATCGGTGGTGGGCATCTGGGCCGCATCCATGCGAAGCTTCTGTCTGCTAGCTCGGAATGCACTCTTGTCGGCGTTGCGGATCCCTCTTCTCAGTCGCGAGCCATCGTCGAGAACGATCTAAAGCTTGCAACATTTGAAGACTATAAATCACTCGAAGGCCAAGTCGATGGCGTACTCGTCGCGGCCCCTACCTTTCTTCACCATGAAATCGGGTCCTGGGCTCTAGAACGTGGTATCCATACCTTCATGGAAAAGCCAATCGCAGCGACAACGGACGAGGCGCATCGTCTGGTTGCCCTAGCGCATGAAAACCAGTGCACGCTCCAAGTCGGTCATGTAGAACGATTCAATCCTGTCTGGACAACAGCTTCCTCATCTTGGAATAGAGATTCAATTCGCTACATTGAAGCGGCGCGCGAAGGAACCTACACAGGTCGTAGTACGGATATCGGTATCGTGATGGATCTGATGATTCACGACATCGATCTGATCCTTAGTTTAGTTCAATCACCCATCGAATCAGTTCGTGCATATGGCTGGAATGTGTTAGGCAAGCACGAAGACTTTGCCATTGCACAACTGCGATTCCGCAATGGAACGTTGGCTCAGCTTCGCGCTTCTCGTATTGCGGAAGGCCCAAAGCGGACAATGCAGGTTTATTCCGACGAGGGGGTCTGTCACCTTGATTTCGCAGCCGGAACTGTTGTCAAGGTTGACCCACATGCAGACGTAGCTTCGGGACACCGCCAAGCCGATGACTTGCCCGCCGATCTTCGTTCCAAAGTGAAAGATCAATTATTCGGTGAGTGGTTGTCCAAAACAGAGATCAAGCCAGCAGGAGTAAATGCCATCTCCCTAGAGCATCGTGAATTTTTGTTGGCGATCACGACAGGTCAACCGGTAACGGTAAGCGGACACGCAGGCGCGGCAGCGATGAGTATCGCAATGGAGATCGTCCAATCGATCGCGCGAGGGCAACCAAATCAAGCAATCATTCCCGCCGCCGATCGATTCGCTGCCTAGGGCAATAGCCGTAACCAGATCACGAACAATGGACTGAGACGCCACTATCGGCCGCTTGTCGGCATGGAGCTGGTCGAAGTTAAAAATTAAAAGGACACGCACATAGCTGGTCGAAAAGGAAAATAAGGTCGAAAATAAAAGTACACGCACACAAATGAAGTTGGCCTGAACGAAATTCCGAATCGAACGCATAGGCTATCGGCTCTAGAAATGCCGACGATGGAGCAGTCATCCACGACACGCTCGCTAGATCAAAGCCATTCGAGGTGCACTTCTTGGATTCCATCGTCAGGATGCGAAGTCGGTGTGTTGATTTCGGATTCGCTTTGGCGACAGATCGAGTTGCTGGTTTGGTCGCGACAACTCTTCTTTCGTTGGCTGCTTCTTCGTCGACGATCCACAAAACGTCTCCTTGGGATGGGGTGAAAAAGAAAACGCCAACAGCTTCTTCAGCATCGGACCGGGGCCAGCCACATCAGACTCTTTGTCGGGCGATGCGGGTTGATTTTTCTGGCCGTTCCCATAACAACAACAGGATTCGCCTATCACAACCCAGCGAGGTCCAGCTGCGACCTTTCGTCAGGCAGCAAAAACAGGTCTAATGTTTGCTAATCTTCACTTTGACTTTCATTTGCATTTAGTTGAGAAGGAATCGAATCATCGACAATCCCTACGCAGCAGAGAGTGTTGGCCAAACCGGGACTGGAATTCCTAGTTTTGAACCGAGGATCAGTCCGCCCATTCTGGTTCAGATTCGTGTGATAGCCGTATTGCTTATCATTCACGGTGCCTTGCTTTTGCTCACAGGGGGAATTCTGATCGCGGTTTCGATTGTTATGCCGGGCATGATTGCGGCTCAGCAACAGAAATTGCAGCAACCACCAAATGGCCCATCTCCGGCCCAAATGCAAACCATTCTTTTTGCAACCTATATCTCGATGGGCATGGCGGGAGTCATCCCTGGTGTTATTCAAATCGTAGCTGGGATCCTCAACTTTGGGCTCAAGGGACGGGTCCTGGGAATTGTGGCTTTGGTCATGGGTTCGATCTCCATGGGAACTTGCTACTGCGCTCCTACATCAATAGCCTTGTTAGTCTATGGCCTCATCATCTATCTGAACAACTCCTCCGTTCGAGCGTTTGCGTTAGCAAAACAAGGCCTGACGTGGAGTGACATTGAGAAATTGCCTCGGCAGTAAGTCGAAGACTTATCGTTCGCCTTGCTTAGCTTCCTTATAGTCCTTGAGATACCTGTACCTTCCGCCTGCAAAGTCGATGAGTGACATTTCACGACCGTTCGATCCTCCGTTCGACGGTTCAAGACTCACAGCCTTTTGGAACGCTTCGTAGGAAGAAAGTTTACGAGTATCTTTCTGAACATAAGGCTCGATCAGCGGCACGTAATGCTCGAGTCGCTTTTTCAAGTAATCGCCACCGAGGATTTCTTCGTTGATCTTTTTGACGATTTCCAAATAACGTTTGCGATATTCAGGAACAGCGAGCAGTTTGCTACGCAACGGTTTGGATGCGTCTTCTAGTCCTGTCAACGGATCCAGTTCGACAGGAGAACGCCCAGAGCCCCCTGGTCCTCCACCTGGTCCACCGAATCCGAAACCGCCAAAACCTCCACCTCCTCGCGGTTCACTACCGGGAGGACCAACTCGACCGCCGCGCCCTGGACCACCCATGCCTGGACCACCCATGCCCGGACCACCCATGCCCGGACCACCCATGCCCGGTCCACCCATGCCCGGTCCACCCATGCCCGGTCCACCCATGCCCGGCCCCATCCCTGGTTTGAGAGTTTCATTCGCATCGTGTACCACAACATGAAACACCCCTTTCGTATCGCGATACAAACAATAATCGCTAGCACGTGTCCAGTAACCATCGCTATTGATCAATGCGATATCGAGCGCCAAAAAGTGCAGTGCTCCCTCGACATCGAGAATTGGTTCGATCTTCTTAGGTAGTTCTTCTGTGGGGGTTGTGTTCAAAACTCTGCACAACTCGACCAATGCTTTCCATGCTTCTTCGGATTCTTTGCTCTTGATTTCAAAGGTTCTTTTGTAGGCCGCGAGATCATCCCCGACGTACTCTAAACCACCTCTTGCACCTGGGCTGCCAGGGACTTTCCATCGAGTACCTTTGGATGTATTAAATCTCGTTTCGATAAACTCTTTGTTAAACTGTTCTGCATTCGAATAGAGCCCCCAGCTTTCACCGTTAATTACTACATGCACAAAATTAGCAACAGGTGCGAGTGTATACTTCTGTGCCGCTTCCAGATACAACACCGTATGCAAGAAGCTTGGGTCTTCGTGCGAATTGAGCAGATTCAACGTCTTTCGACCGTAAAGTTTCTGCTCAGCATTCGTGAAGTCCATCGATAGATTAAGCGATCGCTTATGCCCGGCAGGTACCATTCCAAACGACGACTGCCCTCGGAAGTGTACGCCGATCGACGAGTACTCTTTTCCATCGACCGTGAGGTTGGCTGGCAACTCTACGTCCGTATTGTTGAAGTCTGCGAGTTCTGCTTCCCAGTCATCGCTTTCAAAGTTCAGAAACAGAGTTCTGATCACACGATCGGAATAGAGGGGTTCGTCGGGATACGACTTCACATCCGAAACGGACACCTTTGGGCCAGGCGTGGCTGGCTCTAGATTCCCCGTCCCTGGAGGCCCAAATCCACGGCCCCCACCGGGACCACCAGGACCAGGACCACCACCGCGGGGGCCTCGCATTCCGCCGAATCCACCTGGGCCTCGGCCTCCAGAGGGTTGCATCTTGAGAAACTCGCGTGCAGCGATTCGTTCCTCCCGATTGAGTTTTCCATCGGTATCGGAATCAAACTTGGCTAGTATCTTTCGCTGTTCACCCATCGGCGGCCCCATTCTCTGTGGTGCCGGAAACGTAAAACTTGCTCCGATGAGCTTCTTCCAGGCCTCTTTTTGATCCGTACTTAGGATCGCCAATGCCTTTGCCTCTAATTCGGGATTTGCTTCATTTCCTTGCGGCCCAGGGCCACGTCCGCCGAACTCACCACCGGGTCGACCTGGCCCTCCAAATCCGAAACCGAAAAGCCCGCCAGGTGGTGGGGCTATATCGAAGAGCTTCTTCAGTTCGTCGCGTTGTTTACCTTCTAGGTGGAGTGCGTCATGAATTTGCTTATCTCCCAAAGCGTGAATCCCGCGACGCTGCAATTGCAGTTGCTCTAGCCGCAACCACTGCTCTTTGGAGACGAGTTCTCGAATGCGGTCAGCTGCTTCGCGATTGGACTTTTCATTGGCTTCTCGCATGCGCTGAAATGCCTTCTGACGCTCCTCTTCCGAAGCTTCAAACAGCCCAGGGAAATCAATCGATCGCATCGTTTCTTCGATCGTTCGCGCCGCTTTGGTTTCTATTTCCTGACATTTCCCTTTTTGCTCTTCTGAAAGGGAAATCTCCTTGCGTACTTCTTCCAAACTCAACAAGCGCAGTATCGAATCGTTGACAGGCCCCATACCCGGTGGGACAAAGCCTGGTGGGACAAAGCCTGGTGGGCCCATACCCGGTGGACCGAAGCCGGGAGGACCAAAACCACCCGGTGGTAACTGGTCTGGACCAACTCCGCGTGGTGGCGAGTCTGGCCTGCGCTCTTGGGCAAAGATTGCGAAAGCGCCTGCTGCACAACCAAGACATACCAATGTACTGGCCAATAGATTCCGCTTCATCTTAAGTTTCCTTTGTTTTACTTCTGGCTAAGGCCCTGCAAATACAGCTGGTGATAAACACCGAATAAAATCATTGCTGCACTTAGGTTTCTAGTTCGAGAGTCGCGGACTGTATGCCCTCGATGCGATTCATCTTGTTGACGAAGAGCACAGGATCGATACCTGCCATCAGTTGAACTCGATACTTGACTTCAATCGCCGCCCCCTGTTTCGTCGTGGCAACTTGCACACAGGTGCATTGATTTGTTTTCTCCGACAGAATGCTCTTCAAGATATCCGTCGCATCGATACCTAATCCGACGCGGACCAGCAGCGAACCAGTGATCCCGGTTGCCGATACGCGAGCAGCATTCTCTGGCTTACTCCAGTCCTTAAGCAATATCGCTGCGACCGCAACGAGGGGAATTCCGATCAGTGGAACGAGAATTTGACCGTACCCGATCGCCATTCCGACAACCACAGTGAAAATGACAAAAGCTGTGTCGCGTGTGTCTTCGACGATCGTCCGAAATCGAACGATCGACAACGCTCCAGCGAGCGAGAAGGCTCGTGCAACATAGTTACCGATCACAGCAGTCACCATGCATATTAGAACCGAAAGCAACACCAATGTCGCAAACATGGCTCGATCGCTCTGGAGATTGCTTTCATCTCGACTACGCCGAAACACCAGGGCGACGACGATACCAGCCAAAAGCGAGAGAACAAAGCGGATGCCTAACTGCAAAGCGTTCTGCGAACTCACATCTTCCAAGGCTAGTAACTTCAAAAAATCATTATCCATCGAATCCAACCACCATCGCCGATCGATACTTGGAAAAGTTCATAGGGACCATTTGGTAATCTTCGACCCATCGTTTCAAACGCAACGGCAGCGAGTTGATGAATTTTAGCTCGACAACCGCCCAGTCCTGAAAGAGGAATTGAGATCTAGCACTTTGAGTCAAATTACGGTGGGTTAGATCCCTACCAAGGAATGCGATGAGTTCTCCCCAAGTTCTTTTCTCAAAGATATCGACAGATAAATTGTAGTCGAACGTAGCTCTGCAGACTTCGTCCCCCTTGGGGTCATAGAATGCATCTCGCTCGTATCGAACCGCGCAGCTGGGTTGAAATGATTTTTTTCGAATCTCACTGCAGAGTTCATTCTCCTCCGCCAAGAAACCTTCGAGGTTTTCTTTGCGGAAAGACTGACGCTTCTTTTGAACGACACCTGAGACGCGTTGTTTACGTTCTAAAAAAAGTTGCGTGGATTCGCCATACTGTCGAAAGCGGTACTTTGTGCCATTCAAATCAGGGTTTCGATGCAACACATCAAGGTTTGGTGTATCAAGATAAAGGCTGCAGACTTGATAGCCATCGCTGGATGAACTCGAGTAAGGGTCTCGTTCCAATTCCTGAACAGCGCGCCCTCGAATGATGTTCGCTCGCTCGACGGGCATCAGGAATTTTAGCTCCATAGCCATTCCCGATTC
>Ga0068877_10003761_pt1 | contig 12006 bp, 9 predicted proteins | sample NOAtaG_FD_66437 | JGI IMG/M metagenome (GOLD analysis project Ga0068877, IMG submission 66437) | Freshwater lake microbial communities from Lake Erie, under a cyanobacterial bloom - NOAA_Erie_Diel6S_1000h metaG | ecosystem: Environmental > Aquatic > Freshwater > Lake | place: USA: Ohio, Lake... | reverse complement strand
CCGATGCGCAGCCCACGCGCCGGCTGCCCGCCTTCGCGGCCTACGACAGCACGCCCACCGGGGGCGGCAAGGTACTGGAAGTGCCGGCCAACTTCGACGTCATGTTCCGCAGCTACGCCGCCAACGGCACGCTGTTCGGCATGAAGGTCGTGAACCTCGGCCCGGGTGTCGAACAGGAGGTGGAGATCCTGCTCACGCCGATTGCCGACAACCCCGGCACGTTGGCCATCTCGCTGCCCTACGACCGCAGCTTCCTGCTCAAGGCCGTGGGCGAGACCGATGCCTTCACCTTCAGCGCCGACGGCGCGAGCGAGTACGAGATCAAGGTCGAGGCCGCGCCGGGCTCGCTGATCCGCGGCAGTGCGCAAGTGCTGGGCGCGGCCTCGGCGCCGGTGGCCAGCGGCAGCTTCAGCACCAGCGGCGGCGGCTTCATCGGGGTCGTCCCCGCGGGCGTGAGCGGCACGGTCACCGTGCGCGTGAACGCCGCCAGCAGCGTGCCGGGCGCCTACCGCATCACCGTGCGGCGCATCACGGCGGCCAGCGGCGCCTGCCTCACCACCGAGACGCTGGCGATGGACGCGGCCGCGCTGCCGCTGCGCGTGCTGCGCGCCAACTCGCTGCACTGCTGGACGCTGGACGTGGCGGCCGGCGAGTGGCTGGAGATCCGCAACCAGCAGGTGTTCGACGGCGCCACCGGCACCATCAGCCTGCGCGCACCCGACGGCCGCGTGCTGGCCAGCGACCCCTACGGCGCCGCCGCCGGCCCCACGGCCGCGGGCATGCTGCTGCGCATGGGCCTGGCCGAGGCCGGCACCTACCGCGTCGAGATCACCAACACCATCGCCACGCAGGCCCTGTTCCAGGGGCTGCAGGCGCGGCGGCTGGCCGGCGTGCAGGTGCTCGGGGCCACGGGCTCGGTGACGCTGACCGACGTGAACGGCCCGTCGGCGGTGCCGCGCTTCGTCGGCCTGCAGCGCGCGGCCGGCAGCGAGCCCGGTGCGCTGCTCACGCAGGGCCCGGCGCGCTACACGGTGTACCCGTCGCAGCAGGTCACGAACTCCACCAGCGATGTCGAGATCCTGGCCCTGGCGCCGCCCGTGGCCGGGATGTGGCCGGTGGTGGAGTTCAGCCGCGCCGTCACCGGCAGCGCGACACCGGTCACCGTGAGCCTGGCGCCGACGACGGCGCTCGGCCTGGACAGCAACGTCAGCGGCACCGGCCCGGCGGCCGGCTCGGCCACGGCGCTGGTGTTCGACGCCAGCGCCGGCACCGAGATCAGCTGGGGCTATGCCGGCACCGGCAGCACCGGCGCGCAGCTGCGGCTGGTGGCGCCGAGCGGCACAGGCGCCGGCGGCGTGCTGGAGCGCGACACCCTGGTCCGCCTGGCCGAGACCGGCCGCTACACGGTGGCGGTGGCCACCCCGGCGGGGAGCAGCCCGGCACCGTACACGGTGCGTGTGAACACCGCCACGCCGCCGGTGCCGCTGGCGCGGTCCACCGGGCCGGCGCCCATCGTGCTGGAGGGTTCGCTGGCGCTCGGCCAGGTGCTGCGCTGGAGCCTGCCGGTGCTGGCGACCGACGCCATCTCGCCGCTGCGCGTGGAGGCGCTGAACAGCGGCTTCGGTGCGCTGGCGCTGCTGCGCAACGGCAACGCGCTGATCGACCGCCATCGCAGCGGCGACGCGCCCACGGGGCCGCTCTGGGTGACGGCCGACGGCACCTGGACGCTGCTGCTGAGCACCCTCAACAACCCCGGTGGATCACTCGCGAGCCAGGCCGGCGACTGGCGCCTGACCGTGGGCCAGCTGGCGCCCCTGCCGCTGGCGCTGGACGAGGCCTTCAGCCGCACGCTGGCCGCCAACGAGGCCGTGCTGCTGGGCCTGGCGCCCGGGGCCACGACCCCCGTGCGCTGGTGCCTGCGGCCGACCCCCGCCACGGCGACCGTCGACCTGTTCAGCCGCAACACCACGGCCGAGCTCTCGCCCGCCCACACGGGCGGCGACGCCAGCCTGCGCCACGGCATCGGCACGCTGGCACCCGGCGGCAACCGCGTGCTGATGCTGGCGCGGCAGCCGGCCACGGCCTCGCTGCGGATCGTGCCGAACCCGACACCGGACACGCTGGCCTTGGGCGCCGCGGCGGTGGCCGGCACCACCGGGCCCTGCCGCAGCGGCTACCACCGCTTTGCCGGCACGCCGGGCACGGCCTACACGGCGCGCATCGAGGCGGGCTTCGAGGGCACGGTGCGCGTGCACTTCCAGAACAGCGGCACCGACTGGGTGAGCCGCGGCACCACCGTCAGCGGGCTCACCCGCAGCCTGACCGCCGGCGGCGTCACCGTCCACGGCTTCACGCTGCCGACGGGCATCGGCGCGGGCACCTGGATCATCGAGGTCGAGGCCGCCGTGGGCAGTGGCGGCAGCTACACGCTGCAGCTGAGCAGCCCTTGAGCGGGCGCAGGAACGCTCACGAGAAAAGGCACGGGGCCTCCCAGCCCCGTGCCTGCGTGATGCCTCCGGGTGCCGGACGACACCACGGCGTGATGACAGCGCCGGCGCAGTCTCGGCAAGCCGGCTCACCACAGCATCCACAAGGAGGTGGATGCCTGGTCTACGATGGCCCGATGAGCACCCAATCGGCACCTGATCTGGCCCGCTTCCGCGCTGCGCGCGACTTTCTTCTGGCCCGGCGCAGCGACTACGCCGCCGCCATGGCCGGCTTCGAATGGCCACAGCTCGAGCACTTCAACTGGGCCCTCGACCACTTCGACACGCTGGCGCAGGGCAACGAGGCGCCCGGCCTGTGGATCGTCGGCGACGACGGGCACGAGGACGTGCTCAGCTTCGCCGCCTTGTCGGAACGCTCCAACCGGGTGGCCAACTGGCTCGAGTCACTCGGCGCGCGGCGGGGTGATCGCCTGCTGCTGATGCTGGGCAACGAGGTCGCCCTCTGGGAACTGATGCTGGGCTGCATCAAGGCCGGCGTGGTGCTGATCCCGGCCACCAGCCTGCTCAGCCGCGACGACCTGATCGACCGGCTCGACCGCGGCCAGGTGCGCCTCATCGTCGCCGGCCCGGCCAGCACGGCCAAGTTCGATGGCCTGGGTGAGGGCAAGGGCGCGGGCGCGGGTCAGGGCCTGCTGCGCATCGTCGTCGGCGGCACCGCCGCGGGCTGGACGCCCTTCAGCGAAGCCGATGCCGCGTCGCCCGTCTACACCCCACGCCAGCGCACCCGCGCCGACGAGCCGCTGCTGCTGTACTTCACCTCCGGCACCACGCGCAAACCCAAGCTCGTGCTGCACACGCACTCCAGCTACCCGGTGGGCCACTTGTCGACGATGTACTGGACCGGGCTGCAGGCCGGCGATCGCCACTGGAACATCTCGTCGCCGGGCTGGGGCAAACACGCCTGGAGCAGCTTCTTCGCGCCCTGGAACGCCGGGGCCTGCGTCTTCATCTTCAACATGGCGCGCTTCGACGCCCGGCGCTGCCTGCAGATGCTGGTGGACAAGCGCCTCTCAAGCCTGTGCGCGCCGCCCACGGTGTGGCGCATGCTGATCCAGGAGCCCTTGGCCGATTACGCGGTGGCGCTGCGCGAGGCGCTGTCGGCCGGCGAGCCGCTGAACCCCGAGGTCATCGAGCAGGTGCGCGCGGCCTGGGGCGTGACCATCCGCGACGGCTTCGGCCAGACCGAGACCACGGCACTGGTGGGCAACCCGCCGGGCCAGAAGCTGAAGTTCGGTTCGATGGGCCGGCCGCTGCCGGGCTACCGGGTCGTGCTGCGCAACGCCGACGGCCAGCCGGCCGACGAGGGCGAGATCTGCCTCGAGCTGAACCCGCGCCCTACCGGTCTGATGCAGGGTTATGCCGGAGACGACGAGAAGACCGCCGAGGTCATGCGCGAAGGCCACTACCACACCGGCGACGTGGCCGCGCGCGACGCCGAGGGCTACATCACCTATGTCGGCCGCGCCGATGACGTCTTCAAGGCCAGCGACTACCGCATCAGCCCCTTCGAGCTGGAATCGGTGCTGATCGAGCACCCGGCGGTGGCCGAGGCGGCCGTGGTGCCCTCGCCCGACCCGCTGAAGCTGGCGGTGCCCAAGGCCTTTGTCGCGCTGGCCCCGGGCGCGCAGGCCGATGCCGCCACGGCGATGGACATCCTGCGCTTTTGCCGCGACAAGCTGGCGCCGTACAAGCGCATCCGGCGCCTGGAGTTCGCCGAGTTGCCCAAGACCATCAGCGGCAAGATCCGCCGCGTGGAGCTGCGCCAGCGCGAAGAGGCGCGGGCCTTGCCGGCGGTGGCGGGCGAGCGCGAGTACTTCGACGACGAACTGCGCAGCTGAGCGCGGGCTTCAGTCGTCCAGCAGCGGCAGCACCTCGTGCCGCAAGGCGCCGCGCGCCTGTTCGTAGTCGGGCAGCGCGGTGCGCACCACGTCCCAGAAGGCGGGCGAGTGGTTCATCTCGCGCAGGTGCGCGAGCTCGTGCGTGACGACGTAGTCGATCACCGGCAGCGCGAAGTGCACCAGCCGCCAGTTCAGGCGGATCGAGCCATCGGCGCTGGCGCTGCCCCAGCGCGTGCTGGCCGAGCTGAGTGCCAGGCGCGTCATGCGCACGCCCAGCCGGGCGGCGAACACGCCGCAGCGCTCTTCGAAGATGCGGCGCGCCTGGCGCTGCAGCCAGCTCTGCACGACGTCGCGGATCTGCTCCGGCGCCGCGTGCTGCGGCAAGCCCAGGTGCAGCGTGAGGCGCGGCACGCCGGGCAGCGCGGTGGCGTCGGTGTGCAGCACGGCGCCTGTGGTGCGCGCATCGAGCACCAGGATCACCGGCTCACCGAGGAAGGGCACCTGCCCGCCCTCGCGCCACTCCACGCGATTGGCCTGCACACGCGCAGCGCGCTCGCGCTGCTCCTGCAGCTTGCGCAGGATCCAGGTTGCCTTCTCGCGCAGGGCGGCTTCGATCTCGCCCTGGCCCAGCCAGCGTGGCGCGCTCACCGTCAGGCCCTCGGGGCCGACGACGAAGCCGATGCTGCGGCGGCGCGACTGGCGCAGCTCGTAGGCCACGCGGTGGCCGGCAAGCAGCGCTTCGCGATGGGCGCGGGGGTGGCGGTGCGCCGGCGGGTCGACGGCCGGCAGGGCGGGTGGTGCCACGGGCGGCGGCACAGCCGCCTGGCGCGGCACCACGGGCGGCACCGCAGGCGCCACCGCCGGCGGCGGGGCGTCGTCGAACAGCGACAGCTGCTCGGGCGGGGGACTCGCGGCGAAGGCGGCCGGGCCTGAAGGCATGGCCGCGGATTCTAGGAGCGGGGCGACGACGCCGCCGCGGCTGCCGGGTAAGCCTCGGGATCGAGCCGACGCATCTCGGCTTCGATCCAGGCCTCGACCTCGCGCATCAGCTCGTCGGGCTGGCGGCCGGTGCTGTCGATCGGCTGGCCGATGGACACGTCGACGATGCCCGGCCGCAGCAGGAAGCTCTTGCGCGGCCAGCAGCGCGCGCTGGTGGCCGCGATCGGCACGATCGGCACGCCGGTGGCAATGGCCAGCCGCGACGCGCCGCTCTTGTAGCTGCCCTGCTGGCCCCGCGGCGTGCGCGTGCCTTCGGGGAACATGATCACCCAGATGCCCTCGGCCGCCAGCCGCTTGCCCTGCTCGGCCACCTTGTTCCAGGCCTCGGCGCGCTTGCTGCGGTCGATGTGGATCATGTCGAGCCGGCCCATCGCCCAGCCGAAGAAGGGCACGTAGAGCAGCTCGCGCTTGAAGACGTAGGCCAGCGGGTGCGGCATCAGCGTCGGGTAGTAGAAGGTCTCCCAGGTGCTCTGGTGCTTGCAGGCCAGCACGACGGCACGGCGGTGCTCGGCGGCGGTGGGCAGGTGCTCCAGACCCTGCACACGCGGCACGATGCCGCAGATGACGCGCGAGCCCCACATCGCCATGCGCAGCCAGCGCATCGTGGGCCAGTACAGGCGCTCGCCGCGGATGAAGATCGACAGCACCAGCATCAGCAGCCCCCACGGCACCACCGTGGCGGCCATCCACAGCACGAAGAGCAGCGAACGCAGCGCCCAGACCAGCTTCATGTGCCGAGTGCCCGGAGAGCGCCAATGGAGGAGTCGGGCTGGTGATCGCGCGTGAGCAGGTGGTCGACGAAAGCCGACAGGCTGGCGTGCACACGCGCGCCGGGCACCTGGGTCTGCAGGGCCTGCAGCGCGTCGGGCGTGAGGCTGGCCGCACGGCCGCTGCGCACGAGGTGCGGCTCGCAGCCGGCCTCGGCCGCGGCGATGAGGTCGCGGGCAGTGTCGCCGACCATGGGCACCTGGGAGATGTCGACGCCGTAGCGGCGCGCGATGTCCAGCGGCAGCCCGGGCTTGGGCTTGCGGCAGGCGCAGTCGTCTTCGGGCGTGTGCGGGCACAGGAACACCGCGTCGATGCGGCCACCGACGAGCTGCAGCTGGCGGTTCATGTGCGCGTGCACGGCGTTGACGGCGCTCATGTCGATCATGCCGCGGCCGATGCCGCTCTGGTTGGTGGCCACCACCACGTGCCAGCCGGCGTGGTTGAGCCGCGCCAGCGCCTCCAGCGCACCGGGCACAGGCACCCATTCCTCGGGCGCGGTGACGTGGCCCTCGCGGAACTCATTGAGCACGCCGTCGCGGCCGAGGATGACGAGCTTGACGCTGTGCATGGTCGCCGACTATGCCGCCAGCCGCGAGAGATCGGCCACGCGGTTCATCGCGCGCTGCAGCGCACCGAGCAGCGCCAGGCGGTTGGCGCGCAGCGCGGCGTCGTCGGCGTTCACCATCACGCCGTCGAAGAAGGCGTCGACCGGGTCCTTGAGTGCGGCCAGGGCCTGCAGGCTGGCGGTGTGGTCGCCGCGCTCGAAGGCCGCATCGGCGCCGGGGGCCACGGCGTGCAGCGCGCCGTGCAGCGCGGCTTCGGCGGGCTCCTTCAGCAGCGCGGTGTCCACGGTGGCGGGCACCGCGGCGTCGGCCTTCTTCAGGATGTTGCTCACGCGCTTGTTGGCCGCGGCCAGCGCGGCGGCCTCGGGCAGCGCGGCGAAGGCGCGCACCGCCGCCAGGCGGCGCGGGATGTCGCCCCAGCGATCGGGCCGCAGCGCGATGACGGCATCGACCTCCTGCGCGCTGTAGCCCTGCTCGCGCAGCTGGCCGACGAGGCGGTCGTAGAGGAAGTTCATCAGCTCGGCCGCGGCATCGCCATGGCCGGCCGGGAAGGCGGCAAAGGCCGTCTTCAGCAGCGCGGGCACGGCCAGCGGCAGATCGCGCTCGATGAGCATGCGGATCACGCCCAACGCGTGGCGGCGCAGCGCAAACGGGTCCTTGTCACCGGTGGGCTTTTCGCCGATGCCGAAGAGGCCGCAGAGCGTCTCGAGCTTGTCGGCCAGCGCCACCACGAGGCCGGCCTGCCCGGCGCTTTCGCGCGGCAGCGCGTCGCCGGCGAAGCGTGGCTTGTAGTGGTCTTCCACGGCCAGCGCCACGGCTTCGGTCTCGCCGTCGTGGCGGGCGTAGTAGCCGCCCATGATGCCCTGCAGCTCGGGGAACTCGCCGACCATGTCGGTCAGCAGGTCGGCCTTGGCCAGCAGCGCGGCGCGGTCGGCCTGGGCGGCCAGCGCCTGGCCACCCAGCTGCAAGCCGATGGCACGCGCGATGGCGCGCACGCGCTCCACGCGCTCGCCCTGGCTGCCGAGCTTGCCGTGGTACACCACCTTGGCCAGTTGCGGGATGCGGCTCTCGAGCGTGCGCTTGCGGTCCTGGTCGAAGAAGAACTTGGCGTCGGCCAGGCGTGGCTTCACGACGCGCTCGTTGCCTTCGATCACGCGGCTGGCGTCGGCCGGGCGGATGTTGCTCACCACCAGGAAGCGGTGCGTCAGGCGGCCCTGGTCGTCGAGCAGCGGGAAGTACTTCTGGTTGGCCTTCATCGTGAGGATGAGGCACTCCGGCGGCACCGCCAGAAACTCGACCGGGAACTCGCAGGTCAGCACGTTCGGCCGTTCGACCAGCGCCGTGACCTCGTCGAGCAGCGCTTCGTCGTCCACCGGCCGCGCGTTCTGCAGCGCGGCGGCGTGCTGCAGCTGGCGCACGATCTCGTCGCGGCGGTGCGCGAAGCCGGCGATCACGCTGCCTTGCTCGGCGAGCTGGCGCTCGTAGTGGTCGGCGTCCTGCAGCACCACGGGGTCCATCGCGGCTTCGAAGCGGTGGCCGTGGGTCTGGCGGCCGGCCTGCAGGCCCAGGGCCTGCACCGGCACGACATCGGCGCCGTGCAGCGCCACCAGGCCGTGCGCCGGGCGCACGAAGTGCACGCTGGTCCAGCCGGGCTGGAAGTCGGGGCCCGAGCCGCTCTCGAGCTGGTACTGCATCACCTTCGGGATCGGCAGCTTGGCGATCGCGTCAGCGAGTGCCACCTGCAGCCCGGCAGCCAGCGTGGCACCCGGCACGGTGCTGTCGAGGAACAGCGCCTCGGCCTTGCCGTCGGGCGCGCGCTTGAGCATCGGCACGGCACTGGCGTCGGCGCCCAGCGCGGCCAGCTTCTTCAGCAGCGCGGGCGTCGGCGAGCCGTCGGCCGCCAGCGCCACCGCCACCGGCATCAGCTTGACGGACTGCGCGCGGTCGGGCGCCACCGCCAGCACATGGCTCACGTGGGCGGCCAGCCGGCGCGGGCTGGCAAACACGTTCAGCGCCGAGTGCTCACCGGCCAGGCCCTGGGCCTTCAGGCCGGCCAGCAGCACGTTGCCGAAGGCCTCGCCGAGCTTCTTCAGCGCCTTCGGCGGCAGCTCTTCGACGAACAGTTCGACGAGCAGGCTCTTGGTGGTGCTCGACATGCTCAGGCCGCCTTCTTCGCCAGCTGCGCCAGCACGTCGTCGGCCCAGCGCCGCGGCGCCATCGGGAAGCCCAGCCTCGCGCGGCTGTCGAGGTAGCTCTGCGCCACGCTGCGCGCCAGGTTGCGGATGCGGCCGATGTACGCGGCGCGCTCGGTCACGCTGATGGCGCCGCGCGCGTCGAGCAGGTTGAAGCAATGGCCGGCCTTCAGCAGCTGTTCGTAGGCCGGCAGGGCCAGCTGCTGCTCCATCAGGTACTTCGACTGCTTCTCGTGCGCCACAAAAGCCGTGAGCAGGAAGTCGACGTCGCTGTGCTCGAAGTTGTAGGTGCTCTGCTCGACCTCGTTCTGGTGGTACACGTCGCGGTAGAGCAGCTTGCGACCGTTGGCCGACTCGGTCCAGACCAGGTCGTAGATGTTCTCCACGCCCTGCAGGTACATGGCCAGGCGTTCCAGTCCGTAGGTGATCTCGCCGGTGACGGGCTTGCAGTCGATGCCCCCGACCTGCTGGAAGTAGGTGAACTGGGTCACTTCCATGCCGTTGAGCCAGACCTCCCAGCCCAGGCCCCAGCAGCCCAGCGTGGGGTTCTCCCAGTCGTCCTCGACGAAGCGCACGTCGTTCACCGTGAGGTCGAAGCCCAGGGCCTCGAGGCTGCCGAGGTAGAGCTCGAGGATGTTCGCCGGCGCGGGCTTCAGCACCACCTGGTACTGGTAGTAGTGCTGCAGCCGGTTGGGGTTCTCGCCGTAGCGGCCGTCTTTCGGGCGGCGGCTGGGCTGCACGTAGGCCGCCTTCCAGGGCTCGGGCCCGAGCGCGCGCAGGAAGGTCGCCGTGTGGCTGGTACCGGCGCCGACTTCCATGTCGTAGGGCTGCAGCAGGGCGCAGCCCTGGGCGTCCCAGTAGCTCTGGAGCTTGAGGATGATCTGCTGGAAGGTGAGCATGGAGACCGGCGTGCGAGATGGGTCAGTGTGCGCCCCGATACGGGCTGCAGAGCCCTTGAGTTTACGGGGGCGGGCGCTGGAGCTCGGCAGTGGGCGACCAGCTCTCGGCCACTGCCGGTGCGAGCCAGCGGCCCAGGTCGGCCGGACTGGCACGGATGGCGCTGGCAGAGATGGGCACCTGCGTGCGCGCTGGATCGAAGAGCTCGGCGGCCACTGGCCGCCCCAGGGCCTGCGAGAGGTGCGCAGCGCAGGGCATCACATAGGCTTCGCTCCCCACCATGGCGTCGATCGGCGCGTCCAGCAACTCGTTCAGGCACCAGGCCAGCCAGCGCCAGTGGTCGGGGCCGGGCGCGGTGTCGGGCGGCATCGGGTTCAGGCGCAGGCCGCGTGCATCGCAGCGTTGACGCAGGCGTGTGTCGTCGAGCACCACGCACAGGGCTTGCGGGCTGCACTGCTGCAGCCATCGTTCACGCAGCGGGGCCGGGCAGCTCGCGGGCTCCGGCTGGGCATAGCTCAGCAGCAGCAGCGAGTGGCTCAGCCTCCGGGCGTGGTCGATCAGGGCCTCATGCCCGCGGTGCAGCGGCGCGAACTTGCCCACGACCAAGGCCTGCGCATAGGGCTTCATGGGGCCTTGCGGGCAAGCCGTTGCCAACTCCACCAGCCGTACCAGGCGTTGCACCAGTACACGGCGTACAGCGCGGCGGTCAGCCATAGACCGCGGCTGGCAAACAAGGGCACGGCGATGGTGTTGACGATGATCCACACCGGCCAGGTCTGTACATGGCGCCCCATGAGCAGCAGCTGCGCGACCACGCTGAAGGCGAGCACGGCGGAGTCGGGGTACGGGGCCACTGCGTCCGTCCACGCTTGCAAGGCGCCGCCGTAGGCGACCGTGACGATCACGGCCACCGCCAGCCGCCACCCTAGGCGCGACCAGGCGATCGACGTGACCGGGCGCACGCCGACCCCTGGAGCGTCCGCCCCGGCACGCCAGGCCCGCCAGCCCAGCAGGCTGGTGGCGATGAAGAACAACTGCAGCAGCACATCGGCGTACAGCCTCTGCTGATGAAACAGCCCTGCGAACAGCACGCACCCGACGATGCCGACCGGCCAGGTGCCCACATGGTTGCGGGCTGCGAGTGCGATGGACAACGCCGTCGTGGCGTTGGCTGCAATCTCGAGTGGCGTCATCAACAGGCGAATCGACAGCAGACGCAAAAACGCCGAAGCGGTGAGGCTTCGGCGTGGCAGTTCAGACGGGACGCCGCGCGGGCGCCTTCACTCATTCAGCCGCTTCGGGCGTGCCTTCAGCTGCCACCGGCTCGGGCCGGTCCACGAGCTCGACGAAGGCCATCGGCGCGTTGTCGCCGACGCGGAAGCCCATCTTCAGGATGCGTGTGTAGCCGCCCGGGCGCGCGTTGTAGCGCGGGCCGAGCACGTTGAACAGCTTGGCCACGACGTCGCGGTCGCGCGTGCGGTTGAAGGCCAGGCGGCGGTTGGCCAGCGTGGCGTCCTTGCCGAGCGTGATGAGCGGCTCGACGACGGCACGCAGCTCCTTGGCCTTGGGCAGCGTCGTCTTGATAGCCTCGTGCGTGATCAGCGAGTTCGCCATGTTGCGAAGCATCGCCAGGCGGTGCGAGGTGGTGCGGTTGAGTTTGCGGGGGCCGTTGCGGTGGCGCATGGTGCGTTCCTGTCTTTATTGAACCCCGGCCGGATCAGGTACCGGGGGTTGCACGCGGGCCGTCTGCGGCCCGCTATCCATGAATGGCGGCTGAACCGGCGGCTCAGCGCTTGTCCAGGCCCTGCGGGGGCCAGTTCTCCAGCCGCGCGCCGAGCGTGAGCCCGCGCGAAGCCAGCACTTCCTTGATCTCGTTCAGGCTCTTGCGGCCCAGGTTCGGCGTCTTCAGCAGCTCGGTCTCGGTGCGCTGGATCAGATCGCCGATGTAGTAGATGTTCTCGGCCTTCAGGCAGTTGGCCGAACGCACGGTGAGCTCAAGCTCGTCGACCGGGCGCAGCAGGATCGGGTCGAAGGTGCCGCTGCTGGCGCTCTTGGAATTGCCCGTGATGGCGCCGCTGTCGATCTCGCCGAGCTTCGGGTCGATCTGGGCGAAGAAGGCCAGTTGCTCGACCAGGATGCGGGCGCTCTGGCGAATCGCTTCCTCGGGCGCGATGGCGCCGTTGGTCTCGATCTCCATCACGAGCTTGTCGAGGTCGGTGCGCTGCTCGACGCGGGCGTTCTC
>Ga0068877_10003756_pt1 | contig 12010 bp, 14 predicted proteins | sample NOAtaG_FD_66437 | JGI IMG/M metagenome (GOLD analysis project Ga0068877, IMG submission 66437) | Freshwater lake microbial communities from Lake Erie, under a cyanobacterial bloom - NOAA_Erie_Diel6S_1000h metaG | ecosystem: Environmental > Aquatic > Freshwater > Lake | place: USA: Ohio, Lake... | reverse complement strand
TCAAACAGCTCCCGCCCCTCGTGCCGGATGCGGGAGCGCTTGCCGTGCATGACCCGACGTGCGCGGACCACACGGCCGCCAAACGCCTCGCCAATTGCCTGATGCCCGAGACAGACGCCGAGGATCGGTATGCTGGGGCCCACCCGACGAATGACCTCCACGGAGATTCCGGCCTCCGTCGGCGTGCAGGGGCCCGGAGAGATGATGATCGCGTCCGGCGCCATGGCCTGCACCTCGACAACCGACAGCGCATCGTTGCGGTACACGGCGACCGTCTCCCCCATCTCCCCGAGGTACTGCACGAGGTTCCAGGTGAAGGAGTCGTAGTTGTCGATGACGAGCAGCATGTCGTCAGGGCCGCGGGTGGAACTGCCGATGGACGGTTCGAAGATACTCGCGATCCACGTGGGTGTAGATCTGCGTCGTGGCGATGTCCGCATGGCCAAGCATTTCCTGAACGGCCCGGAGGTCCGCGCCTCCCTCCAGCAGATGCGTGGCAAAGGAATGCCGGAGCGTATGCGGCGAGACCGGTTTCTCGATCCCCGCGAGGTCGACGTACTTCCGCAGGATCTTCCACGCCCCCATCCGCGTGAGCGGCCTCCCCTGCCCATTGAGGAACAGGTGTCCCTGCCCTGCTCCCCGCTCGAGGTGCGGTCGCAGCTCCCGTACGTAGACGGCCACGGCCCCGATGGCCGACCGCCCAATGGGGACCAGACGCTCCTTGTTGCCCTTGCCCAACACGCGAACCAGGCCGTCCTCGAGAAGCACATCATGCATGGCCAGTCCGATCCATTCCGACACGCGGAGGCCGGCACCGTACGCCAACTCGAGCATCGCCCGATCCCGGAAGGCCAATCGCTCATCAAGGGCCGGCGCAGCCAGCAGCCGGGTGATCTCATCGACCGAGAGGACCTCGGGGAGGGTACGGAAGCGTTGGGGGGGATCGAGTCGCTCCGTGGGATCCTGTACCACCAGCCCCTCGGCCATCAGGATCCGGAACCAGGTCCGGAGCGCCGAGATGTTGCGCCGAATGGAACTCCCGGCGAGGCCGAGATCCTTGAGGGAATAGACGAACTCCCGCAGCAGCGCCGGCGTGATCCCCTGCACGGTCTGTACGCCATGGCTCCGCAGGAACGCCGCGCACCGGAGCACGTCGCGACGATAGGCCTCGATGGTCCGCGGGGATGCGCCCTCCTCCAGGGCCAACGTGTCCTCGAACGCCTGCAGATGGAACCCGGCGTCCTCCGTCACGGGGGTGCCCCCCGCCGACGGCGGCGCCACCACCAGCGAACCACAAGGGTGATCAGAACGGCAGCGGCCACGAGCCCCACCCCTCGCTGCTGAACCGCGATCCTCGCCAGGAGTGCCTCCGCGTTGGCGCCGGCCGTATAGGCGATCCAGCAGATCAGCCCGTACCAGAATCCCGATGCCAGCCCCAGGGCCACGGCAGTCCCCCGAAAAGGCAGCCCAATGGCCCCGGCCAGCGGGGGCACCAGTGCCCGAACACCGGGAAGCAGCCGACTGATGGCCACCGCCGCGATCCCCCGTGACGCCAAGCGTGCGCCGAGCTGCGCGACCCGCTCCGGCGAACCGAGTCCGGGGACTCGGCCAACGAGCCATGGCATTCCCACTCGGGCCCCGAGCTGATACATGAGGAGCGCGCCCCCCACGTTGCCCACCATGGTGGCCATCCAGGCGCCCCACGCGGTCCCCTGTCCGCGCGCCGCGAGGAATGCCCCCATGGCAATCACCGTGTCGGCCGGCAGCGGGGGCACGAGGTTCTCCAGGAACGCGGCGGCAGCGAGCACGGCGTACAACACCGCAGGGGGCACGTCCGAAAGCCAGGCCACCAGCATCTGCAGGGCCTCGCTCATGGGACGCGACCGGTCGCGCGAACCGTCAGGCCGCCGGCAGAATGGCCGCCGTCGCCATCACGGCCAACCCTTCGCCGCGCCCGATCCACCCCATCCCCTCGTTGGTCTTCCCCTTCACGAACACGCACGAGGGATCCACCTGCAGCGCGAGGGCCAACCGCTCGATCATGGCCCCCCGGTGTGGTCCGATCTTCGGCTGCTGGGTAATGACCGTGACATCCACGTTCCCCACCCGCCAGCCGGCTGCGTGCAAGCGGGCCACCGCGACCTCGAGCATCCCGACGGAATCCCGACCCTTGTTGGCGGGGTCCGTATCGGGAAAGAGTGCCCCGATATCGCCGAGTGCCGCCGCACCGAGAATGGCATCGGTCACCGCATGACAAATGGCGTCACCGTCGGAATGCCCGGCACAGTGCATGGCCGCCGGGATATCAATGCCCCCCAGGCGCATCGGGCCCCCGTCACCGAAGCGATGCGAGTCATAGCCGATCCCCACGCGCGGCGCGCCGGTCGGGCTCACGCGGCCGCCGTGGTGCCCGCACCGTCCGTGGTCAGCAGCGTGTAGTCCTGCCGACGGCGTGCCGGCGAGAATCCGGCGTCACGAATCAGGCGATCCAGCTCCCCGATGGTGGTCCGATGCGTGGTGTTGGCCGCCGACACGACGTTCTCCTCGATCATGAGCGAGCCGAAGTCGTTGCACCCGTAGCGGAGGGCGAGCTGTCCCACTTTCATCCCCATCGTGACCCAACTGGACTGCAGGTTGGGCACATTGTCGAGCACGATCCGCGAGATGGCCACCGTGCGGAGGTAGGTCACCGCGTCCGTCTTCGGCATGTGCGACATGGTGGGCGTATTCTCCGGCTGCAACGGCCACGTGATGAACGCCGTGAATCCGCCGGTGCGCGCCTGCAGATCCCGCACGCGCTGCAGATGCTCCAACCGCTCGGCCAGCGTTTCCCCGATGCCGTACATCATGGTGACGGAGGTCTTCATCCCTTCCCCATGCGCCAGCTCCATCACCTCGAGCCAGCGATCCGCCCCCGCCTTCTTCGGCGCCGCCAGGTCCCGAACCCGCTGCACGAGGATTTCGCCACCACCGCCCGGGATGGAATCGAGTCCGGCGGCCTTGAGCTCGCGGATGACGTCCCGGGCCTCCATCCGGAAGCGGGTGGAAAAGAAGTCCACCTCGCTCGGGGAGAAGCCGTGGATATGGATGGGGTGGTACCGCTTGATGTAGCGGAGCAGATCGAGATACCACTCGAACGGGATGTACGGATTGTGTCCGCCCTGAATCAGGATCTGCACCCCGCCGAGCGCCTTCGTCTCCTCGATCTTCGCACCGATCTGTTCGTACGACAGCGTGTACCCCTCGCCGTGCTTGGGGCGCCGGTAGAAGGCGCAGAACCCGCAATCGGCGACGCAGACGTTGGTGTAGTTGATGTTGCGGTCGACGATGTACGTGACGATGCCGTGCGGGTGCAGCCGCTCCCGGACCCGGTCGGCCTCGAGGCCGAGCTCGAGCAGCGGAGCGTTGGTGTAGAAGTCGAGCAGGTCGCGCATGGCGGCGTCGGAGTCCGGAGGCTCAGGCAGCGGGAAGGAAGGCAAGCGTGCCGTCGGGGACCCGCCCCGCGAGCACCAGGCGTCGGAAAAACTCCGTGAGGCCGGCGAGATGGGGGTACGACAGACGATAGTCGAGGCCGTCGAAGTACGTTCGGCAGCTCTCCCGAGGAACGCCGGAGGCCAACGCCGCCTGCGCGGCGAGGAGATCGAGATGCTGCAGTCCCCAATCGCGCGACGCGAGCAGCGACGCATGAGCCGCGAGCGCCGAATGGACGGGGGTGGTCCGCTGGGCCACCCACACGGCAAACACGAAGGGCAGTCCGGTCCACGCCTTCCAGGCCGCCCCGAGATCTTCACGGAACGGGTAGCGGGAGGCCCAGAGCCCCCCACGACGCGCCTCGTCATACAACCGGAGTGCCGCGTCCCCGATGACGAGCCGGGCCTCGTGCGGCTCCTGATCGAAGCCGGCAATGTCGGCCAACTCCGCATTGCCGGGGACGAATTCCGGCCGACAGCGCCAGACATGCTCGAACAGCAGCTCCAGCAGCGCCACCGAGGTCATGCTGCTCGAACTGACGATCACGCGGCGGCCGTCGAGATCACGGGGATCCCGGCGGCTGAAGAGCACCACGCTGCGTACGGGGCCGTCGCTGGTGATGCCAAGCTCCGGCAGCAGCAGGAGTCGGTGGGCATCACGCGCATACTCCACCGCGGACACGACGCTCACGTCGAGCTGCCCACTGGCCATGAGTTGATTGAGCTGCGTCGGAATCCCGTCGACCAGCGTTCCCTCGAGCGGGACGACTCCACGCTCGATCCCGCCGTACACCGGGTAGCAGTTGATGTACCGGATCCGGCCAACGCGCAGCATGGTCAGGCGACCACGGGCTCAGCGCCCGGAGCGGGAGTGGTCAGCGGGGTCGACCCCTCGAGGTCATCGGGGGCGAACTCGCGCAGCACCCGGTAGAACGCATCCCGCTCGGCCGGCCGCTTTCCGGCCCCGCGAATCAGTTGCAGAAGCTCGGGGAGCGTCATGCCCTGGGGCGTGTGGGCCCCGACGGCATGGTAGATCTTCTCGCGAACGACGGTTCCCTCGATGTCGTTCACGCCGAAGTGGAGCGCGACCTGGGTCAGGGCCGATGTCACCATGATCCAGTGCGACTTGATGTGATCGAAGTTGTCGAGGAAGAGACGTCCGACCGCCAGGTTCCGCAGATCGTCCATGCCGGTGGAAGCGGTCCCCCGTCGGCCGAGGGTCTCCCCGAGGGCATTGTCATCCGGATGGTAGGCCAGCGGAATGAAGGCGAGGAAGCCGCCGGTCTCATCCTGCAGCGCGCGCAGCATCCCGAGATGCTCCACCCGGTCCTCGATCGTCTCGACATGCCCGTACAACATGGTGCAGTTCGAACGGATCCCGAGACCATGGGCCGTCCGATGCACATCGATGTAGTCGGTCCCACCCAGCTTCTTGGCGGCGATCTGGTCCCGAACCGCCGCGCCGAACGTCTCCGCTCCCCCCCCGGGCATGGTGTCGAGCCCGGCCTCGCGCAGCGCCATGAGCACATCGCGGCGCGACATCTTCTCGATCCGGGCGATGTGCGCGATCTCCACCGCCGTCAGCGCCTTGATGTGCACCTGTGGATGCCGTTCCTTGAGCGCCCGGAACATTCCGGTGTAGTAGCTCAGGCCTGCGCCCATGTCGAGCCCGCCCACGATGTGGAACTCGCGGGTGATGCCGCCATCCACCCGATCCGACTCTGCCAGGACCTGTTCCAGCGTGTAGCGGTACGCGCCCTCCTCCTTGGGAAGGCGGGCATAGCCGCAGAACGCACACGTCGTCCGCAGTACGCAGATGTTCGTCGGATTGATATGCTGGTTCGACGCGAAGGTCACCCGGTCGCCATGCCGCGCCCGATTCGCGGCATCGGCCATGGCGCCGACTCCGAGCAGGTCCGGCGACCGATAGAGAGCGACGGCATCGGCGGCAGACATGCGCTCGCCGGCCACGAGCTTTTCCCCGATCGGGCGAAGCGCCGGATCGCGAAGGCGGGACAGGTCGAACGAAACGGCGAGTGGCATCAGACCGGTGCTGAGCGCGGGCAAACCGGCGATTGGATCCCCCGCCGGATGCAGCCGACCTCAGACGTATCGACGGAGTGCGAGGGTGACGTTGTGCCCGCCGAAACCGGAGCTGTTGGACAGCGCCACGTCCACCCGGCGCGCCCTGGGCGCGTTCGGGGTGTAGTCGAGAACGCACTCCGGATCGGGAGACTCATAGTTGATCGTGGGGGGCACCATGCCGTCTCGCATGGCCAGCGTACACGCGATGAACTCCACCGCCCCCGCCGCCCCCAGCATGTGCCCCGTGGCCGACTTCGTGGAACTGATCGACAGCACACGCGCGTGATCACCGAACACCGCTTCGATCCCGCGGGACTCGTTGGGGTCGTTGAGCGGGGTGGAGGTACCGTGCGCATTGATGTAATCGACATCAGCCAGCCCGATTCCGCCATCCTTCATGGCCTTCCGCATCGAGCGCTGCAGCCCTTCGTGGGCCTCCGGCTGCCCGGTCAGGTGGTAGGCATCACCCGTGGCACCATACCCGACGACCTCGCCGTAAATCCGTGCGCCCCGCCTTACGGCATGCTCGAGCGCCTCCAGAATGACCACCCCGGCGCCCTCGCCCAGGACGAACCCGTCACGGCCGGCATCAAACGGACGCGAGGCCCGCTCCGGCGCCTCGTTTCGCGTGGAGAGGGCCCCCATGTTGGCAAATCCGCCGATTGCCATCGGCGTGACGGCAGCCTCGGAGCCGCCGGCGATCATGACATCGGCATCGCCATACTGGATCGTCCGGAAAGCCTCACCGATCGCGTGGGCACTGGTGGCGCACGCCGAAACCGTACCGAAGTTCGGGCCCTTGGCACCGAAGCGCATGGACACGACGCCAGCGGCGATGTCCGAAATGAACATCGGGATGTAAAACGGGGAGATCCGTCCGGGCCCGGAGGTCATGTACACGCTGTGCTGATCCTCCATGGTCCGGAGGCCGCCGATACCGCTCCCGATGATGACCCCGCAGTCCTCGGGGACATAGCCCCCGGTCTCCAGCCCAGCGTCCTGCATGGCCTGGACGGCCGCGGCCAGAGCGTACTGGGTGTAGAGGTCCGCCCGCTTGGCTTCCTTGCGGTCCATGTACAGGCCAATGTCCAGTTCCTTCACCTCGCAAGCGAACCGGACCTTGAACTGGGAGGCATCGAAGCGGGTAATCCCTGCGGCCCCGCTCCGTCCGGCGAGCAAGCCCTGCCAGGTCGTCGCCACGTCGTTGCCGACGGGCGTGACGGCGCCAAGTCCCGTGACGACGACCCGACGACGCATCAACCGCCGACCTTGGCCTCGAGGTAGGCGATCGCATCCCCAACGGTGCGGAGCTTCTCGGCATCCTCATCGGGAATGTCGAGGTTGAACTCCTTCTCGAACTCCATGACGAGCTCGACGATATCGAGGGAGTCCGCGCCGAGGTCCTCGATGAAGCTCGCCTCGGGCGTCAGCTTCTCGTGCTCCACCCCGAGCTCATTCACGATGATGGCCTTGATCTTCGACGCATGATCCGACATGGGAACCGTCCCTCTGGAAGTTGTTGAAGTGAAAGGGATAATCTAGTCGAGTCCGGGTGGTCAGAGGGAGGCCCGATCAGCCCTGAAACCCACCCTCGACGGTCACATCACCAGACCGCCATCCACCACCAGGACCTGCCCGGTCATGTAGGCCGCCAGGTCCGAGGCCAGCATCACCACCACGCCGGCCACATCCTCAGGGGTTCCGAGCCGCTCCAGGGGGATCCCCGCGCTCAGGGTCTGACGGGCCTCCGGGGACATCGCCGCCGTCATGTCGGTCTCGATGAAGCCGGGGGCGACCACGTTCGCCAGGATGTTCCGGGAGGCCAACTCCTTGGCAATCGACTTGGTCATACCGATCAGTCCAGCCTTGCTGGCCGCATAGTTGGCCTGCCCCTTGTTCCCGGTCAGGCCGACCACGCTGGCGATGTTGATGATCCGTCCGAAGCGACGCTTCATCATGCCCCGCGAGGCGGCCCGGCAGGTGGCGAACGCCCCTCGGAGATTGGCATTGATGACGGCATCCCAGTCGTCATCCTTGAGGCGCATCAGGAGATTATCGCGGGTCAGACCGGCATTATTCACGAGTATGTCGAGCTGCCCGAACTCGCGCTCAACGGCCTCAACCAGCGCCGCGGCCTGAGCCACGTCCCCAAGATCCGCGGCGAAGCCGCGGACGTCAGCGCCGGTCTCCTGTGCCACGGTTGCGGCCACGGCCGCCGCCTTGTCCGCATCGCGCCCACTGACCGCCACGCGCGCACCGGCGGCCGCCAGCGCCTTCGCGATGGCCAAGCCGATCCCCCGCGTGGATCCCGTAACGAGGGCGACCCGCCCTCCCAGATCAATGGCCGTCATGTCGTCTCCGCCGCATCGGCGATCAGCTGTTCAACCTCCGCCACAGTCCCGCACGGCCGAACGGTGACGTTCGGCGCGATCCGCCGGACCAGCCCACCAAGCACCGCCCCCGTGCCGATCTCCACGAACGTGGCCTCGGGATACCGTGAGGCGAGGGCGCGGACCACCCCGATCCACTGCACTGGCGCGGTCAGCTGCTCGAGCAGGAGCCGCCGCGCCTCGGTCGCGTCGGTGACGAAGGCCGCATTCACGTTGGCCACCACCGGCACGCGAGGCGACTGCCACGCTTCCGCCGCGAGCGCAGCAGCCAGCCCCTCCACGGCGGGGGTCATCAGCGGGGAATGAAACGCGCCGCTCACCGGGAGCGGCAGGGCGCGCTTGGCACCGGCCGCCTTGGCGAGCACCATGGCCTGCTCGACACCCGCCACCTCGCCGGAGATCACGACCTGCTCCTCGCTGTTGTAATTCGCCGGAACCACCAGGCCGTGCGAAGCCGTCGCCTCGGCGCAGAGCACCTCGATGGGGGTCCCCAGAACCCCCAGGATGGCCGCCATGGCGCCCGGCCGCCGGACGCCGGTCTCGTACATGAGCTCGCCTCGCCGTCGCACGATACGCGCCGCGGCGGGCAGGTCGAGCGTTCCGGTCACGTGATGCGCACTGAACTCGCCGAGCGAATGTCCCGCGGCGGCGACCACGCGGTCGCCGATGGCCTCCCGCACCACCGCCCACACGGCGGCACTGTGACCCAGCAGTGCCGGCTGCGCATTGAGCGTCCGGGTGAGCTCGTCGGCCGGCCCTTCGAAGGCCAGCGACGAGAGCGCACAGCCGACCGACTCATCCAGCTGTTGCCACACGGTTCGCGCGGCCGGGAAGACCTCCGCGAGATCGCGCGCCATCCCCACTTTCTGCGAGCCCTGACCGGGAAGCAGCAGGACATACGTTCGGGCCATCGTTCCCTCTGTGAGCGGCTGCGGCAGGGGCCGGGTGCGCGAGTCCGTCCGGCTACAGCCGGACGACCAGCGATCCCCACGTGAAGCCGGCCCCGAAGGCGGCAAACAGTACGGTCGATCCCTCGCCGATCCGTCCCTGCTTCATGGCATCACTGAGGGCGATGGGGATGGACGCCGCGGACGTGTTGCCGAAGCGGTCGACGTTCACGAAGACGCGATCCATCGGAATGCCGGCGTGCTTCGCGGTGGCTTCGATGATGCGGATGTTCGCCTGATGCGGAATGAGCAGGTCTACATCGGCCGCCGTGATCCGCGCCGCATCGAGGGCCCGGTCGGTCGCCTCGGCCATGGAGCGCACGGCATGCTTGAACACCTCGCGCCCCGCCATGCGGATGTAGTGCTGCTTGCCGTCGTATACCTCGGGAGAGAACGGGGCCACCGCCCCGCCGGCCGGACGCCAGAGCAGCTCCGACAACGCCCCGTCCGAGCGCATGAAGGTGGAGAGGATCCCGCGATGCCCGCCGCGCGCACGCCGCAGCACCGTGGCACCGGCCCCATCCCCGAACAGGATGCAGGTGTTGCGGTCGGTCCAATCGACGATCGTACTGAGCTTCTCGGCGCCGATGACCAGCACCGTGTCAGCGGATCCGCTCGCGATGAGCGACTCACCGACGATCGTGGAGTAGAGCCACCCGGAGCACGCGGCCGCGAGGTCGAAGGCGGCCGCGCGCGTGCAGCCGAGGGCCGTCTGCACCTCAACGGCCGTTGCCGGCAGCAGGTGGTCGGGCGATGCCGTCCCGAGGATGATGGTGTCTACCTCACCCGGCTGGACCCCGGCCTGCGCCATGGCCTGACGCGCCGCCTCGGCGGACAGGGCCGTCAGCGTCTCGGCTTCCGTCGCGATGTGCCGCTGGCGAATGCCGGTCCGCTCGATGATCCAGGCGTCATTCGTCTCGATACCCATCGCGGCGATGTCGTCGTTGGTCATCGCCCGGGCCGGCACCGCGTGCCCCGTACCCGCGATGTACGCGAACGGTCGCTTCATGCGGCGCTCCCACTGATCTCGGCGTCTGGCATCGAGTCGGCCAAGCGACGGCCGATCTCGGCGGTCATGCCACTTTCGTGGGCGCGGAGCGCCACCCTGATGGCACTGACGATGGCCTTCGGGGAACTCTTGCCGTGGGAGATGATGGAGACACCACGCACGCCCAGCAGCGGCGCTCCGCCGTACTCGTCGACATCCAGCTGCGTGAGCGACCGGGCGATGGCGCGCGGATCAAGGCCAGCCACCTTGGACACCATGCCGATCAGCATGGGGCCCACGCTCTCCAGGAACTTCAGCAGGATGTTTCCGGTGAATCCGTCACAGACCACCACATCGATCGGACCGCGGTCGCACGACCCGCGCGGAATGTCGCGGCCCTCCACGTTGCCGATGAAGTGGAGGCCGGCATGCACGAGGCGCTGGTGCGCCTCCTTCACCGCCGCGTTGCCCTTCTCCGGCTCCTCGCCGATCGAGAGCAGGCCGACCGCCGGGTTTTCCCGTCCGAGCAGCGCCCGCGCATAGACCGTACCGATCCGGGCAAACTGTACCAACTCCTCGGCGGCGCAATCCACATTGGCGCCAACGTCGAGCACGAGGACCGGCTGGGATGCCGTGGGGAAAATGGTGCCGATGGCGGGGCGGGTGAGCCCCGGGTGCAGCTTGAGAAGCACCAGCGACGCCGCCATCTGGGCCCCGGTATTGCCGGCCGAGACGAACGCATCCGCCTGCCCTTCGGCGACACGCCGGATGCCGACCACCATGGAGCTGGCGGTCTTGCCCCGCAAGGCGACCGAGGGCTTGTCCGTCATCTCGATGACATCCGGTGCCTCAACGACGTCAATCCGCGAGCGGTGGCCCGCGAGTGCCGCCAACTCACCAGCGAGCAACGCATCGAGCTCCGCTTCGATCACGGCCGTCCGACCAACCAGCTGGATCCGGAGCTCGCCCGGCAGCGCGTCCAAGGCCTGCAGGGCGCCGGAGACGGGGGCCCGGGGGGCAAAATCCCCCCCCATGGCGTCCACGGCGATGCGCGCCAACGTCAGGCTTCCCGCGCCTCGACCCGCTGCTCACCCGCGTAGAAGCCGCACTCGCCGCACACGCGGTGCGGACGCTTGGCGGTGCCACACTGCGGGCACGACTGGATGACGATGGCGGGCGCGGCCTTGTGCGTGTTGCGGGCGCGCTTCCGCCGCTTGGATACTCGGCGCTTCGGGACGGCCATGGGAGTCGAACCTGGCGTTACGGGACAGAAGGACCGTCAGTCAGCGCTGTCGCGCACAGCGCGCAACGCCTCCCAACGGGGATCGATCGACGGGCGACAGTCGCACGGCGATCGGTTACGATCGGCACCACAGGTGGGGCACAGGCCGAGGCACTCCTCCCGACAGAGCGAGAAGGCCGGTACTGCCAGCAACCACTCCTCGCGGAGGGCCCGCCGCAGATCCAACTCACGCGCTCCCGCCGGGATCGGCACGACATCATCCTCATCCGCTTCGTCCATGCCGGACTCCGCAAACAGGAGATGCACCTCCTCCGCCACCGGTTTGGTGACCATGGCCAGACATCGCCGGCATTCGGTCACCGCTGCACCCGCGAACCGGCCACTGAAGTAGAAACGACCGGGGCCCGCACTCGAGAGCCGACCGGCCACGTGCACCCCGTTTTCCACGGGACCCACGTCGCCAGCCTCCCACACCGGATCCGTGGGGCTGAGCCACCCATCGACTGCAGCGGCCCGCGCCTCGAGACTCCGGATGTCAAAGCACAGCATAGCCATGAAACGTAGAAAGGCAGGCCCCAAGACACAAGGCCGCCGGGCACGGCAAACCGCGCTGCCCAGGCGGCCACAACCTCATGCCCGCACGCCAGTTAGGCGATAACGTCCGCCTCGGCAAAAAAGAACCGCGCCTCACGATCCGCGTTCTCGTCGGAATCCGACGCGTGGATGGCATTCCGGCCCTTGGACTCGGCGTACAGCTTCCGCACGGTCCCCTCGGCAGCCTCGGCGGGGTCCGTGGCACCAATCACGGTGCGCAGCGTGGCGACCGCATCCTCCCGCTCGAGGACCATGGGCATGCACGGTCCGCTCGTCATGAACTCCACCAGCTC
>Ga0068877_10003755_pt1 | contig 12011 bp, 8 predicted proteins | sample NOAtaG_FD_66437 | JGI IMG/M metagenome (GOLD analysis project Ga0068877, IMG submission 66437) | Freshwater lake microbial communities from Lake Erie, under a cyanobacterial bloom - NOAA_Erie_Diel6S_1000h metaG | ecosystem: Environmental > Aquatic > Freshwater > Lake | place: USA: Ohio, Lake... | reverse complement strand
CTTGAATTCGTTTCGTCTTTGAGATTTGATGCACATGGGTAACACGCCTTTTCCGAGTCAGATATCTCCCTCGATAGGGACTTATCTGTCTTTTCGGCTGTTACCGATCTTACGCTTGATACCACAAGTACCAACTCAGCACGAATTACGGATCCTACGGTACTTACCGATCTTAACACGAATCCGGATTGACATTGCGTTCGCAAGTTTATTGCTGGTAATAGACTCTTTGGAGAACCAGACAAAAGGCGATTGCTTGCATTTCTCATGAACGACATTGGTCAGACAGAAACAGAAGTTGAACAGGAGCGAAGCTTAGTGGCTCGGCTTCGCGTTTTCTGCTGTCTGCTTGTTGCTTTCTTTTTCAGTGGTTGTGCTACACAGAAGTATGTTCAAATCCGATCAAATCCAATCAATCCACTGACCGAGAAACTTAATCTCGCGTCGCGATCTGGACCAGAAGTTACGAAACGAACGATGTCGCTTCTTCGTCACTATGCTTTGCTGGATGCTTATCACAGTAATCCAAAGGAGTGCTTGACGCAGTTGCAAGAACTAGCCACAGACGAAAAAGGGGCAGAGAAAACCTATGCCATCTCCGAGCTAGCGTACATCGTTGGCAAGAAAGCAGAGGATCGTCAGCAAAAGGGAGATGCTCTAGACATGTACACTGTTGCTGTTAGCAACGCGTATCTATATCTCTTTTGCCCAGACTTAGATAGTTCGCGAAACCCTTACGATCCGCAGTTTCGAGGAGCGTGCGATCTCTATAACGCTTCGCTTGAAGCTACGTTGAGGCTTGTTATCGATCAAGGAAAACTGAGACCCGGCAACAGTTACCGCATCACATCTGCGAACAAGAATTACGACGTACGCGTAATCTCGAAGGGATCGTGGAAGGATTCGGATTTCGCCGATTTGTTATTCTGTAGTGACTATAAAGTGAACGGTTTCGATACGTCGAATCTGAGCTACGGAATCGGTGTTCCGATGATAGCCGTGCGACGCCCAAAAACAGGTGATAGCCCTTCGGAAAAATACTATCCGGAAGGCCTTTCTTTTCCTGTGACAGCGATGTTACGTGTTACATCGCCAACTCTAGAGGCCTCGCGCGATAGTAATCATCGGCATCCATGCGTCTTGGAACTACACGATCCGCTCGATACGACGGACATTCAACTGAACTCGAGATTGGTACCTCTGCAATCAGACTTGAGTACCCCACTAGCTTACTTCTTGGAGAATCCAAAATTTCGCGAACAGACCAATAGCACCCTCGGACTACGTGATCCAAGTCGGACCGAGAAGTTACGAGGTGTGTATATGGTGGAGCCGTTCGATCCGAATCGAGTGCCCGTCGTGATGGTCCACGGACTCTGGTCGAGTCCGTTGACGTGGATGCCCATGTTCAATGACCTGCGATCTTTCCAAGAATTGCGACGCAACTACCAATTCTGGTTCTATCAGTATCCTACAGGTCAGCCTTTCTGGGTTAGCGCCACACAGATGCGAAGTGATTTACACGAACTCAGGCAAACACTCGATCCCGCTCGGCAATACCCAGTTCTCGATAACATAGTCCTCGTCGGCCATAGCATGGGTGGGCTCGTCTCGAGGATGCAGACGATCGAAAGTGGCGACGAGTTTTGGAAGATACTCAGCGATAAACCTTTTGAATCGATCAAAGGGGATGAAGCGGAACTGCAACGCATCGCGGCTGCCCTCTATTTCCATCCAAACCCATCCATCAAGCGGGTTGTCACGATTGGTACACCACATCGCGGCAGCGACTATGCGAATGATGCGACACGTTGGATCGGAAGAACTTTCATCAAGCTCCCGAAGAGCATCACGGACATTGGAAACTCGATCATCCGGCAGAATCCGGATACATTTCGCAACACGGACCTGTTAACGACGAACACCAGTATTGATTCCCTCAGTCCGGAGTCACCCATTTTTCCCACCATGTTGCGGGCACCGAGAGCTCCGTGGGTCAAGTACCACAATATTGTTGGAGTGGTCGAAAAGAGCAATTGGATCAGTGGTTCGTCTACCCCAAGCGACGGAATTGTTGGCGTGGAAAGCGCTATGATGGATGATGTCGCAAGCGAAATCATGGTCGATTCAAAACACCAGGAAATTCACTTAAAACCACGCGCCATCCTTGAGGTTCGTCGAGTCTTGGTGGAGCATTTACGAGAATTGACACAATATCCTCAGCTATCCGCGATCTTGGATGTACCTGATGCATGGAGGGTGCAATCACCGTCGGTCTCACCATACGCGCCAGGAGTGCCGCGAAATTACGTCGCGTCTAGTTTGTATCCACAACAGGCACCGGCAACGGTTGTGCCTGCTGCCGCTTTTGAACCTCTGCCATTCCCGGACAAGAAACCAAGCCGATTATTGGCTATTCCGATGAAGCCCAAAAGCTCGCTCTAACAGAGACGCCAAATCATTTCTCCAGCAGAGCAACGCTTTGCTGCACTCATTGGTTTGGCTCAGCATACCGACCTCATGTTACAAAAAGGCATCCTATTGGATAACACGCTCCGTCTGATTTCTGTCACAATAGAGACGCATTAAATCTGAGGTATGTTTATTCAAGGAACCCTCCCATGTCAGAGTGGTACTATCGAATCGATGGCAAGAGCGAAAAAGGTCCACTAGGTTCATCGAAACTCGTCGAGCTCATTCGAGCGGGAACCATCAAGAGCGATACTGAAGTCCGCAAAGGGAACTCGAAGTGGATTCGAGCCTGCGAGGTGAACGGACTTTGGAATGCCGCAATACTCCCGAGTGTTCTCTTTCGATGCCCTCATTGCGAAGCTGCTATTTCGAAACCTCCCGTCGATTGTGCCAAATGCGGCAAGCGTATTGAGAAGGCTGTGGGCCAATTGGTGACACACCCGCGACCGACCGAACCAGGCTGGACACAGTTTCAACGTACGGAATCCAAACCAAAAGCTCCACCGCTATACTAGGAGTACCGAAATGCTAAAGCTACAGCGCACCTATGTTGGAATAAATCCGTGATACAACAGCGATGTGATATCCGGATGTGCTGGCGTGTATAACCAAAAGGAACGAAGAATAGTTCATGAAGTTTGTCTCTACACCTTACACTCGAATCAGCCCCGTCAATCGCTCCATCAGTTGGCAAGGAGATTGGGCGAACCAGGAGCTTTGCGATCTCGCGTTCGAGAAAGCAAGATCGGCTCAAGCCAAATGGAGATCTACTTCGATTGATGAACGGATTTCGGTACTCAAGCGATTCGCTTCCTTGTTGAAAGTAAATTCCGAGTCTATCGCAACGACGATCACTTTAGAATCGGGTAAGCCGTTCTGGGAAAGCCTCACAGAACTTCAGTCTTCGATTGCAAAAGTCGATAATGCAATCGATGCAATCCGAACACGACGCTGGGATAATGTGGAACCGAACGCAACTGGCTCGACGGCGGTTCGATATCGTTCGTTGGGAATCGTATTGGTCCTCGGACCGTACAATCTTCCACTCCATCTTCCAGGTGCACATATTATCCCTGCCCTTCTAGCCGGAAACTGCGTTATCTTCAAACCAAGCGAGAAAGCAGCCGCTGTCGGTGACTGGATTGCGAAATGTTGGAAAGAAGCGGAGATACCAGAAGGTGTACTAGAAGTATTGCATGGAGGTGTTGAAGTAGCGCAGTATCTCGCCAACCTGAATCTTGATGGAGTTTTCTTTACAGGATCCTATCGCGGTGGTGTCGCTCTGCACAGACTACTCGCCGGTCGCCCCGAGTGCTTGCTGGCTTTAGAGATGGGTGGCAACAATCCCTTAATCGTAGAAAACGTATCCGATCATCGGGCGGCCATTCAAACGATTGTCGCGTCTGCATACATCACGAGTGGCCAACGATGCACATGTGCGCGGCGCATCGTTGTCGTCGATACACCTAAGAACCGGACACTCGTAGATAGGCTCGTCCACTCCATGGAGAAGATCCGTGTTGGGGATCCATTCCAGGAACCGCAACCTTTCATGGGTGCGTTGGTTTCAGAAGAAGCATCGCAACAAATCCTGCATGCTCAATCGATGCTGGCCTCCGCAGGAGCAACGACGTTGGTGGCTTGCAAATCGATGCCCGACAACTCGTGTATTCTGTCTCCAGGACTGTCACTCATCACGCCTGATCACCAAGTCGACGAAGAGTACTTTGGCCCGCTCGCGACCCTTTGCTTTGTGAAAGACATGCATCAAGCGATTGAGATTGCGAATCGAACCCGTTATGGCTTGGCTGCCGGTCTATTGAGCGACGATCGAAGCTGCTACGAGCACTTCCTGAACAATATCCAAGCTGGCATTGTCAATTGGAATTCGCCTACAACCGGAGCGAGCGGCAAGCTTCCGTTTGGAGGAATTGGTGCGAGCGGGAACCACAGACCAAGTGGTTACTTTGCTTCCGACTACTGCTCTTATCCTATCGCTTCGGTCGAAAAGAATCCGCTTCAGCTATTGCCAGTTTCGCCGGGGCTCGAAGCAATCGACTGACGCCGTCAACCCATCGCGATTGGGATTGCGAAGAGAACAATGATCGTACCGGGGGCTAAGATTGCGAGTCTCGTCGTCAAGATCGTTGCAGATGGCGGATAGTGTGAATCGCTGGGGGCAGAGCAATCGTATACGCATGACAGAAACTCGAACTCGACATACGAATCGGAGAACAGAGGTTGATTCAATCGATATTTTCGTGGAGCGCAACTAGTTGAGTGCAAACGCAGCAACGAGCGATTCCATGACTCCCGGCAAGCGGCTCTTCGAAGAGACGCCGCACTATGAAGGAGGCCAATGCAACATTTGACGCTTAGCATTCTCGAAGACTAGGGACGCCCTGGTCCACGTCCTTCAGCCTCAGGTCTGCCTGGTCGACGTGCCCCGCCTTCTGGTCGATCACCTTCAGGTCTGCCCGGTCGACGTCCTTGTCCCTCGGGTCGATCGCCTTCAGGTCTGCCTGGTCCACGTCCTTGTCCCTCGGGTCGATCGCCTTCAGGTCTTCCCCCTTCGCGACCGGGGCCACCCATTGGCCCGCCACGCTGAGGTATTTGCTTGAGTTGTTCTTGTTGCGTAGAAGTTAGAATCTTTGCCAACTCCGCATCCACTGTCGCTTGCAATTTCGCAAGGGATGCCCGTTGCGTTTCATCTAACTTGAGCACATCGACTAGGAATTCGGGAAGTACAGTCCCTGGCTTGACTGGGCCAGGGCCACGATCGCCGGGTCCGCGATCTCTTGGACCTCTGCCACCAAACTCGCCTCCGTCTGGCCCGCCACGGTCGATCTCAGCTTGAGGTCCACGCCCATCAGGTCCGCGGCCACCACCCCGTGGAGGCTGAGCCACAACCGACGTGGCAGCAGTCATCAACCCAAGCAAAGCAATTGACTTGATTGTTCTTCTCATGTTCTTGTTCCCATCGAAATAGTGTTTCAAAAATCGGTTTCTAACCATTCTTGCGGTTGATCGACGTTCGATTCGCTCGATCTCGCAATCTCGTATCATGTAACTATGCGTATAGCGATTGTTTTGAGGGCCAACATTTTTCTAAAAGATTGATTTGAAGGATCACTTTGGAGAGTTGCAGGATGGACTACAATTCGAAACATGAATAACGAAGTCACCAGAATCCTGAATGCAATTGAGAACGGCGATAAGCTGGCTGCTCAAGAACTGCTCCCTTTGATTTACGACGAACTGCGTCGACTAGCGACCTCGAAAATGAGGCAAGAGAAATCCGGGAACACGCTACAGCCAACAGCTCTCGTTCACGAAGCCTTCATGCGGTTGGTGGGAAGTGAAGATTGGCAAAAATGGGATGGACGCGGGCATTTCTTCGCGGCAGCGGCCGAGGCGATGCGGCGCATCTTGATCGAACAAGCGCGTCGACGGAACGCTGAAAAACGTGGCGGAGGAATGAACCGCGTAGTGATAGATGACATCGACGTAGCTGCAGTACCTGAAAACTCTGAGTATTTGCTAGATTTGGATGCTGCTCTCATCAAACTCGCGGCAGTGGAACCGGAGCTAGTCAAGATCGTTGAGCTGCGATACTTCACAGGACTTTCCGTCGAACAAACAGCGTCTGCCATGGGAATCTCTGAGCGGACGGTGAAACGCCATTGGGCATACGCGCGAGCTTGGCTACAAAGAGAAATCGCAGAGTCTGCGGACAAGCTTTCATGATTTCGTTTCATTCGTTGGCCCTCAGGAGCTTGATTTAACGCATTAGGCTGTGTCGATCGTACCGGCCCGTCAATAACTACTTAAAAAACCCATTAGTCCGGGACAATGGTCCCAAACTACAATCACAGATTGACCTTTGTCTGCTGTGTGTACGGCCAATGATGAATCCAAAATGAACCAGCCATCCGAACGGACAATCTTTCTCGATGCGATCGAACTTTCTAACGCACAGGATCGAAGCAACTATCTCGAAAAAGCCTGTGGTGAAGATCGAAAACTACGCGATGCCGTTAACAGGCTTCTTCAAGCCCATGATCTCGAAGAACATCCTCTTGATAAGAGCCCGATCGAAAAATCGTCCGACAAGACGCGCGATTTTGTAAGTACTCCACGCGAACCATCCGGAGATTCGCCCCAGGATCATGTCGATCGCCTGATCGGCCCCTATCGATTGATGGAACAGATCGGGGAAGGCGGATTTGGTGTCGTGTATGTTGCGCAGCAAGAAAAACCTGTCCGACGAAAAGTTGCCCTCAAGATGGTCAAACCCGGTATGGGTTCGAAAGAAGTTATCGCTCGATTCGAAGCGGAACGACAAGCGCTTGCACTCATGGATCATCCCTGCATTGCAAGAGTTTTTGACGCTGGGGTATCAGATGATTCACGTCCTTACTTTGTGATGGAGCTCGTGCGTGGTGTTCCAATCACCGAGTTTTGCGATAAAGCTAGAATGAACATTCCGCAACGTTTAGAACTATTCATGGATGTTTGTTCCGCTGTTCATCACGCACATCAAAAAGGTGTAATCCATCGCGATCTCAAGCCTTCGAACGTATTGACGACCCTTTATGACGACAAGCCGGTTGCCAAGATTATCGACTTTGGTATCGCAAAAGCCATTGGACAAAGTTTAACTGACAAGACGATCTACACTCGCTTTATGAGCCTCATGGGTACGCCCCTGTATATGAGTCCCGAACAAGCGGAAATGAATACGCTTGATGTAGATACTCGCAGTGACATTTATTCGCTTGGCGTTCTGCTTTATGAACTTTTGACGGGTACCACTCCGATTGATCGCAGTCGAATGGACTCCGCAGGCTACAACGAGATTCGTCGCATCATTCTGGAAGAAGAGCCGCCAATTCCTAGCAACCGCATCTCCACACTCGGGAATCGAATCTCGACGATTTCAGGTATGAGGCAGATCGATCCGAGTCGATTGACTTCTTCCATACGAGGTGATCTCGATTGGATCGTCATGAAAGCGATGGATAAAGACCGAAAGCGTCGGTACGATTCGGCGGCTGCGATGGCGAGAGATATCCATTTGTATTTGCATTCCGAGCCAATCGAGGCGCGTCCCCCTTCTCGTGTCTATCGATTGAGCAAATTTGCACAAAGGAATCGGGCGATTTTAGTCAGCGCGTCGCTTATCGCTTTCTCCTTGCTAGCCGGAACTGCGTTCAGTGTTTATCAAATGTCGAAAGCAGAGGATGCCCTTCGTGAAGCGTTGATTGCAAAGAAGGAAGCGAACGAGGCCCGAGATGAGATTGCGAAATTCTCGGAGAGGATCGTGCAGTCCAACGTTTTCGTTTCCAGCGGCCAAACGCATGCCAACGCTGGACGCTGGCAGGCCGCCATCGATGATTTTGCCCAAGCGATCGACTTGCAACCAAGCTTCTATTTGCCCTGGGTACAAAGAGGACAACTTTACAGCCAGCTACATCTTTGGCAGGAAGCTACCAACGACTTTGCGAAAGCCATCTCGCTTGGTGCTCCGACCGACCAGCCGCAATGGATGGGAGCAGGTGCACTGTTTGCATTGTTCGCGCAGACAGAATCATTCGAGGCTCTTGTCGCACAAGAACGAAAACGACTTGATTTAGCATCCGATGATTTTGATTGGCAATCCTTAAGAAACTGTGTCATATCGATCCCGATCGACAACGACCTGGCATGGAGCAATATCGCTACAAAGGCAGAGTCGCGAATAGAACAGCGAGGTGGCCCCAGAGGCCCAGGTGGGCCGGGCAGACCCCCAGGTGGGCCTGAAGGTGAGGAACCGCGAGGAGAGCGCGGAATGCCGCGACGTCCTGTTGAACCCACTCGTTTTGGTCCAGGACAGCGTGAGTACGACAACCGTGAGCATGAGAGACCGGAGGGAAGACGTGGAGGCCCTGAAGGTCGACAGCGACCACCATTCGGCGGAGGCCCAGAGTCCCCAAGACCTCGTGGCAACAACCTCGATGAAAAAGGATTCGGTGGTGGCCCCGCTGGTGACGGACCTCGACTTGGCGCGGGGCCACGACGCGGAGGATTTCTACCCGTGGGCTCACAATGTTACGTGACAGCCATTGCATACATTCGAGCCGGAGACAGCAGAAAAGCATTGAATCTTCTTGATAGAGCCGATCTCGATCGTGCTTGGATTGGCAGGGAACTAATTCACAGCGCTCGGGCAATTGCCTTGCATCAATCAGGCCAAACAACGTTGGCAAAACAATCCTTAGCTCTCGCGGACCAAGTAATAAAGCATTGGACAGGTACGGTTTTACCAGCCGAAGATACTCCTTTCAGCGCATTGCCATGGTTCGACTTAGTGGAAGGAATCGTTTTGCATTCAGAAGCCACCAGAGTGATCACAGGTACAGAAGCTAACTCGGCCGAGATAATCGAAATGTGTCGAGAGCACGCGCTCGGATTGATTTCAGAAGAAATTTAGCAAAGGATTACTTTTTGCCCCGGGCGGGTCGTTGTAACGCATGACTCTTCCGAACACTTGCCGGGGAGAACATGGAATGCAACTCGAACAAATAACTATCTTGATCCAACGCACTGTCGCTGGCTATCGACATGCTTTAGGGGAACTACTATGCAGAACTTTCCGGTGATAGTTTCAAGCTTTCGCAACGACTAGTCGTCTGGCTACTGGAATTCCGTTCCATCCAATGCTATACAAAGCGATGCCTCGTTCGACAAACAGGCAACGGTCAGTACTGCAACCCCAGATGGAATCCAACGATGGCGCTTTCAAGACTTCAATATATGCAACTTGACAGATCCGACAAAAGTCTAAGTAGGCTGGGACCATTGTCCCGGCCGTCAATAACTCCGTGGAAAATCCATCCGCTCGGGACAATGGTCCCAAGCTACAGTCAAAACGCGACTTTTGTCGGCTCTGTCTTTCTACTCCTTCTGTTCGTAGTTTTTGCTCCGACTGCTATTGCTCAGCCCTTGCAAGTCTTCATTCTCGCAGGGCAATCGAATATGCAAGGGCACGCGCAGGTTCGAACGTTCGAACACATCGGCATGGACCCGGCAACCAAGCCGATGCTTGATGAAATGCTGAATGCGGACGGCTCGCCTCGAGTACTCGATCGAGTTTGGATTTCGTCCGTTGGCTGTGCAGACCATGAGCAGATAGGCAAACTGACAACAGGCTTCGGTGCCAGCCAGAATGGTCCAAAGATCGGCCCTGAGTATACATTTGGCATCACGATGGAAAAGTATGTTGATGGCCCAATCTTGATCATCAAAACGTCTTGGGGAGGCAAAAGTTTGAATACCGATTTTCGCTCTCCCAGCGCTGGTCCGTATGAGTTCAATGAAACGCAATTAGCGAATTTCCGAAAGCAGGGAAAAGACTTAGATGCCATCAAGGCGGAGAAGCAAATGGCAACGGGTGTCAATTATCGTCTCATGATAGATCACGTTAAGCATGTTCTTTCCGACATAAAGCGGGTCGTTCCTGAATACGATTCATCCAAGGGCTATGAGCTCGCAGGTTTCGCTTGGTTTCAAGGATGGAACGACATGGTCGATGGCAGTACCTATCCACAAAGAGACATGCCTGGAGGGTACGATGCCTATAGTCATGCAATGGCACATTTCATCCGCGATGTCCGCAAAGATTTGAATGTTCCTAAACTCCCTTTTGTCATTGGCGTTTTGGGCGTCAACGGGCCTGTGAGGGAATATGGCGCCGATCAACAGCGATACAAAGGGATCCATCAAAATTTTCGAGATGCGATGGCCGCTCCTGCTTCAATGCCTGAGTTCCAAGGGAATGTGTCAGCCGTCCTTACGGAGAAGTATTGGGATCGCGAGTTATCCACCGCAAAAAGCAAAGAAAATGAGGTAAAGCAAAAGGCAAAGAAACTAGCGACCGAAAGCAAGTTGTCTCCCGCAGAAGAACGTGCGTTGCAGGAGAAAATGCGAAGCGAAGAACTCACCGAACGCGAGCGGCAAGTGATCGATAAAGGGATCTCTAATTTAGAATTTCATTACCTTGGATCTGCCAAGATCTTAGGAGGCATCGGCAAGGGGCTTGCAGAGTCCATGGCGAACCTTAAGCAACTGAAGCTGAAAAAGATCAACAAGTAGCTTGATGAGAGGCTATGTGCAGCCTAAGTTTTGACGGCGGTTCGTTCTTCGCTCGTCAGTCGGCTTAATGCTTGAAGCCCGATTGGAGGTACGATCTGCCAGGGAATGATCCCCACTCGGCTAGCTTGCATTTCGCTAACCTCGCGCAAATACTTTTGTTCATGAGCTTGACGCTGTTTCATCAGCGGATCGGTGATTGCAAGTGGGCTTAGCACCTGGTTGATGATCCAGGCGTAAGGCTCGATCTCTGCACGCCGCAAATCACGCTGTAGCGATGCAGCTTCATGAACAGGAGTCGCTTCAGGGAGAGTCACGATGAGGACTCGAGTGAAATCGGGATCGCGTAATCGCGGTAGCAGTTTTTCAACGGCCTCTGGCATTTCGCTCGATTGCCGGGTCACTTCACGATGGTAAGCCAGCGCGGAATCGAGTAAGAGAATTGTGTGCCCCGTCGGAGCAGTATCGAGTACCACAAACTTGTTGGTGCCTGCAGCGACTGCGTCCGCGAATGCCCGGAAGACAGCGATCTCTTCTGTACACGGCGATCGCAGATCCTCTTCTAATAGAGCTTTTCCTTTTTGATCCAGGTTCTTGCCGGCCTTTCGCAGGACTTCCGCGGAGTACTTTGCTGTTTCCACTTCGGGATCGATTCGGTTCACCGACAAAGTTGGCAGACTTTCATCGTTCATCGCTGCAGCGATATGAGCTGCAGGATCGGTAGTGGATAGGTGCACTTCGTAACCACGCTGAGCGATGGCGACTGCTATTGCTGCAGCAACGGTCGTCTTCCCAACCCCTCCTTTGCCCATGGCAAGAATCACGCCATGACCTGGTGCAACCAAATCATCGATCAGTTCGGATAGCATCGGTAACTGCAGTTGTTCAACCGCTTGTTCCTCGGGCCGCGTTGTCGCATCGCGGAGTGTTTCTCGTGCAGTGGAACGATCAGAGTCGCCAAGCCTTCGCAGCGATTCGATACCTAAGATCCCATCGGGACTGAGTGGAATCATCGTCTGAGGAAAAGCTTTCAATCCATCTGGCATCGAAGCTAAGGCGACCGATCCTCGTTGCTCAAGTGCAACCGCATAGGGATCACTGACATCGATCGCATGAAACACACCGTTAACAACAAGAGTTTGATTGCGAACCCCCAGTTCAGCTAATTCGCCGCTTGTTCGCGCCGCTTCGCGTAGTGCACTCGCGTCTGCTCTAGCGACCAATACCAATGTCGTCATGGCGGGATCGCCGAGTGCTTTCACGGATTCTTGATACAGTTTTTGCTGATCATGCAAACCAGCCAATGGTCCGAGGCAGCTCGTGCCTGTTGTGTTCTCTTCCATGAATCCATCCCATGCGGAGGGCAGGGTAAGCAATCTCAAGGTGTGGCCGGTGGGTGCTGTATCGAA
>Ga0068877_10003750_pt1 | contig 12018 bp, 10 predicted proteins | sample NOAtaG_FD_66437 | JGI IMG/M metagenome (GOLD analysis project Ga0068877, IMG submission 66437) | Freshwater lake microbial communities from Lake Erie, under a cyanobacterial bloom - NOAA_Erie_Diel6S_1000h metaG | ecosystem: Environmental > Aquatic > Freshwater > Lake | place: USA: Ohio, Lake... | reverse complement strand
TGGGTCTCGGCCAGTTGCACCAATTGCGCGGGCGCGTGGGCCGCAGCGGCCAGCGCGCGTACGCCTACCTCTTTCACCCCCGCGACCGCGTTCTCACCGAAGAGGCCTACGAACGTCTGCGCGCGATCGGCGAGGCGACCGAACTCGGCAGCGGCTTCAAGATCGCGATGCGCGACCTCGAGATCCGCGGTGCGGGCAACATTCTCGGCGAGGCCCAAAGCGGCCACATCGCCGCCGTTGGTTACGACCTCTATTGCCAGATGGTCACCGAGGTCGTCGCCGAGATGAAGGGTGAACCCGTCGAAGAGCTCGTCGAGTTGAAACTCGACGTCCCGGTATCGGCGTTCCTTCCCGACTCGTATGTTCCGACCGAAGACCTGCGCCTCGAGGCGTACCGTCGCCTCGCCGAGGTGAAGACCCAGGAAGAAGTCGACGACGTGCGGAAGGAATGGTTGGACCGTTACGGGCCGATTCCGAAGGAAGCCGAGACACTTCTCGCCGTCGGCGCGTTGCGCGCGACGTGCCACGGCTTTGGCATCACGGAATTCACCGTCGCAATGAACTCGGCGAAGGTCTCGCCCGTCGACCTGCGCACCAGCCAACAGTTGCGACTCACGCGACTTGCCCGCGGCACGTTCACCGGTCTGACGTGGCGCGAAAAGGAAAGGCAGCTGGTCATTCCGCTGCCCTCGGGCCAGCGGGGAAAGTCACCCGATGGCACGCAACTCGTCACACAAATGCGCGACCTGCTCACCGAAATGCTGGGCGAGTAAGGTTCCGACGTGCGCACAACCGCCCCCTTCCCCGTCCGGCGTCGCGTCGTGAAGACCGGATTCGCCATTGCCGGAGTTCTCGCCCTGTCGTCGTGTGCGACCTTCACCCGAAACTCCGACGCCGCCGTCGTCAACGGAAACGAAATTCCACGCGACCGCCTCGAATCTTTCATCGACGAATTTGCCGCCAATCAACAGCTTCCGCTGGCCGACGGCATCGTGCAACTCGACGATGCGCGCAATCTGCTCGCCGGAATGATCAAGGCCGATGCCTACACCTCGTTCCTGAAGGAACAGGGCAAGCCGCTCACCGATGCCCAGCGTGACGCCGTTCGCGAGCGGCTGGCAGCCCAGAATGCGGGTGACCTCTCCAAGGAACTCGAAGCAGTGATCGTCGATGTGAACGCCGCGACCGACGCAATCAACGACCTCGAGGCCCCTGCCGACGGAAAGATCGAAAAGCTCTACGCACAGCGGCCGTCGCTGACCGGCGCGATGTGCGCGAGCCACATTGTCGTGAAGAAGAAGGAAACCGCGGAGAAAGTGCTGTCGCTTCTCGCAAAGGGTGCGAAGTTCGCCGACCTGGCCAAGAAGTACTCGACCGAACCCGCGGCAAAAACCTCGGGCGGCGCACTGCAGGGACAGTCGGAAGACGGCAAGACGAGTCCGTGCATGTCGATCCTCGAGTACCAACAGAACTTCGACCCGGCGTTCACGCGCGGGGCCATTGCCGCACGTGCCGGCGTTCCCTACGGACCCGTGCAGTCGTCGTTCGGGTGGCACGTCATTCTCCTCGCGCCGTGGGGTGACGTGAAAGACGACGTGCTGTCGCTCGTGAAAGCCGAGCCCGGACCGAACCTTGCGACGGGTTGGTTGGCCAACGCCGCCATCACCGTCGACCCCGCTTACGGCCGCTGGGATGCGGCGACCGGCACCATCGCGGCGAGCTGACGCCTCGGCGACCATGCCACGCATCGTCGTTGTCGGCATCGGACCGGGCGACCCGGGCCTCGTCACCACGTCGACGCTCGACGAAATAGCGCGCATACCGCGTCGATACCTGCGCACGGCGCGGCATCCATCCGCATCGCTCGTTCTCGATGCCCCGGGTAGCGCCGTCACCTTCGACGCCCGATACGAATCGGCATCGACCTTCGACGAGGTCTACGACGCGATCGCCGACGAACTGATCCGCGCGGCAACCAAACACGACGAGGTGCTCTACGCGGTGCCGGGCTCGCCTCTCGTGTTGGAACGCAGCGTCCACATCCTGCGCGAACGCGCTGTCGATTCCGGTGTCGACATCCGAACACTGCCTGCGGTTTCTTTCCTCGACGCAACATGGACGGCGTTGGCCATCGACCCGGTCGAGGCCGGCGTGCGTCTCGTCGATGGTCACCGGTTCGCGACCGAGGCGGCGGGCGAGCGCGGACCTCTCCTCGTTGCGCACACCCACGCCAACTGGGTTCTCTCCGACGTGAAGCTCGCAGCGGAATCCGAACCCGCCGACACGCCCGTCGTGTTGCTGCACCACCTCGGCCTCGCCGACGAACGCATCGCACACACGACGTGGGCCGAGATCGACCGCACACTCGAAGCCGACCACCTCACTTCTCTCTACATCCCGCAGCTCGCCGCACCCGTTGCGGGCGAATTGGTGCGTTGCCATCAACTGGCCCGCACGCTGCGCGAACAGTGTCCGTGGGACCGCGAGCAGACACACCAGTCGCTCGTGCGTTACCTCATCGAGGAAACCTACGAAGTCGTCGATGCCCTCGAAGCGCTCGACCCCGACGACCCGTCGACCGATGACGCGCTGATCGAGGAACTCGGTGACCTGCTCTACCAGGTCGAGTTTCACTCGACCATCGCCGAGCAAGAGGGACGCTTCACCATCGCCGACGTCGCCCGCACGGTTCACGACAAGTTGGTGTCACGCCATCCACACGTGTTCGGCGACGTGCGTGCAGACACCGCCGAAGCGGTCACCAACAACTGGGAAGCGATCAAGCGAGCCGAGAAGCCAGAGCGCGTGCGCGTCTTCGATGGTGTCGTACGTTCGGGACCGTCGCTTCTCTACGCGCAGCAACTGCAGAAGAAGGCTGCGAAGTTGGGCTTCGACTGGCCCGATGTCGCGGGCCCGCTCGACAAGATCGACGAAGAGACCGCCGAACTGCGCGACGCGATGAAATCGGGCGACCCCGACACCATCGCCCTCGAACTCGGCGACCTGTTGTTTTCGGTCGTCAACGTGGCGCGTCATTTGTCACTCGACGCCGAGTCAGCGCTGCGCGCGGCCGCCGGCAAGTTCCGAAACCGCTTCGAACAAGTGGAACTGCTCGCCGCCGAACGCGGAATCGACATGGAGAAGGCCGGCCTCGAACAGCTCGACGCTCTCTGGAACGAAGTGAAACGCGACTAGCGTTTCGTCCATGAGCACGATCGTCAGCGTCACCGGCCGCGAGGTTCTCGACTCGCGCGGCAACCCCACCGTCGAGGTCGAGGTACATCTCTCTTCAGGTGCAAGCGGACGTGCAATGGTGCCGAGCGGCGCTTCGACGGGCGAACACGAGGCAGTCGAACTGCGCGACGGCGACAAGGCGCGCTACGCGGGCAAAGGTGTTCTCACCGCGGTGAAGAACGTCAACGACGAAATCCAGCAGGCACTTCTCGGCCTCGATGCCGTCGATCAACGCGGCATCGACCACCTGCTCATCGACCTCGACGGCACCGAGAACAAGGGGCGCCTCGGCGCGAATGCGATCCTCGGCACGTCGCTCGCCGTCGCACGCGCGGCCGCCGATGAACTCGACCTGCCGCTTTTCCGGTCGGTCGGTGGCCCGAATGCCCACGTTCTGCCCGTGCCGATGATGAACGTCATCAACGGTGGCGCCCACGCCGACAACAACATCGACCTGCAAGAGTTCATGATCATGCCCGTCGGTGCGGCCAGCTTCTCCGAAGCGCTGCGCTGGGGTACCGAGACCTACCACGTTCTGAAGAAGGTGCTCGCGGATCGCGGTCTCGCCACTGCCGTCGGCGACGAGGGCGGTTTTGCACCGAACCTGGCCTCGAACGAGGAAGCAATCAAGGTTCTCATCGAGGCGATCGAGCGCGCGGGCCGCACGCCGGGCGAGGACATCGCGATTGCGCTCGACCCGGCGATGAGCGAACTCTTCCGCGATGGCAAGTACCACCTCGCCGGCGAGGGCAAGGTCATGTCATCGGCCGAACTCGCCGATTGGTGGACGGGCCTCGTCGGCAAGTACCCCATCGTCTCGATCGAAGACGGCATGGCCGAAGACGACTGGGACGGCTGGTCGGCGCTTTCTGCGCAAGTCGGTTCGAAGGTGCAACTCGTCGGCGATGACCTGTTCGTCACGAACGCGCGGCGTCTGCGCATGGGAATCGATCGCGGCGTTGCGAACAGCGTTCTCGTGAAGGTGAACCAGATCGGTTCCCTCACCGAAACGCTCGACACGGTCGAGCTCGCCACTCGCCATTCGTACACGAGTGTGATGAGCCACCGCAGCGGCGAAACCGAGGACTCGACCATCGCCGATCTCGCCGTCGCAACGAACTGCGGACAGATCAAGACCGGTGCCCCCGCACGCAGCGACCGCGTCGCGAAGTACAACCAGTTGTTGCGCATCGAGGAAATGCTCGGTGACACCGCGGCGTACATGGGCAAGTCGGCCCTCGCACCGCGCAAATAACCGGGTCCGCGACGGGCTTGCCACCCCATGGGGGTGACGAGCCGCCAGAATGGTGACGTGAACTCCCGCCCGCTCACCCGCGACCTCACGCGCCCCGTGCCGCGTGACTCGCGGTTGATTCCGAACCGTGGCATGCGCCGCGTGGTTCTGGGTCTCGGTGTCGTGCTCGCGATACTCGTCGCGGTCGTTTTGTTCATCTATCCGATCCGCGACTACATCGCCCAGCGTCAGGCGATCGGCCGCAGCGAGGCCGAGTTCTCCGCCCTCGAAGACGCGAACGAGCAGATTCAAAAGGACATCCAGCGACTCGAGACCCCCGCCGGCGTGAAGGAAGCCGCGCGCCGCGAACTCGGGTACCTGCTTCCCGGCGAACGCCGCCTTGCCCTCCTCGACCTGCCCGCAGTGACGGGCAACCTGCCCGCAACCTGGCCCTACAACGTGGTCGGTGCGATTCTCACCGTGCGCGCCTCGGCCGTCGCCTCCAACCGCCCGGGAATGCTCGGGCCCCTCGGCGCCAATCCGTAACCCCCGTTGCAGGGGCCCGTGGGCCCTTGGGTAGTGTCGGGTCGTCATTCGACACCTGTCTCGAAGGGGAATCACATGGGTGGAAGCATTCTCGGCAACCGCGTCATCCGCAAGGAAGACCCGAAGTTCCTGACAACCGGCGGCGAGTACGTCGACGACCTTCTCGACGAGCCGTTGCTGAAGGGCGCCGCGCACGTCACGTACGTTCGCAGCACCGTCGCCCACGGTCGCATCACCGGCATCGATGTGTCCGATGCATTGTCGGCACCCGGCGTCGTCGCGGTCTACACCGCCGCGGATCTCGAACTGCAGGCGATGCCCGCCACCTTCAACCCCGGCGCCAAGCGCACGCTCCTCGCCAGCGACAAGGTGCGTTTCGTCGGTGAACCCGTCGCCGCCGTCATCACCGAAACGCGCGAGCAGGGCGAAGACGCGGCCGAGATGGTCATCGTCGACTACGACGTCCTCCCGGCGCTCGTCGACATGGAAGAGGCGATGGCCAGCAGCACGCTGATCTTCGAAGAGTGCGGCAGCAACGTCGTGTTCGACTCGACCGCGCTCGGAATGCCCGACAACACCGGCGATGCATTCTTCGAAGGATGCGAAGTCGTCGTGAAGGGTCGCTTCATCAACCAGCGCGTCGCTCCGTGTCCGCTCGAAGTTCGCGGCTCGGCCGTCGCATGGGTCGACGGCCGTCTCTACCAGTGGCTGAGCACGCAGCACGCGCAGGGTGCCAAGGACGGCATCAAGGCCGCGCTCGGTCTCGACGATGCGCAACTGCGCGTCATCACCCCCGACGTCGGCGGTGGCTTCGGTGCGAAAATCGGCGTCTACCCCGAAGAGAGCCTGCTCGGCATGATGTCGAAGAAGCTCGGTCGTCCGCTGCGCTGGCGCGAGACGCGCAGCGAGTCGATGCTCGGCATGGGCCACGGTCGCGCGCAGATCCAGTACGTCACCATCGGTGGCACGCGCGAAGGCAAGGTCCTCGCCTACCAGATGCACGTCCTGCAGGACTGCGGCGCATGGGTCGACATGGGCACGATCCTCGCCCCGTTCATGACACGTCCGATGTCGTCGGCCGTGTACGCGTTCCCCAAGGTCGAGTGCCGCACCACGTCGATCGTCACGAACACCACACCGACGACCGCATACCGCGGCGCCGGTCGCCCCGAGGCCACCGCGGCCGCCGAGCGCGCGATGGACATGTTCGCACTCGAGATCGGCAAGGACCCGGCCGAAGTGCGTCGCATGAACCTCATTCCGAAGTTCCTCGACAAGCACACCACCGTGATCGGCCAGACCTACGACGTCGGCGACTACGAGACCGCACTCGACAAGGTGCTCGCCGCCGCCGACTACAAGTCGCTGCGCGCAGAGCAGGCCAAGCGCCGCGCGTCGGGCGACGTCAAGCAACTCGGCATCGGCGTGTCGGTGTACGTCGAAATCACCGGAGGCGTCCCGCCGATGGGTGAGACCGCGAAGATCGAGGTGCAGGAAAACGGTCGCGCCATCGTCTACACCGGCACCAGCCCGCACGGTCAGGGCCACGCCACGTCGTGGTCGATGATCGCATCCGAGCAGACCGGTATTCCGATGGACATGATCGACCTTGTGTGGGGCGACACCGACCTCGTTCCGGTCGGTGGCGGCACGATGGGCTCGCGCTCACTGCAGCAAGGCGGCGCAGCGGTCAACCTCGCGTCGATCGAACTCGTCGACCAGGCGAAGAAGCTCGCAGCGCGTCTACTCGAGGCCAACGAAGCCGACATCGAACTCGACCGTGACCGCGGCGTGTTCCACGTGTCGGGAACGCCGGCCATCGCCAAGTCGTGGGCCGATCTCGCAACGGCGGCAAAGGGTGACGGCGGTCTTTCGCAAGAGTCGCGCTTCAACGCCGAGGGCGCGTCGTTCCCCTTCGGTGCGCACGTTGCGGTCGTCGAAGTCGACACCGAGACGGGCAAGGTCCGCCACCTGCGTCACGTCGCACTCGACGATGCAGGCCGCGTTCTCAACCCGCTTCTTCTCGAGGGCCAGATCCACGGTGGCGTCGCGCAGGGCACCGCGCAGGCGCTGCTCGAGGAAGTGCGTTACGACTCCGACGGCAACCCGATCACGTCGAACCTCGCCGACTACGCCTTCATCTCCGCGGCTGAACTGCCGAGCTTCGAAGTCGTGCACATGGAGACACCGACGTACCTGAACCCGCTCGGCGCCAAGGGCATCGGCGAGTCGGGCACCATCGGCTCGACGCCGGCAGTGCAGTCGGCAGTGGTCGATGCGGTGTCGCACCTGGGCGTGAAGCACATCGACATGCCGACGACGTCGGAGCGTGTGTGGGCCGCCATCATGTCGGCCAAGTCCTGACGCGACAGTCGTACCGAAAGTTTCCCAGCGGACGTAGGGTCTGACTGCGCCGTCCGACGGTTGTCGGCCGGCAGATAGGAAGTCCCCCATGTCATCGAACTCCCCGATCGTCGCATCTCAATTGGTGCGTCACTTCGGTTCGTCCGACAATCCGGTTCGTGCCGTCGACGGTGTCGACCTCGAGGTACGCGAAGGTGAGATCTTCGGCTTTCTCGGGCCCAACGGTGCGGGCAAGTCGACGACGGTACGCATGCTCACCACGCTGCTGCGTCCCACGTCGGGCACCGCGCGCGTCGCAGGCTTCGACATCGTGCGTGAAGCCGACAAGGTGCGCCGCAACATCGGCGTCGCACTGCAGGATGCCGCAATTGATCCGCTGATGACGGGCAACGAGCTGCTCGAACTGCAGGCTGTGCTGTACGGCATCGCGCCGTCCAGCGTGAAGTCGCGGGCGGGCGAACTGCTCGAGCGCGTCGGTCTCACCGCTGCGGCCGATCGTCGCGTCGGCACCTACTCGGGCGGCATGCGACGTCGACTCGATCTCGCGCTGTCGCTCATTCACGAGCCCACTGTTCTCTTCCTCGACGAACCGACGACCGGCCTCGATCCGATGAGCCGCGTCACGCTGTGGGAGGAAGTGCGTCGCCTGAACAAAGAGGGCACGACGGTTCTGCTCACCACGCAGTATCTGGAAGAAGCCGATCAGTTGGCCGACCGCATCGCCATCATCGACGGCGGCAAGATCGTGCGGGAAGGTGTCCCCCGCGACCTGAAAGCCCAGGTCGGAGCACCGACGCTGCTGATCACCGTCGATGCGGCCCACAACGACGCCGCTTTGCGCGTTCTCGGCGAGTTCGGCGACATGCGCCCAACCGCCGAGGGCACCCTCGGCGTCGGCCTCGCCGCGGGTGCGCGCGCGGTCACCGACGTCGTTCGCAGGCTCGACGAACAGGGCATCGTCGTGCACCACCTCGAATTGAACGAGCCCAGCCTCGACGACGTGTTCGCCGAGGCGACGGGCCACCGCCTCGAGGGCGAGAAGTGACCGCAACCGTGACCACCACGAGGACGGTGGGCTCGCTGCGGCAAACCGTGGCGATGTCGAAGCGATCGATCATGGCACTCGTGCGCCAGCCGGCGTTGGTCATTCCGTCGATCACTTTCCCGCTGTTCTTCGCGGCCCTCGGCACGTCGTCGTTCGGCCGCGCCACCGACCTGCCGGGCTTCCCGAAGGTCGATTCGTTCCTCGACTTCAGCCTTGCCGGCACGATCGTTCAGGGCGTGCTCTTCGGTTCGGTGCAAAGCGGATCGGCGCTCGCCACCGACATCGAGAACGGTTTCTTCTATCGCCTGCTCGCGTCACCGACATCGCGACTCGGCATCCTGATTGGTCGCCTCATGGGTGCGGCCGCTTACGGCGCCGCACAAACGGCGTTCTTCACCGTACTGCTGATCCCTTTCGGCCTGCACGTGAAGGGCGGCGTTCCCGGCGCGATCGTCATGCTCGTGTCCGGTGGCCTCACCGCGATCGCCGTTGCCGGCTTCATGGCCGCGATGGCGTTGCGCACTGGTTCCTCCGAGGCGGTGCAGGGAGTGTTCCCGCTCGTGTTCATCGCGCTCTTCTTCTCGAGTGCGTTCTTCCCGCGCCAGACGATGAGCGGCGCGTACCGCCACATCGCGAACGCAAATCCGATCTCGTACCTCATCGAAGGATTGCGCGACCTGTGCATCACGGGCTTCACCGCATAGGCGTGTGCCAAGGCATTGCTCGTGCCGATCGGAATCATGGTGGTTTCTTTCGCACTCGCCCTGCGCTCGCTCGCACGAAGGGTGGCAGCACAATGACCGCGACACACCTCTCGACGCACCTCTCAGCCATGCGTTCGTCGCGCGCGCTGTCGGCGCGCGGCATGCGCAACATGCGCCGCCTGCCCTCGACGTTCATTCCCACACTCGCCATGCCGATTTTCCAGGCCATCGCGTTTTCGGGCACGTTCTTCGCCATCACGAAGTTGCCGGGCTTTCCCACCGACCGCAGCATCAACTGGTACCTGCCGCTTGCCGTCGTCATGGGTTCGGCATTCGCCGGCGTCGGACTGGGCTTCACCACCATCCGCGACATCGAGACCGGGTTCTTCGACCGACTGCGCATGTCGCCGACTCCGCGCTCTGCACTCATCGTCGGGCCGCTCATCATGACGTGGATCCGTACATTCATCGTCGTCACCATGGTGGTCGTCGTCGGCTTCGCGTTCGGCGCGCGCCTCACCAGCGGCGTGGTCGGCCTCGCGTGTCTCTATCTCGCATCGATCGGCCTTGCCACGGTGTCGGCCGGCTGGGGTCTCGGCATCGCGTACCGCTTCCGCGACATGCGTGGCGCGGCGATCATGCAGCTGACGCTCTTCCTCGTCATGTTCCTCTCGAGCGCCCAGACGCCCCTCTTCGTCATGACGGGCTGGCTCCACGGGGTCGCCCGGGTCAATCCGGCCACCAACGTCTTGCGCCTCTCCCGTCAGGGGTTCCTGGGCGACGTCACCTGGAACGGGGTCTGGGGCGGCGTTCTGGCCCTCGTGGGCGGGTCCGTCCTCACGCTCACCTTTGCCTACCGCGGCCTGCGTGGCCTGGAACGCGATTAACGGCCTGCGTGGCCTGGAACGCGATTAACGGCCTGCGTGGCCTGGAACGCGATTAACCCCCAGTCGGCTGGCGGGGAGTCCCCCGCTTTGGGGCAAGATAGGGGTCGCCTCGAGACGGGGGCCAAGAAGGGGAACCATGAAGATCAGCGTCACCGTGAACGGAGAAAAGCGCGAGAGCGAGATTGAACCGCGCACTCTGCTCGTGCAGTACATCCGCGAGAACCTTGCGCTCACCGGCACCAACGTCGGTTGCGACACGTCCAGCTGTGGCGCGTGCTCGATGCACATGAACGGCGAAGCCGTCAAGAGCTGCACCGTGCTCGCGGCGCAGGCCGATGGCTGCGACATCACCACGATCGAAGGTCTTGCCAAGGGCGGCAAGATGCACCCGATGCAGGAAGCGTTCATGCAGAACCACGGCCTGCAGTGCGGTTACTGCACCCCCGGCATGGTGATGGCGGCGATTTCGCTCTTGAAGGAAAACCCCAACCCGACCGAGGAACAGGTGCGCATCGGCCTCGAAGGCAACCTCTGCCGCTGCACCGGCTACCACAACATCGTTCAGTCGGTTCTTGCGTGTGCGAAGGGTGGCAACTGATGCTTCCCGCAGCCTTCGATTACAAGCGCGCCGGTTCCGCAGCCGAGGCCATCAGCCTCGTGTCCGAGTACGGCGACGACGCCAAGTTCCTCGCCGGTGGCCACTCGCTCCTTCCGCTCATGAAATTGCGTCTCGCGGCGCCGAGCGTTCTCGTCGACATCGGTCGTCTCACCGATCTCTCGTACATCCGCGACGCCGGTGACCACATCGCCATCGGCGCTCTCACGCGCCACATGGACGTCGAGAAGTCGCCCGTCCTCGCCCAGCACGTGCCGCTGCTCGCGCATGCGGCCGGCCACGTCGGTGACCCGCAGGTGCGCCACCGCGGCACGATCGGTGGTTCGATTGCCCACGCCGACCCGGCTTCCGACCTTCCCGCGACCACGCTCGCTCTCGGTGCGACGTACGTCGTGCAAGGCGCGTCGGGCACGCGTGAGATCGCCGCAAAGGACTTCTACAAGGGTTTCCTCGAGAGCGCTTTGCGCCCCGACGAAATGCTCACCGAAATCCGCGTACCGAAGATGAACGGTGCCGGCTGGAGCTTCCAGAAGTTCAACCGTCGCGCCCAGGACTGGGCGATCGTCGGTGTTGCGGCCTGGCGCCGCGGCAGCGAATCGGGTGTCGGCCTCGTGAACATGGGTTCGACACCGGTGCTCGCATCCAGCGTCGCCTCGGCCATCGCGTCGGGCGCATCGGTTGCCGATGCTGCACAAAAGGCGTCGGCCGAGGCCGAGCCGCAGTCCGACCTGAACGCGACAAGCGACTACCGCAAGCACCTCGCCACGGTTCTCGTGCGTCGTGCGCTCGAAGAAGCCTCCAAGTAACCGGGGCTTTCCCGTCGCCACAGTGAATCCCCGGCACCTGCGGGTTGTCGCATTCTCCGTTTACCTCGTCGTCTTCGTGTGGGCGGCGTTCGCATACGGCCTTCCCACCGACCGCATCGCCGTGCTGTCGTGGGTGCTGGGTGGATTCGTGTGCGGCGCAATGGGTCGTCCGCGGCGCGACTGGTTCTTCATGCTGCGCGACTTTTCACTGTTCGTCGCCATGTGGTTCGCCTACGACTACTCGCGCGGAATGGCCGACCAATTGGGTTTTCCCGTCAATCGCACGCTCCCCCGCGACATCGACCGTCTGCTGTTCTTCGGTGCCGACCCGAACGTGTGGATGCAGCGGCGCTTCTACGAGGCGGGTTCGGTGCGCTGGTACGACGTCGCGGGATCACTCATCTACTTCACCCACTTCTGCGTTCCAATGGGCATTGCGATCGCCCTGTGGGCACGCAACCGTGACCGCTGGGTGCAATACATCCGACGCCTCGCCACCGTCTTGTTTCTCGGTGTCGCCACGTTCGTCGTCTTTCCCGCCGCACCGCCGTGGATGGTGGCGAAGGACGGCGGCATGGATGC
>Ga0068877_10003748_pt1 | contig 12024 bp, 13 predicted proteins | sample NOAtaG_FD_66437 | JGI IMG/M metagenome (GOLD analysis project Ga0068877, IMG submission 66437) | Freshwater lake microbial communities from Lake Erie, under a cyanobacterial bloom - NOAA_Erie_Diel6S_1000h metaG | ecosystem: Environmental > Aquatic > Freshwater > Lake | place: USA: Ohio, Lake... | reverse complement strand
CGTCTTGTGGCATTTACTCCTTTACAGGTGTTACCATCACAGCTAAAAACATTTCTATAGCTGAGTTTTACAACAACACAGATTTAGGGCCGGCCAACTTAGGGCAAACCTTTACCAATAAACTTAAAGACTTCATGCTGCAGAACACGAACTTAGCTATTGTGCCTGAAAATGGGGAGTTGCAAATGGAAGGTGTGATTACCAGCTTTCAGTTAAGCCAAGTAGCCCCCACTGCCGGATCTACGCCAAATGACATTACAGCCTCTGCCCTCACTAAGCTAACCATAACAGTAAAAGCAACCTATTATAATTCTACAGACGAAAGCATGTCGTTTACCGACAAAACATTTTCGTTTTTTCAAAACGTAGACAACGATAATCCGGATGCAATTAGCGAAGCCGTTATCAACGTTATTCTCGACCAAATCATTCTCGACATCTTTAATGCTTCTGTTGCCAATTGGTAAAATATAAACTACCTTAGTCAACCGATTAAAGTTTACCCATGAATAAAACTGAATTTCTTGCGCTTATTCAACATTACCCGAATGCAACAGCAGAGCAGGCTCAAGCAGTTTTAAACCTGGAAAAACTCTATCCTTACAGCCAGCTTTTACATACTCTTAGTGCGCGCTTAGCGCAAGAACATCAATTACCTGTTCAGCAAGCCGAGCTGCAATTGGCGGCTGTTTACGCTGCCGACCGAAATGTGTTAAAAGAAAGAATGGTTAGCATAGGCACATACAAAAGTGTAAATGCCAACAAAGAAACAACTCCCTTACCTGGCAACCCTGACGGAATAGATTATGCAGAACTTGTGCTTAAAGATTTAAAACTTTTATCAAAATCTAAGCACAACTTCGAAATGCTGTTTGATGAATTTGCCCATCAACAAGACAAGAAAAAAACAGCAAAACCTGCTAAAAGCGAATCAACAAAAGGTAAATCTGCTCAGGCAGTAAAGATTCTGAAAACAAAAACGCACGAAGAGAAAAAACAAAAAAAGCATTTAAAACCAAACTCCAAAAAAGCCGAGATTAAACCTAAACGCAAAGGCTTAAGCGGAGAAGAACTAATTACAGAAATAGAAACCACCCATCGCAAACTCAAACCAAAGTCGAACAGGCAACAACAACAGTTAGCGATGATTGAAAAGTTTATCAAAAAACAACCATCCATATCACCTCCAAAACCTAAAGTAAACCCAAGTGGAAACACCGATTTATCTGGTGTAAAACAAGGAGAATTCGATCAGCATGTTATTTCCGAAACATTGGTGAAAATCTTGATCGGCCAAGGCAAAAAAGAAAAAGCAATTGAACTGTTAAAAAAGTTGATTTGGAAATTTCCACAAAAAAAGGCTTACTTTGCGGCTCAAATTGAAGATTTAAAGAAATAATATGTTAGGCGTTGTTATCGGATTAATCATTTTTTGCTCAATACTATTAGTTATTGTTGTTTTAGCTCAAAATTCTAAAGGTGGTGGGTTATCCAGCCAATTTGGTGGTTCTGGTACCAGCAACATGTTTGGTGTTAAAAAAACAGGAGATTTTCTTGAAAAAACCACTTGGGTTTTAGTTGCCTTTATCATGGTTTTATCGTTAAGCACAAATTTCATAGCTCCTGATGTTAATTCAGGATCCAGCAAAGTTTTGGATGCAGCTAGCGAACAAGCCCCTGCAGCAGGGCCTGCTACAAACTTGCCAACAGAAGAAAAACCTGCGGCTGATTCAGCCAAATAATCATCAAAATATTTTAAAATGAAAGCCGGTTTTGAGCCGGCTTTTTTTATGCAGCTTGTGTAAGGTGCTTCATAAATAATCGCTTTACAACAGGCATTAAAGTTTGCTGGCTGGGGAAATTACTTTTACTCACCACCAAAAAAGTAGCGGGATTTGGCAAATCTTTAAATCGCTTTAGTAAACTCAACTTCATTTGTTCATACCCCAATGCCAAAGTTCTCTTTTGCGTTTCTATAAACGTGGTTTGCAAACTGCGCATGGGTTCTAATGCATTCTCATATACACTGATTTGATAACGATAGATATCAGCTTCTTGTTGAGGCGGTTGGGTAACCATTAAATAGCCTTCATTTTTGTATAAAGATGATAAACCCACTGGCTGGATTTCGCATTGGGACTCTACGAATTCAAAAATCTCTGTGCCGTCTTGCAAAGCATTCTTAAACCGTGGTAGGGCAAATTCAATAATGGTTTCAATCTCTGCCATCACGGCATCGTCTTCCACAATTTTTTTATAATTCAATTCAAGGTTTTTTAAATTCTCAAGCGATAACTCCTTCGGGAAATCCTGTACCAACATCGACTTGTTTTCTTTAATCTGCATCAGATTTTTATAATGAAAAATCAAATCTGCCAGGTACGGATACAACTCCACACGACCGAAATATTGCTTCACCTGTTTCAGATACGCCAATAGCACATACTTTTTATACTCAAAATCTACTAATCCGGCAGTTAACCAATCTTTAGACAATGTTTCCATAGCATTCAAAAAAATACATTGGAAAATAAGCAAAACCGATAAATCTGACAAGTTGCCATACCTGTATATGGCATTACAAAAAACAAGAATTGTTTTATCAACCTTATCTGTCAGGCTTTGTTACTAAACCTGCAAACTTGGCAAGTTCTGTGGCATGGCATGGAATGTGCCAAGGGTGCACTGAAATTAAACGTTCAACCTAAAATTATCAGTACGTATATGTCAAAAGTAAATTTCAAACCCAACGAGGACAGAGTGTTGGTAGAGCCTGCTCCTGCGGAAGAAAAAACCTCTTCCGGAATCATCATTCCTGATACGGCAAAAGAAAAGCCACAAAAAGGAAAAGTAATAGCTGTTGGCGAAGGTTTAAAGGATAAACCCGTAACGGTAAAAGTTGGCGACAACATCCTTTATGGAAAGTATGCCGGTACTGAAATTTCCATCGATGGAAAAGAGTACCTCATTATGCGCAATTCAGACATTTTCGGAACAATCTAAAATTTTAAAACTATGGCTAAAGAAATTACATTCGATACAAGCGCCCGCGACAGATTAAAGAAAGGCGTTGATAAATTGGCTGATGCAGTAAAAGTTACCCTCGGCCCTAAAGGAAGAAACGTTATCCTTGATAAAAAATTCGGAGCTCCTACTGTTACCAAAGACGGTGTTTCGGTAGCAAAAGAAATTGAATTGAAAGACCCCATCGAAAACATGGGCGCACAGTTAGTGAAAGAAGTTGCTTCTAAAACTGCTGATGCTGCCGGTGATGGCACAACAACAGCTACAGTTCTGGCACAAGCAATTTATGCGCACGGTATTAAAAACGTTGCTGCAGGTGCCAACCCAATGGACTTAAAGCGCGGTATCGACAAGGCTGTTATAGTTGTTGTAGAAAACCTAAAGAAGCAAAGCAAGAAAATTAAAGATAACAACGAGATCGAGCAAGTTGCTACTATCTCTGCCAATAGCGATGAAACAATCGGTAAAATGATTGCCAACGCAATGGATAAAGTTGGAAAGGATGGCGTTATAACGGTAGAAGAAGCAAAGGGAACTGAAACTGAAGTAAAAACAGTGGAAGGAATGCAATTCGACAGAGGGTACCTATCTCCTTACTTTGTAACCAACGCAGAGAAAATGGAAGCTGAATTAGACAGTCCTTTCATTTTAATTTACGACAAGAAAATCAGCAGCATGAAAGAGTTGTTGCCTGTGTTAGAGCAAACAGCACAAACAGGTAAGCCACTTGTTATCATTGCCGAAGAAGTAGAAGGTGAAGCATTAGCTACTTTAGTTGTAAATAAAATCCGTGGTGCATTACGCGTTGCGGCTGTTAAAGCTCCAGGCTTTGGCGACAGAAGAAAGGCTATGTTAGAAGACATCGCTATTTTAACAGGCGGACAAGTAATTAGCGAAGAGCGCGGTTTCAAATTAGAAAACGCTACGCTGGATATGCTTGGACGTGCAGAGAAAGTTAACATCGACAAAGACAATACAACTATTGTAAACGGTGCAGGTAAGAAAGCCGACATCCAGGGAAGAGTTAACCAAATAAAAGCTCAGATCGAAACCACTACTTCAGATTACGATAAAGAAAAACTACAAGAAAGACTTGCAAAACTTTCTGGTGGTGTGGCCATCCTGTATGTAGGTGCCGCTACTGAAGTAGAAATGAAAGAAAAGAAAGACCGTGTGGATGATGCTTTACACGCAACACGCGCTGCCGTACAAGAAGGTATCGTAGCAGGTGGTGGTGTGGCTTACATTCGTGCTATCGAAGCTTTGAAAGATGTAAAAGAAGTTGGTGCCGATAACGAAGACCAAGCAACTGGTATTAACATTGTGCGCTTAGCTTTAGAAGCTCCTTTAAGAACCATCGCAGAAAACGCTGGTCAGGAAGCATCTGTTATCGTAAACAAAGTAAAAGAAGGTAAGAAAGATTACGGCTTCAACGCTCGTGAAAACAAATTCGAAAACTTCTTCGAAGCGGGTATTATCGATCCTACGAAAGTATCGCGCTTAGCATTAGAAAATGCTGCTTCAATCTCAGGTTTATTGTTAACAACAGAAGCTGTTGTATCAGAAATACCTGAAGATAAAGAAGCTCCTGCTATGCCTCCGGGCGGTGGCATGGGCGGTATGATGTAATCGTTAGGGAAGAATTATATCTTTGCCATACAAAAGCCTCGCACTTGCGGGGCTTTTTCTTTTCCATCAATTCTCAATCTATCTTTGCACACTTAACATGTTAAACGACAAAGACACCATTGTAGCCCCGGCTACATCACCGGGGGTTGCAGCTTTAGCTGTTATCAGACTATCTGGTACAAATGCAATAAACATTGCCTCTACTGTTTTTAAAGGCAAAAATTTAGTGGATGCCGAAAGTCATACCATCCATTTTGGTAGCATAAGAGAAAATGATAAAGTAATTGATGAAGTACTGGTATCTGTTTTCAAAAACCCTCACTCCTACACAGGAGAAAACAGCGTTGAGATTTCTTGCCACGGCTCGCCCGTGGTGGTAAAGGAAATCATCAAACTGTTAATTAAACAAGGAGCCAGGCTGGCAGAACCCGGAGAGTTTACACGCAGGGCTTTTTTAAACAATAAGCTAGACTTGGCACAGGCCGAGGCGGTGGGCGATTTAATCCATAGCGAAACAGAGCTATCGCGGCAAGTTGCCGTTAACCAAATGCGCGGAGGGTACTCTAAAAATCTTGCGCACATGCGCGAAGAGTTAATTCATTTCGCCTCGCTTATTGAACTGGAATTAGACTTTGGCGAAGAAGATGTAGAGTTTGCACACAGAGAAGATTTAATACGCCTTACTCAAGCCATCTTAGATTTTATTGATCCATTATTGGCTTCTTTCGATCAGGGAAATGTAATTAAAAATGGTGTGCCAACTGTAATTGCAGGAAAGCCCAATGCAGGAAAATCAACATTGTTAAATGCTTTGTTAAATGAAGAGCGAGCAATCGTTTCGGATATACCGGGCACAACGCGCGACTTTATCGAAGATGAGATTGTTATCGATGGAATATCTTTTCGCTTTATCGATACGGCCGGCTTACGAGAGACTACCGATAAAGTTGAGCACATAGGCATACAGCGCACCAAAGAAAGAATGGAAAAAGCATCCTTGATTCTGTACTTGTTTGATCTTTCCAATGAAACACCCGATTCTATAGCAGGCCAGGTAAACGACTTGCAAAACCTTGATGCGCGCGTAATCAAAGTGGGTAACAAAGCTGATATTGCGCAGCAAGAGACCTTGCAATACGCCAGAGAAAACAAGTTTGTATTAATAGCTGCATCGGCCAAACAGAATCTGGAACAACTAAAGAAAGAACTCTTACGCACAGTACTAAACAAAGAAGTAAAAAGCGGAAGTTTAATTGTAACAAACCTTCGCCACTACGAAGCATTAAGGCAAACCCACGAGGCTTTAGCACGAGTTAAGGAAGGAATTGAAGCAGGAATAACCGGAGATTTAGTAGCACAAGACATCCGCCAGGCTTTGCATTATTTGGGTGAGTTAACGGGGGCCATCACCACCGATGATTTGTTAGGCAACATCTTTTCGAAGTTTTGCATTGGTAAATAGGTACAAAAAGAGTTGAGTTTTTATTCACTTATACAACAACGTGAAGCATCAAGAAAAAAAATCTTATCAAGAATATTTACAAATCGAAAATTATTTAGCTAAATTTTCGGAGTAAATGCGAACCCTAACAATTTACAACAAACGCTATGGCAAAGAAAGCAAAAAAAGCAGCGAAGAAATCGGCTAAAAAAGTAGCCAAAAAAGCTGCGAAAAAATCACCTAAAAAGGCTGCGAAAAAAGTCGCGAAGAAAGCCGCGAAAAAGTCAGCAAAGAAAGCAGTAAAAAAAGTAGTGAAGAAAGCCGCTCCTAAGAAAGCAAGCAAACCTGCTACTAAAAAGAAATCTGCTCCTAAGAAAAAAGCAGCTGCTAAACCAGCAGCGCCTGCTGCTCCTGCACCAGCACCAACACCTGCTGCACCGGCACCACAAGCATCTCTTTTTGGTGGTGGCGAAACGCAAGATTCAAGCAACGGATAATTTGTTAACTCCGTATACGCTTACAAGGCGACAGGTCGCATAACCTGTCGCTTTTGTTTTTGTTAATCAAATCATAATGAAAAAATTCCCTGACACTTTTCAGTTCGGCACCAGCACATCAGCCTACCAGATTGAAACACCTTTCGAACACGATTGGGTAGATGTAAATAGTTTGGATGGACACATCTTTAACCGAACCACAGATCATGAAAAGTTATGGGAGAGTGATGTAGAACTTATTGCTACACTTGCCCCACACTACCGCATGAGCTTAATGTGGAGTAAACTGCAACGAACGCCCTACGCACCGTTAGACGCCCAGGCAGTGGCTCATTACCATCAGGTACTACAAGCACTAAAAGCAAAAAATGTAAGCATAATGATGGTGCTTCACCACTTTACCAACCCAATATGGTTTAGCAAAGTAGGTGGCTGGGAGAAAGCCGAAAATATTTTTCTTTGGCTGGACTTTGTAACTAAGCTCGTAAACGAATTTGGAGGCTATGTAAGCAGTTGGAATACATTTAATGAACCGAATGTATACGCCTGCTTCGGATGGATTGTAGGCAAATTTCCACCCTTTAAAAACAATATTCTTTTAGCCGGAAAAGTAGTAAAGCATATGGGGCTTGCGCATGATAAAGCTTACGACATTATTAAATCTAAATTCCCAGAACACCCTGTTGGCATATCGCATAATACAGCAGTATTTACGGCAGACTCTTTTTTAGGTAAGTTACCTGCGCGGTTGTCTGACTTATGGTTTATGGAGTTTGTGCCAGGCCATTTCGAAAAAGCAGATTTCTTTGGCATGAGTTACTATGCACGCATTAACCACGACCCCTTGCCTGTAACCATGATTACAACACCCGAGAAGTTAAAAGCGAGCGGAAAAGACCATGACGATATGTGGGAATATTACCCTGAAGGACTTCGGGAAAATGTGCTTCGTTACTGTAAAAAATACCAGAAACCCATCATCATTACAGAAAATGGTATTTGCACAAAAGACGATACCAAGCGCATAAAAGCCATTACCGACTATCTAAGCATTCTGCATCAACTTATTGCCGATGGAATTCCTATAAAAGGATATTACTACTGGAGCACGTGGGATAACTTCGAGTGGGCACTTGGCCCAACGTATCAGTTTGGTTTGGCCACGTGCGATCCCGAAAGTAAAGAACGCAACATAAAACCTAGTGGCTCTTTATATGCCAGAATAGCACATAGCTGCGAATTGCATGTACCCAACGCCCATCAACCCCGATAAAAATCAGGATTGAATCTAACAGCAATCATACCCGATAAATAAAGATGGCTGTAGTTTGGTTGTATGAAACCAAGCGACTCAGGACTCTATAGAGATCCTAAAAAAACAAAGCAAGCAGATTTGGAATTGCTCAGGCCATTGTTGCTGAGCGCAGGACTTTGCTCCTCTTTACTGATTGTGATTGCCGCCTTTCAGATAAAGACATACGACACCAAAGAGTTGGTAACCTACTCGAAAAGTGCCAACGATTTTGAAGAAATTATAGAAGTTCCCCCTACAGAAATTAAACCTCCGCCTCCAACCTTACAGTTACCACAAGTTGTTGAAGTACCCAACGAAACAAAAATTGTGCAAGAGATTGAAGTGAACTTTGATGTAGAAGTTAGCCATGACACCAAGCTACAACAAATTACCATTGCCGAACCCTCTAAAGAAATTGAAATTGATAAAGAGGAATCCGAAGAAGTATTTATGGTTGTAGAAGAAACCGCAGCCCCCGTTAATGGCATGGATGCGTTCTATAAGTTTGCCTCAGAAAATTTAAAATATCCGGGGCAAGCACGCAGAATGAATGTGGAAGGAAAAGTTTTTGTTGAATTTGTGGTAGCTAAAGATGGCACGCTAACCAACATTAAAATTGTAAAAGGTATTGGCGCAGGCTGCGATGAAGAAGCTGTAAGAATACTGGAGTTATCGCCAAAATGGAAAGCAGCCAAACAAAGAGGAAGACCCGTAAAGCAAAGAATTGTGCTCCCTATTTTCTTTAAACTAAAGCAAGTATAAAAGCAAAGTTAAAATTGCTTGTGGGGAAATTGGTTTAATCGCATATTACTACCGATTTCCTCTTTTTTATGAAATGGATTTGTTCGCTTTATTTAAAGTTAATCGGTTGGAAAATCGGCAACCAGTTAGACCCAAAATACAAACGCTGTGTATTAGTAGCAGCACCTCACACCAGCAATTGGGATTACCCTATAGCTTTAGCAACATTATATGCCTGTGGCATTAAAGTTAGATTTCTTGCTAAAAAAAGTTTGTTTCAATTTCCGCTTGGCATGTTAATGCGGGCAACCGGTGGCATAGCGGTAGACAGAAGTAAGCATAACAATTTAGTGGATAGCATGATAGACATGTTTAAGCAACACGAAGAATTGATATTGATGATACCCGTAGAGGGAACAAGAAGTTATGTAAAAGAATGGAAATCTGGTTTTTACCACACTGCCATGGGAGCGAATGTACCCATTGTACTTGGTTATTTAGATTATGGAAAAAAAGTAGCGGGTTTTGGAGATGTGTTTTTTCCAACCGGCAATTATGAAAAAGATTTAAAGGAGATGCAGGATTTTTACAGAAAAGTGCAAGCCAAATATCCGGAAAAATCTAGTTTGAATCAGTAGTATAAAAATGGAAGAAACGCTGTACGAACAATTCGGGGAAGAAAATCTTCGCAAGTTAGTTCAACATTTTTACGATTTAGTTTTTGAACACCCTCACCTTTCACCATTGTTTAAAACAGATAAAGAACTGATTAAAGAAAAGCAATTTTTATTCTTAACCCAGTTTTTTGGTGGTTCGGACGTATATTCTCAACGTTACGGACACCCCCGATTAAAGGCCAGGCATCTTCCCCACCCTATTGGTAAAGCAGAAGTAGAAGCCTGGTTGCAATGTATGGCATTAGCATTTAGTAAAATTGATGCCGATGAGAAATTAAAGGATTTGATGTTTCAAAAACTTGTACCTCCGGCCTTCTTTATGGCAAATAAAGAATAAGCTAAAACAATGTAAGTTGTTGTACAAACTTAGCAGCCTGAGCAGGATTAAACACAAATGGTTTTCCTGTTACATCGTATAAAGAACCAACTTTATAGCGCGATAAAACGTCTACCCGAACACTACCTTTAACATCTTCAAATTCTGCCAAAGCTAACTCTGGCTTATTATTATTTTTAGATAAATGTGCTAATAACAACAAATTCAATTCTTTATGTTTTTTATCTAAGAATAATCTTTTTGCTTGTTTGTTAGAAAGATGCCCCAACCCTCCTCGTATTCTTCTTTTTAGAGCTAAAGGATATCGGCCATTCTCTAACATCTCCTCATCGTAATTGCTTTCTAAAATACAAGCATGCACGTTAGCAAAAACATCTTGTACATGGCAACAGGCTAAACCAATATCCGTAATAACGCCCACACGTACATTATTTTTTTCTACATAAAAACTCAACGCTTCTGCTGCATCATGTTGTTTAGGAAAAGCGACTATTTTCAAAGTATCAATTTCAATACACTGATATGGTTTGATAAATTGAAGGTTTAATCTATTGAGATTAACTTCCGATTGATCATATGTTCCCTTACTGAGGTAAACTGGCAAATTATATTTCTTAGCAAAGGCCGGTAACCCATGAATATGATCGCCATGTTCGTGAGTAATAAAAGTAGCTTTAATGGATTGAATTGAAATATGTAATTGCGTAAGCCTTTTCTCAACTTCACTTGCTGCAATACCAACATCAATTAAAACACCTGCTTGTGCATACCCTACATAATAACAATTTCCGTTACTGCCAGAGTTTAAAGAGGCTACCTGTAAATTCATTCGTGTAAATATCTCTATATTGTTTCAAAATTGGTAAATGGAATTACTAAACATTTTTGAAGGAGATAAAGAAAAACAAGTGATCTACTTTAAGGAATTAGTAAAATATCGAATGCCTTTTGGTAAATACAAAGGAATTTTACTTACCGATTTACCCGTTTCGTATGTAGAGTGGTTTTCAAAAAAAGGTTTTCCACAAGGAAAATTAGGTGAATACTTACAAACCATTTATGTTATTAAAACTAATGGATTAGAGGCCTTACTGCAATCAATAAAAAAAACTATACCTAAACCATAACCGGAATAATAACCTTGATGGTTGTGCCTTCATGTAAAACGGTAGAGTTATGTAAATCTCCATGCAGTTTATCTACTGCTTTTCTAACAATGTATAACCCCAGTCCATTACCACGAGAGCTTACATTAGCTCTGAAATACATATCAAATATTTTTGGCAGATATTCTTCTTGTATACCTTGCCCGTTATCGTGCACTTCTACTATCAACTTACCTTTTTCTTTGTAGCAAATTATTTTTACAAATGAATTCTCCATACCACAAAAAAGTATGGAGTTTTCTATCAGGTTCTCGAGAATAAGAGTAAGTAGAGTGGGGAACGATTTTATTTGCAACACTTGTTCTGTTTCGTTCAGTAACGCAATATTTTTATTTTCTGCTTCGTCTTTATATCTGACAAAAACATTTTCGATCAAATCATTAACTACAACTTCCTTCAATTCCAATTCATGTGCACTAACATCGCTAATTGCCTGTAACTTTCTAATCATTTTATCGAGGCTAAATGCGGTGTCGTTAACTTTTTCAAATAATTCTAACGCTACTTTATCCTTCACGGTTATCTTGGCAACTTCCGTTAAACCCATAAACGTAGTGATGGGTCTTCTGAAATCGTGAGAACTTCTATAAAAGAAAGTGTCTAATTCTTGAAAAGCCAATTTTAGTTGGCTGGTTCTTTGTTCTACTCTTTCTTCAAGTTTTGCATTCAATTGCAAAATCGAATCATTTGCTTCGCGTAATTCTTCGGCTTGTGCAGCCAACTCTTCTTGCTTTTCCAGAACATCTTCGTTTAACTTTACTAGTGTTTCGTTAGATTCTGCCAACTCTTCTGCCTGTGCCTGTATTTCTTCTTGCTTTTCCAGCAATTGATTGTTTAGTTTTCTAAGCTCTTCATTCGTATCGGCCATTTCTTGGTTTGCCATTACTAATAATTTTTTGGCTTTGCTAACTTTACGCGAATAGTTCAATAAAATTACAGTGAATACGCCTATCAAGATAAAGCCCAACGATCCCACTATAATGATGATGAACTGATTTTGTAGTTTGGCATCTTTTAATTTAAGTTGTGTATCCTTCAGAATTTTCTCGTTGGTTAACGCTTCAATTTCTCTTTGCTTTTTATCTAAATCGTAAATGGTATTAAGTTCTGCCAATTTTCTAGACATACTCTCGTTGTACAGTGAATCGTTTATGGCTTTGGTTATCTTCAGGTATTGGTTAGCTGCTTTGTAGTTTCCTGTAACTTCAAAATATTCAG
>Ga0068877_10003747_pt1 | contig 12026 bp, 10 predicted proteins | sample NOAtaG_FD_66437 | JGI IMG/M metagenome (GOLD analysis project Ga0068877, IMG submission 66437) | Freshwater lake microbial communities from Lake Erie, under a cyanobacterial bloom - NOAA_Erie_Diel6S_1000h metaG | ecosystem: Environmental > Aquatic > Freshwater > Lake | place: USA: Ohio, Lake... | reverse complement strand
AGGGCCGCGCGGAAGATCCCGGCGAGCGTGCGGTAGTACCAGCGCGTGCCCTCCGCGCCGCCGTTGAAGCGCGTCCAGACCGCGTCGCCAAGCGCGTGGAAGTCCATCGCGATCGCCTCGGCGTTGTGGGTCTTGTCGGCCAGCGAGACCAGCACCGAGCGCGCCGGCTTGCGCGGCAGGGCCGCGAGATAGGCCTCCTTGCGCGGCCGCCAGGCGGGCTTGGGCTCCACCCAGGCGTCGGTGCAGTCCACGACGATCGCCGCGACGCCGTCGCCGAAGCGCGCGCGCACCAGGGCCAGCGTCTCCTCGCCGCCCTGGTCCTCGACCGCGTCGTGGAGGAGCCCGGCGATCGCCTGGTCCTCGTCGCCGCCATGCTCGACGACGAGCGCCGCGACGCTCATCAGGTGGGCGATGTAGGGGGTGCCGGCGGCCTTGCGGGTCTGCCGGCGATGGAGGTCGTGGGCGAAGGCGAAGGCCTCGTCGAAGCGTTTCGTGAGCATGCGTGTGTCGTCTCTCCTCTGGTTGTCTTCCATGCGTGTCCGCCGCGGTTGCCGCGGCGGCTTCAGCGCAGCAGCAGCAGCTTCGGGACCGCGTCGGCCCCGATCCAGACCACCGCATCCTGGCGGAAGCGGCGGCCCAGGCGGCCGGCCTCGGCCTCGTCGATGCCGAGGGCGAGGAAGCTGCGCTCCTCGGGCCAGTCGCTGCCGGGCTCGCCGCCCGCGCCCTCGACGATGCGGGGCGCGCGCGCGGCGAGTTCGGCGCGCAGTTCCTCGTGCGCCGCCTGGTTCTCCGCATCCGGGCGCTGCGCGCCAAGGGGGTTCCAGGCAGTGATGAAGAGGCTGCAGGCGACGCCGGCCTCCGCGTGCATCCGCGCCAGTTCCTCCGAGCGCACGCCGATCCGCAGGACCGGCGCCTTCGCGTCCATCCCTATCCGGTAGTGCGTCGCCTCGTAGGCGGCGAGCTTGTCCGGCGCGATCTTCGTGCTGTCCATTGTCCCTCCTGGCAGGAGGGTCGACGCCCGCTATTTGCCCCTTCCGGAGCCTCATCCCCTTTCGGGAACCACCTTGCCCGGGCGGGCAGGTTGGTCTGGGCGTCGCCCCAGTCTCGATGAATGCGAAGAAGATGAGGCCGCCGCGGCGGGCTGTCAATCGGCCGCGCCATCGTTGTGCCCCTGCCGCCCGGCGTTCTAGCCTGCGTCACGGCTTCGTAGCTTCCCTGTCATCTTGGGCGCGGCCACGACGAGCCGCCTCCGAGCAGCAGCCAGACGAGCCAGACGCATGCCAGCCGACATCTCCGAGCGCGCGATCGACGAGTTCCTCGCCTTCGGGCAGGAGCTCGCGGACATCGCCCATGCGATGCTCGCGCCCGCCGGCAGGCTGCGCCCCGACGCGACGCTCAAGCCCGATCGCAGCTTCGTCACCTCCTTCGACCTGGAGATCGAGCGCCGGCTGCGCGCGCGGATCTCCGCGCGCTATCCGTCCCATGGCGTGCTCGGCGAGGAGCACGACGCCAAGGACGCGGACGCGGAGCTCGTCTGGGTGCTCGACCCGATCGACGGCACCGCGCCCTTCATCGCCGGCTCGCCGGTCTACGGCACGCTGATCGCGCTCGCCCTCGGCGGCAGCCCGATCCTCGGCATCATCGACCAGGCGGCGACGCCAGACCGCTGGGTCGGCGCGCGCGGCCGCCAGACCTGCCACACCGACGGCCCATGCCGGGCCCGCCCCTGCCCCGCGCTCGGGCAGGCGATCCTGACCTCGAGCAATCCGGATTTCTTCGCCGAGGACGAGCGCCCCGCGCTCGACGCGCTGCGCCGGAAGACGGCGTGGCGCATCTACGGCACCGCCTGCATGGCCTATGGCCTGCTGTCCTCCGGGCGCACCGACGTCGCGCTCGACACCGGCTTCAAGGTCCACGACTTCGCGCCCTTCGTGCCGATCGTCGAAGGCGCCGGCGGCCGCATCACCGACTGGGACGGGCGGCCGCTCGTGCTCTCCAGCGGGCCACGGATCCTCGCCGCCGGCGACCACGCGCGGCACGACGAGGCGCTGGCGCTCGTCGCCGGGGCGATGGCGGGCCGCGCATGAGGATCGGCATCGAGGACCTCGCGGTCGCCTACGACGCGCGCCGCGTCATCGACGGCCTGTCCGTGGCGATCGAGCCGGGCAGCGTCTTCACGCTGCTCGGGCCGAGCGGCTGCGGCAAGACCACGCTGCTGCGCGCCATCGCGGGCTTCGTGCCCGTCGCCGCGGGACGCATCCTGTTCGGCGAGCGCGACGTCGCGCGGCTTCCCGCGCACCGGCGCAACATCGGCATGGTCTTCCAGGACTATGCGCTGTTCCCGGACAAGACCGTCTTCGACAACGTCGCCTACGGGCTGCGCGCGCGCGACGTGCCCGAGGCGGAGGTCCGCGCGCGCGTGGGCGAGGCGCTCGGGCGCGTCGGCCTCGGCGCGCTCGCCGACCGCGTGCCCGCCGCGCTCTCCGGCGGGCAGCGCCAGCGCGTGGCGCTGGTCCGCGCGCTGGTCATCCGCCCCGACGTCCTGCTGATGGACGAGCCGCTGTCGAACCTCGACACCAAGCTCCGCCACCAGGTGCGCGAGACGATCGGCGAGCTGCAGCGCGAGGCGGGGATCACGACGCTGTTCGTCACCCACGACCAGGAGGAGGCGCTCGCGATGTCCGACCGCATCGCGGTCATGAACGCGGGCCGCTTCGAGCAGGTCGGGACGCCGGCGGAGATCTACCGCACGCCGTGCAGCGCCTATGTCGCGGACTTCATCGGCGCCGCCAACATCGTCGATGCCACGATCGCCAGCGCCTGCGACGCAGGCGCCCTCGCGACCGCGGAGATCCGGGGCGGCCGCGTGGCGGCGCGCTGCCCGCGCGCGCTGCCGGCCGGGGCCGTGCGCCTGGTGCTGCGCCCCGAGGACATCTCGCTCGCGCCGGCAGGCGGTGGAGATGGCCTCGACGGACGCATCGCGCGTCGCCAGTACCTCGGCAGCCGCACGAGCTACGCCGTCGAGCTCGAGGGCGGGCTGCGCCTGTCCGTCGACCGCGCGGGCGAGGGGCATGACCGCTTCGCCATCGGCGACGCGGTCGCGCTGCTGCTCGATCCCGCGCGCTGCCTCGCCATCGCGCCCTGAGGCCGGCGGATGCGCCAGGAACTCCGCTCGGTCTGGTTCTGGATCTCGCTCGCGGTGCTGGCGCTGCTCTGCGTGTTCCTCGTCTATCCCGTGGCGAGGATCTTCCTCGCGAGCCTCGGCGGGCCCTCGGGCGCCGGCTCCGGCTGGTCGATCATCGCATCGGACATCCGCTACCAGCGCGCGATCGCCAACACGCTGCTGCTCGGCGGCGCGGTCACGGCCGTGTCGCTCGCCATCGGCGTGCCGCTCGCCTACCTCACCGCGCGGCACGACTATCCGGGCAAGTCGGTGGTCTCGATCCTGCCGCTGGTGACCCTGGTGACGCCGGAGGTCATCGTCGCCCAGACCTGGCTGATGATGCTCGGCAACAACGGCCTGCTGCGCCGCTGGCTGCTCGAGGCCGGGCTGGAGCTGCCGAGCTTCTACGGCTGGTTCGGCCTCGTCACCTCGATGAGCTTCATCTACTACACCTACGCCTATATCGGGACGCTCGCCGCCATCCGCGGCTTCGACGCGCAGCTCGAGGAGGCCGCGCGCAGCCTCGGCGCCTCGCCGCTGCGCGCGCGCATGCAGGTCATGGTGCCCGTCGTCCTGCCCGCGATCCTCGCCTCGGCGCTGCTGGTCTTCACGCTGGTCGTGGGCAACTTCGCGCTCTCCATGATCCTCGGCGGCGGCATCGACCTGCTGTCGGTGAAGACCTACCAGGCCGCGGTATCGGAGACGTCCTCCAACCCCGTGCTGCAGAGCACGCTGGCCAGCGTCTCGATCTCGATCGTGATGTCCATGCTCTTCATCCAGCGCTGGATCGTCTCGCGCGGCCGCTTCGAGGTCGTGCAGGGGCGCGGCGCGGCGCCGACGCGGCTCGGCGGGTTCGGCGCCATCGCCCTGGCCTCGGCGGCCGGCATCGTGGTCGCGATCTCGCTGCTGCCGATCGCGTCGGTGGTGGCGGGCGCCTTCACCCTCTCGCGCGGCCCGGTGATGCGCTGGGGCCAGTGGACGACGGCGAACCTGGAGCGCGTGCTCTCGCGCTCGCCCGAGCCGCTCTGGAACACGCTGACCTATGCCGGCGCGGCGACCGCGATCGCCATCCTGCTCAGCGCGATCATCGGCTACCTCGTGGTGCGCCGGCGCAACCCGGTCACGCCGCTCATCGACTACGTCACGGCGCTGCCGCTCGCCCTGTCCGGGACAGCGCTGGGCATCGGCCTCATCCACGCCTTCAACGTCGGCTGGCTGCCGCTGACGGGGACGGCCGCGATCATCGTGCTCGCCTATGTCGTCCGGCGACTGCCCTTCGGGCTGCGCAGCGCGTCCTCGACGCTCTACAACATCCCGCGCTCGATCGAGGAGGCGTCGATCAGCCTTGGCGTCCCGCCTGGCCGCACCTTCCTCAAGGTCGTGCTGCCGCTGATGGTGCCGGCGCTCGCCGCGGCCGCGGTCCTGACCTGGACGACCACGGTCGCGGAACTCTCGGCCTCGATCATCGTCTATTCCGGCGGGCGCGAGACGATCCCCATCCAGGTCTTCAAGCTCATCGAGGGCGGGCTGATGGCGCAGGCCTCGGCCTACGGCCTCGTCCTCGTCGCCGTCATCCTGGTCCCCATCGTCGTCGCGACGCGGGTGTTCCGGATCGACCTCTTCTCGTCGCGCGCGTGACGCATCCCGCGCCATGCCGCCCCATCCACGAACCCAGGAGGACATGACCATGACGTTCAGGACGACACGACGCGCCGCGCTCGCCGGGATCGGCGCCCTCGCCGCCGCCCCGCGCGCCCTCGCGCAGGGCGCCTCCCAGGCGGTGCTCTACACCTCGAACCCCGCACAGGCGGTCGAGGTGGTGATGGACGTCGCGGCGAAGTCGATGGCCGGGACCAAGATCAGCACGGTCACCGGCGGCAGCGGCCAGCTCCTGCGCCGCATGGAGGCCGAGGCCGCGCGCCCGCAGGCCGACGTGTTCTGGACCTCGAGCGCGAACACGCTGGGCCAGTTCAAGCAGCTCTTCGAGCCCTACAGGCCGGCGGGGCTGTCGGCGATGCCCGCCGCTCTCCACCACCCGCAGGACCTCTGGGCGCCCGCCAACCAGCATATCTGCGTGCTGATGGTGAACACGAAGCAGCTCGGCGGCCTGCCCGCGCCAAGGACCTACGCCGACATCCTGCACCCGCGCTTCAAGGGCAAGCTCATCATCGCGGATCCCGCGAACAGCTCGACCGCCTACACGATCCTCTGGGGCATCGAGCGCATGCTCGGCGCCGACGGCCTGAAGGCGCTCGCGCAGAACATCCGCGTGACCGCCTCGGCCCCCACGGTCTTCCGCAGCGTCGGCCAGGGCGAGTTCCCGGTCGGCCTCACCTTCGAGTCGAACGCCTATACCTACGTGGCAGGCGGGCAGAAGGAGATCTCGCTGGTCTACCCCGAGGACGGCACCTTCACGACCACCGAGTTCTACTCGCTGGTGAAGGGCGCCCCGAACCCGGTCGCGGCGAAGCGCCTGTGCGACCTGTTCGCGTCGAAGGAGCTGCAGACCGCGCTGCTCGAGACCGCGTTCCGCCGCCCCACCCGCTCGGACATCGAGGTCGGCAAGTACGTTCAGCTGCCGGAGATGTCGAAGGTCAAGGTCTTCGCCACCGACGAGGAGGACGCGGCCGCCCAGCGCACCGCCTTCCTCGCGCGCTGGGCCGCGCTGGTGGCAGCCGCGAACTGACGCGCGACGGACGCCGCTCCCGGCCCGATGGACCGGGGGCGGCGAGCGTGATTGCGTCATTGGCCTGCGGCCCGTGCTCGCCTAGCCTGCCGCCGCGAACAGGCCAGACGACACGAGGGGAAACGCCCATGCAGCCCGCACAACTCGCCAGCTTCGCGCGCGTCGTGGCTGGCATCCGCGAGCAGGTGCCGGGCCTGTCCTTCGAGATCCTCGAGATCGGCGCCGTCCCGCTCGGCGGTGCGCCGGAACCCTTCCACCGGCTGCTCGACGACTTCCCGGGCTCGCGCATCCACGCCTTCGAGCTGGATCCGGAGAGCTGCGCGCAGCTGCAGGCCTCGGCGCGCCGCGGCGTCGAGATCCATCGCGCCGCGATCGGCGCGCGGCGCGAGACGCGGACCGTGCACCTGACTAACCACTCCATGTGCACGTCGCTCTATCGCCCGGACGAGGGCTTGATGCGGCAGTTCCATGGCCTGGAGGTCGCCTACCTGCGCGACACCGCGCAGGTCGGGACCGTTTCCATCGACGAACTCGCGGCCGAAGGCCGGTTCGGGGCGATCGACTTCGTGAAGATAGATATCCAGGGCGCCGAGCTGGACGCGTTCCGGGGCGCGGTGGCCAGCCTCGCGTCCGCTGTCGCCATCGTCTCCGAGGTCGAGTTCGCGCCCATCTACGAGAACCAGCCGCTGTTCGCGGATGTCGACCGCGAACTGCGCGGCCAGGGCTTCATGCTGCACAAGTTCGTGGACATCGCGGGACGCGCCCTGCGCCCCGTGGTGATGAACAGGGATCCCTACTTCGCCTCCTGGCACCTCTGGGGCGACGCGATGTTCGTGCGCGAGCTCTCGCGCTGGAGCAGCCTCGGGACGCCGTCGCTCGCCAAGCTCGCGGTGCTGGCCCTGCTCTACGGCAGCCCGGACATAGCATTCCGCTGCCTGCAGGCCTGCGACGAGCGGCTGGGCTCCAGGCTGGTGTCGGCGATGACGGGCCGCTGAGAGCGACCGGCTCGGCGAGGCGACGACCGCCCCGGCAGGGGCGCGCCGCCATCCTGTTCGCCGCGGCCCGGGGTCCGGGCCGATCCGGCTGTCCTGCTTCGATTCGCCGGAATGGTGGGCGCTATAGGGCTCGAACCTATGACCCGCTGATTAAGAGTCAGCTGCTCTACCAACTGAGCTAAGCGCCCACGCGATTCCGCGATCGGGGCGGCGATATACCAAGCCGCCCGGGGCTTGTCGACAGGGGTTTCGGCTTTTCCACAGCCGGCCGCGCCGCCCCCTCGGGCGGTGCGCCCCTCAGGCCGTCCCGTCGTCCCCGCTCCGCCCGATCTGGGCGTTGCGGTGGACATAGACGTTGATGACCAGGCCGAAGCTGACCAGCAGCGACATCAGGGCGCTGCCGCCATAGGACACGAAGGGCAGCGGCTCGCCCACGACCGGGATCATGCCGGTCACCATCGCCATGTTGATGAAGGCGTAGACCCAGAAGGCCACCATGATGCCCGAGGCGAGCAGGCGACCGAACTGGCTGCGCGCGACCAGGGCGATCATCGTCCCGTAGACCAGGATCGCGGCGTAGAGCGCCAGCAGCACGATCCCGCCGACGAGGCCGAATTCCTCGGCATACATCGTGAAGATGAAGTCGGTCTGCTTCTCCGGCAGGAACTGCAGGTAGGACTGGGTCCCCTGCATGAAGCCCTTGCCCCAGACCCCGCCCGACCCGAGCGCGATCTTCGACTGGATGATGTGGTAGCCCGATCCCAGCGGGTCGTTCTCGGGATCGAGGAAGACCAGGACGCGCTGCTTCTGGTAGTCGCGCAACCGCGACCATGCCAGCGGCAGGGCCGCCAGCACGACCGCGGCGACGGCCGCGAACTTCCACAGCCTCACGCCGGCGAGGAAGAGCAGCGCCGCGGTGAGGATCATCAGCAGCAGCGCCGAGCCCAGGTCCGGCTGCTTGGCGACGAGCACGGCCGGCACGACGCCGAGCAGGATGGGCCAGGCGAGCCGGAGCGGCTTGCGCACCTCGTCCTGGGTCAGGGCGTGGAAGTAGCGCGCGAGGACGAGCACGAGGCCGAGCTTCATCAGCTCGGTGGGCTGGAACTGGAAGAAGCCGAGGTCGATCCAGCGCTGCGCGCCCATGCCGATCCGCCCGAACACCTCGACGGCCACGAGCAGCAGGAGGCCCACCGCGTAGACCGGATAGGCGAGCGCGTGCCACCACCGCAGGTGCACCATCGCCGCGACGAGCATCAGCACGAGCCCGGCGCCGAAGCGCATGACCTGCCGGCCGGCCCAGGGCTCCATGCTGCCGCCCGCCGCCGAGTACTGCATGGCGAAGCCGATGCAGGAGACGAGCGCGATCAGCAGCACGAGGCCCCAGTTGACCGCGAGGAGCTTGTCGAGGAGGCCCGGTTCGTCGGCCCGGCCGGAGAAGAGCGCGCGCAGGTCCATGCATCCCCTCCCTCAGGTCGGCGCCGGGCCGGTGGCGCGCGCGCGGCGCGCGGCCCGTCCGGCGCTGTCGCGCTTCTGCGCCTCGAGCAGGATGTCGCGCGCGATCGGCGCGGCGACGGCGGACCCGCCGCCGCCATGCTCGACGATCACGGCGCAGGCGTAGCGCGGCTCGCGCACCGGCGCGAAGCCGACGAAGAGCGCGTGGTCGCGCTCGTTCCATGGCACCTCGTGCGGGCGGCGCATGCCGGTGGCGCGCTCCTGCGCCGTGATCCGCCGCACCTGCGAGGTCCCGGTCTTGCCGCCCATGGCGAACTCGGGCTCGTCGATGCGCGCGCGGAAGGCGGTGCCGCGCGGGTCGTTGACCACGCTCGACATCGCCTTGAGGACGATGGCGAGGTGGCGCTGCGGGATGCCGAGCGCGGGCGCAGCCTCCTCCACGCGGTCGACGAGCGAGCCGCCCTCGATCCGCTGGCGCGCGAAATGCGGCTCGACGGCGCGGCCGCCATTGGCCATCCGCGCCGTCATGACGGCGAGCTGCAGGGGCGTGGCAAGCACGAAGCCCTGCCCGATCCCGGCCACGAGCGTGTCGCCCTGCGCCCAGGGCTTGCCATGCAGCGCCTCCTTCCACGCGCGCGTCGGCATCAGCCCCGCGCGCTCGCCGGGAAGGTCGATGCCAAGGGCCTGGCCGAGGCCGAGCCGCCGCGACATCGCGGCGATGCGGTCGATGCCCACGCGGCGCGCGAGCTCGTAGAAATAGACGTCGCAGGACTGCTGGATGGCCTCGACCATGTCGACGGCGCCATGCCCGCCGCGGCGCCAGCAATGGAAGCGGTTGTCGCCGAGGTCCATGTGCCCGGGGCAGTGGATGCGATGGTCCGGCGCGATCGCGCCGGCCTCGAGCCCCGCCAGCGCAACCGCCATCTTGTATGTCGAGCCCGGCGCGTACTGGCCCGACACGACCTTGTTCGTCAGCGGCCCGCGCGTGTCGGCGAGCAGCTCGCGCCACAGCCCCACCGGGATACCGGTCGAGAATTCGTTCGGATCGAAGCTCGGCCACGAAGCCGCGGCGAGGACCTCGCCGGTGTCGACCTCCATGACCACGGCGGCGGCGCTCTCCTCCTGCGAGAGGCGCTGCATGCAGAAGCGCTGCAGCCCGGCGTCGATCGTCAGCGCCACGTCCTGGCCGGGATCCCCATCGACCCGGTCGAGCTCGCGGATCGGCCTGCCGACCGCGTTGACCTCGAGCTGGCTGGTGCCGCCGCGCCCGCGCATGGCGAGGTCGTAGACGCGCTCGATGCCGTTGCGGCCGATGCGGAAGTCGGGGAGCTCCAGCAGCGGGTCGCCGGTCAGGTCCGCCTCGGCGGGCGGCGCGACATAGCCGACGACATGCGCGAAATCCATGCCGCGCGGGTATTCGCGCGCGAAGCCGACGTCGAACTGCACGCCGGGCAGGTCCTGCGTGTTGACCGCGACGCGGCCGACATCCTCCCAGGACAGGTTCTCCTTCACGACGATCGGCAGGAACCGCCGCTTGCGGGCGACGTCGCGCATGATCCGGCGCCGGTCCGCCTCGCCGACCGGCAGCAGGGTCGCGAGCGCGTCGAGCGTCGCGCCGACATTGCCGGTCAGCTCGGGGACCACGACGATGCGGTAGTTGGGCCGGTTCACGGCCAGCGGCTCGCCCTCGCGGTCGAGGATGCGGCCGCGCACCGGCGGCACCAGCCTCAGGCTGATGCGGTTCGTGTCGGACAGCGTCTGGTACTTCTCGCTCTCCACGACCTGCAGCCAGTAGAGCCGCCCCGCCAGCAGGCCGAACAGGCCGAGCTGGCCGCCCAGCAGCAGGAGCGACCGGCGCGTGAAGGTCCTCGCGCGTCCCTGCTCGCGGGCCATGGGCTCAGAGCCCCGCCAGGAAGAGGCGCTGCGCGCGGCCCAGCAGCCAGGCCACCGGCGGGTAGAGCGCGATGGTCAGGAGCGCCTGCACCAGCACGACGGCCGGATCGGGCGCGACGCGCGCGGCCAGCAGCGACAGCAGCGCGGTGAGCGCGATCGCGAGCGGCGCCACGACGCCGAAGACGCTCCAGACCAGCGCGAAGCCCTTGCCGACGAAGAACCGGTGCTGCGAGACGACGCTCCAGTGCACGAGGACGAGCACCATCGCGTTCACGCCCAGCGCGCTGCCGGACAGCACGTCGTCGAGCAGGCCCAGGATGCAGGCATGCAATGGCCGGAAGAGGTCCGGGCGGTGGACCGTCCAGTAGAAGACCGAGATCAGCACCAGCCCCGGCGTCACCGCCGCATAGTCGGGCAGGCGCAGCGGCGCGACGGACAGCAGGACGAGAAGGAGGGTGAGCAGGCCCGGCAGGGCCTGTCTCAGCCAGGTGTCGACGCGCTGGAGGAGCGGCGCCCTCATCTGCCGCGCGACCGCGCCGGCGGCGGCGCGGGCTGCGGGAGGATGCCGCCGAGGCCGTAGTCGACCAGGCGCACGTATTCGAGCCGCGCCGCCTCGACGAAGGGCTGCACCAGCGCGACGCCGTCGCGGAAGCCGACAACCGCGCCGACCGGGATGCCCGGCGGGAAGACGCCGCCATGGCCGGAGGTGACGATGCGGTCGCCGATCTGCGGCTGCGCGGCCGGCGCGAGGAAGAGCAGGCGCAGGCGGCCGGAATTGTCGCCGGCCGCGATGGCGCGCTCGCGGCCGCGCTCGAGCACGACGGGCACGTTGGAGTTCATGTCGGTGAGCAGCAGCACGCGCGCGGCGCGCTCGCCGATCTCCGTGACGCGGCCGACGAGGCCCTCGGCGGCGACCGCCACGTGGCCCTTGGCCGCGCCGTCGCCCGAGCCCGCGAGGACGAGCACGGAGTGGACGAAGGAGCCGCCGGAATTGGCGACCACGCGGCCGGTCACGAAGCCGAGCGGTGGGTCGCCGGGCACCTGGAGGAGCCGGCGCAGCTCGCGGTTCTCCGCGTCGAGCGAGCGCGCGACCACCTGCCACTGGGCCAGCCTCGCGTTCTCCTCGCGCAGGATCGCGTTCTCGGAATGGAGCGAGAGCAGTTCCGCGATGCGGTCGGCGACGCGCTGGCTGGCGACGACGGGCTGCGAGACGGCGTCGGCGACCGGGCCCGCGACGTCGAGGACCAGCGTGCGCAGGCGCTCGAGCAGCCGCGGCTCGGCGCGGCCGACGACGATCAGCACGGCGCAGAGCAGGACGAGGCCGAGCGCGGCGTTGCGCTGCGCCAGCCCGCGGAACGGGGCGGCCAGTCGCGTCACGCTTCCCTGTCGCCTGAAAGCCACGTGCTCGCCTCGCGTCGGTCAGGTCGCGGGCCCGCCTGCCCGCCTCGCGCAGCGTCCGCGAATCGTCGCGTCCGCGCGCTCCTCAGTACATCGAGATGAGGACGTTGCGCAGCGTCTTCATCTCCTCCAGGCAGCGCCCGGTGCCGAGCGCGACGCAGGTCAGCGGATCGTCGGCGACCGAGACCGGCAGGCCCGTCGCGTTGCGCAGGACGATGTCGAGGTTCGACAGCAGCGCGCCGCCGCCGGTCAGCACGATGCCCTTGTCGACGATGTCGGCCGACAGCTCGGGGGCGGTGTGCTCGAGCGCGACCTTCACAGCCTCGACGATGTTCGAGACCGGCTCCGCGAGGCTCTCCGCGATCTGCCGCTCGTAGATGAGCAGTTCCTTCGGCACGCCGTTCATCAGGTCGCGCCCCTTGATCTCCATCAGCCTGCC
>Ga0068877_10003734_pt1 | contig 12048 bp, 7 predicted proteins | sample NOAtaG_FD_66437 | JGI IMG/M metagenome (GOLD analysis project Ga0068877, IMG submission 66437) | Freshwater lake microbial communities from Lake Erie, under a cyanobacterial bloom - NOAA_Erie_Diel6S_1000h metaG | ecosystem: Environmental > Aquatic > Freshwater > Lake | place: USA: Ohio, Lake... | reverse complement strand
CACCATCCTGGCCGCGTCCGCGCTCGTCTTCGTGTGGCAGGTCAGGCTTGACGCCCGCAGGCGCATCGAACTGCGCCGGATCGTCGACGACGCCTTTCGGCGGGCGGCGGGTTCCACGCTGTCGAAGTCTCACGAGAACCGCGAGTCGTCGCTCACCCTGATCCACTCGGTCGAGTTCTTCATGGGCTACTCGCACGACTGGCAGGCAACCCGCCTCTATCGGGCTACCCCCGAGCGCTATGTGCTCTTCATCTGCACCCGGGGTGAAACCGGACACGTGGGGCTGCTGTCACGCCTCGAGGCCGCGCGGGTCGTCCGAACGTCGGCCGATGTGCTGCGAAAGGAGTTTCCGGAACTGGTCGGCACGGTCCGGAATGAGGCCTGACCCTTCGCTCGACCGGACCTGCCGCGGCAGGGCGCCCGACGATGCCAAGGTCATCCCGCACTCGCTTGCCTCCCGCCCCGACATGAAGACTCTGCTAAGCGGTCGTTTCGGGTTCGTTGCGCTGCGCGGGGTATCGATATGCCGATCCTGCTGGCCCCTTCGCGTGCGCCTTCGCGAGGGGCGACCCGGCCTCGCGCCGCTCAGCTGAACAGCGAGACCAGGTCGTCGGAGGTCAGCGCCTTCCAGCCGGTGTCCGCACCCTCGAGCATCATGGCCGCGAGATCGCCCTTCTTCTTCTGCAGTTCGATGATCTTCTGTTCGACCGAATTGGCCGCGACGAGCTTGTAGACGAAGATCGGCTTGTCCTGGCCGATGCGGTGGGCGCGATCGGTCGCCTGGTTCTCGGCGGCCGGGTTCCACCACGGGTCGTAGTGGATCACCGTGTCGGCTGCCGTGAGGTTGAGGCCCACTCCGCCCGCCTTCAGCGACAGCAGGAAGATCGGAACCTTGCCGGACTGGAACTTCTCGACCTCCGCCTGTCGATCGACCGTCTCGCCGGTGAGCTTCGCCCAGCGGTAGCCGCGCGCGGCCAGTTCGAGTTCGATCAGTTCGAGCATGCTGGTGAACTGCGAGAACACCAGCACGTGCCGGCGCTCGGTCATCAGTTCCTCGATCATCTCCATCAGCGTGCCGAGCTTGGCCGACTGGTCGACGCCCACGTCCTCCATCTTCGCCAGCGCCGAGCCGCCGCCGCGCGCGGAGACCAGCCGTGGATCGCAGCAGACCTGGCGCAGCTTGAGCAGCGCGTCGAGCACCACGATGCGGCTCTTGGCGAGCCCCACCTTGCCGATCTCGTCGCGCACCCGCTTGTCCATTGCGGCGCGCACCGTCTCGTAGAGGTCGCGCTGGGAGGCCTGGAACTCGACTTCGCGCACCACTTCCGTCTTCGGGGGGAGTTCCGAGGCGACCTGGTCCTTGGTCCGGCGCAGCAGGAACGGACGCACGCGCTGGACCAGCATCATCGCGCGCTCGCCGTCGCCGTGGGTCTCGATCGGCGTGCGGTAGGCCACCTTGAACTTCTGCTCGTCGCCGAGGAAGCCCGGCATCAGGAACCGGAACAGCGACCAGAGTTCGCCGAGGTTGTTCTCCAGCGGCGTGCCGGACAGGCAGAGCCGGTGGTCTGATTCGAGCGCGCAGGCCGAGATGGCCGCCTTGGTCTTCGCGTTCTTGATGTTCTGGGCCTCGTCGAGCACGACGTAATGCCAGTGCTGGGCCTTGAGTACCTCCTCGTCGCGGGGCAGCAGCGCATAGCTGGTGATCACCAGGTCGGACTGCGCGATGCGGGAGAAGTCCTCGGCGCGATCCTTGCCGTGCAGCACCAGTACCTTGAGCGAAGGCGCGAACCGGCGAACCTCGGCCGCCCAGTTGTGGATCACGCTGGTGGGTGCCACGACCAGTGCCGGCTGGGTGAGGCGGCCCGATTCCTTCTCGACCAGCAGGTGCGCGATGGTCTGCAGCGTCTTGCCCAGGCCCATGTCGTCGGCCAGCACCCCGGCGAGCCCGTATTCGCGCAGCGACTGCAGCCAGCCCACGCCGTCCTTCTGGTAGGCGCGCAGCGTCGCGGCAAGGCCGGCCGGCGGCTCGATCGCGGTCACCCCGCGGAAGCCCGCGAGGCGCGAGGCGATCTCGCGCAGCCGATCGCCGCCGTGCCAGCGCAGCGCGAGCGCCGCGTCGAGCGCGGCGAGCCGACCGACGTCGAAACGCGACAGCGTCTTGGGGGGCAGGTCGGAGTCCCCGGCGCCGAACAGCCCCTGCAGCAGCGCGACGATCGCCGACAGCCGCTCGCGCGGCAGGGCGACGCGGCGGCCGTTGGGCAGCGGCAGCAGGATCGGCCGCTGCGCATCCGACTCATCGACCGGCTCGAAGAAGTTCGGGCCGTGCTCGCGCAGCGCCTTGAGCAGCAGGTCGACGAGCGAGAAGCGCTCGCCCGCGACCTCGATGCCCAGGTCCAGCCCGAACCAGTCCTGCCCGGGGCGGCCTTCGTCGATCTCGCCGTACCACTCGTCCACTTCGACCAGGTCGTAGGCGAAGCCCGACTCCATCACGATCTGCCAGCCTTCCTCGCGCCAGCGCGGGAGGTGGGTGCGCATCACCTCGATCCAGTCGCTGTCGCGTGCAAGCGCGAAGCTCTTGCGCAACTTGGCCGGAAGGATCGGCCCGTAGGCCTTCTCCGAGGACACGAAACCGGCCTGCCGCAACTGCGTGGCGGTCGATTTCTCGAACGCCGGGTTGAGGGCGCCGCCGCGGTTGTGCCCCCGGGCGCGAGCACCCTGGCGCGGCGCGGGACCGCGGCCGTGGTCGATGCGCGCCTGGGGACCGTTGCCGTTCACGTAGGCGGCGACCTCGGGTCCGTAGCGGAAGGAGAGGCGCGCGCAGTGGAAATCGCCGCCCATGCGGGTGCGGGTGGTGGGCTGCGACACGCTGATCAGGGTCAGCACGGGCGTGGGTGTCAGGTCGGGCGGGGGACGGACCTCGATGGTCGAGGGCAGGACGACCGCATGCCCGGCGGTGATTCGCGCGAGCATCTCGTTGACCGTGGAGACCGTCTCGGGGGCGAGCCGGGGAGCCTGCGACATCGCGCCGGCGAGGTCGCCGGGAAGCCCGCAATCGATCACCCCGCACTCGCCGGTGCGGGTGTCGACGTAGTGCGGCGGGGTCAGCGGCAGCACCGCTGCGGCCGGCTCCACGGTGATCTGGCACTCCTGGACGCCGGAGCCATCGGCCACCCATCCCAGCGTGCCGGTGCGGACCGGACCGGGACGCAGCGCGGGACCGCGCCCGGCCTGCTCCCAGTAGCAGCGGCGGGTGGCCATCAGCCAGCGCAGCAGGGCCGCGCTGTCGTGCTCGTCGAGCCGGACGCCCTGTGCTGCCGGACCGCGACCCGGCGCGAGCCGACCGATCTCGCGGTCGATGCCGAGCACGAACCGGGCGTCGCTCACCGCCAGCTGCGCGAGCGGATAAGGCGTGGGCTTCGCCCGGCCGCCATCCTTCTTGAAACGCAGCTGGAAGGCCCGCAGCAGCGCGGTGCGCCCGCCCGGCACGAAGCCCGAGCCCAGCGTGTACACGATGCGCTCGCGCACCTGCGGCGGGTAGCCATTGCTCTCGCTCGCGGCCGCATCGTGCGTCTGCGCGAGGCGGTCGAGCCACAGCCGCACGTCGGTGTTGGCATCCTTGCCGCCGGGCACGGTCGGCAGCGGGCGATGCGGTTCGCGGGGCGCGGGCGGGGCGTGCACGGTACGGGCGGTCTCCGGCGCCTCGTCGGCGGTGGCCTCGCCCTGGACCGGCGCGGGGCGTTCGTTGCGGCCGGGCAGCCCGAACATCTGGGCGAGCTGGCGGGCCGCATGCATGCATACGGCGGCGACATGCTTGCAGTTCTGGCCGACCGGGCAGGTGCACTGCCCGGCGACCTGCAGGCGCCCGTTGTCCTGCGCGACCTGGATCTTCTGCTGGTAGGTGTTGGCGGCCGACCCGTGCACCTCCGCGTCGATCGCGGCCTGCGCGTCCTCGGTCGTGGTGACGTCGCACCGGGTCACGCGCCGGGTGCGCTGATAACCCTGGCCGCGTTGCCAGTCGCGGTCGCGGAAGTTCGCTCGAAGGAGCTTGAGCACCAGTGCCATGCCGATTTCCGTGGGGTTCTACTGCCGCTGCAGACGCCTGCATCGCATGCGATGGCCGTGCGCTTCGGCCGGGCATCGGCCGTGGTCGACGACCCGAGCCGTCCTGCCGTGCCGGCGAGGGGGGTCTGCTGAGACTGCGGGGGTTTCCTCTGTGCCTCGTCCCTCGCGCATGGGTCGACTTCACGACCCACGGGCGGCGGAGCGATTGCCGCTTTGTTGTCATCGCCAGCCGGCTTTCCCTGCACCCCGGGGGGCTCGGGACTCGACGACACGCCGCGGAGATCGGGACGGTAAAACCGCGTCCCGCGCGCGACGAGCGTCCGACCGTCGTGCGCGTAGTGTAAAGCCGATCGGGCAGGTTCGCCAGCCCCGCGCGTCTTCAACCTGACCGGCTCCCCCGGGGCGCACGTGCCCGGTACCATCGCGGCTGCAGCCCGCCCGCCCCGGCGCGGGCCTCCGGGAGCGCGGCGGTGGAGACTCTGGGGTACGGACACGCGATCATCCTCGGACTGCTCGAGGGTTTCACCGAGTTCCTGCCGATCTCCAGCACCGGCCACCTGATCATCGCGAACGACCTGCTGGGGGTGAACGACGCGCGCGGCAAGGCGTTCGCGATCTTCATCCAGCTGGGCGCGGTGCTGGCGGTGTGCGCGGCCTACCGCGACACGCTGGTCGACGTCGCGCGCGGCCTCGCCGGTGGCCCGGGCGCGGGCCGAGTGCGCGCGCTGCGCTTCTGCACCAACCTGCTGCTGGCCTTCCTGCCCGCGATGCTGCTCGGAGCCCTGCTGCACGGATTCATCAAGGCGCACCTGTTCTCGCCGGTCACGGTCGCCTGCGCGCTGGTGGTCGGCGGCGTCGTGATCCTGTGGGTCGAGTCCCGCGGCCGGGCGCAGGCGCGCGCGCGGGTGCCCGCGGTCGACGACATGGGCTGGCGCGATGCGCTCAAGGTCGGCCTGTGCCAGTGCTGCGCGCTGTTTCCCGGCGTCTCCAGGTCGGGCGCCACGATCATCGGCGGCATGCTGGTCGGGCTGTCGCGCGAGGCGGCCACCCGGTTCTCGTTCTTCCTCGCGCTGCCGACGATGTTCGCGGCCGTGACCTACGACCTGTATCGCAACCGCCACCTGCTGGAGTGGGCCGACGCCGGGGTGTTCGCCACGGGCTTCCTCGTGGCCTTCGTCACCGCGCTGCTGACGGTGCGCGCGCTGCTCGCATGGGTGGCCCGGCGCAGTTATGCGGTCTTCGGCTGGTACCGGATCGCCCTGGGGCTGATCGTCCTCGCGTATTTCGCCTGAGCGACCGGGGCCTCAGCCCTGGGTCCACGGCAGGCCGGCCGAGCGCCAGCCTCCGATCGTGTTGCGATGCTGGAGGGCATCGCGGTCGCCCTCGAAGCCTTCGAGCACGTTGAAGCATTCGCCCAGCCCGGCGGCACTGGCCGCCACCGCCGCGTCGTGGGAACGCGCGCCGCTGCGGCACAGGAAGAGCAGCCGGGGCGCCTCGATGCCGCCGACGGCCTCGCGCAGCGCGTCGACGAACCCGGCGTTGGGCACCATGCCCGGCCATGACTTCCATTCGATCTCCAGCGCCCCCGGCACCCGTCCGACGAATTCCCACTCGGCGCGTGAACGCACGTCGACGAGCCGGCAGCGGGGATCGGACTGCAGCAGGACCCACGCTTCGGCCGGCGTGAGCGCGCCCGCGTAGGGCAGGCCGGCGGTCGTCGCCCGTTGCCGGGCGGTGGTGAGGACTTCCGGGGAATCGGACATCGAAGGTCTCCGTGGCGGGTGCTCGCATGGCCCGCGGCCGCCGGCATGCGGCGCCCGGGTCCGGGCGCAGGTGCACGTCGCACAGCCTACCGCGCTCCCGGGCGGTGCGCGAGCGATCGAGCATCGGGGCATCGGGGCATCGCGCCCGCGCGAGCGGCGGGCCGCGGGGACCGATGCGCCGGCGCACCGCGGCCCGATGGCCTGGACTTCACGGACGAGGGACAGGTCGGGCGATCGGGCGCATTGCACCGATTCGGTGCATAGTCCGTGCGGGCGCACCATGGCGGGGCAAGGGCCTGGGCGATCCGATCCCAACGCGCTGATTCGAAAGGAATCCGTGCGCGGGCTGGCTTGGCATGCTTCGTGCTGCCGCCCGATTGCTGTGCAATTCATCCCCGCAAGGGACTCACGAGGACAGAGGACGCGAGGAACGCCATGGCTACGTCTGCCGACATTCTCAAGATGATCAAGGACCACGAGGTCAAATTCGTGGACTTCCGCTTCACCGACACCCGCGGCAAGGAGCAGCACGTGTCGGTCCCCGCCGCGATGGTCGACGAGGGCAAGTTCGAGGACGGCCACGCGTTCGACGGCTCGTCGATCGCCGGCTGGAAGGGCATCCAGGCCTCCGACATGCTGCTGATGCCCGACGCGGGCTCGGCCCGGATGGATCCGTTCACCGACGAGCCCACGCTCATCCTCACCTGCGACGTGGTCGAGCCGTCCGACGGCAAGGGTTACGACCGCGACCCGCGCTCGCTTGCCAAGCGCGCAGAGGCCTACCTGAAGTCGAGCGGCATCGGCGATGTCGCCTACTTCGGCCCCGAGCCCGAGTTCTTCGTGTTCGACTCGGTGCAGTGGCATGTCGACATGGCGGGCGCGATGTGCAAGGTCGCGACCGAAGAGGCCCCGTGGTCCAGCGGCCACGAGTTCGAAGGCGGCAACCGCGGACACCGCCCGGCGGTCAAGGGTGGCTACTTCCCGGTCCCGCCGGTCGACTCGCTGCAGGATATCCGTTCGGCGATGTGCCTGGCGCTCGAGGAGCAGGGCGTGCCGGTCGAGGTGCACCACCACGAAGTGGCCGCTCCGGGCCAGTGCGAGATCGGTACCAAGTTCGCGCCGCTCGTCCAGCGCGCCGACTGGCTGCAGATCCTGAAGTACACCGTCCACAACGTCGCGCACGGGTACGGCAAGACCGCGACGTTCATGCCCAAGCCCGTCGTCGGTGACAACGGCTCGGGTATGCACGTCCACCAGTCGGTGTGGAAGGACGGCCAGAACCTGTTCGCCGGCAACGGCTATGCGGGGCTGTCGGAGTTCGCGCTGTACTACATCGGCGGCATCATCAAGCACGCGCGCGCGCTCAACGCGATCACCAACCCGGGCACCAACTCGTACAAGCGACTGGTTCCGGGCTTCGAGGCGCCGGTCCACCTGGCCTACTCGGCGCGCAACCGTTCGGCCTCGATCCGCATCCCGTACGTGGCGAGCCCGAAGGGTCGCCGCATCGAGGTGCGCTTCCCGGACCCGACCGCCAACCCCTACCTCGCGTTCGCCGCGATGCTGATGGCCGGCCTGGACGGCGTGCAGAACAAGATCCACCCGGGCGACCCGATCGACAAGAACCTGTACGACCTTCCGCCGGAAGAGGCGAAGAACGTGCCGTCGGTGTGCTCGTCGCTGGACATGGCGCTGGAGCACCTCGACCGCGATCGCGAGTTCCTGACCCGCGGTGGCGTGTTCTCCAACGACATGATCGATGCGTACATCGCGCTGAAGATGGAAGAGGTCACCACCTTCCGCATGACCACGCATCCGGTCGAGTTCCAGATGTACTACAGCCTCTGATCGAGGCCGGGGGCTGCAGTCCCGTGCCGGGGCGTGGCGTGTACGTACGCCAGGTCCCGGTCGGCGCGGCCCGATCGACGCGTTGTCGATCGGGCCGCCGTCCTCTAGACTTTCCCCGGCGGCGGAAGCGGTCCGCGCCTTCGGGGTTGGCACATGACAGCAGATTCGCGCGTCGCGCAATCGATCATCGCGGTCGGCGCGGCGATGCTCGGGGCCCTGTGGCCCCCGCCCGCCCGGGCGGACATCTACAAGTGCAGCGACGATCAGGGCCTGGTGACCTTCACCGACAGCCCTTCGCGCAAGTTCAAGTCATGCACGCTGCTCTTCCGCGAAAGTGCCTCCCGCGCGGGACCTCCGGGTCCGGTGACGCCCGTCCCGTCGGGCGCAGGCACGCAGGCGCGACCGGAGCCCGCACCGGCGCGGACCAATCCGGGACCTGCCGACTTTCCCCGCGTCGAGCGCACGCAGCAGCGGGAGCGCGACGTGAAGGCACGGCAGATCGTGGAGCGGGAACTGGCCTCGGAGCAGCGCCTGCTCGACGAGGCGAGGCGAGCGGCGGCCGCCGCCGACCGTGGCGATCCGAAGGCACGCGACCTCCTCGCGGCCGTCGCACGGCACGAACGCAACATCGCGGAGATCCAGCGCCAACTCGCGCTGATGAAGTAGCGCGGTCGCGGGCATTGGCCCGCTTCTTGCGAACCGCTGCTTCCCCGGGAAGCACCCGACCGACGGGCGCGAGCGCGCGATGAACCCCGCGCTGCCCGCGCCCGACGTCGTGACGCTGGCGGGAACCGGCGGACTCGACCTGCTGGTCACCGCCGTGGTGCTGCTCGACGACTCGCTCACCATCCGCTACGTCAACCCCGCCGCCGAGAACCTGTTCGGGATCTCGCGCTCAGTGATGCTCGACCAGACGATCGACCAGGTCTTCACGCACGACGAGGCCTTCGCCGCAGCGATCGCCGCGGCCGGTGCGCACGAGGCGGTGTTCTCGGACTACGACGTCCGGGTCGACTCGCTCGCGCGCAACGAGCCGCGGCAGCTGATCTGTTCGGTGACCCCGCTCGCCCCGCCGAGCGACGTGCGCTACCTGGTCGAGTTGCGCCCGATCGAGCAGCAGATCCGCGCGGCGCGAGAGGAGCGGATGCGCGACCAGACGCAGGCCAATCGCGAACTGCTGCGCAACCTCGCCCACGAGATCCGCAACCCCCTCGGGGGTATCCGGGGGGCCGCCCAGCTCCTCGACAGCGAACTCGATCGCCCCGAATTGCGCGAGTACACCCGGGTGGTGATGCAGGAGGCCGATCGCCTGCAGTCGCTGATGGACCGCATGCTGGCGCCCCACCGCATCCTGCAGCGCAAGCCGGCGAACATCCACGAGGTGCTCGAGCGGGTACGCAGCGTGATCCTCGCCGAGTTTCCCGACGGCATCCGCTTCCGCCGCGACTACGACACCAGCCTGCCGCTGCTGTCGGGCGATCGCGAGCAGCTGATCCAGGCGGTGCTCAACGTGGTGCGCAACGCCGCGCAGGCGATGCGCGGCCGCGGCAACATCGTCCTTCGTACCCGCATCGCGCGCTCGGTCACGCTGGCTCGCCGCCGCTACCGGCACGCGATCAGCGTGCAGATCATCGACGACGGCCCCGGCATTCCGGCCGAGATGCGCGAGCGGATCTTCTATCCGCTGGTCTCGGGCCGCGAAGGCGGCAGCGGTCTCGGGCTGCCCCTCGCGCAGACCTTCGTCGGCCAGCACCACGGTTCCATCGAGTTCGAGAGCGAGCCGGGACGCACCTGCTTCACGATCCTGCTGCCGATCACGCCGATCGACGACGCGTACGCCAGCGCGTCGTCGACGGCCGGCGCGAGCCCCTCCCAAACGGCGAAGTAGCCGGAGATCCGAATGAAACCGGTCTGGGTCATCGACGACGACAAGTCGATCCGCTGGGTGTTCGAGAAGGCGCTCACGCGCGAGAACATCGACTACCGCAGCTTCGCCTCGGCGCAGGACGCGCTCGACGAGATGGACAGCTCCCTGCCGCAGGTCGTGGTGAGCGACATCCGCATGCCGGGTCCCTCCGGCCTCGAACTGCTGCAGCGGATCAAGGTCCACCATCCGGACGTGCCGGTGATCGTGATGACGGCCTACTCCGACCTCGAGAGCGCGGTGGCGGCCTTCCAGGGCGGTGCCTTCGAGTACCTCGCCAAGCCGTTCGACGTGAACCACGCGGTCGAACTGATCCGGCGCGCGATCGACGAGAGCAGCCGGCAGGCCACCAGCGCCGAGGACGCTTCGGCCACCCCGGAGATCCTCGGGCAGGCGCCGTCCATGCAGGAGGTGTTCCGCGCGATCGGACGACTCTCGCAGTCGCATGTCACCGTTCTGATTACCGGCGAGTCGGGCACCGGCAAGGAACTGGTCGCGCGCGCGCTGCACCGGCACAGCCCGCGATCGACGCGGCCATTCATCGCGATCAACACGGCGGCGATTCCGCGCGACCTGCTCGAATCCGAGCTCTTCGGCCACGAGCGAGGGGCGTTCACCGGGGCGCAGACCATGCGCCGCGGTCGGTTCGAACAGGCCGAAGGCGGCACCCTGTTCCTCGACGAGATCGGGGACATGCCCGCGGAGCTGCAGACGCGCCTGCTGCGCGTGCTCTCGGACGGCCACTTCTATCGCGTGGGTGGCCACCAGCCGATCCGCGCGAACGTGCGCGTGATCGCGGCCACCCACCAGAATCTCGACCAGCGCGTGCGCGAGGGCCTTTTCCGCGAGGACCTCTACCACAGGCTCAACGTGATCCGGCTGCGCCTGCCGCCCCTGCGCGAGCGGCGCGAGGACATCCCGCTACTCGTCCGTTTCTTCCTCCAGAAGAGCGCCCGCGAGCTGGGGGTGGACGCCAAGCGGCTGTCCGAGGCGGCGCTCCGCCACCTGGCGGCCCAGGAGTTCCCGGGCAACGTGCGCCAGCTGGAAAACCTCTGCCACTGGCTCACGGTGATGGCACCCGGCATCACGGTCGAGCAGGCCGACCTGCCACCCGAGATGCGCGAGCAGGCCCCGGCGAGCGTCGAGCAGAACTGGCAGCACGCCCTGGAGCGCGAGGTCGATGCCGCGTTCGGCCGCGGCGAGCAGGGGGTCATCGACCAGCTGCAGCGGGACTTCGAGCGTGCGCTCATCCTGCGGGCACTGGCGCACACCGGCGGGCGCAGGATCGAGGCGGCCACCCTGCTGGGCCTGGGCCGCAACACGCTGACGCGCAAGATCCAGGAACTGGGCCTGGAGGATCGATCGGATCCGGCCTGACCGGCTGATGCGGCTGTCAGCGCCGCGGCCAGGCTTCTGCAACGGCCCTTTGATTGCCGCGGCGATCCACAGGCACTAGCCTTCCGCTCCCGGTGTGCCAGACCTGTCCGCAGGCAGGGGTGGCTTCAGGGCGAGGCAACCCGCCGGCGGCTGCCCGACGCGTCGACTGCCGGCTCGCGCAGCATCCGTACGCCGTCCCCGCCGCCGCTCGCGGCATCGACTTCGAGAGATCCGCATGCCCATCGCCCTTCCCGCCGGCACCGAACTCACCGGTGCCCTCAGGCCCGGTTTCGAAACCCTGCTCACGCCCGAGGCCGTCGCCTTCGTGGTTGCACTCGAGCGCGAGTTCGGCGCGCGGCGCCGCGAGCTGCTCGCGATGCGGGATGAACGGCAGCGCGCTTTCGACGCGGGCGAGCGCCCGGACTTCCTGCCGCATACCCGCGCGATCCGGGAGTCGGAATGGCAGGTCTGCGCCCAGCCGGCCGACCTCCAGGACCGGCGGGTGGAGATCACCGGCCCGACCGATCGCAAGATGGTGATCAACGCGCTCAACTGCGGCGCGTCGACCTTCATGGCCGACTTCGAGGATGCGAACTGCCCGACCTGGGATTCGATGATCGACGGGCAGATCAACCTGCGTGACGCGGTCCGCCGCACCATCAGCTTCCGCCAGGGCGAGCGCGAGTACCGCCTGAACGATCGTACCGCGGTCCTGATTCCCCGGCCGCGCGGCTGGCACATGGTCGAGAAGCACCTGCGCGTCGACGGCCAGGCGATGTCCGCCAGCCTGTTCGATTTCGGCCTGTTCTTCTTCCACAATGCGGCCGAACTGCTCGCCCGCGGCTCGGGCCCGTATTTCTACCTGCCCAAGATGGAGTCGCACCTCGAGGCCCGGCTGTGGAACGATGTGTTCCTGGCCTCGCAGAAGGCGCTGGGCATCGCGCGCGGCACGATCCGCGCGACCGTGCTGATCGAAACCATTCCCGCCGCCTTCGAGATGGAGGAGATCCTCCACGAGCTGCGCGAGCACTCCGCCGGCCTGAACATCGGGCGCTGGGATTACATCTTCTCCTG
>Ga0068877_10003731_pt1 | contig 12050 bp, 11 predicted proteins | sample NOAtaG_FD_66437 | JGI IMG/M metagenome (GOLD analysis project Ga0068877, IMG submission 66437) | Freshwater lake microbial communities from Lake Erie, under a cyanobacterial bloom - NOAA_Erie_Diel6S_1000h metaG | ecosystem: Environmental > Aquatic > Freshwater > Lake | place: USA: Ohio, Lake... | reverse complement strand
TTTGGGCACGGACTTGTCGGGAAGAATTGCAAAAGGGAATGGACGGCAAGGAGTTGAAGTTCTTGACTCCAGCAACAATCTTATTGGCGGTCCAGGCATGGGCAATCTAACCTCAGGCAATGGGTGGGAAGGTATTCGCGTTTGGGGATCACTCTCCCATTCCAATCGAATACAAGGAAATCGAATCGGTACCGATGCCGACGGACTGTTGGCGGTTCCCAACTTGTTTACAGGCTTGGTGTTGGGTGGAAATTCTAGAACTACGATTGTAGGCGTTGATGGCACAGGGGCTGATAACGCTACCCAGAGAAACTTGATATCAGGAAACGGCAAAGATGGCATTGAGGTCTTCGAATCGGCCCAAAACGTCATCGCCGGCAACTGGGTGGGTTTGGACGCGACAGGAAAAACTGCATTGGGAAACCAACGCAATGGAATTATCCTTCACTTTTCAAATGAAAACCGAGTGGGAACGAATGCAGATGGAACGAACGATTTTTTCGAACGCAATCACATATCAGGTAATGTGGAGTATGGCATTCGAGTAGCCGGCTCCTCGGACAGTCGACTCGCAGGAAATTGGGTTGGCATCACCAGTGACGGACTAGGGATGCTGCCGAATCAAACGGGTGGGGTTCTGGTCGATGGCAATTCATTGAGAACAACCTTAGGTTCTGGCTTGCATACAATGGAAGCCGCTGCGGCACGGAATGTCATTAGCGGAAACTCCGGGTATGGTATCAGAGTCGATGGGAGCCGTACCACTCGAATCTCCAGCAACTTTATCGGTGTCGCACCGGATGGCAAGACAGCTCTTCCCAACTCCGTTGACGGACTTCTCGTATCGAACGCACCAGGTAGCAGCGATATCGTGATAGGAACAAATGGCGACGGGATAGCAGATCAATGGGAAGGCAATACGATCGCCGGCAACCTTAGAAACGGAATCTGGCTTTGGAATGCTGATTTCGTTCGAATCGCCGGAAACTGTCTTGGACTTTCTGCAGATGGTACGACAGCGGTAGCGAACCAACATTCCGGAATCTGGATTTCCAATGGATCTCAGCAGAACCTAATTGGTACCGACAGTAATGGTGTTTCAGATGAATTGGAACGCAACCTGATCGCTGGAAATGCCTTTCAAGGCGTAGCGATGGGTGGTTATCAAACGGACGACAACAGAATTGCGGGCAATTTCATCGGCACTGATTCATCTGGATTGGTATCGATACCAAATCTTCTCAGTGGCGTTTTGCTTTATGATCAAGCGCAACGCAATACTGTGGGTGGGACTTTGCCAAACGAACGTAACGTAATCAGCGGCAACGTCGGGTGGGGTGTTGAGATAAGGTCAAATGCGAACAGTAACTCCCTACTCGGAAACTGGATTGGCCTCGTTGGTGCTGGACTGAAAATACTTGGCAACTCGTTAGGTGGAATTAGCATCTCCCAGTCAAGTAGTAACAAAATTGGTAACGGAATGGAGAGTGGTTCCAATCGTATTGTGGGAAATGGAAGCTTCGGACTGCAGGTAACGCATCCACTCTCAACAGGAAACTCACTGTTGAGGAATTCAATTGGGAATCATCGTTTTATGGAGATCGATCTTGGAGGAGATGGGCCGACGCCCAACGATCGAGGTGATCAAGATACTGGCCCCAATGAATTGCTAAATTATCCGATCATCGACTTCGTTGCTAACTCAAGTATTTTTGTTCAAATTTCTGGCAGTTTTGAAGGAGCAGCGAATACGTTGTTGGAGATAGACTTGTACAGCGAACAAGCCGGTCTATCTGAACGACGATTCATCGGCAGCCGCTCCTTTCAAACCGACAACGTTGGTTTGTTAACTTGGACGCAAGAATTTTCGTTTGGGCTTCCGGAAGATGCCAAAGTTTATGCGACAGCTAGAACCACTAACGGGAGCCAATCCGAGTTTTCCCCTTCGCGTTCTGTCGGACTTCTGCTACCTATGTGGGTTGATGATCACAATATACGGGAAGGTGATTCAGGGGCGATCGTCACTATTTGGCGTCCCGGCATGGATGACCGTAGCGACCTAGTCATCGATTTGAAAGCAAGCGTTCCAAACCAAATCGCACTGCCCCCTCAAGTGACCATACCTGCAGGACAGCCGTTTGTACAGTTTTCAATTTCAAGCGTGGATGATTTGACTTTTGAATCATCCCTACTGGTGGAGGTCGTTGCTAAAAATCATTCTGGCGAGCCTGCAATGCGAAGTGTTAGCATTCGATTGCTGGACAACGATTCCCCATGGCGCAACTATGCTTCGCCGATGGATGTTGATAAGGATGGTCAAATTACAGCACTGGATGTATTGGCGATCGTCAATTATCTCAATTCTGACCTAAGCAAGAATCTATTCACAGCACCAGTTCCGAATCCACCCATTTACCTGGATACCATCGAAGACCAAAGCGTGTCGGCTCTCGACGCATTGTTTGTGATCAATTTTCTAAACAGTTCGAGCGCATTTTCCAGTGAAGGTGAAGAAGAGAGCTTGTTTCCAAAAGACGCGAGCAATGACCGTTTCGCGAACTGGTTCGATATTGGCCTTTATGCTGAATTAGTGACAAACGAAGATTACATTTCTTCGATTGCGCGTCGCCATAGACCAGCCAAGCAATTGCAGCAAGGACTTTAGGAGAATGCTTCATTTGTCGATGACCCATTCGCCGGATTTTTCGCCTTAGTAGTTCGTTCGAACAAGTAGGTCGTCGTCCACGTACGATTGAACGATCCATCGGCAACTGGGGTTCCAGTATGAGATCTTGGTTAGCCAGTAACCGATGTCGCGTGTTTGATGCACGCTGGTGGCAGTTGCTGCGGCATCCGATTCGATTGCAGTTGCAGACACGATAGTCGCACTCTGCTTTAACTTGATTCCGTTGAGAGTGCGGGGGTCGAGGATATGGCTTGTCTTGTCTTCTTGCCCTAAGCTGGATGAGTCTAGAAACCGTTGCCAGCGGCTTCCAGAGGTCGCAATTCCACAATCGTGATAGCGATCTCGTCGCAATAGCGATTCCTCCTCATGGTGATTTGCATAGAGATTATCGATCGCCACAGGCCAACCGGTTGTCCCTGGTGGCGCCGATCCAATTCGCATGTTGCCAGAAAAGTTCACGATGCAACAGCCGACACCTTTCGAGAACATCATGGCGTACACTTTGTCTGCGACAAGCCCTTTGCCGATGGCTCCAAAATCGAACCGGATGCCAGGCCTAGAGAAACGAAACCCACGGCGGCACGGGTCCCATTCAATATTCCCCCAACCACTCGATTGCTTCGCCAGAAGCCACATGCTGGAATCGGGCGGAGTTCTTTTTCTGCGCAACGATGTCATCGCTCCCAATGCGATATCCAAAGCTCCTTCGCTGAGTCGATACCATCGATCACCAACATCCAATGCATAAGCAAAGTCCTCTGACGGCCAGCAATATCTGCCCGTATCACCGAGACTGGCCAACTGCATCGCTTCGCTTTCCTCATCGTAATCGCTGAGGACACTCGTCCAGTGATTGCAAACAGACCGTGCCTCCTCGCCAATAGCTTCGTTAAGGCTCTGCTGCGCTGGTTCATTTAGCTTCAAATCCTCCAGGATCCAGCGTATATTGAGCAAACTTCCCATCGCGGGTATCTGCAGCTCGAATGCTCTGTCTGAGATGCGATTGGCTTCACACTTCTCGCTGCCGTAGATCCATGCGAGCGATGCGAGACACATGGTCTTCAGCCCGACTCGTCTGTTGATGGATTGGGGGAAGGAAGTTTGACTTTCAAATCTGGCCATCGATGATCCTCAGTATCTGCGAACCCTCAACCAAGCCAATGGATCGCGCACGGTTGGCTAACTCATGCAAAGCGTCCGCACCGGTTTTTCCGAGCGACGTTGTCCATTCATTGACATAGAGTTCCACATGTTGCATGAGGATTCGATCGTCAAATTCTTGCGCGTAATGTCGCATGGTTGGCAATGTGGCATTTGGATTTGCGATGGCGAAAGCTAATGAATCGGCGATGACCCCCTGGATCTTGGCGAGTGTCTCATCCCCAAGCCGCCATGCTCCTACGATTCCCCCCAGGGGCAATGGGCAACCGGTTTCTTTTTCCCATCGCGTACCGAGGTCCTCCACTAGCGACAGCCCTTCGGATTGCCAAGTGAATCGCCCCTCGTGAATACAGACCCCGAAGTCGGCCGCACCTCGTTTCAGATCGGGCATGATTTGCGAAAAAACAATTTGCTGCACCCGAGTTGTGTTCGGATAGAACAATTGGTAAAGCAATGTCGCTGTCGTATGTTTGCCAGGGCACAATGTTAATTCCTCGTGCTTGGTTGGAACCGACTCAGGCTTTGCAGCCAAAAGCAGCGGCCCAACGCCGAACCCTAGGGCTGAACCGCTTGAGAAAACGCCATACTTATCTGCAATGAAAAGGGCTGCATGAAAACTGGTTTTGGCAACATCCAACGCTCCCGCGAGGAGTTTCTCGTTCAATGTTTGAATATCAAGAAGTTCGATCTCGAATTCCAGTCCTCTCCAATCTACCAATCGATTCATCATTGCATGAAAGGCAAAGGTGTCGTTGGGGCACGTGGAGATTGCAAACCGGATGGGGCACGTCATTCTGATGCTTCTTGAGGTTGGAGAGCTTTTTGAAGGATCAATAGCATCGCTTGTTTTAGGCTGCCTTCGATATTCCAATTGGTATGGTCGCGATCACCTGCACGATTGGATATTCCTCGAACGATCGTGAGCGGAACGTTGGCTAATCGGCAGGAAACAGCGACCCCAAATCCTTCCATGTCTTCCGCCTTACCGAGTGGGAATCGCGAACGTCTCCAAGCCGCTTCGGTTGGGGTTGCAGAGGCTGCGAGAACACTCACCAAGCCGGGAAGGGGATGATCGGGTGCGTGTGCCGATAGCTGGATTGTGTCATCGATCTTTGGCTCGCGGGGCCATTGGTGCCACCCCATATCCATCGCACTGCGGTGTATGGCTCCTTGTCCGACGCCGATACCATCGCAATAGACGGTGCCAAATTGCACTGCACAGCCAACTTCAACCTCGTTTTCCAGAGAGCCTGCAATTCCTACCAGCGTCACAGAATCGAACGAACCGGTAGCGAGCAATTGCATCGTTCGGGCGGCAGCCACAACCTGGCCGAAGCCGCAGATTTCGATTCGGTGGCCGCGGTCGAGCCACTGTTCAACACATGCCTTCGGCAGTTTTTGACGCTCCAGATCTGTTGGGACGAGTAAGAGTCGTGAGTCAGTTTTCATCAAGTATTAAGCGAACTCTTTCAGGTGACTGATAACTTGATCATGAACCAGACCATTGCTACCGAGGCAATGACTCTTTCGGATATCGTACTGACCGTCCCAGGTAGAGAACCGTCCACCTGCTTCCATGATAACAGGTGCGACTGCCGCAACATCCCAGGGATTCACGATCGGATCTACCATGACCTCCGCGCGGCCGGTGGCGACCAAAAGATAGCCGTAGCCGTCCCCCCAAGTTCGCGTGATATAGGCTAGCGATTCCAGTGCATGGTAAGCAGTGGTTGCATTTCTGTGTGCAAAGTTATCCGATTGTGACGTGAGCAGTAGACCATCTTCAAGTTTAGATTGTCGGGAAACGTGAGCCCGGGTCATCTCTAAATTGAAAGAATTGATGTTAGTCGAACCGGTGGATTGGAATGAGTTCGGGGGTATTGCTCCGTACCACGCGCCTAGCCCCTTGGCGGCAACGATGACTTCTCCCAACGCAGGGATAGCGATAACTCCTACGGTGGGTTCACCATTCATGGTCATGCCAACCAAGGTGGAATAGAGGGGCACGCCCGAAATAAAGCTTTTAGTTCCGTCGATGGGATCGATGATCCACTCGTATTGAGAATTGCCAGCAACGGTACCGAACTCTTCGCCCAAGATTGCGTCCGCGGGAAATCGGTCTGCAATGAGCTTTCGCACGGTTTCTTCGGCGCTCTTGTCCGCTTGTGTGACAGGGGATTTATCCCGTTTTCTTTCGACCTGATACTGGTTTGTGCGAAAGTACTGTAGGGTGGTGTTGCCAGCGGCGATCGCTAAATCGAGGGCAAACTGGACGCGTGCATCCATTGCACTGGAGACATCAGCCGGTAAACAAAAGCGGTAAGACATAGAATTGCTATTCGAGGATACTTCATTGATAAATTGTGTCACTGCACCGCAAGGCGATAGCCAGGGCTGCTCCACGCTAATGAGCCGATGGGCGCTAGCCCCGATTTCAATCACAACACGAAGAATAAGCGAGGGATTTGGCGCTCTCGCCTACGCTTCGTGTTGGGATGAAATCAACGCCCCATCGAGCAACTTAAGCTAAGCAACTTAAGCAACTGGTTATCCACGTACAGTTTAGCATCGCTGATCCATCTTTTGAATGAGACTTTCGTAGGAACACCCAATCAAGCAGTGTTGTGATAGAAGCAAATAGAAATTTACGGTATTCTATCGAAACCGCCTCCAACGGTGAAACTGATGATAATGTTGCGACCCACCACTCACTCTACCATTTTGAATGTCTGAACCGACCGCACCTGATTCACCTGAAACGATTGACGAACTGCGGCGACAGTACAATGAGCTGGCGGAGCTCGCTGGTTCTTTGGCCCACGAGATCAAGAATCCGCTTTCGGTGATTCACATGAACACGGATCTGCTTTGCGAAGAATTAGAGGAGACACCGTTTCCGGGGCAGCGGCGTGCGATTGCCAAAGTCGATATGATACGTCATCAATGCAATCGTTTGGAAAACCTGCTACGCGATTTTCTCCGTTTTGCGAGGATGCGAGATCTCGAAATGACTGTGGGGTCACTCAACGAACAAATTCAACGAGTGATGACCCTCTATCGTGCCCAGGCGGATAAATCTGAGATACAGCTCCAAATCATATTGGATGCCAATCTACCAAACATCAAACTGCATAGCGATTCCCTGCAAGCTGCGTTATTGAATCTCGTGAAGAATGCGCTCGAGGCGATGCCGAACGGCGGTCAACTCCTGGTACGAACTTACTCGGTTCCAGGCGGGGTCGCTATGGAGATGATCGATACAGGTTGTGGAATGGACGAAGTGACCGCGATGCGTATGTTCGAGCCTTTCTATTCGACGAAGCACGGAGGTTCAGGCCTCGGGTTGCCAACGGCCAGGAAGATCATCGAAGCGCACGGCGGGCGCATCACCGTTCAGAGCGAAGTTGGTCGCGGCACCAAGTTCGCAATCGAATTCCCAACTCCCATTCGACTCGCCAGTTGAAGATTTGGTGCGATCATGTTTTTCCCCATTAGTGATGATGACCGCGAAGTCTCTACCGTTAGCTATGTCACCTACACGTTGCTAGCAGCCAATGTAGTTTTGTTTTTGGTACAGCTTGCCAATCCTGAATTCACCTATGGTTGGAGTGTGATACCGAGGGAAATTACGACGGGGGTAGATTTGGTCGAACCGGTCGAGATTCGACTTCCTGGCTCCGAAACGCACGTGGTTCCGCAATCGCCAGGGCCACCTGTGATTTATTTGACGCTGCTAAGTTCCATGTTTATGCACGGCGGATTCGGTCATATCGGTGGTAACATGCTTTATCTATGGATCTTTGGAGACAATGTCGAGCACCGCTTCGGTCATGTAAAGTTCTTGATTTTCTATCTGTTGGCAGGCTTGGTCGCCAGTTTTTCACAGATATTGATCAACCCATCGAGTGTGATACCGAACTTAGGTGCATCCGGTGCGATCGCAGGGGTGATGGGGGCGTATCTGGTTTTGTTTCCGCACAACCGGATCAATGCGATCTTCTTTTATCAAGTGATCACAGTACCCGCGATTGTTGTGTTAGGGATGTGGATCGCCATGCAACTCGTCAGCGGTTATGGTTCGATCGCTTCGACGTCTGCATCGCTCGGAGGAGTCGCATACTTGGCGCATATCGGCGGATTCGTAGCGGGCGTTGTTGCCGCCGGCATCTGTCGATTGCAATTGCGAGAAGAACCAGATACCGAGCTTTACCGACAGTATCGTCGAGACCCGAACGACCGAAGATTGTGGTAGCATGCATGGCCGTGCAGTACAATGCAGGCGGGCCTATTCGATATTCGTGGCTTTCCAAACGGATCCCCCTTTAGAAACAGAAAAGACATCATGAAGCCTCTCCTCTCCATGTTTTGTTTGTTGTTCGGATGCGGTTCATTCGCTTTCAGTCAAGACGATAGATTGGTCGTTAAGAAAGATCCTTCCGACCCGAAGCGAATGATCTGTGAACTGAAGTATGCAACGTTCAAAGTGCCCGAAGGTTGGCAACCGAATCGCAGCGATGGCAAAACTCAATGCATCTTGACGAAGAGTTCTGACAAACCAGGTGGTTCGTCGCCGATGATCATGATCGATGTTGGCAAGCCATCGGATCCGTCTGCCAAGGTACTTGCTAAATCGTTTGCAAAAATGTGGAGCGGTGAAGTTCTCGAAAAGAGCTTTAACGTCGATGGCGAAGAAGGATTCAAGATAGCAATTCCACCGACGGAAAAGAAAGTCCAACCCACCAACGCCATCTTTGTGATCAAAGACTCTCGAATCTTTATGCTGATTGGAGGAGCCAAGTCTGACGAGAAACTTGATAAAGTTCTCGAGCAATTAGCCACCGATTGGCGTTGGAAGTAGTCGCCAACCGAAGCTTGGGACCATTGACTCAAGCTTTTGGATTTTACGATGGAACTACTAACGGCCAGGACATTGGTCGACAATGGTCGTAGCCTACTTCGACTTTTGTCGGGGTTGCCTCCTATGGCTGGTCTGTGGATAGCGCTTGATTGCAATGGTACGGGAGAGTCCAGTCGTTTTGGGCATCGAACTCTGCCTTCATGAAGATTCTTGGAGCAGGCGATCTAATTGTCCCAAAGATAGTGGCAAACGAAACGTCGGCGGCATCTCGCCCCGTTCCAATTCGGACTAGCCCCATGGGGATCGTTGTACCTGATGGATCAAATATGTACCAACGGTTTCCTAGATACACTTCCACGTACGCGTGAAAGTCTGGTGGCCCGAGGATTGGATCTGCTCCATAATCAGTTCCAGTTACGAATCGAGCCGGTATACTCAATGCACGGCACAATGCGATCATAAGATGAGCGAAGTCGCGACACACTCCCACTTGATTGATGATCGTATCAACGGCAGAAGTATTCGAGTTGGTCGTGTTCGATGCAAAGGAAACGTGGTTGCGTACCCAGTTTTGAATCGCGAGTACACGCGAGTAACCTTGCCATAAACCTCCGAATTCTCGGATTGCCAATTTGCTTAATCGATCGGACTCGCAATACCGACTCGGATAAATGTAATGAAGAATGGAAACCGGCAATGCAGAGATCGGAGTTTCCGGGATAGAACCTGGATCGACCAGATTAGGGGCGACGTTGACAGTCGCTCTATAGCTAACGTTGAGTATTCCTGGATTTCCACGAAGCCGAAAGTAGCGATTTCCGGAGAGACTGTCGCGAAACATCTCTGGCGTGAGAGATTGGCTTAGCGACAGGTTCTCACTCACTACGTGCTGGCACGACGTCTCTGCCGCGTGCAAATTAAAGATAAAGTCGCAGCCAGGTTCCGAAACTTGGTAGCTCAGATCGATCTCCAATTGCATTCGAATCACAGTTCACCATTTCTACTACAAGTCTCGTTCAAGGCTGACGTATTGTAGGCATATTGAAAAACTGGCGAGAATAAAAGCCCCAAGAGAACGGAGAATTGCGGTCGCTAGCTCTGTTGTGAAGCTCAGCATCATCGACGAGCGTGTTGTAATTCCTAAGTGGATAGCAACACGTCTCGATTCAGTTTCTCTTCCAGTTGTGACTGGGCCAGGCCGTGACCTGCAACCTTGACCGCATCCCTACATTCCCTGTATATTTCTGGAGTTGGCTCACCCTAGAAGTGCTTTTCTAATCGTTCTCCTCCAGCTACTGGTCACATCAATTGACAGATCGTCCTCGCCTCTTGCATAGCGCCGATGATGGCAGAGATCCCCCGGACGGACTAATTGGCTCTCAGGGAGCGAACCCACCTCTCATTCCGACAGAAGAATTGCTGGCGGAGTTGCGAGAATGCAGCGAACGATTCGAGACAGCTACTGCGGAAGAAATACTCGAGTGGGCTGTCGGTCGATTCGGAGACAAGTTTACGATGGCGACGGCCTTCGGCCCCGAAGGAATGGTCATCCTTGAAATGCTGTCGAGAATTTCTCCGAAGACCTATGTCTTCAATCTCGATACTGGGTACCAGTTTCCTGAAACGTTGCAATTGCGAGAACTGGTGAAAGAAAAGTATGGAATCGAAGTCGACCTCTTGAAGCCAGAGCTTTCCGTTTTCCAGTACGAGAAACTGCACAACGGTCCTCTCTACGAAACCAACTCTAACCAATGCTGCTTTGATCGAAAAATCAAAGTGTTGCAGCAGGCCGCGCTCGGACGACACGCATGGGCGAGTGCCATTCGCCGCGATCAAAGCCCGGATCGAGCGAAAGCTCCAATCATCGCCTGGGACAAGAAGTTTCATTTGGTCAAAGTCAGTCCACTTGCGAATTGGACGAAGTCGCAAGTTTGGAATCGAATCTTATTGAAGGGGAACGAAATCCCTTACAACCCACTACACGACTCTGGATACCCAAGCATCGGATGTTGGCCATGCACTCGCAAAGTGATGTTGGGAGAGGATGATCGCGCGGGTCGCTGGAGCGGAACGGCAAAGACAGAATGCGGATTGCACACGACAGATGATGGGCCATCGAATGCATAATGCAACAACATCTTCAGGCCTTTCCTATTCCAAGATATCCGACGTACGATCTGCTTCAGGCGAATGGACGTTTCGACTGAGCTTGGACGCCTGGGAACATCTCCAACTCACGGATAGTGCAGGAAGGATCTACTCGAATGTCAATGTGATCCCATTGTTTCCTGTGACTTCGCCCCACGAAGGAATCTCAATTCTCAGCGAAGACCAAGACGAACTGCTTTGTATTGGATCGATTTCGGAATTGTCAGCAGAATATCGAGATTTGCTTCAATCGGAACTCTCGCTTCGTGAGTTTGTCCCAGTGATTCAACGAGTCTTGAGTGTGTCAGGTAAAACGGAACCGTGCGAGTGGGTCGTCGATACCAACCACGGGCGGACGACGTTCGTATTGAAGTCCGAAGAAGATGTACACCGTATCTCCGCTCAAACGGTAAACATACTGGATGCAAACGGAATGCGATATCGTGTCGAAAATCTAAATGCACTCGATCGTAAATCGAAAGCATTCATCGAGTGGTATGTGTAGTTAAGGCCTCAGGCGTTTGCAATTCGTCTCCGAACGATCTTCATGTGGTACGCGACGTGTCCAACCAACATGTAGCCGAGTGCTCTTACCGAAACCTTGTGCTCTGACGCGACGCCAATGTTATCCCATGCGGATGGTGTGAGTCTTTGCATAAGAAGCACGTTCGCAAGGCGAAGAAATTTCCATTCGTCCACTAGCGAAGCAAGTGACGGGGCTTCGTAGTTGCAATTCTTCACATAAACATCCTGGTCCATACCTGATTCTGGTTGGAAATCGCCGCACGCGAATCGATGAAGCCTGTTTGCGAAGATTCGCTCCGTATCGATCATATGACCGACGACCTGTTTGATGGTCCAAGTATAAGGGGCATGCAACACAGTCGACTGCTCCTCGGGCAGGGATGCAAAGAACTCTTGAAGCTCTAGCACTTGGGTTGACGCGTTTTCCAGGAGATCCCCCTCGGGTACATTCTGAACGTATGTGTCGTAGAAATCAAAATACTCTGATTTGTCTGGTCGATGATTGTAAGCTGGGATGTTCATATTGATTACGGTGGATGTTTTTGGGCATTGACTCTCTAACAACTGACAATAGACAACGTAGGCTGGGACCATCGTCCCGGCCGTCACTAAACCCCTCATAAAGTTCATCAACTCGGGACAACGTCCCCAGGCTAAGGTCAAAGCGTGACT
>Ga0068877_10003730_pt1 | contig 12051 bp, 10 predicted proteins | sample NOAtaG_FD_66437 | JGI IMG/M metagenome (GOLD analysis project Ga0068877, IMG submission 66437) | Freshwater lake microbial communities from Lake Erie, under a cyanobacterial bloom - NOAA_Erie_Diel6S_1000h metaG | ecosystem: Environmental > Aquatic > Freshwater > Lake | place: USA: Ohio, Lake... | reverse complement strand
TGCGGCTGGCTCAGGTCGTAGCGCACGCCGGCCGTGCCACCCGGGCCGATGGTCTGGTAGCGCGAGCCGCTGGCGCTGTTACGGTCTTGCCGCAGGCTGAAGTCCACGTTCAGCGGGCCGGCCTGGTACTCGAGCGCGCCGTAGGGCGCCGAGGTGCTGTAGGTCGAGTCCTGGTGGTTCATGCAGCAGCCGCCGAAGCCGGGCGAGCCGTTCACGACGCCGGGCACGTTGAGCAGCCGCGCGCCGCTTTCGCTGGCCGACAGCGAGTACTGGTTGAAGTTCCACGTCACGTCGAGTTCCTGCGTGCCGGTGAACAGGCCCGCGGTCGCCGTGAGGCGCTGGTTGGCGCCGAGGTCGAAGCTCTTCGACAGCTTCAGGTCGTTGGCGCTCAGGCCGGCGGCGCCGACCTCGGTGTTGAACACCACGGCGGTGAACTTGTTGCCGGTGTAGAAGCTCGTCGGGCCCGCGCCCGGGCCGCTGGCGATGGTGGTGCCGGCCGGCGCGGCCGAGACGTCGTCGCCCGGGAAGATGCCGATGAAGCGGCCGCTGTTCTTGCTCCAGCGGAACTTGTTGTTCAGGCGCCAGCCGCCGCCGGCATCGAGGTCGATCTCGGCGCCGAACACGGTGGACTTGGCCGACAGGCCGTCGCGGATGTTCGAGTTGGTGCGGCCGTTGCTCGCGGTGAGCGTGTTGTCCAGCGGCCAGCCCGCGTTGTAGAAGGCCGTGCGGCGCGGGTCGAGGCCGGGGATCTCCTGGATCTGGCCATTGACGAAGCGCACCGGCGTGGGCATGAAGGTGGGCGTGCGGTCGTCGAGGTGCTTGAAGCTGAAGCGCACGTAGCCGCCCTGCACGTCACGCGTCACGTTCAGGCGCAGCTGGCCGCCGTTTTCGGTGCCGGCGGCGCCCTCACGGCCGGCATCGCCCTTGCGCCAGAAACCGCCGACGTAGAAGCGCGTCTTCTCGGCCAGCTTGCCGCCGTAGCCGAACTCCTGGCGCGTCTGGTCGAAGTCCAGGCCCTTGCTGAGCGAGACGAAGCCACCGGGCTCGTCGCCCGTCTTGCTGATGTAGTTGATGATGCCGCCGGGCGAGCCGGTGGTCAGCGTCGAGGCGCTGCCGCCGCGCACGACCTGCAGGCGCTCGATGCCACCATCGGCACGCAGCCAGGTGTCGGCGGTGGCGAAGGCCACGTCGCCGAACAGCATGACCGGCATGCCGTCTTCCTGGAACTGCAGGTAGCGCGCGCCACCGGCCGAGATGGGGATGCCGCGCACGCCGACGTTGGCGTTGCTCTCGCCACCGCTGGCCTCGCTGCGCAGGCCGGGGATGGAACGCAGCACGTCGGTGGCGCTGGTGGCCACCAGGTTGACGAGGCGCTCGCTGTCGATGTCGGAGACCGAGACGCTCTGGCGCATCTTCGAACGCATCACGGCCGTGCCGGTGACGATGACGCGGTCGAGGCTGAGGCCGTCGCCGCTGGCGGCGGGCGCCGCAGGTGCAGCTGGTGCAGCCGGCGCGGCAGCGGGCGTGGCGGCGGCGGGTCGTGCGGTGTTGGCCTGGGCCACGACGGTGGCGTCAGCCGGCGCCGCCGTCTGGGCCTGGCTGTAGGCGGCGGGCGACAACGCGAGCGCGGCGGCCAGCGCAATGGGATGGGGCTTGCAGCGTGACATGGGCTTGTCTCCAGGGCTGGCGGGCTCGAGGCCCGTTCTTGAGTCGGACGGAACGTCGCCTGATGCGACGGCGGCGCGAATGGTGGTTGATTCGCAATCGATTGCAAACCAGTGTTTTCCACTACCGACGTGGGCTGCTCGATCCCGATCGCAAACGTTTGAAAAGGCGGGGACTGAGTTCAGGCTGCGGCGGCCGGCGCGCTGGCACGGGTCACCATGTGCACCGGCAGCGTGCGCGGCGGCACCGCCTCGCCGCGCAGCAGCGCCAGCAGCGCCTCGACGAGCTCTTCGCCCGCCATCAGCACCGGCTGATGCACGGTGGTGAGCGCGGGCTCGGTGTAGGTAGCGATGGGCATGTCGTCGTAGCCCACCACCGCCACGTCGGCCGGCACGCGCTGGCCGGCGGCACGCAGGGCCTGCACGGCCTGCACGGCCATCAGGTCGCTGCAGGTGACCACGCCGTCGAAGTCGACGCCGGCCGCGCAGCGCTCGTCGAGCCGCGAGCGCGCCGCGATGGCCTCGAAGGGCACGACGAGCTCCAGCGATGCATCGGCCGCGATGCCGGCTTCGCGCAGCGCCTGGCGCCAGCCTTCGCGGCGCAGGTAGACCTCGGGCAGCTGCGCATCACCGGCAAACAGCACGCGCCGGCGGCCCGACTGCAGCAGGTGGCGCGTGGCGATGAGCCCGCCCATGACGTTGTCGCCGCCCACGCTGCAGTACAGCTGCTGCGGCATCTGCCCGCCCCACACCACCAGCGGCAGCTTGCGCGCGGCCAGCTCGTTCAACTGGTCGTGGTGGCGCCACTGGCCCACGATCACCAGGCCGATGGCCTTGCCGCCTTCGACCAGCGCCGCGGCGCTGTCGAGCGACTCGGCGTCCACGCGCGACAGCAGCATGTCGTAGCCGCGGTCGGTCAGCGCGTCGGCCAGCGCGCCCACCAGCGCCAGGAAGAACGGGTCCGAGATGTGCTGGCGCACCCTCGCGTCGTAGGGCACGACGACGGCGATCGTCTGGTTCTTCTGCAGACGCAGGTTCTGCGCGCCGACGTTGATGGTGTAGTTGAGCGAACGCGCGAGCTGGGTGACTCTTTCGCGCGTCTCGGCGTTGATCTGCGGGTTGCCGGCCAGCGCCCGCGACACGGTGGACACCGACACGCCCGCCAGCCGCGCGATGTCGGCCATCTGCACGCGCTTGCGGGGCTCGTTCATCCGCTCAAGCCTGCATCAAGGCAGCCGTTCCAGCGAGCGCTGGTAGGCCACGTCGTGCATCAGGTCGTCCCAGGGCAGGGGCGGCGAGCCGGGCAGCAAGGCCAGGCGGCGCTGCTCGGCATCCGGGTTCGGGAACCAGCGGCCCGTGGCAGCCGCGGCGGCCAGGTCGTCGAGCAGTGCATCGACGGCCTCGCCGCCATCGATGCTCTGGTTGCACAGCAGCACCAGGTCGCAGCCGGCGTTCAGCGCCTCGGCGGCGGCCTCGGCGTAGCTGAGCGAGCCGCCGTCGAGGTGGCGCGCACCTTCCATGCTCAGGTCGTCGGAGAAGATGGCGCCGGTGAAGCCCATCTGGCCGCGCAGCACGTCTTGCAGCCAGCGCGGCGAAAAGCCCGCCGGCCGCGCATCGACCTTCGGGTACACCACGTGCGCCGGCATCACCGCCGTGAGCGTGGCGCTGAGCCAGGCATAGGGCGCGGCGTCGTCGGCCAGGATGGCCTTCAGGCTGCGCCGGTCCACCGGCACCGCCACGTGGCTGTCGGCCTTGACGAAGCCGTGGCCGGGGAAATGCTTGCCGCAATGCGCCATGCCGGCGCGCAGCATGCCGTGGGCCACGCTCTTGGCCAGCAGCGTGGCCACGCGGGCGTCGCGGTGGAAGGCGCGGTCGCCGATGACGCTGCTGGCGCCGTGGTCGAGGTCGAGCACGGGCGCGAAGCTCAGGTCGACGCCGCAGGCGCGCAACTCGGCGGCCAGCACATGGCCGGCGGCGCTGGCGGCATCACAGGCGGCCATCGCGTCCTTCATCCACAGCTCGCCCAGGCTGCGCATGGCCGGCAGGTGCGTGAAGCCGTCGGTGCGGAAGCGCTGCACGCGGCCGCCTTCGTGGTCGACGCAGATCAGCACGTCGGGGCGGGCCTGCTTGATCTCGGCGCACAGCGCGGTGAGCTGCGTGCGGCTTTCCCAGTTGCGTGCGAACAGGATCAGGCCGCCGGTGAGCGGGTGCTTCAGGCGCCGCCGGTCGGCCTTGCTCAGCGTGGTGCCGGCGATGTCGAGCACGACGGGGGCTTGTTCGATGTTCATGGCGAGGCCGGTGGAGGGGCTGCTGTTTCGACGACGACGAAGCTCGCCGCGTAGTCGGTTTCGTCGGTCACGCTCACGTGGGCCACCCAGCCGCGGGCGGCGAACCAGCGCGCGAGTTCGCCGTCGAGGCGGATGTAGGGCTGGCCACTGGCGTGGTTGAGGATCTCGCAATCGCGCCAGCGCATCGGGCTCGTGATGCCCAACCCGATGGCCTTGGAGAAGGCCTCCTTGGCCGAGAAGCGCGTGGCCAGAAAGCGCACGCCGCGCGACTCGACACGCGCCCGGCGCGCCGCGTACACCTGCTGCTCGCGCGGGCCCAGCACGCGCTCGGGGAAGCGCGGGCCGCGGCGCGCCAGCGTGGCTTCGATGCGGCGGACGTCGCAGATGTCGGTGCCGACACCGACGATCACCGCGCCGCCCCCTGCTGCGCCGCGGCGATGACGCGCCGGTAGGCGCGCACCGTCTCGGGCAGGCCGTGCTCCAGCGCATCGGCCACCAGTGCGTGGCCGATCGAGACCTCGGCCACGCCGGGCACCACGCGCAGAAAGTCCAGCAGGTTGGGCTGGTTCAGATCGTGCCCGGCGTTCACGCCCAGGCCGGCGGCGTGCGCGGCTTGCGCGGCGGCGGCAAAACGCGCCAGCTGCTCGGCCTGCTGCGGCGTGCCGTGCGCGGCGGCGTAGGGCTCGGTGTAGAGCTCCACGCGGTCGGCGCCGACGACGCGCGCCGCGGGCATGGCGGCGGCATCGGCGTCCATGAAGAGGCTCACGCGCACGCCCAGGGCATGGCACTCGTCGATCAGCGGCCGCAGGCGAGCGCTCTCGGTAGCGAGGTTCCAGCCGTGGTCGCTGGTGAACTGGCCTTCGGAGTCGGGCACGAAGGTGGCCTGGTGCGGCTTCACCGTGCGGATGAAGTCCATCAGGTTGTGGAAGGGGTTGCCCTCGATGTTGTATTCGGCCTGCGGCCACTGCTGCATCAGCGCGGCGAGCTCGTGCACGTCGTGGGCGCGGATGTGGCGCTCGTCGGGCCGCGGGTGCACGGTGATGCCGTCGGCGCCGGCCTGCAGGCACAGCGTGGCCGCGTGCACGACGCTCGGGATGCCGAGGTGGCGCGTGTTGCGCAGCAGCGCGATCTTGTTGACGTTCACCGACAAGGCGGTGCCGGCACGGCCGTGTGGCGAGGCGTCGAGGACGAGTGGGTTCATGTCGGGAGCAGTGTCTGCACGCCTTGCCAGACCTCGCGCGTGCGCATCGGCGTGTGGCCCAGATGATAGTGAAGCAGGCCCTGCAGAGGCCGGCGCAGCGAGCCGGCCACGCCCTGGCACGACACGCGCAGCGCCTCGAAGCGGCGCGCGCCCTGCGACACGCCGAGCGCGGCCTCCAGAGCCACCCAGCGCGCGCCGCCCGGGCCCTGCGCGGCGGCCACCAGGCCGTGCGTGGCGTCGAGCGCATAGCTGCCGTCTTCGGCCAGCGGCTCTGCCGTGAGCGTGGCCACCGACAGATCGGGCAGCAGGCCCGTCTCGCGCAGCAGCACCAGCTCGAAGGCGCGCAGCACCGCGGGCTCGTCGCGCGCGGTGGGCAGGCTGGCCAAGGCCGCCAGCGCGGCGGCGTAGGCGTCGAACAGGGCCTCGTGCGGGTCTTGCCGGGCCAGGCCCTTGAGCAGCAGTTCGTTCAGGTAGAAGGCGCTGAAGAGCGCCGCGCCGCGCACCAGCGGCTGGCCACCGGCCCACTCGGCGCTGCGCAGCGGCAGCAGCTCGCGGTCAGCGCCGGCGTCGTCGGCCGCCTTGGGTGGGGCGCCCAGCATCACCATCACCGGCTGAAACGGCAGCAGCAGCGGCCGGTAGTTCGAGGTGGGCTTCTTGGCCCCACGCGCCACCGTCACCACGCGGCCCAGGCCGCGCGTGAACAGCTCGACGATCAGGCTGCTCTCGCTCCAGTCGTGGCGCTGCAGCACGTAGGCCGGCTGCGGCGCCGCCGGGCGACGCACCGGTCTACTCGTAGCCATAGCTCCGCAGGTGGGCTTCGTCGTCGGCCCAGCCCGAGCGCACCTTGACCCAGAGCTCGAGGAACACGCGCGCGCCCCACAGGCGCTCGAGCTCCTGGCGGGCCTCGGAGCCGATGCGCTTGAGCCTCTCGCCGCCTTCGCCGATGACCATGCCCTTGTGGGCGTCGCGCTCGACCACGATGCTGGCAGCCACGCGCACGCGGCGCGGCCGGCCTTCAGCCTCGGCCTCGGGGTCTTCTTCCTCGAACTTCTCCACCACCACGGTGCTGGTGTAGGGCAGCTCGTCGCCGGTCAGGCGGAACAGCTTCTCGCGGATCATCTCGCCGGCCATGAAGCGTTCGCTGCGGTCGGTGAGCGCGTCTTCCTCGTGGAACCAGGGCTGCTCGGGCAGGTGCTTCTCGACGATGCCGAGCAGCCGCTCGACGTCGGCGGCCTTGTTGGCGCTCATGGGCACGAACTCGGCGAAGGCATGGCGCTCCTGCATGCTGCGCAGCCAGGGCAGCACGTCCTGCCGGCGCGCCAGCGCATCGAGCTTGTTGGCCACCAGCAGCACCGGCTTGCCCTCCATGCCCTCGCCTTGCAGCAGCGCCAGCACCTGCGCGTCGGGCAGCCCAAAGCGGCCGGCCTCGCAGACGAAGAGCACCACGTCCACATCGGACAGCGTGCCCAGCACCGTGCGGTTGAGCGTGCGGTTCAGCGCCTGGCCGTGTCGAGTCTGGAAGCCCGGCGTGTCGACGAACACGAACTGCGACGCCCCCACCGTGCGGATGCCGGTGATGCGGTGGCGCGTGGTCTGCGCCTTGGCGCTGGTGATGCTGACCTTCTGGCCCACCAGCGCGTTGAGCAGCGTGCTCTTGCCCACGTTGGGGCGGCCGACGATGGCCACGAGACCGCAGCGCTGCGGGGGATTGGGTTCGGTGTTCAAGAGGCGTCCTGCGCTTTCAGTTCCGCGAGCAGTTGGCGTGCGGCCTCCTGCTCGGCGGCGCGGCGCGAGCGGCCGATGCCGCGCGCCAGTTTGTCGAGCGCCGGCACCGCACACTCGACCTCGAAGGTCTGCGCGTGCGCCTGGCCGCGGGTGGCCGCGATGCGGTAGCTGGGCACGGCGATGCGCCGCGCCTGCAGCCATTCCTGGAGTTCGGTCTTGGCGTCCTTGCTCCAGCTGTCGGCCTCGGTGGCCTGGATGACCTCGCCGAAGAGGCTCTGCACCAGCGCCCGCGCCTTGGTGTAGCCGCCGTCCTGGAACACGGCGCCGATCAGCGCCTCAACGGCATCGGCCAGGATCGACGCGCGCTGCGCGCCGCCGCCGCGGGCTTCGCCTTCCGACAGGCGCAGCAGGTCGGGCAGGCCCAGCGTCAGCGCGGCACGGTGCAGGCTGTCTTCGCGCACGAGGTGGGCGCGCACGCGCGTCAGGTCGCCTTCGTCGCTGCCCGAAAACCGTTCGAACAGCAGCTCCGACACCGCCAGCGCCAGCACGGCGTCGCCGAGGAACTCGAGCCGCTCGTTGTGCTCAGCGCCGAAGCTGCGGTGCGTGAGCGCGCGCTGCAGCAGCCCCGGGCTGGTGAAGCGGTGGCCGACGCGGCGCTGCAGCGCCTCGAGGGCGGGGGTCAGCGCCAGCGACGGTCGTGCTTCAGAAGCCACGTTGGGTTGAGCCCGCCATCGAGTGCCGCCATCAACGACCGCCGCCCTTGGAGCGGCCTTGGTACTTGATCAAGATGTACACCGGCCCCATGACCGGGATCTCCTTGTCGTAGGCAAAGGCCAGCACGACGCGGTCGTTTTCCTTCGTCACCTCGAGGTCCTTGCCGCTGACGGCACTGATCGAGAACTCGACGTCCTTCTGGCGGTCGAAGGAGGCGCGGGCTTCGGCCACGGTGGCCGGCTGCTCGGCCGCGATCTTGTCGATGGCGCGCTGGATCGTGACGTACTCGTTCACGGTGGGCAGCACGCGCACCAGCAGGTAGCCGACGAAGCCGGCAGCGAGGGCCCAGAACAACAGGCCGAACAGCGTGAGCCCGCGTTGTGCCGTACGCGGACGGTGTGAGCCGGAACGGGTCATGGGAGAGGCCTTCAGTGGAACGCGCCGATGCGCCCGAGGTTGCCGAAGTTCATCCAGACGAAGAACGCCTTGCCGACGATATTCTCGTCGGGCACGAAGCCCCAGTATCGCGAATCCTGGGAGTTGTCGCGGTTGTCGCCCATCACGAAGTAGTGGCCGGCAGGCACGGTGCAGCTCATGCCCTCGGCGGTGTAGCGGCACTGGTCCGCGAACGGGAAGGTCTTGGGATCGGGGCCGAACCACGACTGGCGGCGCGGGTCGACGAGGATCTTGTGCTCCACCTTGCCGAGCTTTTCAGAGAACTGCGGCTCGTAGCGCAGCGAGTCGGCCTCGAAGAATTCGCCCTGCGCCGTGGTGGGCACCGGCTGGCCGTTGAGCTGCAGCTTCTGGTTGACCCAGGCCACCGTGTCGCCGGGCACCGCCACGACGCGCTTGATGTAGTCCTGCCGCGGATCGACCGGGTAGCGGAACACCATCACGTCGCCGCGCTCGACCGCGTTGTTGTCGATGATCTTCTTGTTGATCACCGGCAGGCGCACGCCGTAGTGGAACTTGTTGACGAGGATGAGATCACCCACCAGCAGCGTGGGGATCATCGAGCCCGACGGGATCTTGAACGGCTCGAACAGAAAGCTGCGCAGCAGGAAGACGATCAGGATCACCGGGAACAGGCCCGCGGTCCAGTCGAGCCACCAGGGCTGCATCAGCAGACGCTCGCGCGCTTCGACGACGTTGCCGTCGACCTTGTCGATGCCCTTGCTGGCCAGTTCGGCCCGGCGCGCGGCGTCCTGTCGCTCGAGTTCGGCGGCGGCCGCCTCGCGGGCGGGCTTGAAGCGAAAGCGCTCGCCGAGCCAGAACATCAGCGTGACCACCGTCAGCACGAACAGCAGCAACGAGAAGTTGCCGCTCCAGAAGCCGAGAAACCAGCCGCCGAGGTAGACGATCAGGGCGCCGTACAGCGCTGCGGTGAGTGTGCTCATGCGTTGGGGGCTGGGGACCTAAGGCTCAGTCGTCGACCTGCAGGATGGCGAGGAAGGCTTCCTGCGGCACCTCGACCGTGCCGATCTGCTTCATGCGCTTCTTGCCGGCCTTCTGCTTCTCGAGCAGCTTCTTCTTGCGCGAGACGTCGCCGCCATAGCATTTTGCCAGCACGTTCTTGCGCAGGGCCTTGATGTCTTCGCGGGCGATGATGTTGGCGCCGATGGCGGCCTGGATGGCCACGTCGTACATCTGGCGCGGGATCTGCTCGCGCATCTTGCTGGCCACGGCGCGGCCGCGGTACTGGCTCTGCGCGCGGTGCACGATCATGGCCAACGGGTCGACGCGGGTGCCGTTGATCATGATGTCGACCTTCACGACGTCGGCGGCGCGGTACTCCTTGAACTCGTAGTCCATGCTCGCGTAGCCGCGCGACACGCTCTTGAGCTTGTCGAAGAAGTCCAGCACGATCTCCGCCAGCGGCAGCTCGTAGGTCAGCATGACCTGCTTGCCGTGGTAGGCCATGTTCATCTGCAGGCCGCGCTTCTGGTTGGCCAGCGTCATGACCGGGCCGACGCTGTCTTGCGGCATGTACAGGTGCACGGTGACGATGGGCTCGCGGATCTCGCGGATGCGGCCGAGGTCGGGCATCTTGCTCGGGTTCTCGACCTCCAGCACGGTGCCGTCGTTCAGCTCGACCTCGTACACCACGCTGGGCGCGGTGGTCACGAGGTCCTGGTCGAACTCGCGCTCCAGGCGCTCCTGCACGATCTCCATGTGCAGCAGGCCGAGAAAGCCGCAGCGGAAGCCGAAGCCCAGCGCCTGGCTCACCTCGGGCTCGTAGCGCAGGCTGCTGTCGTTGAGCTTGAGCTTCTCGAGCGCGTCGCGCAGCTGGTCGTACTCGCTGGCCTCGGTGGGGTACAGCCCGGCAAACACCTGCGGCTGGATCTCCTTGAAGCCCGGCAGCGGCTCTGCCGCCGGCCCGGCGTTGTTGGTGAGCTTCTTCTCGAGCGTGATCGTGTCGCCGACCTTGGCCGCCTGCAGTTCCTTGATGCCGCAGATGACGAAGCCCACCTCGCCGGCGCGCAGCACCTCGCGCGGGACGCTCTTGGGCGTGAACACGCCCATGTGCTCGATGCCGTAGACGGTGTTGGTGGCCATCATGCGGATGCGCTCGCCGCGGCCCAGGCGCCCGTCGACCACGCGCACCAGCATGACGACGCCGACGTAGTTGTCGAACCAGCTGTCGATGATCATGGCCCGCGGCGGGCCGTCGGGGTTGCCACGCGGCGCCGGCATGCGCGCGATCACGGCCTCGAGGATCTCGTCGATGCCCATGCCCGTCTTGGCGCTGCAGGGGATGGCCTGGTCGGCGTCGATGCCGATGACGTCTTCGATCTCGGACTTGGCGTTCTCGGGGTCGGCCGAGGGCAGGTCCATCTTGTTGAGCACCGGCACGACCTCGACGCCGAGCTCGAGCGCGGTGTAGCAGTTGGCCACCGTCTGCGCCTCGACGCCCTGGCTCGCATCGACGACGAGCAGCGCACCCTCGCAGGCGCTGAGCGAGCGGCTCACTTCGTACGAGAAGTCGACGTGGCCCGGCGTGTCGATCAGGTTGAGGTTGTAGACCTTGCCGTCGCGCGCCGTGTATTCGAGCGCCGCGGTCTGCGCCTTGATGGTGATGCCGCGCTCGCGCTCGATGTCCATCGAGTCGAGCACCTGCGCTTCCATCTCGCGGTCGCTCAAGCCCCCGCAGCGCTGGATGATCCGGTCGGCCAACGTGCTCTTGCCGTGGTCGATGTGGGCAATGATGGAGAAGTTGCGGATGTGGTTCATGCGATTCGGAAGGCGGGCTTCGTGCCGCAATCAAAGCGGCGAAGCCGCTTCAGCGAAAGCTCATGTCGCGCAGCGACGTGAAGGCGCACAGCGCCGGGCTGAAGCTAAAAAAAAGGCGCGTCCAAAAGGATGACGCGCCTTCCAACAGAACGTTTGGCAACTGCTTGTTGGAAGTCCATTGTAGCCAAAAGGATCGGCCGGGAACCCGCGCCAATGCTGCATTTCCGGCCGTTGCGGGTTTCAGACAGAGAAAATTATCCACAGACTATCCACAACCCCGGCAGAACCCTGGAAGGCTGTCGCGGCACCGCGACGCCCGGCCTCGGAAGCAGCTGAATCGGCCGCTCTTGAGGCTGATTTTAGACGGCGGCCGGTCTAATCCCCCGCCTGTTCGGTGTGAAGTGATAGACCACTAACTTGTGGCACGCCGCGGAACCGGTTTGTGTGACAGCCCACCGATGACCGGCCCACGAAACCGCCTCATCCGCCTTCCACGATGTGGAAAGACCCGGTCGGCCAGTCGACTTGCCGGCCGCCGGAACCGCGGTTCGTGGTGCGGATTTCAGCGGCCGAGCCGGATGACCACGTAGTTCACCCACTCGCCGCGGCGCACCAAGGCCGTCACGGCGCGCGACTTCTCCAGCCGCTGCACGGTGGCGTTGAACTGGCGCAGGTCGGTGATCTCGGTGTTGTCGAGCGAGAGGATGACGTCGCCTTCGCGCAGGCCGGCGCGCGAGGCCGGGCCTTCGACACTGTCGACGCGCACGCCACCCTTCACGCGCAGCTCGCGCTTCTGCGCCTCGGTGAGATCGCTCACACCCAGGCCCAGCGTGCTCTTGGCCGCGGCCGGCGGCGCATTGGGTTCGGCAGCGGCTCGGCGGGCCGGGCGCTCGGCCTCGAACTCGCCGATGTTCACCGTGAGCTCGCGCGTGGCGCCGCGGCGGAACACCTGCATCACCGCCTTCGTGCCTGGCTTGAGGCCACCCACCAGGCGCGGCAGGTCGGCCGAGCGCTCCACCGGCTTGCCGTCGACGCGCAGGATGATGTCGCCGGCCTCGACGCCGGCCTTGTCGGCCGGTTGATCGCGCTCGACGCCGGTGACGAGCGCACCGCGCGCCGCACCCAGGCCGATGGACTCGGCCACGTCCTTGCTGACCTGCCCGATCTGCACGCCGATGCGCCCGCGGATCACGCGGCCCACGGTGCGCAGCTGCTCGGCCACGCGCAT
>Ga0068877_10003729_pt1 | contig 12053 bp, 12 predicted proteins | sample NOAtaG_FD_66437 | JGI IMG/M metagenome (GOLD analysis project Ga0068877, IMG submission 66437) | Freshwater lake microbial communities from Lake Erie, under a cyanobacterial bloom - NOAA_Erie_Diel6S_1000h metaG | ecosystem: Environmental > Aquatic > Freshwater > Lake | place: USA: Ohio, Lake... | reverse complement strand
CCGGCGATGCAATTCCCGAAATTTGCTCGCGCCACCGATGACGGCTTCCTGCTGGTTGTCGAAAAGAGTGATCCAAAGTTTTCCGCCGTGGAAACACGGCAATTGCTGATGAGCCTGGGCGCCACGAGCGCCGAGATTGTTGAGGACTAAGCGAAAATGAATACGCGAACCGGACTCGGAATTTGCCTGGCGGCGCTCGCCCTCACCGGGTGCGGCAACTTCCCGACCCGCTCCACGCCGCTCGAAGTGCACGATGATATGGACCGGCAGCAGAAATACAAACCGCAAACAATGTATCGCGGAAAGGGTCTTTTTACTGACGACCGCTCGAACCGGATGCCTGTTCCCGGTACCGTCGCCGTTGGTCATTTGAAGGATGACGACGCCGCCTTTCGCGGCATCGTCAATGGGCAATACCTGGGCCGTATACCGGTGAAAATCACTCCCGAATTGTTGAAGACCGGACAAACGAAGTTCAACACTTATTGCTCACCCTGCCACGACCGGACCGGTTCCGGACAAGGTGTGGTGCCGAAGCGCACGCTTTGGCTGCCGACGAATCTGCACGAAGACCGCGTCGTCGCCATGCCTGATGGGGAAATTTACGATGTGATTTCCAACGGCCGCCGTACCATGCACGGCTACCGTTACCAAGTTCTCGAGGCCGACCGCTGGGCCATCGTTGCCTATGTGCGGGCTCTGCAGCGTAGCGACCGGGGAACGATTGAAGACGTGCCTGCCGAACTGCGGGCGGACCTCCGCTAGAGGTCGAAAAGGAATTTAGGATTATGGCAGCACACCCCCACCACGGTGAAACGGACAGCTTCGAGCTCGATGCCGGCCTCTGGGCCAAGGTCCGCAATATCATACTGTTTTGCTTTCTCATCAGCGCTACGGCAACGGCAGCCGGCTATTTTCTCGATGCCAAGCAGTTTTTTCATAGCTATCTCGCCGCCTTCATGTGGGGCACCCGCATCTTGCTGGGGGCTCTGTTCTTCTTGATGGCTGGCTATTTGGCCGGTGCGGCTTGGAATGTGACCTTTCGCCGCTTTTCCGAAACCATGGCCATGACGATCCCTTACGGATTGATTTTGTTCATTCCTGTCGCCCTTGGCATCCATGAGCTCTATCACTGGTCTCACCCCGAGGCCGTCGCCCACGACAAAGTGCTGCAGGGAAAAGCGGCTTGGCTCAATACGAACTTTTTCATCCTGCGGGCCGGGATCTACTTTGCGGTGTGGACGTTTTTTGCTTGGGGCATCTACCGCAACTCGACGGCCATGGATCAAGACAAAGACATCCGGCACATGCATTCGTCCTCCCGCTTCGCGGCCCCAGGCATGCTGCTGGTATTCCTGGCAACCAGCTTCGCCGCCTTCGACTGGCTGATGAGCCTCGATCCTCACTGGTTCTCCACGATGTATGGAATCTATATCTACGCCGGGGGCGGTTTAGCGTCCATGTGCGCCCTGGTGTTAATTTCACTGGCCTTCCGCCGGGCGGGGGTACTGAAAAATTCCATCACCGAAGAGCACTACCATGACCTTGGAAAATGGATGTTCGCCATTACCGTTTTCTGGACTTATGTGAGCTTCAGTCAATACATGTTGTACTGGTATGCCAACATCCCGGAAGAGACAATCTGGTTCAAGCACCGTTTCGTCGGCAGTTGGCTTCATGTTTCCAAGTGGCTTGTTTTTGCTCACTTTGTATTTCCGCTCTTCTTCCTGATCACCCGTAAGACGAAGCGGAATCTCGGCACTTTGGCCTTCATGGCCGTTTGGCTGCTGGTCGCCGACTATCTGGATATCCATTGGAACGTCATGCCGACTTTGCACCCGAAAGGCTTCGCTCCCCATTGGCTGGACGTCACAGCCCCGGTTGCCGTGGCCAGCTTCTACGGATTCTTTTTCTGGAATCGCTTGAAGAACCACGCCATCGTGCCGGTCGGTGATGTGCGCCTTCATCAGGCACTGGCCCATCATAACTTATAGGCGGCAGTAGCAAGAGGAAAGACAGATATGTCGGAATCAAACCCCATTCAACCCCTGAGTCCGGAACAAGCCTTGGAGATCGGATACGAGCGAACTGAGCCCAATGCCCTCAAAATCGGCCTGCTTACCGTCGTCATCGTATTTTCGATCGTTGTTGTTTGCTATGCCGTTTACTACTGGTATGTCGGCCAATTGGAGTATACACGGCACATGGAAGTGGAAGTGCCGATCTGGCAGGAAACCAAGGATGTGCGCGCGTATGAAACGGAACGGCTGACGCAATTCAAGTATCTCGACAAAACCAAAGGCAGCGTCCAGTTGCCCATCGAAAAGGCAATGGACCTGCTGGTAAAGGAAAGCGGAGAGGGCAAATCGTTCTACGGAGGAATAAACTCGACGGTGAAGCCATACGAAGTAGATCCCAACCTCCAAACGGTCATCGATAAAGCACTGGGGAAAAATCCAGCGGCAGCGCCAGCACCAGCCGCCAATGACGGAAACGCTCCGGCACCGAAGGCTGCTGCTCCGGCACCGGCAGCCAAACACTAGATCAAAAGAAATTTGCATCCGCAGGCAAACCGAATGGCAAAGTTTTGGAACCAATTGGCAACCCTGACGGCTCTCTGGGCCGGATGTACCTTGCTGTCTGCCCAAAACGAAGTAATCGGATTACCCAAAAACCCCGAAGAACGCAAACGGGCTCTCGAGGACAGCAAGACACCCATGCCACGTGAGATGACTGGCGTTGGTGTGGATGAAAAGTTGGGAGCTAATATCGATCTGAATCTCGAGTTTGTCTCCGAGGGGGGCAAGCTCCGGCGCTTGTCCGAATTTTTTGCCTCCGGCCGTCCCGTGATTCTGAATCTCGTCTACTACAAGTGTCCGATGTTGTGCAATTTGACCCTTAACGCTCAAGTGAGCGTTCTGCGCGAGCTGGCGTGGACCCCGGGCAAAGAGTTTGATGTTGTCACGATTTCCATTGATCCGACCGAGACGATCGAAATGGCCCAGGACAAGAAAGCGGCTTACCTGAGCAACTTCGACAAGCCCTTGGGAGCAGGCTGGCACTTTCTGGTCGACTACAACGGCAATGTCAAGAAGTTGGCCTCCCAGGTGGGTTTCCGCTACAACTACGACCCGAACCAGAAGCAGTATGCGCATAGCGCGGCCATTATGGTCTTGACGCCAAACGGAATGGTGTCGCGGTATTTGTATGGAATCAAGTTCCGGGAACGGGATTTGAGGCTGGCGCTCACGGAAGCGGCAGCGGACAAATTTGGCTTGAGCTTCGAGAAATTGTTGCTCATGTGCTATCACTACGACCCAAGTGCGAAGTCGTATGTGTTGTTTGCCACCAACGTCATGCGTCTGGGCGGATTATTGGTGGTTTTGATTTTGGGGTTCGTGCTGTTCCGTTTCTGGCGGCAAGAACTCTTGGCGCGAGACGCCGGCGGAGCCAGCAGCACAGGGCTTCCAGCCGGCGGTATCCCGACGAGTGAGAGTCACACTTCATGAATACCTGGTTGAGAGACTTGTTTTTACCCAGCGCGGCGAGTATTAAGGCTCAAAGCGTCGATGATCTGTTCATGTTCATTCTCTGGCTGAACATCATCTTTTTCATCCTGATTGCCGGACTGACCATTTTGTTCTGCATCCAATACAAACGCCGCTCCGCCAATCAAAAAACGGCACACATCGAGCACCATACGGTACTCGAACTAACCTGGACTGTCCTGCCGCTAATCCTTTGCCTGATCGTTTTCTTTTGGGGCTTTAACACCTATATGCAAGCAGGCGTGGCCCCGGATGGTGCCATGGAGATTCAGGTAACCGCCAAGAAGTGGATTTGGTCCTTCGGCTACCCCGACGGCAGCGTAGCGATCGGCAAACTCTGGGTGCCGGTCAACAAGCCCGTCCGCTTGATCATGCACTCGGAAGACGTGCTGCATGCATTCTTCGTGCCTGGCTTCCGCATCAAACAGGATGTTCTGCCAAACCGGTACACCGAAACTTGGTTCCACGCCACGCAAGTGGGTGATTACGTTATCCCCTGCACGGAGTACTGCGGCAAAGGGCATTCGGAAATGAAGGCCGTGGTAAAGGTCGTCTCCCAGCAGGATTACGAAAAGTTCCTCGAGGAGGGCGACCCGGATGAAAAGGGCTTGCCCCCGGAAAAACTGGGCGCCACGCTCTATGTCAACCTCGGCTGCTCGACGTGTCACTCGATTGACGGCACGAAGGGTCAGGGTCCCAGTTGGAAGGGGATCTGGAGCGCACAGCATAAAATGGTGGATGGGAAATCATTTCTAGTGGATGAAAACTACATCCGCACCTCGATCCTGCAGCCGCAGCAAATGATCGTGGAAGGTTTCGAAGGGATTATGCCCAGCTATCAGGGCCAAATCCGCGAGCGGCAACTGGTGGCGCTGATCGCGTACATCAAGTCGTTGAAGTAGAGAGAGCAAGAGCAGAGAGAATTCAGAGGTAACGAATTATGGCAGACGTAATTGCTTCCCCAGCCGTACATACCGGCGATCACGGGCATCATGCCGACTACTTGTCGGATCCCCAACATAAGGGCATCTGGTCGTGGATGACCACGGTCGACCACAAACGCCTCGGTGTGATGTATTTGTGGGCTGTACTCCTCGCATTTTTGGTGGGTGGTGTTTTTGCCCTCCTAGTGCGCCTTGAGTTGATGAATCCGGGTGAAGATTTCATGACCGCCGAACAATACAACCAGGCATTCACGCTGCACGGGGCGATCATGGTCTTCCTTTTCATTATTCCTTCCATACCGGCCGCCTTAGGCAACTTTGTTATGCCGCTCATGCTGGGAGCCAAGGATGTAGCGTTCCCGCGATTGAATTTGGCCAGTTTTTGGGTTTACGTTGCCGGCGCGGTTATGGCGGTTACCTCCATCGTTGTCGGTGGCGTGGACACGGGCTGGACCTTCTATACACCCTATTCCACCTCGACAGGCGGCGCGGTCACGATGATGACCCTGTCAGTTTTCGTTCTCGGCTTCAGTTCGATCTTTACAGGCATCAACTTCATCGCCACGGTGCACAAGTTGCGCGCCCCAGGCATGGGCTGGTTCCAATTGCCACTTTTCGTTTGGGGCATTTACGCCACGGCCATCATTCAGGTCCTGGCCACCCCGGTGCTTGGCATCACAATGGTCCTGCTGATCATGGAACGGGCCTTCAACATCGGCATCTTTGATGCGCAAATTGGCGGCGATCCGGTCTTATTTCAACACTTCTTCTGGTTCTACTCCCACCCGGCCGTTTACATCATGATTCTGCCTGGCATGGCAATTATTTCCGAGATCATCCCCACTTTCAGCCGGCGGACCATCTTCGGCTATCGCCTGATAGCGTTGAGTTCCGTGGCAATCGCTCTGATCGGCTTCCTGGTTTGGGGCCATCACATGTTCACGTCCGGGCAGAGCGCGCTGGCGGCTTCGATCTTCAGCTTCCTCACCTTCCTGGTGGCTATCCCGTCGGGCATTAAGATCTTCAACTGGATCGCGACCATGTACAAAGCTTCGATCTCACTGAATACCCCGATGCTCTACGCGACTAGCTTCCTGCTGCTGTTCGGCATCGGTGGGTTGACCGGAATCTTTCTGGGGGCCTTGAGCGTCGATATCCATCTCCACGATACGTACTTCGTGGTGGCGCACTTCCATTACGTGATGATGGGCGGCACTGTAATCGCTTTCCTGGGCGGACTTCACTACTGGTGGCCCAAGATGTTCGGCCGGATGTACAACGAAACCGTGGCTCGCATTGCTTGCGCGCTGGTTTTTATTGGCTTCAACATGACCTTCTTGACCCAGTTCTTCATGGGCAGCCAGGGAATGCCCCGGCGCTATTACACCTACCTCGACCAATTCCAGCCTTTACATCAGTTTTCTACTTTTGGCAGCTGGGTATTGGGAGCGGGTCTGCTCATCGCGGCCGTCAATTTGATGGGTGCCTTGCGCGGGCCAAAGAACGCCCCTGACAATCCTTGGGGCGGTACAACACTCGAATGGCAGACGCAGTCTCCGCCGATCACTCACAACTTCGCCGGCCAGCCGGCCATCGAGCACAACCCATACGATTACCGGTACTTCAAGGTTCCTTCCGACGCCGTTTAATTTCTGGAGATAAACAAGATCATGAGTCAAGCGCATGACGCAAGTCTAATCATGCAGGATGGGCATGGCGATGGGCATGGCGAAGGCCATGCCCACGAACATCACCCCTTTCACCAGCACCATTTCACGACGATGGAGCAGCAATTCGATGCCTCCAAAATCGGTATGTGGCTCTTCCTGGCGACGGAAATTTTGCTATTCGGCGGTCTCTTCGTCGGCTATGGCATTATGCAGTCCCGGCACCTGGAAGCTTTCGTCGCCGGCCATCACCACCTCGACTGGAAGTTGGGAGCACTCAACACCTGCTTCCTGCTGATCAGTTCCTTCACAATGGTCATGGCGGTTTGGGCTGCCTCCAACAACCGCAATGGGAACAAAAGAGGCGTGCTGATTACCAATCTCCTGCTCACATTGGGCTTCGCCGGTGGCTTCATGGTGGTGAAGTATTTCGAGTATTCTCACAAACTGCATGACGGTCTTTTGCCGGGCAAATTCTTTAGCTATACCGGCCCGGACGCGGTCCCGAACATGTTTGTGTTTTTCAGTTTCTATTTCATGATGACCGGGCTTCACGGTTTTCACGTCCTCGGCGGAATGGGGGCGATCACCTACCTTATCATCCGCTCGATCAAGGGCGACTACAGCAGCGAGTACTTCACTCCGGTCGATCTGATCGGCCTCTACTGGCACTTGGTCGATCTGATCTGGATCTATCTGTTCCCGCTGTTGTACCTGATTACCTAAACGGAGTGAAAGAAGAGAATCAACCATGAGCACACATACGGACACACTGGACCACTCCGGCGAACACACCCACGAGCATGGATGGAAGGGTTATCTCTACATCCTGCTGATCTTGTTGCTGCTGACCGTCATCACGGTTGGAGCCGCTCAGGTGAACTTTGGTTCCTCGACGGCCAACGTAGTGATCGCCATGACGATTGCCACCATCAAGGCTTCTCTCGTGGCCTTGTTCTTCATGCATTTGAAGGACGACAAGCCGATCAACGGATTGATTTTTGTCAGCACGCTCCTCTTCCTGGCTGTGTTCTTGGGCTTCTGCTTGGTCGATGCCGACTCCCGCTGGGATACCCGTCCAGCCACTTACAAGGGTCCGCTTGATCAACCGGCTCTGCCCAGCCTCAATGTGGATGCTGCAGCCGCACCGGCGAAACCCGCCGCCCCCGCGGTGGCGCCCAAACATTAGAAAACGAAACCAATCTCTGCGGATTGACGTCGAAGCTCGCGTCTGGACTCTCCCTAGCCCGGTGTTCCAGACGCGAATCGTTTGAGGGTATGATCTAAATTTGAAAACCGCGTTGCCGTGGTGGCTTCTGCTGCCTACTATTATTCCTGTCGCAATGACGGGCCAAGCCCGTCCTATCGATCTTGCCTACCGGGTAGAATGGCGGATGATCAATGCCGGACGTGCCTCTCTCAAATGGACTCCGGCTGAGGCCCGCGGCGGCAAGGCTTTGGTGGGATTGGAATCGCAAGGTCTGGTAAGCAAGCTGCTTCCCATTCGAAATGAATACATCACGAACCTCGATGAACAGGGTTGCACTCTTTCCACCCTTCTGCGAGCCAGCGAAGGGGGCCGCAAACGGGAGACTGCCGTAACCTTCGACCGCGCAGCTAAGAAGGCGGCATTCCAGGAACGGGATCTGGTCAAGAACTCCATCATCAACCGGGAGACTGAGATTCCCTCCTGTGCCTTCGACGTCATCGGAGCTCTTGTCGAATTGCGGCGGCTGAAATTCGAGCCGGGTACAACCCTGCATGTTCCTGTCAGTGACGGCAAGAAATTTGTCAATGCCCGGGTCGAGGTCCAGGGCCGGGAAAAGATCCGGACACCGGCCGGGGAGTTCAACACCGTCCGCTGCGAGGCTTTCTTGTTTGATGGCATGCTTTATGCCCGCAAGGCCAGGCTCCATATCTGGTTCACCGACGACACCGCCAAGATTCCGGCTCAGATCCGGATCGCGATGCGGTTCTATATCGGCACGGTGACCCTGCAACTCGAGCGCTCGCGTTAGGAAACCGGCGCCAGCCCAAAGCCGTATGCTTAAGATATGAGGACCTTATTGCTGTTGCTGGCGCTCGCAGCGGGATGCGCCTGGGGGCAGATGAAATTTACCTCCGAGCAACTGCTGCAATTCGTCAAGAGTTCCTTGCGGCTCAAGCACCGCGACGATCAGATGGCGAATTATTTGAAGAAGGTGCTGCTCACCGAACAACTGCCGCCCGGGCAGATTGAAGAATTGCTGGCCAGTGGAATGGGGCCAAAGACTTATGACCAGCTTCGCTTGCTGGCCGAGGCCAGCGCCAAACTCCCGCCCCCCAAGGCGAGCACTCGTCCCGCCGACCAACCCGTCGCGGCTCTGATCCCCCCTCCCACCGAAGCCGAACAGCGAAAGTTGATTGAGGAACTCCGGGAGTATGCGCTGAACTACGACAAGGGCTTGCCCGATTTCCTTTGCACCCAAGTCACCCGGAGGTTCTACGATCCCGCTGGACTCGAGTATTGGGTTGCCGCCGACACGATCACCGCCAAGCTCAGCTACTTCCAGCGCAAGGAAGAGAAGAAAATCTTGTTTGTCAACAATCAGTACAAGGACATTGACTGGGATAAGCTCGGTGGAGCAACCTCGACCGGTGAATTTGGCGACATGCTGCGCGAAATTTTCGAGGCGCGCAGCGATACAGCTTTCCAGTGGGAGCGCTGGGGAACATTGCGCAAGCACCGGGCTCATGTCATCCGTTACCAGGTGCCTCAATCCCGCTCGCGGTGGGCGATTCAATACGAAAAGACCATGAGCGTCACACCCGGTTACACGGGATTGATTTACGCCGACGCAAAGTCCGGAATGATCCTCCGCGTCACACTCGAGGCCCTCGATTTGCCCGCGAGTTTTCCCATCCAGGTCGCCCGCAACATGCTGGACTACGATTACACCGAGATTGCCGGAAGCACGTTCTTGCTTCCGCTGCGGGCCGAGGTTCGCATGCGGGAAGGACGCTTGCTGATCCGCAACGACATTGAGTTCCGGAACTACCGTAAGTTTGGCGCCGATACCTCGATTTCCTTCGATACTCCCGATGCGCTCGACAGCGAGATGTTCAAGGAAGGTTCGATCACAAAGGATGTTCCCAAGGAGGACGGCTCGAAGCCGCGCAAACCTTAGCGCATCTTCCCTGCCCTGGCCGGCATCGTAACTCTGGATGAAAGCGGCGCGGATTTATGGCTATGGCGGACCTTCAGCCGTGGTCGTTGAGGAAATGGATCAACCGGTTGCGGGCCCCGGTGAAGTCGTGGTCAGGGTGGCCGCGGCGGCAGTGAACCCGGTCGACTGGAAGCTACGCGAAGGGTTTCTCCGCCAACAGTTGCACCTGAGATTTCCCTTTACGCTGGGTTGCGATCTTTCGGGTGTGGTGGTGGAAGTGGGGCAAGGCGTCACGGAGTGGTCCACGGGGGATGCAATCTACGGTTACCCTCACCTGTTGCGCTGCGGTGCCTTTGCCGAGTATGCACTCATGCTCGAAGGCGAACTGGCGCCAGCGCCCGCGGGATTCAGCCTGGCTGAGGCAGCCGCATTGCCGGTGGCCAGCATCACGGCTTGGGATGGTCTGTTCACGCACGGGGCGCTACGGGCGGGCGAAAGGGTTCTGGTTCTCGGCGGGGCGGGCGGGGTAGGCTCGGCTGCCATTCAATTGGCGCGTGCGGTCGGCGCGGAAGTATGGGCCACCACTTCCCGGCGTAACTTCGAATTCGTCGCGGCACTCGGAGCGACACCGATCGATTATCAAACTCAGACAGCCGTGGCCGTCCCGCCAATCGATCTGCTCTTGGACTGCGTCGGGATCAAGGCCGGTATGGCGGCGCTTGGCGGCTTGCGGCCCGGTGGGCGCTACGTAACGAGCGTTTATGAGTTGCCCCCAGCCGAGGTCCTGCGGGAACGGAAGTTGAAGACTGCCGTCTTTGGCATACAACCCTCCGGCCAGAGGTTGCGCGGGATCAATTCCTTCGTCGAGCAAGGGGCCCTGCGCATGAACATCGAACGGGAGTTTTCCCTAACCGAAACCCGTGCGGCGCTCGAGGCCAGTCAGACCGGACGAACCCGCGGCAAACTGCTGATTCGGCCTTAATCGAGTTGTTACACTGCTTGCATATGAAGTTGATCATGGCTATCGCCGGGTGCGCCCTCTTGGCCTTCGCCCAAAGCCAGCTATTCACCATTGAAACCATGCACAAGCTAAAAACCGTGGGAGATCCGCGGTGCTCCCCGGATGCAAAATGGATTGCCTACACAGTGTCGACCGTGGATGCCGCCGGTGACAAACGGGACACGGATGTGTGGATGGTCAGCACCGATGGCAAGGAAAATCTGAGGGTCACGGCATCGGCAGATAGCGAGAACTCGCCCAAATGGAGTCCCGACGGTAAGTATCTCTCGTTCTTAAGCTCCCGGCCGGGAAAGGCGAAAGGCACGCAGGTTTGGATAATCGACAGGCGGGGAGGCGAAGCCCAACAGTTGACAGACTTCAAGGGACGCCTGAGCGCTTTTGAATGGTCGCCGAACGCCAGGCAATTGGCGGTAGTTTTGCGCGAAGACGAAGAGGACAGAAAAGCCGAGGCCCCGGCCGGCGCCGAGAAGCCAAAGCCGATCGTGATCGACCGCTACAGCTTTAAGCGTGATGGTTCAGGCTATTTGACGGGCACGAAAAAGAACCGCATCTACCTGTACGATCTGTCCACGAAGAAGCTCGAATTGGTGACTGCCGAAAACTTTGAGGAAACCGCCGTGTCCTGGAGCCCGGATGGCACCAAACTGCTCTTCCAAAGCAACCGCGACGCCAATTGGGACCGGGTTCCGAACAATGATATCTGGGTTGTGGATGCCAAGGCTGGGGCCACGCCCAAACGGCTCACTTCCTTTACGGGGCAGGACACACAACCCGTTTGGAGCCCGGACGGCAAGTGGGTGGCCTACCTGGTCGGCAGCCAACACAAGATGGGCGAATACAACATGAACCGGCTGGCGCTGGTCAGCGCCGATGGAGGCACGCCGAAAATCCTGACCGCTGACCTCGACCGCGGCGTCAACAGCCCACAATTCACCCCGGATGGCCGTTCTCTTGAATTTCTCGTGGCCGATGATATGAACGTTTATCCGGCGAAGGTGCATGTCAACGGCAGCACCGTGGAGCGTATGATCGGCGGCAAGCTGGCTATGTCCTCAATCGACCGGGCCGGCGCCTGCATGACCGCCCTGGTGGCAACCGACACCATGCCGGGCGAGGTGCACGTGATCGAGGGCGGCTCCCTGCGCAAGCTGACCGCCCACAACGAAGAGGTTTTGAAGGATGTCAAATTGGTCACGCCCGAGGAAGTTACCTTCACGGGACGCGATGGAAATGAAGCCCACGGCCTGCTATTCAAGCCGATCGGATATGCGCAGGGAACCAAGGCACCCACTCTTCTTCGCATTCACGGTGGACCGAACGCGCAAGACCAGCACAGCTTTCGCATCGAAGAGCAGATCTTTGCCGCTCAGGGTTACGCTGTCTTGAATGTCAACTACCGCGGCAGTAGCGGTCGTGGCCAGCAATACACCGTCAGCATTGCTGGAGACTGGGGCAACAAGGAAGTAATCGATCTCCATGCCGGTATCGATCATGCAGTCAAGATCGGCGTGGCCGACCCGGAGCGTCTCGGCGTCGGAGGATGGAGCTACGGTGGGATTCTGACCAATTACCTCATCGCCACCGACCAGCGCTTCAAGGCCGGCATCAGCGGTGCTGGCGTTGCTTTTCCGCTCGCCTTCTATGGTCATGATCAGTACATCCGTCAGTATGACCAGGAGATTGGCCCACCCTGGGAAAAGGGTCTCGAACGCTGGGTCAAGATCAGC
>Ga0068877_10003724_pt1 | contig 12064 bp, 8 predicted proteins | sample NOAtaG_FD_66437 | JGI IMG/M metagenome (GOLD analysis project Ga0068877, IMG submission 66437) | Freshwater lake microbial communities from Lake Erie, under a cyanobacterial bloom - NOAA_Erie_Diel6S_1000h metaG | ecosystem: Environmental > Aquatic > Freshwater > Lake | place: USA: Ohio, Lake... | reverse complement strand
GCGCGAAGCCAGGGAGGCTTCTTTCAATGGCCCGCCATCGCGCCATGAGTTGGTCGAAGCGATTGCGTTCCTGATACTGGGCCCCAAAGTGGATTTCGGTTTGCCCGCCGTGACGGGTAATCCTGGCGGCCAGATACAACAGGCGCAAGCGATTCGTGGCAACAGTCCGATGCGTCAACTCGGGTACGGTAAGCGACTCTTCGCGCTCAAACAGCGCCAGCCAGCAATTCAAGTTATAGGCGATCAAGTGAGCTGTCAGCCCGATATCGTTGTTCGCTTCCTGGATCAGGTTCTCCACCGCCGCCCGCTTGTTGTAGAACGCCACCACCTCCGCTGGACTCCGCTGGACTCCACTGCCCACTGTCCATATTGGTTACAAATACCCGATAGCGGCATGCCAGGCCATCGAAGAGTCCGATCTGATCCGGGTCCGCCGCGTCCGGTTCCGGCTGATCGTAGCGCAAGCCCACGAAGCGGTACTCCTTTTCCCACCCTTCCGGTTGGTAACGAAACTGACACTCGAAGTCAGCATCGGTGTCCGGGGAACGTCGCCACGCCGCGGCTTGCAACTCACTTAGTAGCCGTTCCGTTTTCCGGGCAACGATCACAAACTCGCATTTCAGGTGCGTATACGCCCTCACGTATCTCTCCGCTCACCGGCGGGCCGATCCTGTTCTCCCGCGTACTGATCGGCATGGAGATGCCCGCGCTTCTACTCGAAGACGTTACGCTGCGGATTCCGGCTGGAGAAATTCCCAAACTCCCCATCGTGCCGCACCCGAGTTTTGGCTAGAGCTTTTCTCATCCATTTAACTGAATCTGTGACACAATGACGGCACGTCTTCTTATGCAACGTCGCGTCATGGCATTCGTTCTGGCCGGCGGCAAGGGCACGCGTCTTTACCCTCTTACCAAGGAACGCGCCAAACCCGCCGTCCCCTTCGGTGGCCGTTATCGCATCTGCGATTTCGTGCTGTCCAACTTGATTAATTCCGGTATCTACTCCATCTATGTTCTGATCCAATTCAAGAGCCAGTCTCTCTTGCAACACCTCCGGGATGGCTGGGAATTTTCCGGCCTCCTCAAGAATCACTTCTGCATTCCCGTTCCCGCGCAAATGCGCTCGCCCGGGGAGAGTTGGTACCGGGGTACAGCGGACGCGATCTACCAGAACGTCAACCTGATCGAGCAGGCCGAACCCGATGTCATTGCCATCTTCGGGGCCGATCATATTTACCGGATGAACATCCGGGAAATGATTGAATTTCACATCGACAAAGGCTCGGACGCCACCATCGCCGCCATCCCGGTCGACAAGAAGTTTTCGAGCGAGTTCGGCGTCATCGAAGCAGCCCCCGGCGGCTCCATCATCGGTTTCCATGAAAAGAACCCCGATGCGCCAACGATGCCCGGAGACCCGACGCGCGTGTTCGCCTCCATGGGAAATTACATCTTCTCGACCGGGCTGCTGCTCAAGGAGCTCTACGCCGACGCCGAGGACGAATCCTCCTCGCATGACTTCGGCCGCGATATCTTGCCCAAGCTCGTAGGTAAGGTGCCGATGTACGCCTACGACTTCCAGCGCAATCACATCCCCGGCGACCCGAGCGATCAGGAACCCTACTGGCGCGATGTCGGAACCATCGACAGCTACTACGAAGCCTCGATGGACCTGCGCAGCGTCCAGCCGAAACTCAACCTCTATAACCGCAACTGGCCCCTCCGCACCGCTGGCTATGAAGATCCGCCGGCCAAGTTCACCTTCGATGAAAACCTGGTGCGCGGCTCGGCGGTCGACTCCATCGTCTCCGGCGGCTCGATTATCTCGGGCGGCGCCGTCCGAAATTGCATTATCGGCCGCGGCGTTAAGGTGCTGGGCGGGGCCGAATTGGATGACTCCATCATCTTTGATAACTGTGAAATCGGCCGCGGCGCCAAGATACGCCGCGCGATCCTCGACAAGAATGTCCGCGTGCCCGATGGGGCCCGTATCGGCTTCGACCTCGAGGCCGACCGGAAGCTGTACTCCGTCACCGAATCGGGCATTGTGGTCGTCGAGGGCCGCCGCTCTAGGGTTGACGTGAGTTCGATGCAGATCGCCCGGCGATACTGAGCAAGCACCCCGTCAGCACCACGACGCCACAGCCAATCACGTTGTACCAGAGAAAACCGACTTGGCCGGTCGAGTGCGTGTAAAAGATCGCCGCCTCCCCGGCTAGCACACCCACAAAGGCCGCCGTACCGTTTACCCGCGGAAAGAAAAAGGCCAACAGAAACACGCCCAGCAGCCCGCCATAGAAGAGACTGCCCAGCATGTTCACGGCCTCGACCAGGCTGCCAAGCCCGCGCGCCAGTTGCGCGCTCGCCACGGCGTACAAGCCCCAAAAGACAGTTGCCAGACGGCTGAACCAGAGATAGTGCGCATCGGCCGCACCTGGCCGGATAAAGCGCTGATACATGTCGACCATCGTCACGGTCGCCAGCGAATTGATCTCACCAGAGCTGGCCGACATCGCCGCCCCGAAGATCACGGCGATCACTAGGCCGACAAATCCGGCCGGCAGGTGCTGCGTCACGAAGGTCATGAATACGTAATTCGTATCGTTGGCCGCTTTGGTCGCCTCTTTGTGAACAGCGTCAAAAGCCTGGTGCGCCGCCAAAAACTTGGCCTGATGAGCCGCGTCACGGCGCTCGAGCAACTCCCGCGCCGCCGCCTCCCGCGCCGCCACGGCTTGGCGGTGCCGCGCCTCGATTGCCGTGCCAGCCAGCGCCCCTACCTTGCCGGAATGAAAGGTTAGGGGCGGGGCCGTAAAGACGTAGAAGGAGAACACCATCGCCCCGGTGAGGAGGATAAAGAACTGCATCGGGATCTTGGCGATCGCGTTGAACAGCAGGCTCACGCGGCTCTGTTGCAAATCCTTGCCGGTCAAATAGCGCTGCACTTGGCTCTGGTCACAGCCGAAATACGCGAGGGCGAGAAAGGTGCCTCCCACCAGCCCACTCAGCAGGTTGTAACGGTCATTCCAGTCGAAGTTTGTCGTCACGGCATTGAGCTTGCCGGCGCTCGCCGCCAGCAGCAGCGAATCGCCAAAACCAATCCCAGCCGGCAGTTTCACAATCGCCACCACCAGTGCTGCCCCCAAGCCGATCAGCATGATCAGCATCTGTTGAAAGTCTGTCCAGGCGACAGCCCGGATACCGCCCATCACGGTATAGCCGATCACAACGAGGCCCATCAACAGGGTCGTAAGGCGGTCGTCCCATCCGAGGATCACCGTCAAGACCACCGCCGGCGCATAGAGAATCATGCCCACGGCCAGCCCGCGCTGGATGAGAAAGATCAGACTCACCAGAGCGCGTGTCTTGGCGTCAAAGCGCTTCTCGAGATATTCATAGGCCGTATAGACCCCGGCGCCGCGGAACTTGGGCGCGAAGTAGGCGCTCACCAGAATCATGGCGATCGGCAGGCCGAAGTAGAACTGAATGAAACGCATGCCATCGGCGTAGGCCTGGCCCGTGGTCGAGATAAAGGTCACGGCGCTGGCCTGCGTCGCCATGATCGACAAGGCCACGGTATACCAAGGCAGCGAACGGTCGGCGAGCAGGTAGCCCTGCACGGTGGCGGTCTTCCGGCTTTTCCATAGTCCGTAGAGGACGATGAAGCCGATGGTGGCGGCGAATATAACCCAGTCGAGCGTTCTCATAGGCGGAATGATGCTGTAAACAGCATCAGAACTCCGATCACGGCCGCCAGATAGAGCACCACGCCCCAGTAAACCCGGGCCCAGGTGCCGAGAAAGGGTGGTGGCTCCTGTTGCGGCGTCATTGCTTACCCGCGCTCAGCAAGTTGGCGAAGATGCGGTAAGCGCCGGGCACGCCGGCGGGCAGTTGCCGGAACCAGGCATAGCCGGTGAAGACATAATGCCCCTGGCCGTACCTGGCATAGAGGTTGCCTCCTGCCATTGGCTTTTCGCCGGGGTCGTTGGCCACGAACAACGGCTCATACTTCTCGTCCCACTTGTTGGCGAAATACAAGCCCCGTTCCTGCACCCAGCCTTCAAAGTCCTTGGCTGAGATCTGGTTGGGGAACTGAAGCAGGCGATGGTCCGGCTTTGGCAGATTGACTGCCGCCAATTCATCGGTGACGCGGTCGCGCGAGACGGTCAGGGGATAGGGGCCGACTTTGTTCAACAAGGTGGGGTCACCGCCAAAGAAACCACCCTCCTGCACGTTGTACTGCACGATGAAAGTGCCACCACGCGCCACGTATTCATCAAAAATGCGCTGCGCGTTAGCCCGCAGATCGGGTCTGGTGTTGAAGGCCCGGACGCCGGTCACGATGGCGTCAAAGGGCTTCAGGTCGCCTGTGGTCAGATCCTGCTCGCTGAGGAGAATCACTTCGGCGCCGAGTTGCCGGATTGCATCGGGGACCTCATCGCCGGCGCCCATTACATAGCCCACGCGCTTGGCAAGGTTCTTAGCCACGAATCGAACGAGCCGGGCGCTAGCTTCTGGCGCCAGGGTCTGCGGGGGGATGTGTGGATAGTCGATGATGCGCGTGCCCTGGCGGATTTCGCGGCCATCGACGACCGCCACAGCCTTCAAAACACCGGTACTGTCGGCCGCGGTGGGAGTCACGACGAAGCTGAGGGTCTTTTCTTCATCAGCCACGCGGATCTCAAAATCCACGCTCTTCGGTTCGGCCCGCCAACCGGCGGGCAATTCGAGGCGCAACTGACCTTTCTTGCCGGCCATATTGGACTTGAGAATCACTTCGACCGGGCGCGATTCCGCGCCGGGGAACAAGAGAGCGTCTTGAGCGAGGCGAACCGATACGGGCGGCACGACAATGACGGGGCGGGTCAACTCGCCGCGGCTGCGGTCGACGTAGCGGTGCGTGATTTCGCGCTCCAGCTCGATGGGCACTCCATTGACGGCAAAGCGCAATCGCGCCACAACCGGGGCGGGGCCTTGCGGGGTGCCCAGCAGATTCATATCAGAGACGGTGAACATCGCCTCGGTGCGCGGCTCTACGAGAAAGTAGGGTTGCGTGAGAGGAGCATTCCCGGCGATCCTCCAATCGAAGGGCAGGTTGAAGGGCTTGTTCAGCTCGAGGCGGGTGGCGGGCGTGACGTCGTTGACGCCGCCGACGCCATTGAAGTGGACGGCCTCGAGGACGACCTCGGCGTTATTACGCTGGATGGCGGTCAGGCGTGCCTTCGAGACAGCGCCCTGCACGGCCATGTACTTGTCGGCCTGCAGTTCGGTCCACAATCCGGCGACGAGGGCGATGGTTTCATCGAGTTCCTTACGCTTGAGCAGACTGTAGTGGTCCTGACGCGGGGCGAGCAATTTGCGCGCCTCGAGCAGCAGAGGGAGCACGGCGGCGGGCTTGGCGCCATCAAATTCGCGGGCTGCGCGGCCGAGCAGGCTGCCAATGGTGGCAGCATCGGGGACGCGCTGCCACGTTGTGTCGATGCCATCGAAGAGGTCATTGACGGGCGGCTCGCCCTTGATGTGGGTGAAGTAGTTCACCTGGGCGCCTTTGCGCTCGGGGGCGCCCATGGCCTGGCTGCGATGCTGGCTGCGGCTCCAGCCGGCGACCTCGCCGTAGCTATAGCCTAGATAGGGATCGTACTGGCCGACGTCCAAGGCAACACGGCCGGGCTTCTTGCCGGGGTCCTGTTCGAGCTGCCGCATGGAGCCGAAGGAGTTCCAGACCAGGCGTTTGGCTTTCCAGGGCTCGACATAGCGCAACTGCTCGGGGAAAGCCTTCGGGTCGGCTGCCATGTCGTAGGCGGCATCGGCGAGGATGCCGGAGGTCTGATGGTGGCCGTGGCCATCCTCGGGCGTGCCGGAGAAGCGGCGGATGATGACATCGGGTTTGAACTTGCGGATGACCCAGACCATGTCGCGGAGGATGTTCTCGCGGCCCCACTTCTTCATGGTTTCGTCGGCGGTTTTTGAGAAACCGAAGTCGATCATGCGGGTAAAGAACTGTTCTCCGCCGTCAATGCGCCGGGCCGCCAACAGCTCCTGGGTGCGGATGACACCGATTTCGACGCCCTGCTCGCTGCCGATCAGATTTTGTCCGCCCTCACCACGATTGAGCGACAGGTAAGCAGTGCGTACTTTGCGGCCGCGGGCGAGAGTGGCAATGACCCCGGTGTTTTCGTCGTCGGGATGAGCGGCGATCATCAATGCGCTGCCGACGACGGTAAGTTTTTCGAGAGCTTGCTTGGTTTCGATTGCCCCACTGAACGGGCGCTGTTGCGCCATCGCGCCGAGTGCGATGGCAAGAAACAAAACGGCGGAACGCATACCTGACAGTGTATCGTTCCGCCGCCCTTGGCTATTTGATTAAGCGTTCTCTTTTTCGATCTGAGTAACGAGGTAATTGGGAAGGCCCATCTGCTCGATCATGGTCAGTTGGGCTTCGAGGAAATCGACGTGTTCTTCTTCCTCCTTGAGGATGCGCTCGAACAACTCGCGGCTGCCGTTGTCGGCGGCGGCGACGGCGGCGGCGATGGCCCGGTTTAAGCGTTCAACCGCTTCGTATTCGAGGGCGAGATCGTTTTCATGAATCTGTTTGACGTCCTGGCCGATGCGGAGCTTAAACAGCTCCTGCATGTTCGGCTGGCCGTCGAGAAAGAGCATGCGCTCCAGGACCGCCTCGGCGTGCTTCATCTCGCCGATGGCCTCGCCCTTGGTGTACTTGCCCAGACCCTTGTAGCCCCAGTTATCCAGCATCTCGGCATGCAGAAAATACTGGCTGATCGCAGTGAGTTCACTCTGAAGCACCTGCTGAAGATAGTTGAGAACTTCCGGATTGCCCTTCATACTCTCCACAATATCAGGACAGTTCGCGGCTGAGAGCTTCCTTCATCACTTTTTCGGGGGCTTTGCGGCCAGTCCAGATTTCAAAGCCGATGACGCCCTGATAGACGAGCATGGAGAGGCCATCGAGAGTTCGGAGGCCGAAAGCCTTCGCGTGATTGAGAAGCATGGTCTCGGCGGGGTTGAAGACAGCGTCGCAGACGATCAGGTGTTTGCCGGCGGTGTGCAAGTCGACCTGGGGCATGGCCTCGACGGCGGGGTAAAGGCCGACGCTGGTGGCATTGACGAGCACGTCGGCATCGGCGGTGACGGTGTAGCAGGGCTCGGGCCAGGGCACGAATTCGATCGCGGCGCCGGTGCGGGACTGGAGATCGTGAACGAGTTCGCGGCCGCGCAGGTCAGACCGGTTGACGACCGTGAGCTTGCTGACGCCGGCAAGGATCAATTCGGTGGCGATGGCGCGGGCGGCACCGCCGGCGCCGAGCAGGACGACAGTTTTGCCAGCGGGATCGAGCCCGGCATCTTCCTTCAAGGCGCGAAGGAATCCGCGGCCATCCGTGTTCTCGCCGATCAGCCGCTCGCCGTCTCGGCGAACGGTGTTGACGGCGCCGATCATTTCAGCTTCACGGCTCAAGGCGTCCAGATAGGGAATGACGGCGACTTTGTGGGGGATGGTGAGGTTCAGGCCGGCAAAACCCATGGCGCGGACACCTTCGATGGCGCGGCCGAGGTCCTCGGGCTTGACCTCGATGGTGAGATAACGCCAGTTGAGACCGAGGGCGGCGAAGGCGGCTTCCTGCATGGCCCCGGTGGGGTTTTCCGCCACGGGGGAACCGAGCACGCCCACGAGTTCAGCACGATAATTTTTTGGCATTGCAACTATCTCCCAGCCGAGAGTTTTTGGCCTTTGAGGCGGGCCACATCACGCACCCAGGTTTCCAGGATCTTGTAACCCTGATCGTTGGGGTTGAAGCGGCGGCCGCCCTGGTGGCCATCTTCCTTGCCGCTTTGGATGTTAAGGGGCTTTCTGAGGATCTTGGACTGATCGACAGCGCCTTCATTGACGCGCTCGAGGAGGGCGCGGTAGTTGGAGGCGAGGCCCTTCATTTTGACGTAACCGAGGTCGTCGGCATTCGCGAGTTCCATCGAGGGAACGCGGCCGGGCACGCCATGACAGCCGAGGCAGCTCATCTGGTCTTCGCGATTCGGCTTGGTCATCTCGGGGGCGACCCAATCGCGGAAGTATTCCCAATTGCGGCGCCAATCGGGGCTGAGTTGGACGACGTCTTCCGGTTCGTCCTCGAAGTATTGGGGGCTGACACGCTTGAGAGCGGGCCCGATGGTGGGGTGTTTGCGGACGATGGGGTCACCGGCGAGAGCGGTAATAGCGTTGCGGGTGCGGCGGTCGGCCTTGCCATCGAGAGCTTTGAGAGTCAGGTCGACGGCGCGATCACGCACGGGGGCAAATTCCTTGGGCAATTGGGGGGCGGCGCCAACTTCGGGGACTTCCTGACCGAAGCGGAGCAGCCACTTGACGGCCGGGGCCCAGAGCCGCTCCTGCATGGGGGTCTCGAAGGTTGTGGGATAGTTGGCGAGCAGCATGGGGGTCTGGAGGTCGGGGTTGCCGTGCAGGATGTTGGAAACCATGGTGGCGACGAACCAGTCCACGGGATCTTTTTCCATCTGGAGCAGGGGCCGGGTGTTTTCCTCGAGTTTGCCGCGCTCGGGCGACCATTTGGGAATGAGCAGTTGGTAGAAGATGCGCTGTTGTTCGTCGGTTTTGGGCAGGTTCCAGCGGGCGCGCTGGAAAAGCTTGACGATGGGGCCAACCAGTTCGGTGCGGCGTTCGGGCTCGTTGGCGCCGCGGTGGAACTGCTCCATGAGGGGTTCGACAAACTCCTGGGTGGCAGGGAGGCTGATCAAGCGGGGATCGGCCAGGGAGGTGGAAGCGAGGGTACGAAATTGTTCGGGGCCGGTGGAGGCGTAATCAAGGAGCTTCTTTTGCAGGGGGTCATGAACGATGTTGGCAGCGGCTTCGATGGCGAGCTTCAAGCGCAAGGGATCCTTGGCGGCCTCGGCGCGAACCCAGAAAGCAAGAACCGCCTTGCCCATCATGGGAGCGGAATGCTCGGTGACGTAGCCCATCTGGCCGGGTCCGCCGTCGCCGCCGGCTTGGCTGTAGTAGGTCGCAGCGATGGCAGTGAGGCGATCGATCATGACTTCGGGGGGTTTGGTGTCGAGGCGCTTGGAGATGCGCTCGAAAAGTTGGCTGAGTTCGGGGTACTGGTGTTCCTTGCTGCCGTTAGCGCGCTGGCCGTTGGCGATGAACAAGGCCTCCAGTTGGAAGCGCAGGGAGTTTTCGGCGAGGATACTGGGCTCGTCGCGCTCGAGGGCGCGGAGGACGGCGCGGTTGACGGCGTCGCGGACGGGGGGGTTGTAGATCCACCAGTTCCAGGCGGCGCGAGCGGCCCAAGCGCGAACGGCCGGGGCAGTGTCGTCGTTGATCCAGCGATCGAGGAGGCGGCCGAGACGGTCGAAGCCAACGCTCGAGCGGCTCATGACGGCATCAGCGCGCATGACGAGGGCGCCGGCGAGGGTTTCGCGCGTGAGGTCATCGCCCTGGGCGGCCTTGTCGAAGAGATGATCCCAGCCCTTGTCGTCGAGCAGAGTTTGGCGCAGGCCCCAGCGGGCGGCCTCGCGGACCATCTTCGATGAATCACCAGCGCCGGTGAACTGGGCGGTGAGGCCGCGGTCATCGCGGAGGGCGCCGAGGGCAATCTGAGCGAGGTAGCGGACGGCGCCGACGGGATGGCTAGAGCCGGAGAGGGCGAGCGGAGTAAATTGACGGTCGTCGGTTTTGAGACCGAGTTGGGCGAGGGCGCGAAAGCGGGCGAGCGTATCGAGAAGGCTCTCGCCGGGGCGGGGTTCAAAATCGGCGCGGGAGGCGGCTTTGGGGGTAACGGGATAAAGGCGAGCGAGGGCATGCTCGACGTAGGCCGTAGTGACGAAGCCGGTGAGGGCGCTCTTGTTCCATCGCCCATAGGGATCCTGGACGCGGAGCAGCCAGTCGACGCCGCCCTTGACGGCGCTGTCCCGGTCATCGAAGCCGAGGGCGGCCAAAGCGGTCAGGGCCAGGGCCGTCGGGGCGGGGTCGCATTCACCCTTGTCGTCAAAGCCCCAGCAGCCATCAGGGCGCCGCAGCTTGCGCAGAGCGAGCTCGTCGCCGCGGAGCAGGGGCAGAATACGGGGTTCGAGCTTGTGACCGGGATAGGGGAAGATCTTGCGGAAGAACTCGATGCGGTTGGCATGATCGTCGGTGTATTTCGGCTTGAGATCGAGGAGCCGGGTTGCTTTTTCTTCGAGGGCTTCAAAGTACTTGGGGTTTCTTGTGTCGCGCCAGGCCCGTTCGAGGATGGCGCCGGCGAAGCGGTAGACGACTGCCTGACCGTAGTTGGAGCCAGGCCCGGCGGCATTGATGCCGCTGGGATCGGCGGATTGGACAATGAAGTTGGCCGTGCGCAGTTGCTGGGTGGAATGGAGCCGCTTCGGGTTGGTGAGCATTTCCGCCATGACGACATTGAATCCGGCCGCGCGGGTACCCGCGGGGCCATCGCCCAAATCGAGGGGAGCGAGGCTGGTGTTATTGGCCGCCTCGACGAGGATATTGGTGGGGCGGAGACACTCATACATGGTGTTGATCAATTGGCGGAGGTTATGGGTGGTTTCAAGCGGATAGCCATGGAGCATGGGCAGGGCGGGCCCCCAGATGCTCGACTGGGTATGGCAGCTCATGCAGATGGTGCCGAGCAGGGATCCGGTATCGCGGATTCTGCGGTCGACGGAGGCGCCGCGGGGGCGATTGAGGAGCCAGGCGTGCACCTGGGTCATGTGGTCATACATGGCCTGGCTGACGGCCTTGCGGGGGTCGGTATGGGGGCCGAGGTCGCGCAGGCGCAGTTCAACTTCATAGCCGGGTGAATTGGCTTCGACGGCGAGAAAATAGACGCCACCGGGCTCGAAGCGGCGAGTGATGGCGGTGCGGTGTTCCTCGAGTTGCTGGTGGACGCGCTCGTTGGCATTCTGCCCGGCTTTGTATTCCTTGCCGTCGGCGGTGAAGACGCGCAGGCGAGCAACTACGAAGGGATCGGGCAGCAGGAGGCTGGCGGTAAAGAGGCGGGGGCGGGAGCCTTTGAACTCGAGACGGAAGTAGTCATCGCCGGGGCCTTTGGTCACCTGACCGTTGTCGAAGTACTCGATGTCATCGGCGCCGCCGATGATGTGGAGATTCTCATCGATGTCCCTGGCGCCGAGGAGGAGGGGTTGGGCTTCAGCGATGGAATTGTTGGGCTCGAGCTCGAGCGTCATGCCACGGGTGGAGACGCCTAGGGTGAGGGGCTTGACTTCGGCGCGCCAGGGGACGGCAAGGCCCTTGGGCCAGGGGGTGGATTGGGGGAAGGGCTTGAGCAGGGCAACGGAACCGATTTCGCGCCAGCGGGGGAGATTGAAGATGGGGTCTTCGTTCTCGACGGCCTGGGCGGTGAGCTTATAGGTTGCGGCCTTGGGCGCGCGGTAGTAGAAGAACCAGTCGGGATCGAGGGCGTGGAGAACCTTGCGCATGCCGCCGAACTCAACAGTAATTCTGCCATTGGGGGGGAGCTTGGAGGGGGCAGTGAGGCCGGCGCTGACTTCGACGACTTCACCGGCTTTGAGCGGGAAGGTGCGTTCAAATTGTCCGTTAAAGAAAGACTGTGCGCGGAGGCCGAGCACGAGGCAAGACACGCAAATCAAATACCGCATAATGGTTTTGCAGATCATCTTTTCATAGGAAGACATGCTTTGGGAAGTCCTACTTCTGGTGCTCTCGGTGACGGCGCTGTGCTGTTATTCGATCGGTCAGGAGTTATTGGTGAACTGGCGGAACCAGCGGCGGGCGCTGGCAATGTCGAGCGAACTAAGCCAACTGCCGGGGAAGATGGCATGGGAAGCGGAAAAGGTTTTTGGGCCACCGACAGAAATTGTGGAAGGGACTTCGGGAAGGCGCTTGTATATCTGGAAGGCGCTGTCGCTGCCGCGGATTCCGAAAGCGGACGGACTGCTGGTGGTGACGCTGACGATCAACCCGGAGGGCTCGATCGCCGAGACCCACTGGCAGCAGCGGGGCTAGGAACTTGTTGAAAAACTCGCTGTTTCGAAAAGCGGCCTCACGAGTTGAAAATTCTTGGCCCAC
>Ga0068877_10003723_pt1 | contig 12066 bp, 7 predicted proteins | sample NOAtaG_FD_66437 | JGI IMG/M metagenome (GOLD analysis project Ga0068877, IMG submission 66437) | Freshwater lake microbial communities from Lake Erie, under a cyanobacterial bloom - NOAA_Erie_Diel6S_1000h metaG | ecosystem: Environmental > Aquatic > Freshwater > Lake | place: USA: Ohio, Lake... | reverse complement strand
GCAGCCGTCAAATATTGGCAAGAATATAGGGGCATGAAAATGAAGACGGAATATGATATTCTTGCCCCCATTTTCCTGCCTAACATTCTTGCGTCTGCTTTACTCGTATGGGAATTGAGATGATGAAATCGCTCTTACGTTTTAGACTCTCTACCCTCCTGATGATCGTCGGTCTCTTCGCGGTTTGCTGTGCATGGTACGTCAATCAGGTCTCGGTGCAGCCCTCCCAGAAGATTATGCATGTAGGTGGATCGCTTGCTATGTCTCCGACTATCACTCGCGAATACTTGGTTGTCGATGTAAATGCATACCGAAATTCAATGCCGGAACGATGGCATGCTGTCGTTATGAATCCCAGAGCGGATATCAGTGGTCGAGTTTCAAGCCGATGATGGGTTGCGGACATCGGTGGCTTGGGAACCGCTCAGCGCGCTGGAGTCATTGTTGCTTGGCTATCCAACTCGTACGTTCTCAACCACTGTCGGCATCGTCACAATAACGGTGGACAGCAGGCGTTTCTCGCCGGCGGTGTCCACCAGTCCTGATCTGTCGCAGCTTGCTTAAAGCCATTCGAGTTGTCCGAATTCACTACCTCCAGTTAGGGATCGCTCGCCCCGGGGTCCAAGGTGCACCGAGGGTGTCAAATCGAAGAAGCATCGCCGGTATGTCCGTTCCCAAAAGCTTGTTGAGCTCCCCAGTTGCGGCATCGAATTCCTGGCCCGCGATCTCATATTGCTTGCGGTGGGTTCCGGTCGGTCCGATTGTACTGCCGATGGCTCCCATCATGGCATTGGCCAAGCGGCTCTGTAAACCTGGCATTGCCCCCTCATTCCGCTTGGTCCGAGTCGTATCGCCATTAAAGATCTGTTGCAGATCGATCAGTCGCAATTGCAAAGCCCGAATCTCCTTCCACATATTCGGATCCACTTCGGCTGAAGTTCTGGTCAAGCCCTCGATTGCGTCGAGTCTTTCCAGAGCTTCATTGGTCAGCTCCGTCGCAGCCGTTACGGCATTAGCGAGCCGGTAGACTTGCTTTGCGAAATCCCTTATCGCGGTTCGATTGATCTCCGAAGTATCTCCAAACGTCCAGGGCTCAATCTCGAATTCGGTTTTTCCGATCAGCTCGGCAACTTCGCCGTCAACCATCTGCGAGACCTCAACGGTGTACTTGCCAGGGACAGCAACAGGCCCGGTTCCTGCCGAACGTCTTCGACGAGCCCCACCGCCAGGTCCTGCATGACGGTAGTCCCACTGTGTTCGAATGATTCCTCGATCGGTCGATGTAGGTATCTTGCGGACAACAACTCCCGATGCATCACGAATCGTCAGCCACCTAGACGGAGCTACCTCTCGATCCTCGTTCTTTAGCTCTTCCCATGATGGATAAGGCGTATCCTTGAGCGCCTTGGCTCCTTCTCGATCGCTTTTTTCCCGTTTCGATTTCTTCGTCCTAAGCTCTTCCTTCAAATGGTATGTGAACGTCACCCCATACTCAGGATTAGGCGCGGTGTAGAAATTCGCGCCCTGGAATCCACGTCCAGTGACACCCATCGGGTTGACCGTCTGAAACATAATCCCCTTTTTGATCGGGAACATGGTATTGCTTTCCAGCAATTCAGGCTTGATCCCCCGAAGCGGAGAGTAGTCATCCAGGATATAAAATCCACGGCCAAATGTCCCCAACACAAGGTCATTCTCCCGTCGCTGGATTTCGATATCTCGGACCATGATCGTCGGCAAACCCGACTTGAGCGCTATCCATTTGCTACCGCCGTCTACCGTAAAAAAACAACCGAACTCCGTTCCACAGAAGAGTAAGTTGGGATTCACATGGTCTTGCTTAAGCGTATAGACGCTTCCTCTCTCGGGTAGATCACCTGTGATCTCGTGCCACGACTTACCCCGGTCGGTGGATTTGACGATATACGGCTTGAAGTCCCCTCGTTTATGGTTGTTAACAACCACATAAACGGTATTTGAATCGAATAGATCCGCTTCGATATCATGGATGTATCCGAACTCTGGAATTTCCAACGTACCAAAACGATCTACCTTGCGCCATGTCGCTCCTCCATCTTCGGTGATCTGAATCAAGCCTTCGTCGGTTCCTACATAAATCAGTCCGGGAGCGAGAATTGATTCATCCAGAGCGACGATATTGCCGTAGAGCGATGTCGAAGCGTTCTTTGCAACCGAGTCGACACCCCATACTCGCCCCATGACCTTCAACCCATTGCGATCGATCTGTCGCGTTAGATCGGGGCTGATCGGTACCCAGTTATCGCCTCGATCATCGCTGCGAAATAGAATCTGCGAAGCATAGTACAACCGTTTGGAATTGTGGGGAGAAATCAATAGCGGTGAATCCCAGTTCCATCGCAATGCTGGCCCCTCCTTGGCCTCTTGTGGTTTGATGTCGACCGCTTCTCCAGTTTTTCGGTTGTAGCGAACCAATCCCCCATACTGCCACTGGGAATAAATGGTGTCAGGGTCAGTCGGGTCTACCGCAGGTTCAAACCCATCACCAAAAACAGTTACGAACCAATCGCTGTTGCGAATGCCATGGTCGTTGTTGGTGCGTGAGGGTCCACCTTGTGTAGCGTTATCCTGGGTTCCCCCGTAGACATTATAGAAGGGCTTGTCATTGGACACTGCCACTTTGTAGAACTGGGTAATCGGTAGATTCGCTTTGTAATCGTAGGTTTTTCCACGATCCCACGTCTCATACAATCCACCGTCACAGCCTATGAGTAGATGGTTCTCATCGGACGGATCGACGATGATCGCGTGATTGTCCACATGCTTGTCATCTTCTCCCAGAGCGCTAAAACTCTTACCGCCATCTTCACTGACCATCATCATCGTATCGAGCGAATAGATGCGGTCAGCCTTATGCGGACAGCAGACAATCTCATGATAATATTGAGGGCTACTTGCGACATAGCTACCCATCTTCTCCCAAGTCTCTCCGCGATTGATGCTGCGAAAGAAGCCCCCTTTTTCCTCGGCGGCCTCGACAATCGCATAAACGATTTCAGGATTCACCGGCGAGATGTCCAAACCGATCTTGCCTTTATCGACATCAGGCAACCCGCGAGCGATTTTCTTCCAATTCTCCCCACCATCTGTCGACTTATAAATGGTCGACTCAGGACCACCGTCAATGAGCACCCATTCATGACGCCTGCGCTGATAGGAACTTGCATAAAGAATCTGAGGATTACTCGGATCGATGTGAACTTCATTGATGCCTGTCATCGGGCTGATGTTTAAAATATTGGACCACGTCTTGCCACCATCGGTTGTCTTGAACAATCCGCGATCTGCTCCGTCCTTCCACAAAGGACCTTGAGCAGCGACAAAAACAACATTTGGATCGTTTGGGTGTACAGCAATCATTCCGATGTGCTCGCTGTTCTCCAGCCCCATACGTCTGAAGGATTGACCTCCATCGCTAGACTTGTAAACCCCATCTCCATAGCCAACACTTCGCTGAGAATTGTTCTCACCGGTCCCAATCCAGATCGTGTGTCGGTCATGGGGAGAGATTGTTACGCAACCGATGGAGTACGATCCGTAGCCATCGAAAATGGGCTTGAACGTCACCCCGGCATTTTCTGTTTTCCACACCCCACCCGAAGACGCCGCCACATACCAAACGGAACGATTGACAGGGTCGATAGCGATGTCGCCGATCCGACCTGACATAAAGGCTGGACCGATCCCGCGAAACTTCATCGCAGAAACAAGTCCCGAGTTTATCCCGGGTGTTTGATCCTTGGGTTCGTCGGTGTCTTGGGAGAATGCAGCTATATTTCCGATGAACAAACCGATACTAGCGGACAAAATCCAATACTTAAACATAACATTTTCCGAAGTGGTTTCGGGTTGCATTTCAGGTGTGCGACGCGCTCGCTCCAACAAAAACACTATAATTACGGTCGTCCGAGTTTCCATCCTCGTCGCAAAAACCTGCGGGAAATCCCCAAAGATCTGCTCGCCGTAAACTCAAGACGTTTGCTACCCAGCACCGATTGTTTCAGTTCTCAAAGACATACCGTGAGACCACTTATGCTTCGATCTTGGATCCTCCCTGTTGTTGCGACACTAGCGGTGCTGTATTTCGGATCCCTGACCGCTCGCTCCCAACTGATAGACTCCCCTACAAAGAGACCATTGACCCAGACCATAGAGTCCAACAATCGTGTTGCGAAAATGGTTGTCTCGCTTTCGCCCACTGAGGCGATGGCCGCCCAAGAAGTAACGCTTACGATCCAAACGACGATCGCCAAGGGATGGCATATCGGATCGATATCCTCGGATCCTGAAGCCATAGGATTCCCCACCCAAATCCAATTCGATCCGGTGGGGCTAGAACCCATCGATAAGGACTTTACATCCAGCGCCCAGCCTCGTGTGCTCAACCTTGCGATCGGTAAACAACAATACATGCAAGGAGAGTTCACCTGGACTCGTAAGTACCGAGTCACTGCGGCGGACTCGAAGTACGGCGGAACAGGATCAGTGCGGTTTCAAGCGTGCGACAACACCAAGTGCTTGGCGCCTCAAACGGCTACGTTCGAGCTTGGGTATATCCAGGGCACCGGTTCGATGCCTCAATCCAAGCGCGATGCCGAACTCGCAACCGGGAAGTCCATAGGTGAACCGATCGTGCTGAACCTCGAACCGTGCGATTTGAAAAGGACCCGTCCGCAACTGAGCGTCAGCAATCTATTCGCTACCCTCTTGGCTGGAAGGCCGACCGACAAAATGGTCTGGAAGGGAACCATCCCCTCTGGGCCCAATCAAGGGGTCAGCATCTATTTGCCCCGGGCAAAGCAGTATTCGTTGATCAACACCGGTAGCGATGGCACGATTGTCGGCAACACCGCGACCTATGTTTCGGTCGATCAAGACTCCGACGAAAAGCTTGCTGAGTGGGAGGCCGTAGCGGTCAATCGCCCCATCCGAATCCGAGACACCATGTACCGTGTGAAAGAGATCAACCTGGAAAACAAAACCATGACCATCCAAGAACTAGATATTCCATTGAAGGGATCACTCGTCGGATTTCGCTGCCCCGACTTTGAACTCACCGCTTTAGATGGCTCCGTTATTTCCAACAAGTCGATCCTCGGAAAAACAACCATCTTGGATATATGGGCGGTAACTTGCCACAACTGCTACGAGGGGTTCCCAAAAATCCAAAACAGCCTTGAAAAGCATGGCCCTGAGAAGTTCAATGTCATTCTGCTTACCGTTGACACAGACAGACAATTTTATGACAGCCAAGCCCCCCGGTTGTTTGAAACTTATGGTGGAAAAGATTGGCCTCAGATCATGCTGCCCGGAGGCTTCGAAGGCGCTTTGACGTTTGGCGACTACGGCTTTGGTAGTGTAGTGGTCGACGAAACAGGGATCGTCCGTGCCGTCGGTGCGATGAGCTTCAACATAGAAGCGTTGTTGGACCAACTCGTCCATGCCAAGCGACCCTGATGGAACTTTTTAGACACAACCCCATCGCTTCAAGCCATTCGAGCGATGCCGATCGTTGATCGAAGAGGTTCGAGGTAACTTGCCGACCAACCGGCCCGACAGGATCACGGCGTGGGACGAGGAAAACCAACCTTAAAACAACAGAATCAAAATCACCAATCCCTCAGTACTGAAATCATGAACCCCAACCACCTGCGTCGCAGCATGATCCGACTCGTTCCATCTGCGATCGCGATTTGTGCAGCTTCACCTGTACTTGCCAACCTCCGTTCCGATGCGAAACCGCGAATCAAGATCGGTCAGATCGGCGTTGGCCATGCGCATGCCTCAAAACTCTCGGTCTATCGAGCTTCGCCCGACTATGAAGTCGTCGGCGTCGTGGAACCGGACGAGCAACTACGAAAATCGGCTGAGAAATCTCCTCCCTACAACGGTCTCCCCTGGCTCACTCGCGATCAATTGCTCGCAACCCCCGGACTCCAAGCCGTGCTCGTCGAGACGCGCGTTGGCGATCTCCTCGACAACGCCGAAGCTTGCGTCGCAGCCGACAAACATGTCCATATCGATAAGCCCGCCGGAGAGTCCTTGCCACAATTCCGTCGCATCCTCGAATCAGCGCAAAAGAAAAACCTGCTCGTACAAATGGGCTATATGTATCGGTACAACCCCGCAGTGGTCTTGCTCCGCGAATTTCTCAACAAAGGCTGGCTCGGTGAGGTATTCGAGGTCCATACCGTCATGAGCAAAGTCGTCGATCCGGCCAGTCGAAAGGAACTCGCCGAATATCCCGGCGGGATCATGTTCGAGTTGGGTGGGCATATCCTCGATCTAGTGATCGCCATCCTGGGCAAACCGCAATCGGTCAGCGCATTCAATCGACATAGCGCGGCTATCGACGATGGACTGCTCGACAATATGCTCTGCGTGCTGGATTACCCCAAAGCCACCGCGACCATCAAGTCGTCGGCAATCGAAGTCGAAGGCTACGGACGCAGGCATCTGGTCGTCTGCGGAACCGAGGGGACATTCCACATCCAACCTCTGGACAACCCCACAGCCCGAGTCTCCCTGTCCCTAGACTGCGGCCAGTACAAAAAAGGGACACACGACATCACGCTTCCCAAATACACCCGATACGTCGGAGACGCCGCCGATATGGCGCAAGTCATTCGCAGCGAGAAACTGTCGGATTTCCCTCCCGAACATGACCTGATTGTCCAGTCGACATTGCTCCGCGCATGCGGCCAGAGCACGGAATAAACCAACCCATGAACCTCATCGTCTAGGTGCCGAAATCGCTTCCTGTTTTCTTAACAATCAGATGCACCTAAGTTTTCTTCCACCGATGGTCATCGCTTGATGCAACAATCGCCTCATTGCTCTGCGGTCGCAGCGGCGGTTAAGCCTTCTAGCAATTGAAAAGTGACTCCGGCGTTCGAACTTAGGCGAGTGAGCAAACGTGCTCCTAATGCCGACGCTGGTGTCCAAAACCCGCCCGAACATTCTGCCTTGGAAACATCGCGAGCTAGACAAACGGCGGCTTCGCCAAGCATCTTGGCCGTCGAGCCATAGCCTGGATCTCGATCGCCTGCGACTCGAACTCGAAGTGTCTGCCCTGTGTCAGTTCGGCCAAAAAGCTGTATGTCGAAAAACCCCTGCTGCTGCTGTTGCAGACTCGGCCCTTGGCCCGGTTTGGGCAATACGAAGCGTGCGAGCATGCGACGTACTGGACCGAGCAACGCTAGACCCAGGCCGAGTTTCGATGCCGTAGCGCGAGACCATCCCCGCAGTCCTGTGCCCGTCAATACCGATTCGTCGTAGAGAAAATCGTTACCATAGGGGTATCCAAGGATCGCGTTGCTCCGATGCACGATCCGCGTGTTAATACCACTCATGATGAACGGGGCCGTCCAACTGGAGAAATCCTTGTCGAACACGATGTCATTGCCGCTCGGTTGCTTCACCCCTTGGCCCGAGTTCCCCATGCACAGCGAAAAGGGATTGGCAAGTTGCCGGCGAATCTCGGGATCCTTACTGCTCTCCTTGAGCACATTCATAAGGCTCGCGATCGTGCCGCCCGAGACCCCGCCGCGTGCGGCTTTCACCCGTAGCTTTACCCGTGAGCAAACCTTGCCAAAGCGAGCTTGAGCCTCCTGCTGGAGAAACCAAACCCCTAGATCCGAAGGGATCGAGTCGAAACCACAGCAATGGATAATCCTCGATCCGGTCTCCTTGGCCGTCGACTCATAACGCGCGATCATCCGTCGAATCCATTGCACCTCGCCCGTGAGATCACAATAATCGGTTCCACTCTCGGCACATGCCTTGACCAACGGCTCGCCGTACAGCGCGTACGGGCCAACGGTCGAAATGACGACACTTGCTCGTTGGCACATCTGCCGAAGACTCCGCTCGTCGGTCGCGTTCACTTCGATTAATTCAAGCGATCCTGCGGTCTCTCCAAGATCCGCTCGAACCTTTTCTAACTTCTGCCTAGAACGCCCTGCCAAAGCCCACTTTAGGTCGCGGCCAACCCCGTAGGTATCAAGCAGATACCGACAAAGAATCTTCCCAACAAAGCTCGTTGCACCAAAGACAACGATCTCATGAGTCGCGGCATCTCGTCTACTGATCATTCCGTCTGTGTCCGTTGCCATCATCCAGTATGTTTTCACAGTTGCAATACAGGTCGCTTTAGGTCGCTTCAACGACCTCCTCTAAAGAGTATACCCGCTTTGGCTAGACACGGTCATTCGATCCCTACCAATCATGGATTCGCGTGAGGCTCTCTCTCTTCGGCTCTTCAGAAATTATTGTGGGAAAAAGGTTCTTCAGGTTATATTGTGGGTAATTGCTTTGAAAGGGATTCAAAGATTGAAAACACAGCGTCTCAAAGGACACAGCGAGAAAGAGAGAGAGAGGTGCTCATGACTCTGTGTTCTCTGTGACTCTGTGTTTCAAAAAGATAACGAATTTCATTGCCAAAACATAAACTTTCCGAAGAGTGATTGATGGAAGGATAAAAAAGAATCTATGTTCAGTAAACGAATCGTCATTTCCAATTTGAGCGGATTGATCGCAGTCCTTCTTGGGCTTGCTGTCACTGAGCATGTTCATGCCCAACAGGAAACTCAAAAGCGATTCGAACAACTCGATGGAAATCGCGATGGAAAAACCGTCAAGGAAGAAGCCACGCGAGGGGCGTTGCGCGGTCGATTGAAGAATGCAATTAGTGGAGCCTTGGGAAGGAACAATTCGAACGACGAAGCAATTCCAGCCGAGCCGTCTAAGGCACTTGAAGCTCCGGTTCGCCAAGGCCCCAAGCTGCTCACACCCGGAGAGCACGGTATCGGTCGCTTCGTCCCTGACTTCGAATTTTCGGATATCGAGGGGGTACCGAAGAAACTGCATGGCGACTCCAATAACGAACTCACGGTAATTGCGTTTACCAGCACGAGCTGCCCGATCAGCAAAAAGTACTTACCAACGCTTGTCGAACTTCATCGGGAATATACGTCGCGCGGCGTCCGGTTGATTTTGGTCAATTGCGTTGCAACCGATAAGCTAGACGAGATGAAAATTGCGGAGTCACTCTTTGCATCGGATGCAGAGTACACCTTCGATAAAGATTCACGGTTCGCAGCTCACCTAAGGGCAACCACCACGACGGACGTCTTCGTGCTGGATCGATCGAACACAATCATCTATCACGGTGCAATCGATGACCAATACGGATTCGGTTACTCGATTGATGCACCTCGGTATACCTATCTTCGCGACGCCTTAGATGCTGCACTCGAACATCGCTCGATTCTCGTCGCTGCGACTGCAGCACCGGGCTGTGTCCTGGAACAGAAGACTGATTCGGTGGTATTGTCCGATGTGACGTACCACAACCAGATCTCTCGACTTCTCCAACGGCACTGTGTCGAGTGCCATCGTGAAGGAGGTGTGGGGCCATTCAAACTCGATAGCTATGATGCCGCCGTCGCTCACGCACCGATGATTCGAGAAGTCGTCGATCGAGGAATCATGCCACCTTGGTTCGCAGCAGCCGACACAAGTCTCTCGACGTCGCCTTGGATCAACGATCGCTCCCTCTCGGCATTCGAGAAAGAACTACTTTTCGCATGGCTAGACAACAAAACTCCAGCAGGCGATCCCAAGCAATCACCAGCTCCGCGAATTTTCGCTGATGGCTGGCTGATCGGAAAACCGGATGCCGTGTTCGAATTCGCCAAGCCCGTGAAGGTCAAAGCGACGGGCACAATGCCTTATCAGAATGTTGTCGTGGATACCCATTTGGAGAACGACCAGTGGGTTCAAGCGATCGAAGTCAGGCCGGGCAATCCGAGTGTTGTCCATCACGTTCTGGTCTTTGTCCAAGGTACCGACGAAGAGGATGGACCTGGCGACGACGCTGCCGACGAACGAGGGGGTTACTGGGGAATCTACGTCCCCGGTAACAGCACTCTTGTTTATCCCGATGGATATGCCAAGCGGATTCCCAAGGGTGCGAAACTGCGTTTTCAGATGCACTACACCCCCAATGGCACCGCCACGGAGGATAGCACTCGCATTGGATTGGTCTATGCGAAGGAGATACCTAAGCACGAGGTTCGGGTGGCTGGAGTGGCCAATCTACGATTCCAGATTCCCCCAGGGGCCGATAACCATCCGGTCGTCGGGAGCATCAAGAACATACCGACCGATGTCGAGATCTTAGCGTTCCTTCCGCATATGCACTTGCGCGGCAAAGCGGCACGATACGAATTGATCTCGGATGGTCAAACCCGAACGATGCTCGATATCCCTCGCTATGACTTCAATTGGCAGTTGCTCTATCGATACGCCCAGCCCGTGAGCGTCAAGGCAGGATCAACTTTGCAGTTCACCGCTTGGTACGACAACAGCAGCAACAATCCGGCCAACCCGGATCCAAACAAGGAAGTGCGCTGGGGGCCTCAAACCTTCGACGAGATGCACCTGGGCTATGTCGAGTATATTGTCCCGGGCGCCAAGCCAGGCGATCCCAATCCACTCAATCCACGCAATCGGGTTCGCGGAGCAATTCGCAACGCACTCGGTGGCGGTGGCTCCGACCGACCGAACGTCGGCGATGCCCTCTTTAGGCAATTGGATGCCGATAGCAATGGAAGCGTCACACGCGATGAGGTCAAAGCCAAGTACACCAACAACCCAGCAGCTTCAACAACGATCTTCGATCGACTCGATGCCGACAAGAGTGGCGCGTTGAGCCGAGAAGAACTACGAAAACTCGCCGAGATCCTTGGAAGGTGATCGAGTTGGGCAAAAAAATGTTAGGGCAAAAAAATGTTAGGGCAGAAAAATGTTAGGGCAGAAAAATGGAATCCAATAAACAATAATCAAGCGTGCCTCGAACGTTATCCGCTTATTTTATTTTTTGCCCGTCCATTTTTTGCCACCCCTAACAAGCAAACCTCACAGAAGAACCATTTAAGGCTGTTTCGGCATGGGTTGCCAGTGTCCATGCATCGCGCAGTGTCCTTCGGCAACGGCGGTGATGGGCCACGACTCCTTGCCGTCAGTCGTGCCAACAACCAGTTGCATCGTCCCGCTTCGATCTGAACCGAAAAGAATCCACTTTCCATCGGGCGATACCGCAGGATGATAGTGCCGCGTGCCCGATTGCGAATGAGTTAACTGTGTCAACTGCCCTTCAAGATCAACACGCATCAGTTCGATGCTACCCTCGACTTTCGCAGTGTAGAAAACATGCCGACCATCTGCTGACCAAACTGGAATATCACTGCTTTCGCTATGAAAGTCCGGATTTTTCAATACTTCCACGACACCCCGATAACCCCCGCGATCTGAAAGCTTCCTAAGCCCGGTTCCGTCCTTATTCACAATATAAGGATGGCAGTTGTAGTGCTCGCCTGAAACAAACATCAGCCACTGTCCATCGGGCGACCACTGAGGAGCAAAATTAAATGGATTGCCGGTATCGATCCGTCGTTTGTCACTGCCATCGATGTTCGACACGAAAATCTGGTAGTTCTCGTGGTAGCTGATTCGCAAGCCGTCGGGAGAGGCCGAGTATCCGTAAGCAAAACCTGCACCTGACGCAGAAACATCCCGCTTGTTGCGCCCGTCGCGATCCATGAGATAAGGTTTCGAGATGCCATCTATCAAAGGAGTGAATCCGTAGCCGCTCCCATCAGGCAGGAAGAACAATCCCGTGTTGTAAATGCTGACTCGATCAATCGATGTTAGGTTGGTGATGGCCCCGGTCTGAGGATCAACAAGACAGGTATCGACCAGCCAGCCCTCCGTCATGCGAAAGGTCCTATGCTCGCGTTCCCAGGCTGCGTTCTGTGGACTCTCCCATAGGCTCAATACGATAGCCTCTTTTCCATCGGGAGACCAACCTCCGAACTGAGTCCAGCTATGTTCGCGCGAGGCCAGTTCTGCAGCAATCACCCGACGCCCTGTTCCATCAGCATGCACGAGGCAAGCTCGCTTGGTTGACCAATTCGCGAATTGTCCCTCGGTAAGATCGTTTCGTCCCTCGGAGTAGCCGATCAA
>Ga0068877_10003718_pt1 | contig 12074 bp, 10 predicted proteins | sample NOAtaG_FD_66437 | JGI IMG/M metagenome (GOLD analysis project Ga0068877, IMG submission 66437) | Freshwater lake microbial communities from Lake Erie, under a cyanobacterial bloom - NOAA_Erie_Diel6S_1000h metaG | ecosystem: Environmental > Aquatic > Freshwater > Lake | place: USA: Ohio, Lake... | reverse complement strand
CGCGCGCCGCCGTCGCGCAGCGCGCGCGCGATCGCGCCGGCACGGCGCAGGCCCATGTAGACCACCAGCGTCAGTCCGCTGCGGGCCAGTGCCGCCCAGTCCGGCTGGCGGCCTCCGGTCTGCGTGTGGCCGGTGACGAAGGCCACGCCCTGCGCCGCCCGGCGGTCGGTGAGCGGCACGCCGAGATCGGCCGCCGCCGCGAGACCGGCGCTGACGCCCGGCACGACCTCGACCTCGATGCCTGCCGCGCGCAGCGCGTCGATCTCCTCGCCGGCGCGGCCGAAGACCATCGGATCGCCGCCCTTCAGACGCACCACGCGGCGGCCGGCGCGCGCCTCGTGCACCAGAAGCCGCTCGATGAAGGCCTGCGGCGTCGACGGGCAGCCGGCGCGCTTGCCGACCTCGACCACGCGCACGCCCTGCGGCGCGTGCTGCAGCACCGCGCGATCGACCAGGTCATCCACCAGCACCACCTCGGCCTGCGCCAGCACGCGCACGGCCTTCAGCGTCAGCAGCTCGGGGTCGCCTGGTCCGGCGCCGACCAGCCAGACCTTGCCCGGCCGCGTGGCGCTCACTCGACGAGCCCGGCGGCCACGGTGGCGCGCGTCGCCGGGTCCACCAGGATGAAGCTGCCCGCCGCGCGCGAGCGCGCATACGGCGCCGCGCACAGCGGCTCGCGCGTGCGCAGCCGTGCGCGGACCAGGTCGTTGAGGGACGGCGCCGACGGAGCCGGCGCCCAGGCCAGCTCGTCGACGTCGAGCCGTGCGTCGAACGCCTCGATCCGCGCCGCCGTCTCGCGCGTCAGGTGGCGCAGCACCCAGCTGCGCCCGGCCGCAGGCGGCTCCTGCGCGAGCCAGCACAGCGTGGCCATCAGCTCGCGCGTGCCGCCGCCCGGCGCCGCCGTGTCTTCGCTGGCATCGGCGGACGCCGCCGCGAGCACGACATCGCCGCGCGAGACGTCGCGCTCGTCGGCCAGCGTCAGCGTCACCGACTGCCCGGCCCGCGCCTGAGCGAGGGGCGTCGCTCCGATCGCGAGCGTGGCCACGTGCGAACGCTGGCCGCTCGGCCACAGCACCACCTCGTCGCCGACGGCCAGCCGGCCCGACTCGACGCGGCCCGCGTATGCGCGCGCGCCGGCACCGGCCGTGCCCGGCGCGGGCCGGCACACCCACTGCACCGGCAGGCGCAGCGGCTGCGCGAGCGCCTCGTCGTGCCCGGCCGGCGCGGCCTCGAGCACCTCGAGCAGCGTCGGCCCCTCGTACCACGGCAGCGCGTCACCGCGCACGGCCACCATGTCGCCGTGCAGCGCGCACAGCGGCACGGCGTGCACCGCGGGGGGCTGGCGCCCGGCAGCCTGCGCCGGATGCCGGGCCAGCCAGTCGCGGAACTCGGCCACGATGGCCTCGAAGACCTGCCGCGAGCCGCCGACGAGATCCATCTTGTTGACGGCGAGCACCAGCTCGCGCACGCCGAGCAGCGTGGCGATCGCCGCGTGGCGGCGCGTCTGCGGCTGCAGCCCGCGCCGCGCGTCCACCAGCAGCACCGCGACGTCGGCGGTCGACGCGGCGGTGACCATGTTGCGGGTGTACTGCTCGTGGCCCGGGCTGTCGGCGATGATGAACTTGCGCCGCGGCGTCGCGAAGTAGCGGTAGGCGACATCGATCGTGATGCCCTGCTCGCGCTCGGCGAGCAGGCCGTCGGTGAGCAGCGCGAGGTCGGGCGCGGCCAGCCCGCGCTGGCGCGACACGCGGGCCAGCGCGTCCAGCGTGTCGGCCAGCAGCGCCTGGCTGTCGTGCAGCAGGCGGCCGATCAGCGTGCTCTTGCCGTCGTCGACGCTGCCGCAGGTCATGAAGCGCAGCACGCCGAGGTCGTCGGCGGCGGAGCCGGGCAGAGGGTCGCGCCGCATCAGAAGTACCCCTCGCGCTTGCGCAGCTCCATCGACGCCTCCGAGGTCTGGTCGTCCATCCGCGTGGCGCCGCGCTCGCTCAGCGTGGCACGCGCGGTCTCGGCCAGGATCGCGTCGGTGCTGTCCGCGTCGGAGGCCACCGGGCAGGTGCAGGTCACGTCGCCGACGGTGCGGAAGCGAACCGACAGCCGCTGCACCTCCTCGTCGTCGCGCGGCGGGGTCAGCGGCGTCACCGGCACCAGCGCGCCGCCACGGATCACGACGTCGCGCCGGTGCGCGTAGTAGATCGACGGCAGCGCCAGGCGCTCGCGGGCGATGTACTGCCAGACGTCGAGTTCGGTCCAGTGGCTGATCGGGAACACGCGCAGGTGCTCGCCCGGCGCAACCGAGCCGTTGTAGAGGCTCCACAGCTCGGGGCGCTGGTTCTTCGGGTCCCACTGGCCCCAGGCGTCGCGCAGGCTGAAGATGCGCTCCTTGGCGCGCGCCTTCTCCTCGTCGCGGCGCGCGCCGCCGACCAGCGCGTCGAAGCCGAACTCGGCCACCGCGTCGAGCAACGTCACGCTCTGGTGGCGGTTGCGCGGCTCGCCGGGGTCGCGCAGCACGACGCGGCCGCGCGCGATCGAGTCGTCGAGCGTGCGCACCAGCAGCCGGGCGCCGGTCTCCGCGGCACGGGCGTCGCGGAACGCGATCACCTCGTCGAAGTTGTGCCCGGTGTCGATGTGCAGCAGCGGCAGCGGCAGCGGGCCCGGGGCGAAGGCCTTCAGCGCCAGGTGCAGCACGACGGCCGAGTCCTTGCCACCCGAGAACAGCAGCGCTGGGCGCGCGCACTGGCCGGCCACCTCGCGCAGGATATGGATCGCCTCGGCCTCGAGCCAGTCGAGGTGGGTGAACGGCGGCGCGGCGGCGATGCCGTAGGCCGGTGCGAGGGTAGGAGCGGCGTGGGTCATGGGGCTGGAGGGTGCGACTCGGCGCGCGTGTGCAGGCCGCACTCGCGCGCCGCCGGCTGCTCCCACCACCAGCGCCCGGCGCGGAGGTCCTCGCCGGGCGTGATGGCACGGGTGCACGGGGCGCAGCCGATGCTCGGGAAGAAGCGCTCGTGCAGCTCGTTGGTGGGCACCGCGTGCGCGCGCAGGTAGGCCCAGACCTCGGCCTCCGACCAGTCGTGCAGCGGGTTGAACTTCTCGAGACCATGCGCCGCGTCGTGCTCGCGCGGCGGCAGCGCGGTGCGGGTGACCGACTGCGCGGCGCGCTGGCCGGTCACCCAGGCCTGGGCGCCGGCCAGCGCGCGCGCCAGCGGCTCGACCTTGCGCACGCGGCAGCAGGCCTGGCGCTGCGCCACCGAGTCGTAGAAGCCGTTGACGCCCTGCGCGGCCACCAGCCCCTGCAGCGCACCAGCGTCCGGGAACCAGCTGCGCACGACGCGGCCATAGCGCTCTTCGACGCGCGCCATCAGGCGGTAGGTCTCCTCGTGCAGCCGGCCCGTGTCGAGCGTGAACACCTCGATCGGCAGCCGCTCGCGCACGACCAGGTCGAGCAGCACCATGTCCTCGGCCCCGAAGCTGGTGGACAACCGCGCGCGCCCGCACGCCGCAGCGTCTCGCAGCAGCGTCAGGGCGCTGTCCACCCGGGGACCGGGCGATGCGGCCCCTGCCCCTACCCCTGCCCCGGCCCGCCCCTCGGCGCGCAGCGCCAAGGGGGGCACAGGGACAGGCACGACGGCAGTGCTCGTGGCGTTCATTGCCGACCGACTCTAGGCCGCGATGCGCGGCGGTCCAACGAAGCAAAGCGCGGCTGCTGATGCGAAAACCGCATTTGCGCCTGCCGCGGGCCGCCGCCTACAGTCGCCTGCCCCATGTACCGCCACACCGACCTCGACCGCCGGTTCGTGCACGCCCGCGCGGCCCAGTACCGCGACCAGCTCGACCGGCACCTGCGCGGCGAACTGAGCGCCGACGACTTCCGCCCGCTGCGGCTGCAGAACGGCTGGTACGTGCAGCGGCACGCGCCGATGCTGCGGGTGGCGATCCCGTACGGCGTGCTGTCGGCGCGGCAGCTGCGGCAGCTGGCACGGATCGCGCGCGAGTTCGACCTGCAGGACGCCGGGCGCCCGACCGAGCGCGGCGGCTTCGGCCACTTCACCACGCGGCAGAACCTTCAGTTCAACTGGATCCTGCTCGAGCGCAGCGCCGACGTGATGGACCTGCTGGCCGAGGTCGACATGCACGGCATCCAGACCAGCGGCAACTGCGTGCGCAACGTCACCACCGACGTGCTGGCGGGCGTGGCACCCGACGAGATCGCCGACCCGCGCCCCTGGTGCGAGATCCTGCGCCAGTGGAGCACGCTGCACCCGGAGTTCGCGTTCCTGCCTCGCAAGTTCAAGATCGCCGTCAGCGGCAGCCGCGAGGACCGCGCGGCCACCGGCTGGCACGACATCGGGCTCAAGCTGGTGCACGACGACGACGGCGCGCTGGGCTTCGCGGTCGACGTGGGCGGTGGCATGGGGCGCACGCCGGTGATCGCCACGCGCGTGGCCGAGTTCGTGCCGGCGGCCGACCTGCTGCTCTTCGTCGAGGCGATCCTGCGCGTCTACAACCGCTTCGGGCGCCGCGACAACCTCTACAAGGCGCGCATCAAGATCCTGGTGCGCGCCGAGGGCGAGCGCTTCGTGCAGGCGGTACGCGACGAGTACCGCGCCATCGTGGAGCAGGACGGCGGCTGGATCTCGCACCGGCTCGGGCCGCAGCAGATCGCCGGCATCGCGGCGCACTTCGCGCCCCCGGCGGGCGTGGCCCCGGGCGGGGACGACGCCGTGCCCGACGGGCCGCCGGCATACCGGCGCTGGCTCGAGCGCAACACCCACGGCCATCGCCTGCCCGGCTGGCGCGCGGTGACCCTGTCGCTGAAGCGTCCGGGCCTGCCGCCGGGCGACGCCACGGCCGACCAGATGGACGCCGCGGCCGCACTGGCCGAGCGCTTCGGGCACGGCGAGCTGCGCGTCAGCCACGAGCAGAACCTGCTGCTGCCCTGGGTGCGCGCGCGCGACCTGCCGGCACTCTGGCAGGCCGCGGTCGAGCTCGGCCTGGGACGCGCCCACACGGGCATGCTGACCGACCTGATCGCCTGCCCCGGCGGCGACCTGTGCGCGCTGGCCAATGCGCGCTCGATCCCGATCGCCGCTGCCATCGCCGAGCGCTGGAGCGACCTGGACGAGGTGCACGACATCGGCGACGTCGCGCTGCACATCAGCGGCTGCATCAACAGCTGCGGCCACCACCACAGCGGCCACATCGGCATCCTCGGCGTGGACAAGGACGGCAGCGAGTGGTACCAGGTGACGCTCGGCGGCAGCGACGGGCGGCTGCGCTCGGGGCCGGCGCAGGCCGGCAAGGTGATCGGGCCGGCCTTCGCCGCCGACGAGGTGCCCGACGCGCTGGAAGCCATCGTCGAGACCTACCGCGGTGCACGCGAGCCGGGCGAGCTCTTCGTTCACTGCGTGCGCAGGCTCGGGCTGGCGCCGTTCCGGGCCGCCGCCGACGCGGTGCGGCGCACCACCGCACGTGCGGCGCTCGAGACGGAGCCGGTCGCGTGAGCGCGGCCGGCGACCGCGCCGTGGCGAGCGCATCGCAGCCCGCAGCGCCCGCGACGCTGGCCCGGCCGCTGCCGGGCCGGCTGACGCTGCGGCTGGTGGATCCGATGGCCGACCCCTGGCGCGCGGGTCCCGAGCTGCCGGCGGCGTCAGCGACGGCTGCGCCGTCTACGCCACCGGCGCCGCTCGATCCGCGTGCGCCGGTGCGGCTCGGGTGGTCGCAGTGGCAGGCGCGCCGCGCCGGCTGGCCGGAGGGCATCCTGGCCGGCGTCCGGCTGCCCAACGACGTCGATCCGGCGTTGCTGGCGGAAGACCTCGACCGCCTCGCGCTCGTGGAGCTGGAGTTCCCGAAGTGGACCGACGGCCGCGCGTACAGCCAGGCCCACCTGCTCAGGCGGCGCTGGGGCTATCGCGGCGAGCTGCGGGCCGTGGGCGACGTGCTCGTCGACATGCTGCCGCTGCTGGCGCGCACCGGCTTCGATGCCGCGCTGCTGCGCGCCGGGCAGTCGCGCGCCGCGGCCGAACGCGCGCTGGGCTTCTTCGACCTCGGCTACCAGTGACCGGGCCGCGGCCCGGCCGCGGCACACCTGCAGACTGATTGCACGGGCCGCCTCACCGCGGGTCCGGGGCCTGCGCCGTCCGCACCGCAGCGGCGCCGGCGCGGTGGGTGGCCAGGTGCCGCGGCGTCCAGGCCTGCGGCTTGCGCGCGACGAAGTGGTGGCGTGCGACGTGATAGCTGGGGTCGAAGCCGTAGAAGTTGCGGTGCATGCGCGCCAGCTCGTCGGCCCGGTAGGCGGCGAGCGGCCGCACGGCCTCGTCCGCCGCACGGCGCGCCGCCTTGGCCGCGACGCGCGCCGCCCGGTCGGGCGAGGCGGCCTGCTCGAGCGCCGCCTGCAGCGCCGCCGGACCGAAGGCGGCGGCGTCGGCGGCCAGGCAGCGGTCGGCCAGCCCGAGCGCCAGCGCCTCGCGCGCCCCGACCGGCAGCCGTCCCTGCGTGATGCGGCGGCAGGCCGGGCCGTCGGCGCCGTCGGCGGCGGCGCTGCCCAGCCGCCGCGGGAGCAGGTAGGTCCAGTACTCGCTGCCGTACAGGTTGCCCATGTTCTTGTAGTGCGGGTTCTGCACGACGCCCTCGTGCAGCCAGACCTCGTCGGCCGCCAGCGCGAGGAAGCAGCCGCCGGCGCCGGCGTTGCCGCGCAGCGCCGAAGCGACGAGCCGGTCGGTCAGCGTCAGGATCGCGAGCACCACGTCGTCGATCGCCTCGATGTTGCGCCACGAGGCGTCGGCCGCGCTGTCGCCGGCCCGATCGGCCGCGGCCTCGATGTCGTGCAGGTGGATGCCGTTGCAGAAGAAGCCGTCGCCGCCGGCCAGCACCAGCAGCTGCGTCGGCTGCGCGCGCGCATGCGCGATCGCGGCGCGCAGGCGCTCGCACTGCCGCGTGCTGATCGCCCCGTTGTGGAAGTCGAACTCCAGCCAGCCGACGCGCGCCCCCGGCACTCCGTGCTCGCGGTAGCGCAGCTCGTCCCACTCGTCGTCGGCGCGCTGCAGCGGCACCGGCAGCTCGGGCAGCGGTGCCGCCAGCCCGGCGAAGGCGAGCGTGGCAGCGAGCTTCAGCGCCGGCCGGTCGGCCGCCGCCGGCTCGCGCCTCACGTGGCCGATCCACAGTGCCGCGTCGCGCGTGCGCACCAGCAGCGCCGGGCCGCGGCGCGCGACCGCAGTGCCCGGCGCACCGGCCGGCGCACGGGCCAGCGTCGCCGCGCTCGCCGGGTGGGCGTCGAACAGCCGGCACGGCGTGCCCGCCAGCAGAGCGCCCGCGCCGGGCGCGCCGTCGGCCGAGCGGATGAGGCGCAGCACGGTGGCGGTGTCGTCGCGCGGCCAGTCGATCGCCCGCTCGGCCGCGCGCACGAGCGGCTGCCAGCGACCGCGCGCGGCGGGCAGCGACGGCGGCGGCTCGGGCCCGCGGCCGCCGGGCCGCCAGCGCGCGAGCGCATCGAGCACCGCGTGCACCGCGGCATCGACGACCTCGCGGCGGTACAGGTCGCCCTTCGTCGCGTCGCGCATCGCGAACGGCGCCCAGGCCCAGACGGGCCCGGCATCGAACTCGCCGGTGGCCTGCAGCACGGTGACGCCCCACTCGCGCTCGCCCGCCAGGATGGCGTGATCCAGCGCCGACGGCCCGCCGTCTCCGGGCGGGCCAGGATGCACGACCAGGCACAGGCGCCGGCTCCACACCGACTCCGGGATCCGGCGCTTCAGGAACGGCGCCAGCACCAGATCGGGGTCGGCCAGTGCCACGGCCTCCTCGGTCACCGCGTCGGCGATGTCGAACTCCACGGCGATCTCGTGGCCACGCCCGCGCAGCTCGACGAACAGCCGCTGCGCGAGGCCGTTGAAGAGGTGGGTCAGCAGCAGGATCTTCACGGCCGCGGCCCGCTCCGGCGATGCCTCAGCAGATCCGCGGCAGCTGCTCGCCCGTCAGCCAGTCCACCACGCGCCGGCCGCCGAAGCGCGTGGCCATCTGCACGAAGCGGTGGTCGTCGGCGACGACGCTGCCGATGCGCGCGGCCTCGGCGCCCAGCGGATGCGCGCGCATCGCGGCCAGCACCGCATCGGCGTGGCCGGGAGCGACCACGGCCACCAGCTTGCCCTCGTTGGCCACGTACAGCGGGTCGAGGCCGAGCAGCTCGCAGGCCGCGTCGACCTGCGGCTTGACGGGGATGGCCGCCTCCTCGAGGTGCATGCCGATGCCGCTCTGGCGCGCGATCTCGTTGAGCGTGGTCGCCAGGCCGCCGCGCGTCGGGTCGCGCAGCACGTGCACGCTGCCCTCGGGTACGGCCGCCAGCATCGCCCCCACCAGGCCGTGCAAGGCCGCGCTGTCGCTCTGGATCGCGGTCTCGAACTCGAGCGACTCGCGCCGCGACAGCACCGCGACGCCGTGGTCGCCGATCGAGCCCGACACCAGCACCGCGTCGCCGGGCCGGGCCATCGCGCCGCCGATCACGCGGCCGCGCGGCACCACGCCGACGCCGGTGGTGGCGATGAACACGCCGTCGCCCTTGCCCTGCTCGACGACCTTGGTGTCGCCGGTGACCACCGGAACGCCGGCGGCCCGCGACGCTGCAGCCATCGAGTCGACGAGGCGCTTCAGGTCGGCCAGCGGGTAGCCCTCCTCGAGGATGAAGCTCGCCGACAGGTACAGCGGCCGCGCGCCGAGCATCGCGACGTCGTTGACGGTGCCGTGCACGGCCAGCGAGCCGAGGTCGCCGCCGGGGAAGAAGATCGGCGAGACGACGTGGCCGTCGCAGCTCATCACCAGGCGGCCGCCCTCGAGCAGCTCGGGCGGCGCGGGCAGCAGCGCGCCGTCGTTGCCCTGGCCGAGGAACTCGTTGTCGAAGGCGCGGCCGAACAGCTCGTCGACGAGCTGGCAGGCGGCGCGGCCGCCTGCGCCGTGGTTCAGGTCGATGCGCCCCGACCTGAGGTCGAGCGGCCGCTGGTAGTCCTTCTTCATGGCTGCACCGGCTCGGCGGCCGGCTCGACCCGCACCGGGATGTCGCGGAAGCGCCCGTAGCTGTAGTGCGCCGCGCACGCGCCCTCGCTCGACACCATGCACGACCCCATCGGGGTCTCGGGCGTGCAGACGGTGCCGAACAGCTTGCAGTCGGCCGGCCGCTTGACGCCGCGCAGGATCGCGCCGCACTCGCAGTTCTTGTGGTCGGGCACCGGCCGGTAGGCCAGGCCGAAGCGCTGCTCGGCGTCGAAGCGCGCGTAGGCGGGGCGGATCGCCAGCGCGCTGTACGGCACCTCGCCCAGGCCACGCCACTCGAAGCTCGAGCGCAGCCCGAACACCTGCGCCACCATCCGCTGTGCCGCGAGGTTGCCCTCGCGGGTGACGGCCCGGGTGAACTGGTTCTCCACCTCGGCACGGCCCTCGTTGACCTGGCGCACCAGCATCAGAACGGCCTGCATCACGTCCAGCGGCTCGAAGCCGGCGATCACCACCGGCTTGGCGTACTCATCGGCGAAGTGCTCGTAAGGCGCGCTGCCGATGACGATGCTCACGTGGGCCGGGCCGACGAAGCCGTCGATCGGCACGGTGCCGTACTCGCGCACCTCGGCCGACTCGAGGATGTGCGTGATCGCACTCGGCGTCAGCACGTGGCAGCACAGCACGCTGAAGTTGGCCAGGCCCTGCCGCTCGGCGGCCAGGATCGCCAGCGCGGTGGGGGGCGTGGTGGTCTCGAAGCCGATGGCGAGGAAGACGACCTCGCGGCCGGGGTGGGCGGCCGCGATCTTCAGCGCGTCGGCGGCGGAGTACACCATCCGGATGTCGCCGCCGCGCGCCTTGGCCTTCAGCAGCGAGAGGTTGCCCGAGGCCGGCACCCGCATCGTGTCGCCGTAGGTGCAGACGATCGCGCCGCGCTCGAGCGCGAGGCCGATCGCGAGGTCGATGCGCCCGATCGGCAGCACACACACCGGGCAGCCGGGCCCGTGGATCATCCGCACCTGCGGCGGCAGCAGCTCGGCGATGCCGTAGCGCGAGATCGCGTGCGTGTGGCCGCCGCAGAACTCCATGAACGCGTAGCGGCGCCCGGGCTGCACCTCGGCGGCGATGCGCGCGGCCAGGCCGCGCGCCAGCGCGCCGTCGCGGAACTCGTCGACGAACTTCATCGTGCCGCCGCCAAGGCTGCCTCGGCCGCCGCACCGGCGGCCGTGGCCTCCTCGGCGGCAAGTTCGGAGAACAGCGCCAGCGTGCGCTCGGCCTCCTCGGCGTCGAGGCGGCCGATCGCGTGCCCGACGTGGACGATCACGTAGTCGCCGACTTCGGCATCGGGCACCAGCTCCACCGAGATGGTCTTGCGCACGCCGGCCAGGTCGACGACGGCCTGGTGCTCGGCGAGTCGCTCGACGATGCGGGCGGGAATGGCTAGGCACATGGACGAAGCTCCGGTTCGGGATTCGTGGTGGGGCTGGGCAGCCCCGATGAAGCGGTCGGTGGCGCGGTGACGGCTGCGGCAACGGGTGCGGCGGCAGCCACCTGCCGGGGCTTCGGCTGCAACGTCGCGCCCGCGGCCTGCGGCGTGCGCCGCGCCAGCAGCATCGCGGCCACCCAGGCCTGCCCGAGCGCGAGGCCGGCGTCGCCGCAGCCCACGGTCTGCGGCAGCAGGGTCTGGAGGCCGAAGTCGTGCAGCCGTGCCCGCAGCCGTGCGGTCAGCAGGCGGTTCAGGAAGCAGCCCCCGCCCAGCGCGACCGTGCCCGCCCCGGCGCGCACAGCCGCGCCGCGGGCTGCCTGCGCCAGCGACTCGGCCAGCACGGCGTGGAACAGCGCCGCGCCCTGCGCCGTCCCGCCGTGGTCGCCGAGCTCGAACAGGCGCGCGAGCAGCGGCTCCATGCGGATCACGCCGGACTCCAGCGCGACCAGGTCGGCGAGGACGGCCGGGTCGGGCATCGGGTGCAGCGCGAGCCAGGCGCCGGCCTGGGCTTCGAGGGCCATCGCGGCCTCGGCCTCGTGCGACTGCCGCACCGACAGGCCGAGTGCGGCGGCGGCGGCGTCGAACCAGCGGCCGGCGCTGCTCGTGACGGGGCAGTTCAGGTCGCGCGCCAGCAACCGGGCCACGCCACGCGCGCGCTCGGTGCCGACCCGAGCGGCGAAGCGGGCTTCCACCTCCTCGCCTCGACCCATGCCGTGCAGCACCGCGGCGGCCACCCGCCAGGGCTCGCGTGCCGCGACGTCGCCGCCCGGCAGGCGCAGCGGCTGCAGGTGGCCGACGCGCTCGAAGCCCGCAGCGTCGACCCGCAGCACCTCGCCGCCCCAGGCCGTGCCGTCGCTGCCGAGCCCCACGCCGTCCAGCGCCAGGCCGATCACGGGCTCGTCGATCTCCTGCTCGGCCATCAACACGCCGATGTGGGCGTGGTGATGCTGGACGCCGATCGCCGGCACCTGCAGCCGCTCGGCCAGCGCCCAGGCGAGTCGCGTGGAGTGGAAGTCGGGGTGCAGGTCGTGGGCCAGCGCATCGACGCGGCCACCGGCCAGGGCCAGCAGCTCGTCGGCCGAGCGTTCGAGCGCGGCGCAGGCCTCGGGGGTGCCGAGGTCGCCGTGCAGCGGCGACCAGTGGACCCGGCCACTGGCGCGCCGCAGGCAGGCGGCGTTCTTCAGGTACGCACCCAGCGCCAGCACCGAGCCCATGCTCAGCCCTCCAGCGCGGCGGCCGACGGCGCCGCGGCCGGCTCGCTGCGCTCGTGCCCGTACGGAGCTCCGCCGTGCCCTGCCGGCGCCGGCTGCGCGGCCTCCAGGATCCAGTCGATCCAGGCCTCCATGCCCTGCCCGCTGCGCGCCGACACCAGCAGCACCTCGATGGCCGGGTTCACCCGCCGCGCGTACTCGATGCAGCGCGGCACGTCGAAGTCCAGGTAGGGCAGCAGGTCGATCTTGTTGAGGACCATCAGCCGCGCGGCGGCGAACATGTCGGGGTACTTGAGCGGCTTGTCCTCGCCCTCGGTGACCGACAGGATCGCCACCTTGGCGGCCTCGCCCAGGTCCCACATCGCCGGGCAGACGAGGTTGCCGACGTTCTCGATGAACAG
>Ga0068877_10003716_pt1 | contig 12077 bp, 13 predicted proteins | sample NOAtaG_FD_66437 | JGI IMG/M metagenome (GOLD analysis project Ga0068877, IMG submission 66437) | Freshwater lake microbial communities from Lake Erie, under a cyanobacterial bloom - NOAA_Erie_Diel6S_1000h metaG | ecosystem: Environmental > Aquatic > Freshwater > Lake | place: USA: Ohio, Lake... | reverse complement strand
CCGCCACTCCTGCCATGCCAAATCCATCGTCACGTCGTGCTCCACCAGCACCTCCCCCCCATATTGCGCCAGTTGCGTAAACTCCACCTGCAACAGGTCTCGCGGCAGCCCCCGCAATGCCTCCCACATCGCCGGCGTGTTGTACTCATGCACTTCCGCCGGCAGCCAGCTGGCCCAGCGCAGCCGCCGGAACTCCGGCTTGCGCACCAGCGTAATGCTCGTGCAAATCTCCCGCAGCGGCCCCGGCTCCATCTTCTCCCCCGATTCGACGAAAGCCAGCAGATGCAGATCCTGCCCCGCGGCACACACCCGCAGCAGGTTGTAGATCCTCACCGCCCCGCCATGCGCCAGCGGCCAAGGCAAATACGGGCTCAGAATCGCAATCTGTGCCATCCCCTCCCGCCGCGCTCTCCCCTCAAACCGCGCGATCCCCCCATCGTGCACCGTATCGTCACGCCACGGCCGCAGATGAATTTCCGGCACCGGCCAACCCCGCAAAAACAAAAAGCTGCTCAGGGCCTGCCGCGCGCTCAGATGAAAGCGATCCCCCCTGGCGTCATAAGCCAGCATTCGCCCCGGCGCCATGGCCCACCCCGCCCAAAACGCGCCCCGGTCCGTATCCCTTCCCGTCAACGCCGCCACATGCGCCACGCTGAACGGCGGATACTGCGCGATCAGCCGCTGCCAGAACGCCCCCGCGCTCTCCTCCGGCCCCCGCTGCTCCAGCCGGTGCTCAAATTCAGGCAGGATACGCTCGAGCTCCGCCCGCATCGCCTCCACGCGGCCCCTCTCCCCATTCGCGATGCTAACGACCCAGCGTCTGCGCCCCACGCTCTTGTGTCCATTTCAATAGGAAGTACCCCAACAACGGCGGAAACGCCACAGCCACGCAGATCGGATCAAAGCCATGCCGGTCCGCCACCCACCCGATCAGCGGCGACGATACCAGTTGCAGCGCGCCGTACCCGCTCGTCAACAGCGATACGGCGAACGCCGCCCGGCTCCCCCCATACGCATCGAGCGGCATTGTGTACAGGTTCACACTCGCCGCCGACGACGCTAAGTAACTCAGCCCGATCAACCCCACCGCCACCGGTACACTCGGCGCAATCGGCACCAGCGCCGACAGCGTCATACCAAGCGCCCCCACCAGCCAAATGCTTCGCCGCGCCCGTAGCGGCGCCACTCCCCTCCGAATCAGCCGCATCGAGCCGTAGCCCCCCATCAGCGAGCCCCCAAGCGCGATCGCCTGCAACAGCGGCGCTAGTTGGTTCGCCGCCGCTGTCGTCATGCCCCACTTAACCCTGAAATAATGATTCGTCCAATTCGTCCACAACAGAAAGATACCCAGCGAAAGGATGTTTGCCCCGACAAATCCCCACATCTGCCGCTCGCGCAGTATGCCGCGTGTATCGTAGCCCGTCGATTCCGGCGCCGCCGGCTGAATCGGCGCCTTCCTCGACGCCCAATACCACAATGGGATCCACGCGAGCCCCAGCCAGCCCGCCACAAAAAACGCGCTGCGCCACCCCCAATTCGCCATCGCATAATTGGCGATCCCGGCGGCCAGCATCATCCCAATCACCAGACCCACCTGCGACATCGCGCTCCCGATCGCCCGCTCCTCCTGCTTCAGGTAATTCTGTGCCGCCTTCGCTGTCGAAGGGATCCCCGCCGCCTCCCCCACCGCCACCAGACTGTGCGTCGCCACCAACCCGCCCAATCCCCCGGTCAGCCCCCTCGCCATCCCCGCCAAACTCCACCACCCCAGCGCCACGCTCGTTCCCAGATTCAACCCCATCCGGTCCAGAAACCAGCCCGCCAGCGGCGAGCTCAACATATACACCGTCGAAAACGCCGTCAGAATCCAGCCGAACTGCTCATAGTTCAACCCGAATTCCATCATGAACGCCGGCGATACCGCCCCCAGAATAAACCGGTCCAGATAGTTCACCGCCGAACTCAGGTAGAACACCCCCACCACCCACCAGCGGTTTTGTTCCCTCATCGGTTCAGCAATTCCAGCGTCAGCACACGCTTGTCCTGGACTCCCAATTTCACCTTCCGCGGCGGCTTCTGTGCGCCGCAGGAGAACGTAAAGTTCCCCGCGTCAGCCCCGCTTACGATCAATTTCCCAGGGTCTTCCACTTCATACAAAGATAGCGCCCCCGCCTCGCCCCGCACGGCAAATCTCGCCCGGCCCCCGCTCAGGCAATCCACTCGCACTAGCTCGCCCGTCACCAAGCGGCCCGGCTTTTCCCCATCCCACCATTTCTCCACCTTCACCCCTTCCTCGATCGGCGTCAGTTGCCCCCGCGCCCGCGCCTCGGCCTCCCGCACCCGCCGCAGGCTTTCCTGCTTCACCCGTTCAATATCCCGCAACCGCGCCTCCTCGGCTGCCCGCCGCGCCTCCGCCTCGGCCTCGTAGCGCCGGTCCTGCGCCCCCAGTCGCGCCTCCCGCAGCATTTCTTTTTCTTCCGGCGCCCGCGCCGCCCGCTCGGCCTGCGCCCACGCCTTCGCCTCCTCCGCGTACAGGCCCGCCTTCTGCGCCCACTTCGCCAGCGCACTCAAATAGCGCGCATCCCGTTGCGCCCCCACCGCCGCGTCCTTCAACGCCTTGAATGCCTTCGCCGGATCGTTCTCCTTGCTGGCAAAGGCCAGCGCCGCCGCCGGATACACCGGCCGCAACTGCAACAGCGTGTACAGTTGTTGCTGGTGCTTCAGCCGCTCCGGCTGCCCGATCGCCGCCAGATACAGCATCCGCGGCAAACTCGTCGCCTTCTCCGCCTCGCTCGCCGCCAGATCCGCCTGCCCCGCCAACTCATATGCCACCGCCACGCACGCCTGCGCCTCCGCTTCCTCGGCCGCCGCCGTCGCGCAAACTTTCCGCGCGTTCTCCCGCAACCCCGCATTCCCCAATTGCGCTATCGCCAACTGCCACCTCCCCACCCCCGGCTCAATATCACGCGCCCGGTAATCGCGCTCCGGCCAAATTGTCCGCGCCGCATAACTCACCGGCCCGAAGCCCCCGCGCGCCGCCGCCGCCTCTCCCCGTAGCGTGGCCTCATCCTGTTCAAACGCATTCTTCAACGCCGTCCCCTGGTCCGTGCCCCGCATCAGATTCGCCAAAAACACCCTCACCCGCCCCCGGTAGCTGTCGTTCGTGATCAGATGTTGCAGCAACTCCCAGTCCTTGCTTTGCGCCGCCCCCTCCGGTAGCGCCCCAATCGTCACCCGCGTCCGGTCCGCCTCGAGACTGCTCAAAATGCTCAACAAACCATCCTCAAGCCCCGCCTCCAGCGGCCCCGCCGACGCTGCCAGCATCTTTTCGAGAATCTGCCGCTTCTGCCCCCGGCTCAATTTCGCCTCGCCCACCAGCAGACTGTAAACACCCGTCGTCAGCGTCAGCCCCACCGCCCCCTGCCCCTTGGCGATCACCACCCGCACCGGCCACTCCGGCTTCGGCTCACTCACCCCAATCAAATCCCCCAACTGCCCCCGCATCTGCTCGAGCGTGCCCAGCAGGATCTTGGCTGCCCGCGTATCCCCATTCGTGTAAATTTCGAAGGGTCCGGCGTTGATCTTTTGCCAGTCTTCCGCCCAAGCCAGCGCTCCGGCGGCAACCAGCACCGCGATCAGTCTCACTCCCCCCATCTTACGAAATCGACTAACCTGAGAATATGCTCCGCCGCACACTTTGCCTCGTTTTTCCCGCCGCCCTCCTGGCCGCTGACCCCAAGCCCGACTTCTCCGGCCACTGGTCGATCGACCTCGCCAAGAGCGATTTCGGCATGCTGCCTCCCCCCGAAAAGCTGGAGCGCGATATCGATCACAAGGATCCCGAGATCAAGATCAAAACCCTCCAGGCCGGTCCCCGCGGTGAACGCACCTCCGAGTCCAAGCTCACCACCAACGGCAAGGAATCCTCCGTCCAACTCATGGGCCGCGATGCCAAGTCCACCGCCGCCTGGATTGGCTCCAAGCTCAACATCAAAACCAAGCTCGAGTTCAACGGCGCCGAAATCCTTCAAAACGAAACCTGGACTCTCTCGAACGACGGCAAGGTGCTCACCATCGAGAACGCCATTTCCTCACCGCAAGGCGAGTTCACGATGAAGAACGTGTTTACGAAAGGCAGCTAACAGCTCCTCATCCGTCTGCTCGAAGGGCCGCCGGTACACTCCCTCAATCGCCCTCTCAATCCGGTTCTCGTTCCAGTCGTGCGCGTCCACGATGAAGAACCGCTTGTCCATCAGGTCCGCGAAATCCCCCTCGAGCGCCAAGCCCACCACGATCGCTTCATGCAGATTGCGCGGTAGCCGCGCCTCCATCGCCATCGCCAGCGACCACGGCGTTCTCTCAATCCATACCCCCGCGATCCGCTTTTCCGCCTGCGCCGCATACAGCGCCGGGATCCCCCCCCACGCCCAGCCGTGCAGATACACCTTCTGATAGCGGTCCAGTTCCTGGCGCGTTTCCACCAACAGATCGTTCGCCCGGATCGATGGCAGGTTCTTCCCCACCAGCCACGCCCGCGTATGGTCAATCCAACCCCCGCTATAGCGCCCCCCCACTTGTCCCGATCCCGGCAGCTTCACCAGCTTCACTCGCAATCCCAGCTTCGCCAGGCTCGCCGCCCGCCGCTCCGCCGGCACCCCATCGTTCACCATCACCAGCAACTCTTCCTTCTGCGTCTCCGGCCCCAGCCACTTCACCTCGCTCAGTCCGCTCCCCGGCCCCCCCAATTCAATTCGCTTGCGGATATCTCCCTTCTTGCGCCGCCCTTTCCAGCCCTCGGCGATCACCTCCGTCAACTCCTTGCCCGGCGCGCGGCAACCCGCGAACACACACAAGTCCCCCACCGTCAGCATCTCCAGTTCCATCTCCTTGGCATCTCCCGCCCCACCCTTCAGCCAGCGGATCATCCATTCATAAATCGCCTCCCTCACCTTCAGCGGCGTCCCATGCCCGCCCGGCCCCACCACCCATTTCAACTTCTCCTCGGCTCCAAACACCCGGTAAAACTCCACCCCCTGGCGGTAGACGATCTCCGCCCCCGCCGGCGTAAAGAAATCCTCCTCCGTCGAGGAGATCAGCCATGGCTTCGGCGCAAACTGATAAATCCAATCCGCCTGGTCCAAGCCCTCACTCACAAAGCCCGGAAAACTCTGCTCGCTGTCTCCCGTCGGCCCCGCCATTACTTTCTCAAAGCTGTTCATCACGCACGACGGCGCCGCCACTTTGATCCGCTCATCGAGCGCCGCCACATACATCGTCTGCGTCCCACCCCCCGAACAACCGCTCGCCCCAATGCGCGAGCCGTCCACCTCCGGCCGGCTCAACAGATAATCGATCGCCCTCATCGAGTCGTGTATGAAATACCGCGCCACGCTCTCCCCGGCCAGCAATGCCTGCGCCCCGTTCACAAAGTGCTGCTCCGTCGAGCCCCCAATCAGGCTCCGCCCATGACGCTCGTCAAATGCCTGCTGCCTCTCCCCCTGTCCTACCGGATCATACGCCAACACCACAAAGCCCTTCGCCGCCAGGTTCGCCCCGATCCGCTGGCCGGCAATCTTGCCTTCGTCCCAGTGTCCGATCGAGTACAGCACCGCCGGATGCCGCCCGCTCTGCTTCGGCCGGTACAAGTTTCCCGTCACCACATAGCCCGGCAGGCTCTCAAAGTGCACCAGCTCCAGCCAATAAGCCCCCCGGTCCAACGTCTTTACCGTCTTGGCCCGCAGTGGCCCCCGGTAATCCGGCAACCCGCCGATCTGCCGCAAGACCTTGGCCCGCGAGGCCCGCGCCCGCTCCTTTGCCTCCGCCTCCGTGCGGATCCCCCGCACCGCCTCCCGGCGTTGCTTCAAATAACCCTGCCCGATGCGGTCGATGTAATCCGTGTACGGATCCTGTCCCTCGATCGTCCCCGCCAAGCTCAATATCAGCAGCCATCTCATCATGGCAGCAGCTTATCAAGGATCTCCGGAATTTCATACACGGCACGGTTCTTCATCCGTCTCGCATTCTCCTGATACCGCGCTAACACTCCCGGTTCAAGCAGCTTCCTCACCCCATCAACAATCTGCCCGAAGTGCGGCAGTACCAGGCCCACCTTCTGCTCAGCCACCCAATCCGCGTTGTAGCGCTCCTGCGGCAGCGTCAGCGCGTTCTTCGTCACGATCACCGGCAACCCCATGTGCACGGCTTCAGAAATCGACCCCGGCCCCGGCTTGCCAATCAGAAAGTCCGCCAGCCGCATGTAGTACGGCACCTGCTTGGTAAAGCCCTCAACGAAATGCGGCATCTTCAACCGCATCCCCTCGATCTCCCGCTTCAGCTCCTCGCTCTTGCCGCAAATAAAAATCATTTGCAGCTTCTCTCCGCTTTCCTCGATCCACCGCGCGATCCGCCCCATCACCGGCGCCCCATAACCCCCGAACAACACCAGCGCCGTCGGCAAATCCGCCCGCAGCCCCAGCTTGCTCCGCTCGGCGGCCACATCCACCTCCAGCGGTTCATAAAAGCGCGGATTCAGCACCATCCCACTCACCCGGAACACCTTCTCCCGCGCATGCCCCATCTCCAGCGCCTGCCCCTCGGCCTTCTCCGTCCCACAGACGAAATACTGATCCTGCCCCCGCTCGATCCAGAAGTGCGGCGGGTAATCGGCCAGATCCGTCAGCACCGTCACCATCTTCGTCCGGGGGCTCACCGCCCGCAGCGCCTCATGGATAGCCCGGTTGAAATTCGGAATCAGCGACACCGCCACATCCGGCGCCCCCTTGGCCCAAAACTTCTTCAGCACTTTCACCTGCAGCGGGTGGTACATCCAGATCAACGCATGCATCGCCACCAGCAATTGCGGCGAACCCAGCGTCCAACCCTTGCGCAGCACCAGGTTGTAAACATCCTCCATCTTGATCCCGAACAACTGCCGGAAGATGTCGAGCGACGACAACTCCTCCTGCAGATGCATCAACCGGATCTCCCAGCCCGGATAACGCTCTTCGCAGGCCTTCTCGAGCGCCGTTGCCGCCGCCCGGTGTCCTCCTCCGGCGTCGAAATAAATGAAGTCCAGTTTTGGCATTCCGCTCCCTCATCCTACGCCAATCCACCATCCCCCGTTTAAAAAACAAAATGATTCACAAATGTTTTTTCCATTCGTCACCGCCCTGTCATCTCCCACGGTCATAAACAGATCAAGTGAGCCGCTATCGCAACATTTGCCCTCAACTCCGCTTGCTATACTCAAAGCAGTTCATGCTTTCAGGCCTTGGCGGCCGCCCCACGGCGGATTTGACTTCACTTGAGCCGGAGGACCTGGTTGAATGAGCGTTTTCCCTCTCGTCCGCGACTTTATCGAAACACGCGACCACCGTCTGATGCACCGCGTTCACCGCTGGCGCGCGCCGCAATGGGTTCGCCTCTGGATGATCTGCGCCACCCGTGGCGGAGACGGCTGGCTCTGGTCCCTCCTCGCCATTGCCGTCGCCCTCTATGGCGGCCCGGAACGCTACCTTGCCATTGGCTCCTCCTTCCTCGCCGCCGGCGCCGGCATTGCTTTCTTCCTCTGGGCCAAACGCCTCACCGGCCGCCGCCGCCCCTGCCACATCGAGCCTCATTGCTGGTCCACTCTCCTGCCCCCCGATCGATTCAGCTTCCCCTCCGGACACACCATCACCGCTTTCGCCATCCTCACCCCCCTCACCGTCCTCTATCCCGAATTCAGCCTCGAATTCACCTTCGCCGCCCTCTCCATCGCCTCCAGTCGCATCCTCCTCGGCATGCATTTCCTCAGCGATGTGCTCGCCGGCGCCGCCGTCGGTGTCGCCCTCGGCTGCCTCTCCCTCTCCCTACTTGCCTAACTCGCCCAAGCTGCGACAATAGATATACGGTTCCCCGTCATGTTCCGCGCGTTCTTTATCTCCCTCTCGCGCCGGAAAGCCCTCCGCCGCTGGATGGAATCCTCTCCCCTCGCCGAGCGCCTCACCCGGCGCTTCATCGCCGGCAACACCCTCGCCGAGGTTCTCCCGGTCTGCTCCCGCCTCAACCAGCAAGGCTACCTCGTCACCCTCGATCACCTCGGCGAAAGTGTCACCAATGCCGCTGAAGCCGCCCAAAGCCGCGATCAATACCTCGCCGCTCTCGCTGAAATCGAAAAACTCGCCCTCACCGCCTCCATCTCCGTCAAGCTCACCCAACTCGGTCTCGACATCGACCCCGATCTCTGCTTCCAGAACGCCCGCCTCCTCGTCGAACGCGCCCAGCGCATGGGCTCCCATGTCGAATTCGACATGGAGTCGAGCCAGTACGTCGACCCCACCCTCGCCGTCGTCACCCGCCTTCATGAAGAATTCGGCTGCGTCCGCGCTGTCCTCCAGGCCTATCTCTTCCGCACCGCCGGCGACCTCCACCGCCTCAATCAGCTCCGCCTCCCGGTCCGCCTCTGCAAGGGCGCTTACCTCGAGCCCTCCTCCCTCGCCTTCAGTGAAAAATCCGCCGTCGACACCAACTACCTCTCCTTGTCCCAACTCCTCCTCACCGAAGGCCACAGCCCCGCCATCGCCTCCCACGACGAGCGCATGATCACCCCCGCCCTCGCCTTTCCCCCGGCGCAATTTGAGTTTCAGATGCTCTACGGCGTCCGCCGCGACCTCCAACGCCGCCTCCTCGCACAGGGCTTCCGCGTGCGCCTCTATGTCCCCTATGGCGAAGCCTGGTTCCCCTATTTCATGCGCCGCCTCGCCGAGCGCCCCGCCAACGTCTTCTTCCTCGCCAGGAACTTCTTCCGCCCCTGATTCGTCCAATTCGACATGCGTTGGTGGCTCCTGCTCGTGGCAAAATTAGCCCTCCTCGGCGCCCTTCACCTCGCGCTTATTCTCGCCGTCAACCACTTCTTTCCCCAGGACCGCATGGGCAAAGACCTCGACTACACCTTTTGGCTCCTCGCCGCCCACATCCTCGTGTTCCTCGTCGGCTACGCGCTCTGGATCGACCAGCGCTACCGCTGCCGCTCCTGCTGCTCCCGCCTCCGCATGCCCCTGGCCGAGGGCAACTGGTCTCGCGCCGTTCTCTTTGCGCCCCCCAAGCTCGAATGGATCTGCCCCCACGGTCATGGCGCCATGCGCCAGGAAGAGTTCAAAATCGGCGGCGGCAAACCCGATGTCTGGACCGAAAACGAAAAAGACTTCTGGAAGGCCTTCGAAGACGCTTGGCGTAAGAACTAGGCTCCTTACTTCTTCCCCGCCTTCACCAGCGCGCTGATCTCCGGCGGCAACGCAAACATCGCCTCCGGTATCGCCTCGTTGAACTTCACCGACGTAAAGCTCATCGTCATCGCCACCACACCCATTTGATTCGTGATCTTCACCGGCGTCTTCACCCCATCCACGTTCCGGTACTCTTCAATGATCGCCACGATCGGCACCTCGCCCATCGGCGACGGCATGATCATCTTAGTCCGCGCCAGCAAACCCGTTTCGCTGTCGAATAAGTGCTCTTCCGCCTTGCCTTGCTTCGGCGTCAGCCGCAACTTGCAAAGCTTTCGCCCATCCACGACTTCTTCCCCCGCGAACTCAAACTTGTCGTAGCAGGTGTCTTTTTCTAGAGCTCCCCGTGTATATTCACCCAGCGCCGAGCTCGAACAGATCGTCAGAAACCGCTCCACTCCCGTCTTGATCCGCGGCCCCAACACCGTCTTGTCCCACACCACCGTGCCGTTGCTGCCGTCTTCCTGTTTTCCGATTCCCGGCAGATCCACCACCGTATAGGATTTGCCCCCGTTCTTGCGGTAGATTCGCGCCTCACCTTTTACGTTCTGCCCCTTCACCTCCATCGTGCCGAGCATCGAAACACTCTTCACCCGTGCATAGGCCTCTTTGCCGCCCGACATCTCCAGATGCCGGTTCAAAATCGCCTCGGGGTTTGGGGAACAATTCTCCCCCGCCAGAAACGTACTAGCGGCCAGCAGGCCGTACAGCACTCGCATAAATCCAGCTTATCGCAGCCTCGAGCGGCCGGTCCCGCCCCGCCCGCAACGCCGCCAGCGTATGCCCCACCACCTGGTCCGGCTTCACGCCCTTTCCCTCCAACTCCCGCCCCGATTCCGAAACATAGTTCGCCACAGCGAATTGAAACAGGTCCCCATTCGGCAAACTCTCGACCACGCTCGGCAGGGCCGCCCCGGCCGTCCGCTCGCCCAAGATCCGCGCCCGCCCCAGGTCCTGCATCCCGCCCGCGAAGATCTCGCTCGTCGATGCCGAAGCCTCATCGACAAGTATCGCCAGCGGTCCCGCAAACCCTCCCAGCCGCGGAATCACCACAAACTTCAACTCCACTCCCCGCTGGTACATCGTGCCGAGCTTCACGTCCTCCTTTTGCACAAACCAGCCCGCCAGCGCATTCGCCATCACCGCCAGTCCCCCCGGGTTCCCCCGCAGATCAATGATAAATCCCCGGCAGGCCCGGCAATCCTCCACTGCTTTTTGAAACTGCGGCAATACCCGCACCACGTCGAGAAACAGATCCAGACGGAAGTAGCCAATGTCCCGTCGCGCTCCCACCCTCCGGTATTCCCGCCCCACATTCACTCCCTGCACAAAGCCAAAGCCCGCCGACCCATTCCCCGCCGCTACCTTTCGCACCACCTTGTGCTTCACCCCCCCCAGCCCCTCGAAGGCAAATGCCAATTCCTCCCCCGGCGACCCGCTCACCATCACCTGCAGCATCTGGTGCAGCCGCAGCCCGCTTTGCAGACCCTCTCCCACCTGCTTCTGTATCTCCACCACCGCCGGCGCCACCGCCCGTCCATCCACCTCCACCACTTCCCATCCCATCCGTACATCACTCACCCCGGGCTCGAGGCCCGTTACCACCACCTTGCCTTCCACCAGTCCCACGCGAAACCCCGGCGAGTTCCCCCCGCCCTGCCGCACCTTCGGCGATACCCGCATCTCCAGTCCCGAGATCGCATAATGGCTCTTCCCGATCTTTCCCACCATCTCCCGCAAGATCTGCCGCACCTCGCTCTGGTTCCCCGCCGCCGCCACCCGCCGCCGGTATGGTTCCTTCAATTCATTCCAGCCGATCTGCTTCAATTGCTCCGGGCTCCAGTGCTTGTCTGCTACCGCCGTCCATACGGCCTCGAAACTCTCCATCTGCTGGGCCAGTCCCGCTGCCGCCAGCAACAAGCCGAACACAATCTTGCTCATTCTTCCATTATCCTGTCTATGGATGGCCTCACCCGATTCCTACGAAATTTCCCCCGCCGATCTCGCCCGCTCCCTGCGCGAAGGCGTGCCCCTCGTGCTCCTCGATTGCCGTGAAACCTGGGAACACTCCGCCGCTCGTATCGAGCCCTCCGAGAATATCCCCATGAACACCATCCCCGCCAATCTCAATCGCCTCGAAGCCCTCGCCGAAGGCAAACCTCTCGTCGTCTATTGCCACCACGGCGTGCGCAGTCTCAATACCGTCGCCTGGCTCCGCCGCCAGGGCCTCGATCAGGCCGTCAGCCTCTCCGGCGGCATCGACCGCTGGTCCCTTGAGATCGACCCCTCCGTCCCCCGATACTAACCCTATGGCCCGTGGATGGGAATCGAAAGACGTCGAGAGCCAGCGCGAACTCCGCGAAGCGCCCGAGGCCGCCCCGCGCACCAAGTCTGATCGCGAACAACAACGCGACGCCCTCCTGCTCCAGCGCACCCGCGTCCTCTCGAGCCTCCAGGCCGCTTGCCACCCCCGCTACCGCGCCCAACTCGAAGAAAGCCTCGCCTACCTCGAAGCGCGCATTCGCGATCTCTCCTAAGGCTTCAACTGACGCGCGAAAAACTCCGCCGTCGCCCGCCCTACCTTCGTCCAGTTCCCGTGCCGCAGAAAATGATGCGTGTCGTCCGCTATCACGATCTCCTCATACGGCACCTTGTACTGCTCGAGGCGCCGCACCAGATCCACCGTCTGAATAAACCTAAAAAAAGCAGTTGGAACCTCATCCCGCCTCTGGCATCAGCTTGTCGCGCCCCCGCTGAGCCGTAAAATCCCGAAAGATCCAGCGCAGCATTTCAGGCCATCGCTGGTCTTTG
>Ga0068877_10003712_pt1 | contig 12084 bp, 10 predicted proteins | sample NOAtaG_FD_66437 | JGI IMG/M metagenome (GOLD analysis project Ga0068877, IMG submission 66437) | Freshwater lake microbial communities from Lake Erie, under a cyanobacterial bloom - NOAA_Erie_Diel6S_1000h metaG | ecosystem: Environmental > Aquatic > Freshwater > Lake | place: USA: Ohio, Lake... | reverse complement strand
GCGCGGCGATCCGCGGCGGCAACGCCATCGCCACCTACCGGCTCGCGGTGGCCCGCGATCCGGCATCCGCACGAGGCGTCCAGGCATGAACCATCTCGCGATCAATGGCGGCCCGAAGGCGATACCGGAGCCGTTGCCCAGCTTCCGCGACCATAGCGGCCGCTCCCTTGGCGACGAGGAGATCGCGGAACTCGTCGAGACCATCCGCTCGGGAGCGCTCTCCTTCCTCACCGGCAAGAAGACCGCCGCCTTCGAGCGCGGCTTCGCCGACCTCCTCGGCGTGCGGGAGGCCGTGGCCGTCGCCAACGGCACGGCGGCGCTCCATGCCGCGCTGATCTACCTGAACCCCGAGCCGGGCGACGAGGTCATCCTGTCGCCGGTGACCGATATCGGGACCGCGATCCCGGTCATGGCGCAGCTTGCGGTGCCGGTCTTCGCGGACGTCGATCCGCGCACGCAGAACATCACCGCCGAGACGATCGAGGCCTGCCTGTCGCCGCGCACGCGCGCCATCATCGTCACCCATGTCTTTGGTGCGCCAGCGGACATGGACCCGATCCTCGCGCTCGCCGCGCGTCGTGGCCTCTTCGTGATCGAGGATTGCGCGCAGGCGCATCTCGCCACCTACAAGGGCCGGCCCTGCGGCACGATGGGAAATCTCGGCTGCTTCAGCTTCCAGCAGTCGAAGCACATGACCACCGGCGACGGCGGGATGGTCGTGTCGAACGAGGACATGCGCTTCGGCCGCGCGCTCCGCCTCTGCGGCGACAAGGGCTGGCCGCGCGCGAAGGGTGGTCGCGACCATCTCTTCCTCGCTCCCAACTACCACATGACCGAGCTGCAGGCCGCGGTCGGGCTCGCGCAGCTGCGCAAGCTGCCGGGCATGGTCCAGGCGCGCATCGACGCCGCGGACCATGTCACGTCGCGGCTCGAGGGCGTGGACGTCGAACCGGTGCCGATCCTGCCCGACGCTCGCGGCGTCTTCTTCTACTACAGCTTCCGCCTCGCCCCCTCGCGGTTGCGCGCGCCGGTCAAGGACGTCATGCGCGCGCTCGCCGCCGAGGGGATCGACGGCTTCATCGGGTATCCCGGCCCGATCCCGCTCTATCGCTATCCGGTCATCCGCGAGCGGCTGACCTTCGGCTCCTCGGGCTGGCCCTTCACGCTGCCGGGCGTCACGCGCAACTGGGACCATTCCGACACGCTCTGCCCGCAGGCCGAGAAGGCCTGCGCCGAGACGATCTGCATGTGGTGGTCCGAGGCGCTCACCGAGGCCCACGCCGAGCGCATCGCCAGCGCGATCCGCAAGGTCGTCTCGGCCTACGCGGCCTGACCGACCGTGGCACCGGGCATGGGCGGCTCGCGCTTCGACCTCTCCGGCCGCGTCGCGGTGGTGACCGGTGGCAATGGTGGCATTGGCCTTGCCATCGCACGCGGCCTCGCCGAGGCCGGCGCCGCCCTGGCGATCGTCGGCCGCGACGAGTCCAAGAACGACGCCGCGGCGCGCCAGCTCCGCGACGCGGGCGCGGACGTGATCGCGTCGCGCGCCGATGTCACGAGCGAGGAAGGATGCTCCGCCTTCGTCGACGCGGCCCTCGCCCGCTTCGGCACGATCGACATCCTGGTCAACAACGCCGGCACCAACGTGCGCAAGCGTCCCGAGGCCTACGGCCTCGACGAATGGCGCATGCTGGTCGACGTCAACCTGACCAGCGTCTACCTCGCCTGCATGGCGGCCTATCCCGTCCTCAGGCGGCGCGGCGGCAAGATCGTGAACATCGGCTCGATGACGTCGATCTTCGGCGCCTCCTTCTCCGCGCCCTATGGCGCGGCCAAGGGCGGCGTCGTGCAACTCACCAAGTCGCTCGCCTCCGCCTGGGCCTCCGATGGCATCCAGGTCAACGCGATCCTGCCTGGCTGGATCGTCACCGACCTCACCATCCGCGGACGCGCGGCGACGCCGGACCTCCACGAGAAGGTGGTCGCGCGCACGCCGGCCGGGCGCTGGGGCGAGCCCGACGACATCGCCGGCGCAGCGGTCTTCCTTGCGAGCCGCGCGGCGGATTTCGTGACCGGCACGGCCCTGCCGGTCGATGGCGGCTACGCAGCGCAGGCCTGAGCCGCGCGGATCGGGAAGGGACAGGCGACATGAAGCTCGAAGGCCCGGTTTCCGAGGCTGCGACCCGCCATCGCAGCTTCTGGCTCGACGAGGCGCTCGCGGCGGAGGCGCCCTCGACGACAGTCCTTTCCGGTCGCCATCGCTTCGACGTGGCGATCGTCGGCGGCGGCTTCTGCGGCCTGTGGACCGCGATCAACCTGGTTTCGCGCGAGCCCGCGCTGCGCGTCGCGATCGTCGAGCGCGACATCTGCGGCGGCGGTGCGAGCGGCCGCAACGCCGGCTACGTGCTGAGCCTGTGGGCGCGCTTCCCGGCGATGGCAGCGTTCATGGGCGAGGAGGAAGCGCTGCGCATGGCGCGTGCCTCCGCCGCCTCGGTCGCGGAGATCGGCGCCTTCTGCGCCGCGCACGGCATCGACGCGGAGTACGAGAACAACGGCTGGCTCTGGGGCGCTACCTGCGAGCGGCACCTCGGCGCGTGGTCGGCGGTCGCCGATCGGCTGTCGCGCTTCCAGAGCTATCCGTTCCGCGAGATGGACGGGGCGGCCATCGCCGCGCGCTGGGGCCTCGACGGCTATGTCGGGGGTGCCTTCGACGCCGCGGCGGGGGCGGTGCAGCCGGCGAAACTCGTCCGCGGCCTCGCGCGGCGCGCACGGGAGATGGGCGTCGCGATCTTCGAGCGCTCGCCGATGACCGGGCTCCACCGCGGCCTGCCGCCGCGCGTCGCGACGAGCGATGGCGAGATCGTCGCGGACAGCGTCGTGCTCGCGATGAACGCCTGGTCCGTCGGCCTGCCGGAGTTCCGGCGCAGCCTGCTGGTCGCCGCGGCGGAGGCGGCGGTCAGCACGCCGATCCCCGATATCCTCGCGAGGATGGGCTTCGCGAAGGGCCCGGTGGTGACCGATTCGCGCATCATGGTCGGCAATCTCCGCCCGACGGCCGGCGGCCGGCTGGAATTCGGCAAGGGCGGCGGCCATGTCGCGCGCGCCGGGCGCGTCGGCCCGCGCTTCGAGGGCGAGCCACCGCGCCTGGCGCTGCTGCTCGAGGAGACGCGCCAGGCCTCGGCGCAACTGCGCACGCTGGAGGTCGCGCAATCCTGGGTCGGGCCGATAGACCGCAGCGCCGAGACGGTGCCGATGTTCGGTGCGCTGCCGGGCGCCGAGCGCGTGTTCTACGGCTGCGGCTTCTCGGGCAACGGCGTCGGCCCCACGCATCTCGCCGGCAAGATACTCGCCTCGCTGGTGCTCGGTGCGAAGGACGAGTGGTCGTCGAGCGGCCTCGTGCGCCCGCCCTCGCAGCTCTTCCCGGGCGAGCCCGTGCGTGCCATCGGCGCGCGACTGGTGCTGGGTGCCGTGGCGCGCAAGGACCGGCTCGAGCACGCGAACCGGCCCGTCGGGCGCCTCACGCGCAAGCTTGCCGGCTTCGCGCCGGCCGCGCTCACGCCGCCCAAGAACTGACGGCAACCATCATCCAGGAGCGACGCATGGCCATCACGCGATCCAACCCGCCGACCCTGCACGCGCCGGTCGGCGCCTACCACCACGTCAACGTCGTCGAGGCCGGATCGCGCGTCCTCTTCGCGGCAGGCCAGATCGGCGTCGGTGCCGATGGCGCGCTCGTGCGCGACCGGCGCGCGCAGATCGAGCAGGCCTGGCGCAACGTCCGCGCCGTGGTCGAGGCCGCGGGCATGACCCATCGCGACATCGTCCGGCTGACCGTCTACATGGTCGGGACGCAGGACGTGGAGTTCAGCCGGGAGTGCCGCAACCGCACGATCGAGGGCGAGAAGCCGGGCTCCACGCTGCTCTTCGTCGCCGGGCTCGCCGACCCGGAGATGATCATCGAGATCGACGTCGTCGCGGCGGCCTAGCCGCCGCCGCGTCAGGGGCGCAGGAAGCCGACGAGGTCCTGCACCTCGCGCAGGTGGCGCGCGGCCATCGTGCCGGCCTTCTCGGCGCCGCGGCGCAGAACGCCGTCGACATAGCCGGGATCGTCCATCAGGCGCTTCATCTCCGCGCCGATCGGGCCGAGCACGGCGACGGCGACGTCGGACAGCGCGCCCTTGAACGTCGAGAACTGGGCGCCCGCGAATTCCGCGACCGTCGCCTCGAGCGTCTTGTCGGTGAGCGCGGCGTAGATGCCGAGCAGGTTCTCCGCCTCCGGCCTTCCGGCGAGGCCCTCAACCGCGTCCGGCAGCGGGTGCGGGTCTGTCTTCGCCTTGCGGATCTTGTCCGCGATCGCGTCGGCGCCATCGGTGAGGTTCAGGCGGCTGAACTCGGACGCGTCGGACTTGCTCATCTTCTTCGTGCCGTCGCGCAGGCTCATCACGCGCGTCGCGGTGCCGAAGATCTGCGGCTCGGGCAGCGGGAAGTACTCGACGCCGTAGCGGCGGTTGAAGGCGCCGGCGATGTCGCGCGCGAGCTCGAGGTGCTGCTTCTGGTCCTCGCCCACGGGAACGTGCGTGCCCTTGTAGAGCAGGATGTCCGCCGCCATCAGCACCGGGTAGGCGTAGAGGCCGAGCCCGGCGTTGTCGCGCTGCTTGCCCGCCTTCTCCTTGAACTGCGTCATGCGGTTGAGCCAGCCCAGCGGCGTGATGCAGCTGAAGATCCAGGACAGCTCGGAATGGCCGGGCACGGTCGACTGGTTGAAGATCGTGCACGCCTCCGCGTCGATGCCCGAGGCGATGTAGGCGGCCGTCACCTCGCGCGTCGCGGCGCGCAGCGCCGCGGGCTCCTGCGGCACGGTGATCGCGTGCAGGTCGACGATGCAGAAGATGCACTCGTAGTCGCGCTGCAGCTTCACCCAGTTGCGGATGGCGCCGAGGTAGTTGCCGAGATGGAGGTTGCCCGTGGGCTGGATGCCCGAGAAGATGCGGTTCATCGCGTCTTTTCGCCTGTCGTGCGGGATGTGGCGGAGGCGGCGGTTATGCCGACGCATGGCGCGGCGGTCAACCGCGGGGCGGCGCGGGCGGGGGAGGACGCGATGAGGGGAACCATGGCCGCGCTGGCATCGCTCGCCATTGCGCTCGTGGCCCCTGCCGCGTCGGCGCAGCCCTATGACGGACCGCCCTCCGCCTGGACCGCCTACTGGGACGTGCCGGCCTTCAGCGACCATCCCTACAAGGGAGCCGCGGCGGCGAAGGGCGTCGTGTTCTGGAGCCACGGCGTCTCCGGCAAGCTCGCGCAGTACGACTCGCCGCCGCCGGCGATCATGCGCGACTTCGCGCGCGCCGGCTGGGACGTGGTCAAGGTCCAGCGCAACAACCTGCACGAGAACGGCTGGAGCGTCTCGGGCGGCAGGCACGTCGCCGACCTCGTCGAGCGGATCGAGAAGGCGCACGCGCAGGGCTACCGCCGGATCGTCGCCGCCGGACAGTCCTATGGCGGCGCCATCTCGATCGAGGCGTCGGCGCGCACCGACAGGCTGTTCGGCGTGCTGGCGACCGGCCCCGGCCACGGCTCGGACACGTGCGGCGGCTCGGCGACCGGGGCGCGGGGCGGGGCCCGCCTCGCCGACACGGTCCAGCGGCAGCTCGCGGACGCCATCTCCCGGATGAAGGCGCCGCGGGCGATCGTCGTGATGGCGGCGAAGGACGAATGCCAGGGCTTCAACGACCCGGGCCCGTCGATCCGCGCGGCGCTGGCCGCCGCGCCCGGCAAGTTCCTCTTCCTCGACGAGGCCATGCCGCTGGCCGGGCATTCCGCCGCCTTCCTCGCGCAGTTCCGGACCTGGTACGGCGAGTGCATCCAGCGCTTCCTGGATCCGGACCTCGAGCCCGCGGGGAAGGAGGCGACCTGCCCGCATCCGGCCGGCGACGCGCGCTTCCTCTTCCCGGCGAACTTCCGCATGCCCGCGCAGGGTGCGGTCGGCAGGCTGTCGGGCCCCTGGTCCGGCGTCCTCGAGGTCGAGGGCGCGCCGCGCCGCGAAGGCCAGGAGGTCTGCGTGGCCGTCGAGACCGAGAGCACCGCGCGCGGCGAGCTCGTGGCGACGATCGCCTTCGGCGCGGGCACCGAGCGCAAGCTGTCCATGTCGTCGTCGCGCCGCCTGCTGCGCCGCGACGGCGAGGGCTATACCTACGCGGCGTCCGCAAGCGCGTACCGGCTCTCGCTGTCGCCCGCGGGAAGCGCCGAGCTCGCCATCGCCATAGTCTCGTCCGACGGGAAGGTACGCTACGCGGCCCGGTTGCGGCGCGGCTGCTAAGCCGCGGGGTGCCGCTCCCTCATTCCCCGCGCGGGCGGCGGAACATCGCCGCGACCTCCGCGGGCCTGAACGCGCCCAGCGCCGCGCCAGCCGCGCCATAGGCGCAGAGGCCGATCGCGACCAGCCCGGCCATCGCGGCCCAGCGCGCCGTGCCGTGCCCGGCCGCGGGCGACAGGCCGAGGCGCATCGCCACCTCCAGCGCCGCGGCCATCGCGAGGCTGGCCGCGACGGCGCCGGCGGCACGCCGCGTCGCGCGCCGTCCTGGCGCCAGCAGGCCGCGCCGCGACAGGCCGCGCGCCAGCAGCGCGCAGTTCACCCACGCGGACAGCGCGGTGGCCAGCGCGATGCCGACATGGCCGAGCGGCCCCATCAGCGCCAGCGCCATGATCGTGTTCAGCGCGACGCAGGCGACGGCGATGCGCACGGGCGTGCGCGTATCCTCGCGCGCGTAGAAGCCCGGCGCGAGCACCTTGACCAGCACGTAGGCCGGCAGCCCGAGCGAATAGGCCACGAGCGCGGCGGCCGTCGCGGAGGCGGCCGCGGCGTCGAAGGCGCCGCGCTCGAACAGCGTCGACACGATCGGCCCCGCCATCGCCAGCAGCGCCGTCGTCGCCGGCAGCGCGAGGACGAGCGCCGCCTCGAGCGCGCGGTCGAGCGTCTGGGCGGCGGCCGCCTCGTCGCCCAGCCGCAGCTGGCGCGACAGCAGCGGCAGCAGCGCCGTGCCGATGGCGATGCCGATCACCGCGAGCGGCAGCTCGTAGACGCGGTCGGCGAAGTAGAGGTAGCTGATCGCGCCCGTGGGCAGCAGCGAGGCGATCATCACGTCGACGAGCAGGTTCACCTGCACGGCGCCGCTGCCCAGCGCCGCGGGCAGCATCAGCCGGCCGAGCCGCCGCACCTCCGGCGTCAGGCGCGGCAGCGGCAGCCTGAGCGCCATGCCCTCGCGCCCGCAGGCCGCGGCGAGCCACAGGAACTGCGCGACGCCCGCGATGGCCACCGACCAGGCGAGGGCGGGGCCCGCCGAGCCGAGCAGTGGCGTCAGGAAGACCAGGCCGCCGATCAGGCAGAGGTTGAGCAGGATCGGCGTCGCGGCGACGGCGGCGAAGCGCTCGATGCCGTTGAGCACGCCGCCTTGCAGGCTGACCAGGCTGATGAACAGCAGGTAGGGGAAGGTGATGCGCGTGAAGTCGACGGCGAGCGCGAGCTTGCCCGGCTCGTCGCGGAAGCCCGGCGCGATCAGCGCGACGAGATGCGGCATCGCCGCCTCGGCCAGGATGGTGAGCGCCAGCAGCACGGCGAGCAGCACCGCCATCGCGTCCTCGGCGAAGACCCGCGCCGCGACGCGCCCGTCCCGCGCGACCATGCCGGCGAAGATCGGCACGAAGGCGGAGTTGAACGCGCCCTCCGCGAAGAGGCGGCGGAAGAAGTTCGGCAGCTTGAAGGCGACGAGGAACGCGTCGGCGACCGGCCCGGCGCCCAGGTAGGCGGCCGTCAGCATGTCGCGCAGGAAGCCGAGCACGCGGCTGGCGAGCGTGTAGCCGCCGACCGTCGCCACGCCGCGCGCGAGGCTCACGCGCCCCTCCGCGTCGCCGGCCCTCGCGCGTTCACGCGCCGAGCACCTGGCCGCCATCGACGGCGATGGTCTGGCCGGTCACCCAGCGCGCGAAGGGCGAGGCGAGGAAGAGCGCGACGTCCGCGACTTCCTCCGGCTCGCCGAGCCGGCCGAAGGGGATCGAGGCGAGGATGCGGTCGTAGAGCGGCTCGCCCGCGAGCCTGCGCTTCTCCCACAGCCCGCCCGGGAACTCGATCGAGCCCGGCGCGATGCAGTTCACGCGGATGCCCTTGCGCGCGAGCGCGGCGGCCTGGCTCTGCGTGTAGTGGATCATCGTCGCCTTCACGGCGGCATAGGCGGGCGTGCGCACGGAGGGGCGCAACCCGGAGATCGAGGAGATGTGGATGATCGACGAACCCGCGGCCCGCTCCAGCGCCGGCAGCGCGGCGTGCGAGGCGCGCACCATCGCCATCACGTCGACCGAGAGCCCGGCGGCCCAGCCCGCCTCGTCGTCCGCCATGCCGAAGCCCGAGGCGTTGTTGACGAGGACGTCGATGCCGCCGAGCGCGGCCTCGGCCTCGGCGACGTAGCGCGCGACGGCAGGGCCATCGGCGAGGTCGCACGTCGCGGCATGGGCGCGCCGCCCGTGGCGCGCGATCTCCGCGCGCGTGGCCTCCAGCGTCCCGGCGCCGCGCGCGCAGATCGACACGTCCGCGCCCGCCGCCGCGAAGCCCAGCGCGATCGACCGGCCGATCCCCCTGCTGCCGCCCGCGACGACGACGCGCCTGCCCTTGAAGTCGAAGCCCATGGCCATGTCCCGCCCTTGCCGGGCCCGGCGGGATGCCGGGCCGTGTGACCGAATGTAACGCATCGGGATTGGACAAGCCGATATCCCGCCGCGCAGAGTCCCGGTCCCTCTCATCCCGGTCCACGGCATGGCGCGACGACGCGGCGCATCCTCCTGGTGGCTCCTCGTCCCGCTGGCGCTCGCCGCCGGCGCAGGTGCGCTCTGGTGGCACGACCGCGAGCCGCCCGCGCCGCCCTGGCGCACCGTGCGCATCGACCGCGGCGCGATCGTGGCCAGCGTCTCCGCCACCGCCACGGTCCAGCCCGTGACCACCGTGCTCGTGGGCTCCCAGCTCTCCGGCCAGGTCCGCGAGCTGCTCGCGGACTTCAACACGCCGGTGAAGGCCGGACAGGTCATCGCGCGGCTCGACGACGACCAGATCCGCGCGCGGCACGCGGCGGCGACCGCCGAGCTCGGGCAGGCGCGCGCCGGCCTCGCGACCGCGCGCGCGCAGGCCGACCGGCTGGCGGCGGACCTCGCGCTGGCGCGCAGCGCGGTCGACGTCGCCGACGCGCAGGAGCAGCGCGCCCAGAGCCAGCTGGACGAGGCGCTGCGCGACCGCGAGCGCAAGCGCGCGCTCGCCGCGCGCGGCGCCTCGACCATCGCCGAGCTCGATCGCTCGCAATCCGCCGTCGAGCAGGTCGACGCCGCGCGCACGGCCGTGCGCGCCCAGGGGCAGGGGGCGCGCGCCGGAGTGGCCAGCGCCGAGGCGGCGCTCGCGGTCTCGCGCACGCAGATCGCCTCGGCCGAGGCGCTGGTCGCGCAGCGCGAAGCCTCGCTGCGCCAGGTCGAGGTCGAGCTCGACCGCGCGGAGATCAAGGCGCCGATCGACGGCGTCGTCATCCGCCGCGACGTCGATGTCGGCCAGACCGTCGCCGCGAGCCTCACGGCGCCCGTGCTCTTCACGATCGCCCAGGACCTGCGCCACGTGGAGGTGCATGCCGCGGTCGACGAAGCCGACGTGGGCCGCATCCGCCCGGGGCAGGAAGCGCTGTTCCAGGTCGCCGCCTATCCGTCCGCGAATTTCCGCGGCGAGGTGCTGATGACGCGGCTCGGCGCGCAGACGGTGCAGAACGTCGTCACCTACACGGTGGTGATCAGCGCCGAGAACCAGGACGGGCGCCTGCTGCCGGGCATGACCGCGAACGTGCGCCTCGTCACCGACCGGCGCGACGGCGTGCTGCGCGCGCCGAACGCCGCGCTGCGCTGGCGCCCGGCCGGCGCGCCGCGCGGCCAGGAGGCGGCCCAGGTCCAGGCGCCCGCGCCAGGCGCCGGCGGGCGCGGCGGCGGTGCCGGCCTCGACCAGATCGAGGCCACGCTCGCCCGGGAATTGTCGCTCGACGACGCGCAGCGCGCCGCGCTGGCGGGCATCGTCGCCGAGGGCCGCGAGCAGTTCCGCGCGCTGCGCGGCGCGGGCCTGCCGCCCGAGCAGATGCGCGCGCGCATGGGCGCGGCGCGCCAGCAGGTCGACCGGCGCATCGGCGCGATCCTGCGCCCCGAGCAGCAGGCCGCCTGGGAGGCCTGGCGCGCGCAGCGCGCGGCCGCGGCCGCCGCGCCGGCGACGGGCCGCGTCCACGTGCTCGGGCCCGATGGCCAGCCGCGCGCGATCGCCGTGCGGCTCGGCGTCGGCGATGGCAGCTTCACCGAGGTGTCGGGCGAGGGGATCGAGCCCGGCACCGAGCTCGTGGTCGGCGGCGGCCCGCGACCGGCGCCGGCCGCGGGCGCCGCGCCGCCCGCCGGCGGCCCGCGCCTCGGCATGTGAGATGGCCGCCACGGGCGCGCCCTTCATGCAGGCCGAGGGCCTCGCGCGGGTCTACGCGATGGGCGATGGCGCGGTGCGCGCGCTGGACGGCGTCGACGCGACGATCGCGCATGGCGAGTTCGTCGCCGTGATGGGGCCCTCGGGCTCCGGCAAGTCGACCTTCATGAACCTGCTCGGCCTGCTCGACCAGCCGAGCGGCGGCCGCTACCGGCTCGACGGCGAGGACGTCGCCGGGCTGGACGCCGACGCGCGCGCGGCGCTGCGCAACCGCAAGCTCGGCTTCGTCTTCCAGTCCTTCAACCTGCTGGCGCGCGCCAGCGCGGTCGAGAACGTGGCGCTGCCGCTGGTCTATGGCGGCGTCGGCCGGCGCGAGCGGCGCGCGCGCGCCGCGCGGATCCTCGAGCGCCTCGGCCTCGGCGAGCGCCTCGACCATGCGCCGCACGAGCTCTCCGGCGGCCAGCAGCAGCGCGTCGCCATCGCGCGCGCGCTGGTCAACGAGCCGGGCGCGATCCTCGCCGACGAGCCGACCGGCGCGCTCGACAGCCGCACCGGCCTTGGCATCATGGCGCTGTTCCAGGAGCTGAACGCCCAGGGCATCACGATCGTCGTGGTGACGCACGACCCGGAGGTCGCCGCCTTCGCCTCGCGCGTGCTGCTCTTCCGCGACGGCAGGCTGGTCGAGGATCGCCGCCAGGCGCCGCGCGACGCGCGCGCGGCGTTGGCCGCGGCCGCCGCGGGGGCCGCCCCATGAGCCCGCTCGACGCCTTCGCCTCGGCGCTGGAGGCGCTGCGCGCCAACGCGCTGCGCTCGGCGCTGACCATGCTCGGGATCTTCATCGGCGTCGCCGCGGTGATCGCGATGGTCGCGGTCGGGACGGGCGCGCGCGAGACCGTGCTCGCGCAGATCCGCTCGCTCGGCGCCAACCTGATCGTCGTCATCCCCGGCAACGTCACGGTCGGCGGCGTGCGGCTGGGCTCCGGCGCGCGCGCGAGCCTGACGCAGGACGACGCGCTTGCGCTCGAGCGCGAGATCGACGCCGTCGAGGCCGCCGCGCCGACCTCGCGCGGCCAGGTGCAGGCCGTCGCCGGCGGCGCCAACTGGTCGAGCTGGCTTCTGGGCGTGACGCCGAGCTTCTTCGTCGCGCGCGACTGGGACGTCGCCGCCGGCCGCGGCTTCGAGGCGGAGGAATACGACCGCGGTGCCCAGGTCGTGCTGCTGGGCGAGACCGTCGCGCGCATGCTCTTCGACGACGCCGACCCGGTCGGCGAGACGATCCGCGTGCGCAACGTGCCGTTCCGCGTGGTGGGCGTGCTCGCGCCAAAGGGCCAGACGACGGGCGGCCAGGACCAGGACGACGTGGTCGCCGCGCCGCTGCGCGCGGCCCAGCAGCGCGTGCTTGGCGTCAACCGCGCCAATTCCCGCGCCGTCGGCTCCATCACGGTGCGCGTGCGCGAGGGCGAGGACGCGAGCCAGGTCGAGGAGCAGGTCCGCGCGCTGCTGCGCCAGCGCCATCGCCTGGCCGCGGCGCAGGAGGACGACTTCCTGCTGCGCAACCTCGCCGACATCGCGGCGACGCGCGACGCCTCCTCGCGCACGCTGTCCTGGCT
>Ga0068877_10003710_pt1 | contig 12087 bp, 8 predicted proteins | sample NOAtaG_FD_66437 | JGI IMG/M metagenome (GOLD analysis project Ga0068877, IMG submission 66437) | Freshwater lake microbial communities from Lake Erie, under a cyanobacterial bloom - NOAA_Erie_Diel6S_1000h metaG | ecosystem: Environmental > Aquatic > Freshwater > Lake | place: USA: Ohio, Lake... | reverse complement strand
TACTGGACGGGTCCTGGCGACGAAGAGAGCGCATGGGCCGGAGCGCAGACGGCTCTCGAGGGCTTCTACGACCGCCGCGATCTTGCAACCCGTTACGCGCAGGTGTCGGGACGCGACATTTCGAACATCGACTTCTACGTCGCGTTCGCTTTTTGGAAACTCGCCTGCATTCTCGAGGGGGTGTACGCCCGCTATCTGGGTGGCGCCCTCGGCGAGCGCAGTTCCGAGGAACTGGAACCTTTCAATCAACAGGTCGTGGCCGCGGCCGCCAAGGCCGAGGCAACACTCGAAAGACTCGCCTGATGCCGGCACTTCACCACGTCGGCGAGCGTCCCGTGCTCGACAAGCCGGTGCTCATCACGATGCTGTCGGGATGGATCGACGCCTCGGGGGCGGGAAATGCCGCGATCGAGACGCTGAAGAAAGCAACCGACGCGCAGCTCGTCGCGACTTTCGACACCGACACCTTCATCGACTACCGCGCACGACGGCCGATCATGGAACTGCGCGAGGGACTGAACACGCGCCTGCGCTGGTCGGTGCCGGAAATCCATCACGGCGCCGACGCGAACGGCCGCGACATCCTCATTCTTTCCGGTCCCGAGCCCGACACCGCGTGGGAACTCTTCGTCGAAACGGTGTGCGACTACTGCACCGGTCATGGCGTCGAGCGTGCGTTTGCCATCGGTGCGTACCCGTTCGCCACGCCCCACACCCGTCCGCCGCAATTGTCGTGCCATTCACCCTCGCCACACGTGCTGGCCGAGGTGCCCTTTCTCAAGAACTCTGCCGATGTTCCCGCCGGCATGTCGGCGGTTCTCGAACACGGCCTCACCGAGCACGGCATCGCGGCTCTCAGCCTGTGGGCCCAGGTGCCCCACTACGTTGCAGCGCTCTCCTACCCCGCCGCTGCCGCGGCGCTCGTGTCGGCCGTGCAAATGGTGGCCGGTCTGGTTGTCGATGTCAGCGAACTCGTCGGCGAGACACAACAGCAGCGCGAGCGCATCGACCAACTGGTGTCGGCCAATCCCGAACACCTCGAGATGGTGCGCCAACTCGAGCGCATGTTCGACGAAGCGGTCAAGTCGGGACAGATCGATGCGCGGGGCCTCACACCCGCAAGCGGCGACGCGATCGCCGCCGAGATCGAGCGGTTCCTCCGCGAAGAGATGGGTCGCGACAACAAGTAGTTTGTGTTCCGACCTGAGGGGGACACATGACGAACCGCGCACACATCGAAAAGCTCTGGAGCCTCGACGGCAAGCATGCCGTTGTGACTGGCGTGAGCACGGGCAGCATCGGTGAAGGCATCGCCCGAACGCTTGCCGCAGCCGGCGCGACCGTCGTCGTCTCGGACATCCGCGACAACGGCCTCGGTGAAATCGCCAAGGACATCGGCGGCACGGCGGTCGTCGCCGACCTCACCGACGAATCGCAGACCAACACCCTCATCGCCACGGGTCCGAGGGTCGACGTTCTGGTCAACAACGCCGGCAGCTACTTCGACGTCGGACCGATCCTGAAGCAGTCGCCCGACAGCTGGCGTCGGGCGATGGACAACAACATCACGACGTGTTACAACGCGAGTCGCGCCGCCGCCCGTCGCATGGTCGACGCCGGCAAAGGCGGATCGATCGTCAACATCTCGTCGGTCGACGGACTTCTCCCCTGCATGGGCACCGGCTACGACACGGCGAAGGCCGCTGTCATCCAGTTCACGCGGTCACTCGCTGTCGACCTGGCACCGCACTACATCCGAGTGAACAACATCGCACCGGGTGCGGTCATGGTCGAAACGCTGCGCAAGATGCAGACGGGCGAACTGCCGCCGCTGTGGCCCTCGGATACCGAGCCCACGGGCCTCATGAACCCGATCACCAAGATTCGCTCGGCAAACATTCCACTCGGCCGGCGCGGCACGCCCGACGACATCGGCAACGCGGTGCTTTTCCTCGCCAGCGAAGCCTCGTCGTACGTCACGGGCGTGACCCTGCCCGTCGACGGTGGCTGGTTGCTCATCTAGTTCGACGCCCCTCTAGAGTTTGCCCATTCCCAGCATCAGGCGAACGAAACGAGGATGGGTTCATGAAGGTTGACGGTGGCGTAGCGCTCGATCTCGCAAAGTCGGCGGAATCGGCAAAAGAAGCAGAAGCAGCCGGTTACAGCGGTGCATGGACCGCGGAGACGAACCACGACCCGTTCTTTCCCCTTCTGCTCGCTGCCGAACACACGCAGCGCATGGAACTCGGAACGTCGATTGCCGTCGCGTTCGCGCGCAACCCGATGACGCTCGCCAACATCGGGTGGGACCTCCAGTCGTACTCGAAGGGTCGCTTCATTCTCGGCCTCGGCAGTCAGATCAAGCCGCACATCACCAAGCGATTCAGCATGGAATGGAGCCACCCTGCCGCACGCATGCGCGAGATGATCATGGCCATCCGCGCGATCTGGGACACGTGGGAGAACGGCACACCGCTCAACTTCCGCGGCGACTTCTACACCCACACGCTGATGACGCCGTTCTTCACTCCCGACCGCGCAGACCTTGCCGGTTTCGGGACCCCGAAGATCTTCCTCGCGGGTGTCGGCGAGCTGATGACCGAGGTCGCAGGCGAGGTGTGCGACGGATTCATCTGCCACGGCTTCACCACCGAGAAGTACCTCCGCGAGGTCACTCTCCCTGCACTCGAGCGCGGCCGCGCAAAGGCCGGCAAGTCGATGGAAGGATTCGAAGTCGTCGGACCTTCGTTCATCGTCACCGGCAACAACGAGAACGAAATGAACCAGGCCGCGGCAGGCACCCGCCAGCAGATCGCCTTCTACGGATCGACGCCCGCGTACAAGGGCGTTCTCGACATTCATGGCTGGGGTGGATTGCAAGAAGAACTCAACTCACTCTCCAAGCAGGGTCAATGGGTCGAGATGGGCAACCTGATCAACGACGAGATTCTCAACACGTTCGCCGTCGTGGGATCACCCGAACAGGTCGCACCCGAACTGAAGCGCCGCTACGACGACGTCATCCAGCGCATCAGCTTCTACGCGCCATACAAGAGCGACCCCGAGCGCTGGCGCCGCGTGATCTCCGACCTGCAGAGCTGACTCAGGCTGCGTTCGTCCAGCAGGCGTGCGTGCCGCTGCAGATCCGCTCGGGCAGGCGCACCCTCGCAACCGGGCCGGCGGCGATGTCACGCGCATCGAAAATCGCGCAGTCGCTGCGGTCGTTCAACACGTCGATGGTGAACGTGATGACGTAGCCGTCGTCTTCGCCGGTGGCACCGATGCGCGGGGCAAAAACAGCCTCGCTGCAGTGTTCACCCTCGGGGAGATGGAAGCGCGTCTCGCGGCCGGTGGAAGCGTCGTGGCGGATCAAACCTTCGAACATGAACCATCCCTCCGTCGGGATGACGCAGTAAGTCGTGTCATGTCGGCGGCCGGCGACGGCACCGTTGATGACGCCGAACTCGGTGATGGTGTCGCTGAGCGGGCCCTCTTTCACCGCACCCGTGCGCATGTTCAGCCGCCAGCGATAGGGCCGCGACTGCATCGCATAGAGGTCGAGGTACCGAAAGAGCCGCTCGTCGATCGTCGCATCGGGTGGAAGCGAGGGTGACGGGTCGTACTGGAAGTAGCCGTCGACCACCACTTCGTCGCCGTCTTCGTAGGCGTTGATCCAGTGCAGCACGTACGTTGCGTCGCAGTCGAACCACTTGATGTCGGACGACGAACCCCTGCGCGGAATCACCCCGAGACGCATCGGCATGTCGCGGTGGAATCGATTCGCATAGACGTCTCTCTTCAGGAGATCTTCGTCCCAGAAAAGCGGGCAGTCGTTCAGGATCGCGAAGTTCTCGGTGAAGCACATGTCGTGAGGCAGGCGCGGGCCCGGCAACGGCACGTCGACGTAATGCACGAGGTCGCCCTGTGCAGACACGACCCCGTAGTGCATGTAGGGAGCGGACGTCGAGTAGTTGAAGAACAGCAACTCCCCCGTCGCCTCGTCGACCTTCGTGTGGGCAGAGACACCTTCGGCGGGGAACGCACCGTTCCAGGATTCGGTTCCCATGTCGTCGAGCGTGCGCGGGTCGAGCCGGTACAAATCGCCGCATTGGTAGAAACTCGACAACGCGATACCCCGGTGCACGACGACATCGGTCGACGACGCATCTTTCATTCGAGTGCGCGCTCCCCAACCGTCACTGCGCAACGCCTTTTTCGGGGACTCGGCAAGACCCGCCCACAGCGGGCCCCCGTGCTCGAGCTCGGCCGCGAGGCCCTTCGTGCGCACGAACCGGTTGCGGTAAGTCGCTTCCCCGTTACCGAAGGTGATCGAGTGAATCATCCCGTCGCCGTCGAAGGGGTGATAACGCCCGACACCGGGCACCAACGGATTCTCGGTGTTGCGCAGATACGTGCCGGCGAAGTCGTCGGGAATCTTGCCCTCGACGGCCATCGCAGTTGCCGTCCATTCCTTCGTCTGGGGACGCCATGCACCGGTGCGGTACGGGTGAACGTCGCCCTCGGGAAGAAGGCTGTTGAACTCGTTGTCGACTCTCGCTGCCATGGCCCCTCCGCCACGACACTACGCCGATTGGGCGGTGCTGTTTCTCAGTCGAATTTTGGTGCGGAACGCAGCGAGCGCTTCAACTCCGCCAAACCCGAAGTCGTGGCCAGGGTCTCCACGGCATCCCACAACTTCAGCGCCTCGGCGCCGCGTGGCGCCTGCGAGATGACCGGCCCGAAGAAGCTTCCCTCGTTCGACTGGCCGGGCTTGAAGGTGAGAATCGGCGTACCGACACCCTTGCCCGTGCGGGAGAACGCGAGGTCGGTCTCTTCACGAAGGATTGCATCGAAGTCTTCGTTGTCGGCGCCGTTCGCCCAATCGGGGTCGAGGCCCGCACGCGACAACACGTCGACGAGGTAGTACGTCGTGTTCTCGACGAATCCCTCGCGCTGGCCGTTCGTGTGGAGCGCGGTCCCGACGGCGGTGTACAGGCCGGCGACGGCCTCGTTCCCCGCCTTCTCGCGGGCATAGGCCGCGGCGCGCAACACGCGGCTGCCGGCCGCATGCGCCTCACGCCAGGGTTCGCTGTCGGGCCCGTAGCCAACTTCCTCGTTGATCATCCGCAACGAGATGAAGCGCCACGTGACGTCGTAACTGCGTTGCTTGGCGACTTCGTCGACCCAACGCGAGGTGATCCACGCCCAGGGGCACACGGGATCGAAGAAGAACTCGAGATCAGTCACGTGCTATTTCCTTTTCCTCGAATGTTTCGATGAGGTCCCCGGGCTTCAGGTCCTGGAAGTCGGAGAGGCCGATACCGCACTCGAAGCCTTCGCGCACCTCGCGGGCGTCGTCCTTGAAACGACGCAGCGAGCTGATCGATCCCTTCCAGATGATGACGCCGTCACGCAGGAATCGCACCTTCGTGCCGCGCGTGACGACACCGCTGCGCACGTAGCAACCCGCGATGGCGCCGATCTTCGGCACGCGGAAGATTTCGCGGACCTCGGCTTCGCCGGTGACCACTTCCTCGAACTCGGGGGCGAGCATGCCCACCATCGCCCGCTCGATGTCCTCGAGCAGTTTGTAGATGATTTCGTAGGTACGGATCTCGACCTTTTCGGCTTCCGCGAGATCACGGGCCTTGCGGTCGGGACGCACGTTGAATCCGATGAGGGTTGCGTTGGTCGCCGCGGCGAGCGTGATGTCGTTCTCGGTGATGGCACCGACACCACGGTGCACGAAGGCCGGCTTGACCTCGGGACGTTCGAGTTTGCGCAGACTCTCGGTGACTGCTTCGAGCGAGCCGTGCACGTCGGCCTTGATGATGAGGTTGAGCGTCGCGACCTCTCCGGCCTGAATCTGGCTGAAGATGTCTTCGAGGCGCACTCCGCGCTGCACGCGGGCATCGCCACGCTGGTTGAGGGCGCGGTAACGCTGCTCGCGGGCTTCGCCCACCGTGCGTGCCGTCTTTTCGTCGGGCGCACCGCGGAACTCGTCACCGGCCGCGGGCACGGTCGAGAGACCGAGCACCTGGACGGGCGTCGACGGCCCGGCTTCTTTCACCTGTTCGCCGCGGTCGTTGATGAGCGCACGCACGCGACCCCACGCCGCACCGGCGACGATCGGATCACCGACCTTCAGGTTGCCCTTGTCGACGAGCACGGTGGCGACGGGGCCCCGGCCAACGTCGAGATTCGCTTCGAGAACGACACCCTTGGCGCGACCCGAGGGATTCGCCGTCAGGTCTTCGAGTTCTGCGACCACGTTCAGCTGTTCGAGCAGGTCGTCGACTCCGAGGTTCTGCTGGGCGGACATCTCGACCACGATCGTGTCGCCGCCCCATGCCTCGGGCACGAGTTCGTATTCAGCCAGCTGGGTGAGCACGCGCTGCGGATCGGCATTTTCCTTGTCGATCTTGTTCACCGCGACGACGATCGGAACATCGGCCGCGCGGGCGTGGTTGATCGCTTCGATCGTCTGGGGCATCACGCCGTCGTCGGCCGCGACGACGAGCACGACCACATCGGTGACCTGGGCTCCGCGCGCACGCATCTTCGTGAATGCGGCGTGGCCGGGAGTGTCAATGAACGTGATCTTCTTGCCGTCCTTGGTGACCTGGTATGCGCCGATGTGCTGGGTGATGCCACCCGCTTCACCGGCAACCACGTTCGCCGAACGAATCTTGTCGAGCAGTGTCGTCTTGCCGTGGTCGACGTGACCCATCACGGTGATGACGGGCGGACGCGACTCTTGTGCGTCCGGGTCGTCGTCGTCGGAGTCGTCGAACAGCGCCTGCAGTTCCATTTCCTGCTGCTGGCCGGGATCGACGAGAAGAATCTCGGCACCGACTTCGAGTGCGAAGACTTCCATCTGGTCGTCGGTGAGCGTCATGGTGGCGGTCACCATTTCGCCCTGCTGCAAGAGGAAGCGCACGACGTCGGCCGCGGTGCGATTCAACTTCGGAGCAAACTCCTGGGCAGACACACCGCGTTCGATGATGACGGTGCCCTCGGGAACCGGAGCATCGCTCGCGGTGTACGAGGTCATGAGCTGCGGTTGCAGCTCTTCCATGTCGCGACGGCGACGGGCGCGCGACTTCTTGCGCGGCGCACGACGCTGGCCGTTCGGACGGTTGCCGCCCGGCCCACCAGGACGACCGGGACCGCCGGGACCACCGGCACCCGGACCACCGGGGCCACCCGGACGCGGGCCGCCAAAGCCACCGGGGCGCGGGCCACCCATGGGCGGACGACCGGGACCACCCGTGCGCGGACCACCGGGACCGCCCGGACGACCTGGACCACCAGGACGCGGGCCACCGGGACCGCCGGGACGACCGGGGCCACCCGTGCGGGGGCCGCCGGGACGTGCACCTGGGCCACCCGGTCGGGCGCCGGGCGCACCGGGACGCATGCCACCGGGCGGTGGCGGAATCGGACGACCTGATGCCGACAAAGGACGCGCCGAGGGGGGCGGGGGAATCGGACGACCGGATGCCGAAACGGGACCAGCGGGTCGCGGGGGCGGCGGGGCCGCAGGAGGCGTTGCACCGGGCGCAAGCGGGCGCGCGGGCGGCGCAGGTGGCCGCGGCGCAGTCGTCGGAGGCATGCCGGCGGGTGTGGCTGGACGTGGTGCGGGCGTCGGCGTGGGACGACCACTCGAGATGAAACCGCTGCGACCCTGATCGCCCGCGGGCTCGGCCGGGGTGGCGATCGGACTCGGCGCCGGTGTTTCCGCAGCGGCCGGAGCCGGTTCAACCACAGGAGCTTCTACGACGGGTTCGGGAACGACAACGGGCGCAACTTCGACGACTGGCGTTTCGCTGACTTCTGCGACGGGCTCGGCTGTTGCTTCCGGCGTCGCCTTCTTCGCGACGGCCTTCTTCGCAACCGCTTTCTTTGCCGCAGCCTTCTTCACCGGCTTGTCGGCATCGCCTCCGGCGTCGGCCGCCTTGACGGCAGCCTTCTTGGCGGGCGCCTTCTTTGCCGCGGCCTTCTTCTCGGGCTTCGGCTCTTCGGGTTGTTCGTCACGAACGAGACCGTCTCGCTCGGCACGACGACGGACGCGGTCGGCCTGTGCCTCGATGATCGATGATGAATGGCTCTTCACGTCGATACCCATGACGAGGCAGAGGTCGACGGCCTCTTTGTTGGTGAGGCCGAGCTCTTTGGCGAGCTCGTGGACGCGCATGTTCTTTGGCAACTTGACTTCAGCCTTTCAGGACCGGTTCGTGGAGGTCGGTACGGGACAACGAGATGGATGTGCGCAGTGCACGACGGAGATTGCCTCGGTCGAGTGCCGTGTCGATGCACGCGGATTCGCGGCACAGCCACGCCCCGCGACCGTTCGACGATTCACCGACCGCAAGACGACCATCGACGAGGACGTAGCGCACGAGGCTGCGTGCGTCGAAACGACGCCTGCAACCCACGCACGTGCGTGTCGGACGATGGCCGCGATTCACCACTACTCGGCGGCCTCCGCTGTCGCTGCACCGCCGCCGGCCCATTCCTTTTCGCTGATGACGGTTCCATCCGCAGCGTGCCATTCCATTTCACCCGTGGCATCGTTCGGAATCCACTGACCCTCGGCGTAGCCCGAGTCGCCCGCAGAGACCGGCACGGCTCCCGATGCCTCGGCGGCAGCCTGGGTTTCGCTCTTGATGTCGATGCGCAGGCCGGTGAGACGTGCGGCAAGACGGGCGTTCTGGCCCTCCTTGCCGATGGCGAGCGACAACTGGAAGTCGGGAACGATGACATCGGCCTGCGTACCGTCGGCGCTGATGCGCACCTCGGTCACCTTGGCCGGCGACAGCGCCTTGGCGACGAAGTCGGCGAGGTCTTCGCTGTAGGGGACGATGTCGATCTTCTCGCCGCGCAGTTCGTTCACGACCATGCGCACGCGGCCACCGCGCGCACCGACGCACGCACCGACCGGGTCGACGTTGTGGTCGTTCGACCACACCGCGATCTTCGTGCGGTGGCCGGGTTCGCGCGAACAGGCCTTGATCTCGACGACACCGTCGGCAATTTCGGGAACCTCGAGCTCGAACAGTCGCTTGATGAGGCCGGGGTGCGTGCGGCTGACGACGATCTGCGGGCCCTTTGCGGTCTTGCGCACTTCGACGATGTACGCCTTCACGCGACCGCCCGGTTCGGGCTTCTCGTAGGGAACCTGCTCGGCCTGCGGCAGCAGCGCCTCGACCTTGCCCAGGTCGAGCAGGGTGTAGCGCTTGTCGATCTGCTGAATGATGCCGGTGACGATGTCGCCCTCGCGGTTCGCGTACTCCTCGAACTTGCGGTCGCGCTCGGCCTCGCGGATGCGCTGGCTCATGACCTGACGGAACGTGACGGCGGCGATGCGGCCGAGTTCGTCCTTCTTCGGCGTGTCGTCACGCTCGTTGACCCAGTTGCCGTCGTCGTCGAGGTCGTAGGCAGTGAAGCGCATGTCGAGGTTGTCGGGGTTGATCTCGACGATCACTTCGTCGGCCGCACCCGGACGCTTCTTGTACGCAGTTGCCAGGGCCTCGACGAGAACCTGAAGGAGCGTGTCGACGGAGATTCCCTTTTCGTTCGCCAGCATGCGAACGGCTTCGGCCATGTCGAGGTTGCTCATGATGCACTTGCCTCCGTGTGTGAGGGTTCTTTCGTTTCTGATTGCTTGCTTGAAGACTTCTTCTTCGATGTTGCTTTCTTCGGCGCCTTGCCGGGCTTTTCGGCGGCACCCCATTCGAAAACCGTGCGCGCGCGCTCGATGTCGGCGATCGCGACCTCGGTGTCGACGAGAGTGTCTCCGTCGCGCACCGTCACGGCCGACGACGTCGCGGCGACGAGTTGGCCCTGGAGGCGACGCGAGCCGTTGACCGGCGCGTGGAGTCGAACGTTCACCGTCTTGCCGATCTCGCGTGCGTAGTGCTCGGGCCGGCGCAAGGTGCGCTCGAGGCCCGGGCTCGTCACCTCGAGGGTGTAGCGGCCGGGCACGGGGTCGGAATGATCGAGTTCGCGGCCGAGCTGGCGGGTGACGAGGGAGAGATCGTCGAGGTTGACGCCCGCGGGCTGACCGGGGGGCGTGTCGAGCACGACCCGCAGGGTGCCCCCGCTGTAGTCGATGTCGTAGATCTGAAGCCCGAGGGCCTCGGCCATCGGCGCCACGAGTCCCGCGACCTTGTTTGCAACGGCGGAGCCGTAATCAGGCAGGACCGAGCCGAAGTCGTGCTGTGCGTTCATCTGCTCCACCTGCCTTTCGTGTGCCGTTTGGATTGTCGTCTCGGTTGTCATTTCGGTCTTCAATTCACGACCCTCCGGCCCCAAAACGAGTTGCCCGAACAAAAAAGGCGTGGGGGTCAGCCCACGCCTTGTCGTTCAGCCGGGCCATTGGCCCGCTCGCTGTGAGATCGAAAGGTCGGGGTGGATTGTACCCGTTCCCGAGCGGGTTTGCTCGGGGCGCTCCGCATGCGACCTATACCCTTGCCACCTATGTTGCGTCTGTCCCAGTTGTTCCTGCGTACCCTCCGCGACGACCCGGCCGACGCCGAAGTTCCGAGCCACAAGCTCCTCGTCCGTGCCGGCTACATCCGCCGTGCCGCCCCGGGCGGATACACCTGGCTTCCCCTCGGGTGGGAAGTGCACCGCAACATCGAGCGTGTCGTGCGCGACGAGATGAACGCGATCGGTGCCCAGGAAGTTCACTTCCCCGCTCTCCTGCCCCGCGAACCGTACGAGGCGACGAACCGCTGGGACGACTACGGCGACACGCTCTTTCGTTTGAAGGACCGTCGTGGCGCCGATTTCCTGCTCGGCCCCACGCACGAAGAGATGTTCACGCTGCTGGTCCGTGACCTCTACAGCAGCTACAAGGACCTGCCGGTTTCGCTGTACCAAATCCAGACGAAGTACCGCGACGAAGCACGACCGCGCGCGGGGCTCTTGCGTGGCCGCGAGTTCACGATGAAGGACTCGTACAGTTTCGACCTCGACGATGCGGGTCTTGCCACGAGTTACGGCGCGCATCGCGATGCGTACATCCGCATCTTCGACCGTCTCGGAATTCCGTACGTCGTCGTGTCGGCGATGTCGGGCGCGATGGGCGGCTCGAAGTCCGAAGAGTTCCTCGCCGAGTGTGAGGTCGGTGAAGACACCTTCGTTCGATGCAGCGCGTGCAACTACGCCGCAAACACCGAGGCAGTGCGCGTGCGCGTTCCCGCTTCGCCCCACGCGAACGTTCCCGAATCTCGCGTCGTCGACACACCGAACACACCGACGATCGACACGCTCGTCGACTGCCTGAAGACACTCGGCATCTCCGCCCCGCACGGCGGTGAATGGTCGGGGGCCGACACCCTGAAGAACGTCGTCGTCATGGTGAAGAACCCCGACGGCACACGCACGCCACTTGCCGTGGGCGTGCCGGGCGACCGCGAGGTCGACATGAAGCGCCTCGAGGCCCAGCTCTCCCCCGGCGAAGTCGAACCGTTCGGCGAGGCCGATTTCGCGGCACACCCGGCGCTGGTGAAGGGCTACATCGGCCCCGACGTGCTGGGCGCCGACAAGCCGGCAGGTGTGCGCTACCTGCTCGACACGCGTGTGAACGAGGGATCGGCGTGGGTGACCGGCGCCAATGTCGCCGGCAAGCACGTGGTCAACCTCGTGTGTGGACGCGACTTTTCCGCCGACGGCACGATCGAGGCCGCCGAGGTGCGCGCAGGCGACGCCTGCCCCGAATGCGGGGCTGCGATGCGCATCGATCGCGGCATCGAAATCGGCCACGTCTTTCAACTCGGGCGCAAATACGCCGAGGCCCTCGACCTGAAAGTGCTCGACCAGAACGGCAAGCAGCAGGTCGTCACGATGGGCTCCTACGGCATCGGCGTGTCGCGTGCGGTTGCCGTCGTCGCCGAAACATCCCACGACGAACTCGGCCTGTGCTGGCCACGTGAGATCGCACCCGCCGACGTTCATCTCGTGTCGACGGGCAAGGGCAACGACGAGATCACGTCGTTCAGCGAAGGACTCGCGGCTTCACTCGAGGCACAGGGCCTGAAGGTTCTCTTCGACGACCGCATCGGCGTGTCACCGGGCGTG
>Ga0068877_10003701_pt1 | contig 12103 bp, 7 predicted proteins | sample NOAtaG_FD_66437 | JGI IMG/M metagenome (GOLD analysis project Ga0068877, IMG submission 66437) | Freshwater lake microbial communities from Lake Erie, under a cyanobacterial bloom - NOAA_Erie_Diel6S_1000h metaG | ecosystem: Environmental > Aquatic > Freshwater > Lake | place: USA: Ohio, Lake... | reverse complement strand
CTCGACAGTTTCATGAGAAGCCATGCCGACGCCCGACATGCCGACAGGAACATCCGCATCGAGGTCGATATGCCGCACGGCCACGAAGCGGGCTGGGCTCCGGTGGAGATCGGCGCCTTCATCGATGCGGCCTTGCTCGGGAAGCCCCGCCTGCCGGTCATCGACGCGCCGGTGCGTGACGACCGCGGTGTTCGGTGCCGGGTCGCGTCCGGTGGTCCGATCGCATCGGCGGCGTGTGTTTTCACCACCGAAGACGGGCCGATCAACAAGCTCACCTGGCAGACCATGCCCGCCCAGGTTCACTCCGACGGCACGCTCGCCGCACCGCAGCCACCGGCGAATGCCCGCGTGTTTTTCTTCACTGCCACGACGCCCGCGGGGCTCCGGGTGAGCTCACCTGCGGTCATCGCGCCCCGGAAGGGGGGAGATTCGTGACGGGAGCGATTTCGTGGAGAAAATCGCTCCCGTCCCTATTTTTGCTGGTCTACGCGAGTCGGCGGGCGACGACCTTGGCCGCCATTTCGTCGAGCGTCGTCTCCCGCAGGCGGCTGCCGTACTTCTCCAAGAGCCACGGCATCGCCTCCTCGGCGACGTCGGCCTGGATGAGCACGAGATCGCCCGGCCGAGCCGACTCGAGGACGAGCTGCACCGAGGAGGCCCAGGTGCCCCCCGCCTCGGCCGCCGTCGCCCGTGGCGTGGCCGTCGCGGCGATGCCCTGGCCGATGAGCCGCGTGATGTCGCCCGGCTGCCGGCCGCGGATGTAGGCGTCTTCGTAGACGACCACGCGGTCGAACTCCGCCCCGAGGAGGCGGCCCTGGTCGATCATGTCGTCGTCGCGACGGTCACCGGCCGCCGAGTAGACGGCCAGCCGCCGGCCATGTGGCAGCTTGCGGATCACGCCACAGATCTGCTCGAGCGACGGCACGTTGTGGCCGTAGTCCACGACCACCGAAACGCCCTCGAGATCGAGCAGGTTGAACCGGCCCGGCGAGCCGTCGGCGTTGCTCGCGAACGTCTCGAGGCCGATGCGGACGAGTTCGAGCGGCACTCCCAACCGCCAGGCCGCGGCGGCGCTGGCCAGCGCGTTTTCCACCTGGAACGACACGAGCCCCTTGTGCACGAGAGGCACCTTGTCGAGCTGCGCGAGCCGCGTCTCGCGCGGGCCGTCGCACAGCACGATCCATCCCTCGCGAATGGTGGCCGCCCGCCCGCCCGCGGCCAGATGCTCCACGACGAGCGGATTGGCCGGGTCGAGGGCGAAGTAGACGACCTCGCCCTTGCACCATTTCTTCATGCCGACCACGAGCGGGTCGGCCGCGTTGAGCACGGCGGCGCCGCCCGGACGCACGGCGGCGACGATCGCCCCCTTCACCCAGGCCAGCTTCTCGGGCGTGTCGATCTCGCCGATCCCGAGGTGATCGCCCTTGCCGATGTTCGTGACCACGGCGACGTCGCAGCGATCGAACCCGCAGCCCTCGCGGAGGATGCCGCCGCGGGCCGTCTCCAAGACGGCCGTCGTGACCGTGGGATTGGCGAGCACTCGCCGGGCGCTCTGCGGGCCGCTGCAGTCGCCGGCGTCGATCTGCCGGCTGCCGATCCACACGCCCTCGGTGCAGGTCGTGCCCACCGTCCCGCCACCGGTGGCGGCGATGTGCGACAGCAGCCGCACGACCGTGGTCTTGCCGTTGGTGCCCGTCACCGCGGCCGTCGGGATCCGGCCGTTTTCCCCCTCGGGGAACATCGAGTCCACGATCGCGCGGCCCACGTCGCGGGGCGTGCCCACGGCGGGCTGCAGGTGCATCCGCAGCCCGGGGGCCGCGTTCACCTCGATCACCGCGCCCCGCTGCGACTCGAGCGTCCTAGTGATGTCGGTCGTCACGATGTCGATGCCCGCCACGTCGAGGCCCACGATCCGCGCCGCCTCGACGGCCAGCGCGGCCACTTCGGGATGCACCGAGTCGGTCACGTCCTCGGCCGTGCCGCCTGTGCTCAGGTTGGCGTTCTGCCGCAGGAAGACCACCCGCTCCGCCGCGGGGACGCTCTCGGGCGTGAGCCCCTGCTCGGCGAGCACGGTCAGCGCCACCTCGTCGATCGGGATCGGCGAGAGCACGTCGGCGTGGTCGCCACAGCGGCGCGGATCCTCGTTGACGGCATCGACGAGCTGCCGCACGGTGGAAACGCCGTTGCCGACGACGGCAGGCCGATACCGTCGCGCGGCGGCTACCATCTTCCCGCCGACCACGAGCAGCCGGTAGTCGTCGCCGGCGACGAACCGCTCGACGACGACGGATGAATCCTCCTCGCGGGCGATGTGCCAGGCCTTCTCGACCTCGGCCTGTCCCGAAAGGTTCACCGACACGCCCCGCCCTTGATTGCCATACCGCGGCTTCACCACGACGGGCGTGCCGATGTCGGAGGCCACCCGCCAGGCGTCGGCGGCATTTTCCACCGGCCGCCCCTCGGGCACCGGGATGCCCGACTCGGCCAGCAGGGAACGCGTGAGTTCCTTGTCCTGGGCGATCGACTCGCCGATGGCACCGGTCGCGTCGGTCTCGCTGGCCATGATGCGGCGCTGCTTGGCACCGTAACCGAGCCGGACGAGCGAGCCGTCGTTGAGCCGCCTCACCGGAATGCCGCGGGCCACGGCCGCGTCGACGATCGACCGCGTGCTCGGGCCGAGCTGCACGTCGAGCAGCACCTTACGGAGCCGCTTGACCTCGGCCGTCACGTCGAACGGCGTGTCGTCGATGGCCGCCATCAAGAGCCGATGGGCCGTGTGAAAGCATTCGATCGCGAACGCCTCCTCCTTGTATTCGATCACCACCTTGTAGACGCCGCGGGTGTTGGCCTCGCGGGCGCGGCCGTAGCCCACGGGCGTGCCGGCCAGCGTCTGCAGCTCGAGCGTCACGTGCTCGAGCACGTGGCCCATCCAGGTGCCCGTGCGGAGCCGCTCGAAAAACCCGCCTCGCTCACCGATCGAACAGCGGTGCTCGATCATCGTGGGGAGCCACGACATGATCCGCTCGTTGAAGCCCGGGAGCGTGTTGGAGGGGAAATCCTCGAGGCGGCCGAGATCGACCCAGGCCTCGAGGCAGGGAAAGGAGGCCCATTGGTTCGGACCGCGCAGAGCCTTGAGCGAAAGAATCTCCATGGTAGGGATTAGCATGCCTGTTCGAACCCGTGCAGACGCGTGCAGGGGTCGGGTAGTGTGCGCCTCCACCAGCCGCCGGACAGTCCGGCGGATGTGCCTGGATGGGAGGTCGCACGTCTGACAGCTTGGCTGCGGCGGCGCGTCGCCGACGCAGTCCTGTCTGCAATGGCAGACAGCCGTGCTGACCTGACAGGGGGGATCGTCAGGGTGGCGGCTGGCAGTCGGGAGCCGCGGGCGGGAGGCCTCCGGCGACAGGGGATGTCGCCGGCAGGTTCGAGAGCAGTCTCGAGAACAACGAGGGGGAGGGATTCCCGTCGAACAATCGACCGGCCAAAGTGGCCATGGGAAGAAAGGATTCCTACACCGGAAGACCGGATTGCACCGCCGCACGCCACACGGACGCGCGTTCGCTTGCGGTACCCGTTTCTCTCGGCACCATGAATCGAACCACACCGACCGCTCGGCCTATCACGCGGAAGCGTGCTCGGCTTCGCAGCGGCTGGCCAAAAGTTTACGCTTCCGTGCAACGAAAGCGAAACAATTTTTGCCGACCCTGATGGAAAGCATTTCGCGTGCCGCTCCCACTCGGGAAATACCCGATGCGGCGAACCGGCCGCAGGTGCGAATTCGGGCTCGAACGACCGGACCAGATTCATTGAAGAACTGACAACAATTCGAACCGGAAGGTCGCGCGGCAGGCGGGAGTGGGAAGTTTTTTCAAGCCGGCCCGTCGGCACTCGCACCGCGAGCAGCCGGCAGAAACAGCCTTTCAGACCACGTTAATCTAGGTATGTTCGGAAGGCCACGCAACTTTCTGTTGGCCGGGGCCTGAGCGGCCTCCCAATCGGGTCCAGACTGGCAAAATCGGCCGTTTTTCGGCAGAAATGACGGAATCCATGGCAACGGCAGCGGCTTCGACAGACTCTTCCCCGGCGGATTTGGCCCGCAAAGCTGCCGGGCTGCCCTGGGGGGAACGAATCCGACTCGAACCGGGCGAACTGGTTCTGGCCACCTGCCGGTTCGACCTGGATGGCCAGATGCGGTTTGCCGACGGGTGGATCGCCCTCACCGACCGCCGCCTGATCGCCGATACGCCCGCCTCCGCCGACGCCGCCCCGACCGCCGAGCAGGCGACCGCGCCGGGACCACGCTCATGGCCGCTGCGCCCCGACACGCGGCTCGATGTCCATCTCCGCTCCGCCGTCGGCCGCATCGAGCTTTCCGAGCAGGGCCGGGTCGTCGCCCGCTGGCTCTTCACCCCGGCCAAGGCCAAGGGAGTGCATGCGCTCGAGGATGCATTCGACGCGCGGCTGGAGCGGCCGGCCGGTCCGGCGGCCGCCGCGATCACGCGGAGCCCGGCCGCGGAGGAAGCAGCCGAGCAGGTCGCCCCGCCGGCCCGTGCGTTTCCCGACGACGAAGCCCCGCTGCCCGGCGGCGGCCTCGCCTCCTGGCGGGCGCTCGCGAGGCTGCTCGCGTTCGCCAGGCCACACTGGCGGATGGCAACGCTCGGCATCGTGCTCTCGCTCGCCAGCACGTCAGCCGCGCTCGTGCCGCCGTATCTCACGATGCCGCTGGTCGACAATGTGCTGATCCCGAAGCAGGCCGGCCAGCCGGTGCCGTTTTCCGCCGTCTGGTGGTATCTCGGCGGGCTCACCGCGGCGGCCGTCATCGCCTGGCTGCTCGCCTGGGCCCAGACCTGGACGCTCGCCTGGGTGAGCGAGCGAATCGCCGCCGGTCTCCGGGTGCAGACCTACGCCCATATCCAGCGGCTGTCGCTCGACTTCTTTCAAGGCAAACGCACGGGCGACCTGATCTCCCGCGTGGGCAGCGACACCGACCGGATCAACATCTTCCTGTCGGTGAACCTTATCGAGTTCGCCTCGAACGTGATGCTGATGGTGCTCACCGTCGGCGTGCTGATCTGGCTCAACCCGCGGCTGGCGCTGCTCACGCTCCTTCCCTTTCCGTTCGTGGTCTGGCTCGTCTACTCGGTCCGCGAGCGACTGCGGCGCGGCTTCGGGAGGGCGAGCGCCGCCTGGGGAGAGATGACCAGCGTGCTGGCCGACACGATCCCCGGCATCCGCGTGGTCAAGGCCTTCGCCCAGGAGTCGCGGGAGATCGACCGGTTCGTGTCGGCCAACGACCGGGTGCTCGACGCCAACGACCGGGTGAACGTGGTCTGGTCTTTCTGCGGCCCGCTGGTCACGCTCTTCAACGAACTCGGGCTGTTGTGCGTCTGGGCGGCCGGCGCCTGGCTCGTGTTCGGCGGCGGCGTGACGGTCGGCGGGCTGACGGCGTTCCTGGCCTACATCGCCCGCTTCTACGGCCGGGTCGAGTCGATGATCCGCATGGTGCCGGCGACCCAGCGGGCCGCGGCGGGCGCCCAACGGATCTTCGAGATTCTCGACTGCAAGCCGTCGGTCGCCGAGGCCGCGCATCCGATCACGCCGGGACGGATCGAGGGCCGGATCGAGATCTCGGGCGTGCACTTTCGCTACGGCGCCCGCGAGGTGCTGCACGGCATCGACCTCGTGATCGAGCCGGGTGAGATGATCGGCCTCGTGGGCACCAGCGGCTCGGGCAAGTCGACGCTCGCCAACCTCGTCTGCCGCTTCTACGACCCGTCGAGCGGCTCGATCAAGGTGGATGGCATCGACCTGCGTGAGCTGTCGATCGCCGCCTACCGCCACAACCTCGGCTGCGTGCTCCAGGAGCCGTTTCTGTTCTTCGGCACGATCGCGGAGAACATCGCCTACGGCCGTCCGGACGCGCCGCGGGACAAGATCGTGGAGGCGGCCAGGGCCGCCGGCGCCCACGACTTCATCCTCGCCCAGCCACTGGCCTACGACTCCCGCGTGGGCGAGCGCGGGGGATCGCTCTCGGGGGGCGAGCGGCAGCGGCTCTCGATCGCCCGCGCCCTGCTCGTGGATCCGCGGATCCTGATCCTCGACGAGGCGACGTCGAGCGTGGATGCCGAGACCGAGGCGATCATCCAGTCCGCCATCGACCGGCTCGTGACGGGCCGCACCACGATCGCGATCGCCCATCGGCTCTCGACGCTCAGGCGGGCCAACCGGCTCGTCGTGCTCGACGCCGGCCGGATCGTCGAGATGGGCACGCATGACGAATTGCTCGCACTCGACGGCGTCTACGCCCGCCTCTATCGGGCCCAGATGGAGGAGGCGGAACAGGCGAGCCAATGACCATGACTCCCGACACCCTACCGCTGACCGGCACCTCGACCGAGGGTTGGCAACTCGAACGGCATCCGCACGGGCGGCTCGATTTCGTCGATGCCCACGGCCAGCGGCACGCCAACGTCGACGTGCTCCGCGCGTTTCCCGTCTCCGATCCGACCGGTCCAGCGGCGATCGTGGCCGCCGACGGAGGCGAGCTGGCCTGGATCGAGTCGCTCTCCACCGTCGCAGCGCCGCTCCGCACGATCCTGGAAACGGAGCTCGCCCAGCGGGAATTCCTGCCACGGATCGAGCGAATCGAGGCGGTGTCCGACGGAGAGCCGGCCGAGTGGACGGTGCTCACCGACCGCGGCCCGCACCGCTTCAAGGTGGCCCATGCCGACGACTTCGTGGCCCAGCCCGACGGCGGCGCCTTCGTCACCGACACGTTCGGGATGCGGTACGCGATCCCGAACGTCGCCGCGCTCGACGCCCGGAGCCGACGGCTCCTCGAGCGCAAGGGGTAGCCTTGACCGACGGGCTTCCCCGGCGGCGTAAGATGGACGGGTTGCGCCGTTCGTGAGGGACGGGGGCCCTTTTTTCCGGGAAAAAACCCGGTTTTTTCCTCAACAAAACCCTTGAAGGCTGCGTACAGCCAATTAGTCTCGAAGGGTCTTTTCAGGAGCCAACTCATGACCCCGTTCGGCCGCCGTTCGAACGCCCTCCGCCAGCTCGTGTCGCTGGCGTGCCTCGCCCTCGTCGTCGCCCCGCAGGCTCCCGCCCTGCGGTTCGCGCAGGCCCAGTGCTGTGGTGACGCCGTCGTCGCCCCGGCCCCGGTGCCCACGCAGACCTACCGTCTCGACTACCAGACCGTCTACGACGAGAAGCAGGTCACCGCCTACCGCATGTCGTACGAGACCGTCTACGACACGAAGACCTACACCGTGCAGAAGCCGGTGTGGGAGACGCAGACGCAGGAGCGTCGCTACACCGTGCAGCGGCCCGTCTGGGAGACGCAGACCCGCGAAGAGCGGTTCACGGTGATGAAGCCCGTCTACGAGACTCAGGTCCAGGATCGCAGCTACGACGTGACCCGCGACGTGGTCGAGACGGCGACCCGCGAGGAGCAATACACCGTGATGAAGCCGGTGTACGAGACCGTGGTGCAGCAGCAGGTGACCACCGTCCGCAAGCCGGTCTACGAGACGAGCGAGCGGGAGCAGGCCTACACGGTGACGGAGCCCGTCACCCAGATGCGGACGGCCTATTCGGTCGGCAGCCAGGCCGTGGACACCGTCACGCCCGTGGTCACTCCCGGCTCCACGGCGCTGGCATGGGCGCCAGGCGGCTATGCGATCGATCCCTACTCGGGTCTCGCCGTCTGGCAGCGGGGTGGCTGGACCTGGCAGATGACGCCGGGTGCCGTCGTCAATCAGGTCAACCGCGTCTATCAGCCCACCTACACCCCGGTGCAGGTGCCCGAGACCACGTATGTCAACCGGGTCGTCACCCAGAAGGTGCCGGTGCAGACGGTGCGGTACATCGACGAGCAGGTCGTGCAGCAGGTGCCGGTGCAAACGATGAAGATGGTCGCCGAGACGGCCACCCGTCAGGTGCCGGTGCAGACGGTGCGCAAGGTCGTGGAGCGGGTCGAGAACAAGGTGCCCGTCACCGTCTGCCGGATGGTGCCCGAGGAGCAGGTCCGGCAGGTGCAGATGCAGGTGATGAAGTACGTCACCGAGGAAAAGGTCGAGCCGGTGCAGGTGCAGGTGATGAAGTACGTCACCGAGGAGCGGACGATGCAGGTGCCGCGGGTGGTCGAGAAGCGGGAGCCCTACACCTACACCGTGCGGATGCCCCGGACCGTGGTCACGAAGGTGCCGCTCGATCCGTGCGGCAATCCGATCCCTGCGGCGCCGGCGGCCGTCCCCGCGGCCGTGTCCCGCCCCGCAGCGACACCGGCCCCCGCCCTGTCGGCCCGCGACTCCGGACCGCTGAAGACGTTCAGCGATCGCCCCGCCGATGCACCCCGCAAGGTCGAAGAGGGCTGGGGAGGCTCGAATCTCGACCACGTCGATCCGACGAAGGGCTCGAGCGAATCGTCGGGCACGTTCCGGGCCGAGAAGCCCGCCACCGACGCGGCTGCCGCTGACTCCCTCAAGAAGATCGAGGCGATTCCCGCCCCGGCCGCGAAGGAGCCGGCTGCGACCGTCGCGCCACAACCGGCCCCGAAGGCTGCCGAGCAGTCGCCCACGATCGCCCCGCCGGGACCGGCGGTCTATCCGCCGCCGCCGGCGAATGACCCGCGGGACGTGCCCGCTGCCGAGACCTCGGGCACGTCGCTCATCGGCCGCACCGGCCACACGACGTGACCTCGCGGCTGCGTGACGGCGAGTTCGTGATCGGCGTCGATTTCACGTCGGCGCCGTCGCGACGCAAGCCGCTCACCGTCGCCACGGGCCGCTGGCGGGCCCGCTCACCGCAGCCTTCCTTCGAGCTCGAAGAGGTTCACGAACTCACGACCCTCGAGGAGTTCGACCGCCTGCTGGCCGCGCCCGATTCCTGGGTGGGGGGCTTCGACCTTCCGTTCAGCCAGCCTCGGATGCTGATCGAGCACGAGGGCTGGCCCACGACCTGGCCGGAGTTCGTGCGGTTCTACTGCGACCAACCGCGCGACACGCTCCGCGACGTGTTTCGTCGCTGGTGCGACGCCCGCCCCGCCGGCGACAAGTTCGCCTGGCGGAAGACCGACAAGCCGGCCGGTTCGAGCCCCGCGATGCGCTGGGCGAATCCGCCCGTCGCCTGGATGATGCATGCCGGCATCGGCCGCATGCTCGACGCCGGTCTTGCCTTCCCGGCCCATCGCCACGCACCACGCGGCAGCCGGCGAATCGCACTCGAGGCCTATCCCGGCTTCACGGCCCGCGCGGTCTGTCGCCGTTCCTACAAGAGCGACGTCCCCGCCAGTCAAACGCCCGACCGCCGCGCCAACCGCCGCGCGATCCTCGCCGCGCTCGAAGCCGGCACGGCCGGCCTCGACGTCGCGCTCTTCATCTCGCCGAAGTGGCGGAAACGGCTCGTGGCCGACGGCCGCGGTGATCTGGTCGACGCGGTGATCTGCGCCCTCCAGGCCGCCCACGCCGCCGCCCTGCCCCGCTACGGCCTCCCCCGCAGCCTCGACCCGTTGGAGGGCTGGATCGCAAGCGTGCCAGCCCCGGGGCCTACATCTCGATCTCGTAGCCCTTGCGATACGGCCGCGCGAGCATCGCGTTGGCCTGGTCGTCGCCGAGGATCTGCTCGGCGACGGGATCCCACTTGAGCGACCTTCCGAGGCGGGCACTGATGCCGGCGAGGTGGCAGATATTGAGCATCTTCATGTGGGAATGGACGTCGGAGATCGGCATCTCGCCGCTGCGGGTGCACTGCAGGAAGTTGGCCCAGTGGGCCTTCCGCTCGTTCCCCTCCATGGGCATGTTGCGGTAGACCTTCGCCACCGCATTGGCCGGCAGCGGATCGTCCTTGAGGGCCTCGACCGGCTCGCCCACCAGCTTGCCGCGGCTCACGAAAATCCTGCCCTTGTCTCCCTCGATGAGCACGCCGTTGTCGGTGTCGTGGCGGATCACCATCTGCGTGCCACCGGGAAAGTCGACCGTGAAGAGGAATTCCGTCGCGGTGTTGTAGCGGTCCTTCTCGACCGGCACGCCATCCTTGAACGTCACGGGATGCGTCGCGGTGCCGCTGATCGCCGTCGCCCCCCCCGTCTGGCCATTGAGCATGAGGGCCCAGGTGGCGATGTCGACGTGGTGCGCGCCCCAGTCGGTGAGCTTGCCGCCGGAATACTCGTACCACCAACGGAATTCGTAGTGGCAGTTTGTCTGCGGCCTGGGCAGCGTCTCCTTGCCGTCCTTGCCGACGACGGCCGGCCCTTGGAGGAACCGGTAGTCGGCGACGGGGGCCGGGCCCAGCCAGCGATCCCAGTCGAGTCCCTTCGGCACCGCCACCACGGGGAGCGCCGGGCTCGACGGGGCGTCGCCGATCGCGGCCTGCACCCGCTTGATCCGCCCGAGCCGCCCCTCGGCCACGAGGGCCATCGCCGTCACGAACCGCGGAAAATCGCTCCGCTGCTGCGTCCCCACCTGCACGATCCGGCCCGTCTCGCGCTGCACTTTCCGGATCAGCTTGCCTTCGTCGATCGTGAGCGTGAGCGGCTTCTCGCAGTAGACGTCTTTCCCGGCGAGCATCGCCTCGATGACCGGCTTCGTGTGCCAGTGGTCGGGCGTGGCGACGTGGATGACGTCGATGTCCTTCCGCTCGAGGATCTTGCGGTAGTCGTCGTAGACGGCGGCCTTGCCCTGGCTGTAGCGGTCATTCGATTCGGCCGCGCGGTTCGCATCGGGATCGGCGATCGCCACGACGTCGATCCAGTCCTTGGCCACGCCGATATTGGCCTGCGCGATGCTGCCCGCGCCGATCAGTCCGAGGGCAATCCGGTCGTTCTTCGCCTTGGTCTCGTCGGCGAGCGTTCGCGGCGTCGAGAAGAAATAGGGCGTGGCGGCCGTGGCGGCAGCGGCCGTGGCACATGACGAGAGAAAACCGCGGCGACTGTTCTTCATGACGCGAGTTCCCGAGAAGGTTGGCGGGATGGAATGACCTGAAAGGCCGCAGGATACCCGCTTCTTGCCCCGAACCCAACGGTTCGTTGGACGGTCCTGCGGGCCTGCGATAGATTCGGCGACCGTTGCGAGGAAGCCACCAATGCCCGAGACGGTCACGGACGACCCGATGCAGCCGGAACACGGCGTGCATCGGCTGTACACCGCGGCCCTGATGGGGGAGGTGCTCGGCGTTTCACCGGCGGCGGTGCGGCACTGGGTACGGGAGGGCCTGCTCGAGCCGGCGCGACGGTCCGGCTCGCTCGAATGGTTCGACTTCGCGCAGCTCGTCGTGGGGCGGAATCTGGCCCGGCTCCTGAACGGCGGCCTGTCGCTGCGGGAGATCGATGCCAAGCTCGCCGATCTCGCCGCCGGCGACGCGGCCGTGGCGGCCCGGGCGGCCGACCGCATCGTCGCCGACGGCCGACGGCTCAGCATCCGGAACGGCGACCGGCTGCTGGGGGCCGGCGGCCAGCTCCAGTTGCCGTTTTACACGTCGTCGCTCGGCGTGGCGGCCGAGCCACACGACTCGATCCCGGCGGTGCGGCTGATCGACATGGCCGCGGCCCGCGACGCCGTGACGCCGCGGCGCGGCAGCCCGACCCGTGACCTCGCCGACGACGCGGCCGAGATCCTCGACCTTGCCGACGATCTCGAGGCGGCCGGCGAGTTCGCCGAGGCCGCCGAGGCACTCCGGGCCGTGCTCCAGGCACAGGGGCCGTCGGCCGCCGTGATGTTCATGCTCGCCGAGCTGCTCTACCGTGCCGGCGATCTCACGGCGGCGCGGGAACGGTATTACGCGACGCTCGAGATCGATCCCGAGCACCTGCGGGCCCGGGCGAGCCTCGGCTGCGTCTTGGCCGAGCTTGGCGAGCACGAACTGGCGTTGGCGGCCCTCGAGGGCGTGCTCCGGCAGGAGCCCGATTACGCCGACGCCCACTGGCACATCGCCGGCGTGCTCCACGAGATGGGACGGGCCCGCGACGCCCGCCACCACCTCGCGACGTTCCTCACGCTCGCGCCGGAAAGTCCCTGGGCCGCCCTCGCCCGCCAGCGGCTCGGTCAGTAGGCGCCGTGATCAGTCCGCGCCGCCATCAGTACGCGCCCCACGGGCCGCGGACGGC
>Ga0068877_10003698_pt1 | contig 12103 bp, 8 predicted proteins | sample NOAtaG_FD_66437 | JGI IMG/M metagenome (GOLD analysis project Ga0068877, IMG submission 66437) | Freshwater lake microbial communities from Lake Erie, under a cyanobacterial bloom - NOAA_Erie_Diel6S_1000h metaG | ecosystem: Environmental > Aquatic > Freshwater > Lake | place: USA: Ohio, Lake... | reverse complement strand
AAACTTCACTTTCCCAGCCAGCCCTGTTTGCACCAAAGCCTCCAACGTTCCATTGCAATTCGGTTCGCAGACCGCAAAGATACCTGTCACTTGATCTCGATACTTGTTTAACAAACTAGTTGCCGCCGATAGTGCTTCCTCGGTCGATGTGCCTGCATATTGATCCGATGAAAGGACTTGGATCTTCGGTTCCTTAGACATCGCTTCCAAGAAGCCTTTCTCACGTTGTTCGGTACTCTCGCTTCCCTCTTTGTACCGAAGCATGATCACTTTGCCTTCGTTGCCCATCGCTTGTGCGAGTGTTTTGGCAGCCAGTTGTCCACCACGAAAATTGTCCGTCGCTATGTAACTGACCAAAGTGGGACCGGCCCCCAAACCGCTATCGAATACAGCCACAGGAATCTTTTCCGCGTTCGCTTCAGCGACCACATCGACCAAAGCTTGGGAATGATTGGGGGCCAAGATAATTCCATCCACATGACTGGTGATGAAATTCTTGACGACTGAGATTTGTCCTGCGGTATCTGCTTCCGTCTCTGGTCCCTTCCATAGAATTTCAATGTTTCCTAGTTCCTTTGCTGCAGCCTCTGCGCCTGCGTGTACCGATTTCCAGAATTGGTGGCTGGTCCCTTTGGGTATCACCGCCAAGCGCAGTTTCCTGGTGGCGTCACGACTGGACGTATCGTTCTTGGCAGAGGTGCATCCTGCGGACAACAGAGAAAGGGATAGGCCAATCGCGGCCAGTGGAAAAGTTGATACGATGGATAAAGTTGGAGACATGGCGTCAGCACAGTGAGAGGGGAACGCTGGATTGGTCACAAAGAGTGAAGTTTTCATTTCACGACCCCATTCTAGCAGACAACAATCCCCTCGTGGGATAAGCTTCCATCCAGTCGCTCTTATCACATCCCGAAGTGTGAGAAGTGTAAGTGAGGGATTCTTTCCCTCTGGCTTAATGCTCCACCGTTAGAATTTCCAGGCAGTTCAAACTGCGCCGACCATCGCACCCTGTTCTAAATTCAAAAGGATCGATTTATTCTCGATCCCCCCTCCAAATCCTGTGAGCGAGCCGTTGGCGCCGATGACTCGATGACATGGAATAACAATCGGCAATCGATTCTGGCCGTTGGCTAACCCCACCGCTCTCACCGCTTTCGGATTTTCAATGCGTTTGGCCAACTCACCATAACTGATCGTGGTTCCGTAAGGGATCCGTTGCAATTCGTTCCAAACCGACAATTGAAAATGAGTACCTCTCGGAAGTAGCGGGATATGAAACGTTTGCCTTGCGCCGCAAAAGTACTCCTCGAACTGCTTTTCAATAGTGCGGAACCGCGCATGGTCGTTCTTCCAAAAGGGATCAAGTTCTAATTTGCGCTTTTGATGGTTCATACAAACATTGGTCAGGCAGTCTCCCTCCAGCGTCAACAATAGCTGGCCAATCGGACTATCAATGTGGGTAAAGTACACGTGAGGCATACCACGCTTTCTATGCGGAATGAATTCGTTCGTAGACGCTTCGAAGTCCAATCGACTCGATCGTAAGATTCTTGACTTGTGACTTCGAGAGCCATTGCAACTCGGAATGCATGTCACCCGTGACCTCGGTTACCATCCGTCCATCGGCTGCCTTGGACAATACGCAACCACCAGCAGTGACATCCGGCATTCCCTCGTCGCTTTGAAACGAAATACGATGCATCGTTGGTAACGCAGACAGATTGAGCGACTCCACTACTTTACCACGCCTCAAGAAAGCAGCGTAGTCGCAAATCTCTTCGATCTCGCTCAAAACGTGTGAACAAAAAATCACAGTCGCACCGCGCGATTGGGCTTCCATGACGAGAGACAAAACTTCTTGTCGAACATTCGGATCCAGATTCGCCGTCGGTTCATCCAAGATGATCACACGGCTATTGCAACTCAGCACACAGCTTATTGCCAGCTTTTGACGCATGCCGGTAGACATGAACGCAACACGTCGCGAAGTGTCTAGCTGAAGCCGTTCGGCAATACGCATCGCTCTCGCAAAGTCTCCACGCGGATGAATCGATGTAAAGAATTCAATACAGGCCTTTCCTCGCATCACGCGAAAAAGCTTAGTCTCCGCAGGTAGATAACTGACTCGCTCTCGAACTGCCAAACTTTCTCGTGCACAATCGAATCCATCGACGGCGGCTGAACCCGATGTCGGGCGAAGGTATCCGAGAAGACTGCGTATCAATGTCGTTTTCCCTGCTCCGTTCGGTCCCAACAGCCCAAACACCGATCCTTCAGGCACGGACAGGCTGCAGGCATCCAATGCGAAGAAGGTGCCATACTGTTTTGTAAGACCATCAACTTGAACAATAGACATAATGGGGATCCAGGGATCGATCAAGAACTCACGCGAACCATTGTATCACATGAGCAAGTTTTTCATTTGATCCCGCTGCTTTCCATCGTCAACAGGCTAGTTGCTTTGATAGTAGGTTGCCCACTCTTGGCCATTCTTAATCGCTGCTAGACGGGCAGAAGTGATGCACTCGGAATCTGCTTTAGTGAGCCATTGGCGTTTGCCCCGGTTTAGTGGCGATGCGTATAACCTCGTTCCCTTGCTTCGCCTAGAATCGCAATACCGTAGGCTGCTGCCCCTGAACCTCAACTCGATTGCGACCGCGAGCGTTGCCTCGAAAACAGTGTTTTCTGTGGCTGGGCCCTGAAAGTTGGGGATCGAACATTGGTCGCGGCGTTAGCCACGGTTCTCGCCGAATGTCGAGCACTCAAGGAAACCGGGGCTAGCGTTCGCTAGCTCCTAACGGCTAGATAACCCGTAAAGCAGGCAGCATTGTGCCTAGCGATCTAACTACTTTGAAATGGCTTTGCGAAGGACGGGTTCGAATACCTCCGCTTGTCGCATGAAACCAAGATCGTTTGCATGCGAGGCATCGGTCGCTCCTTCCGTGTCGTCACCATAAAGGGAGTCGCCAGGGATGTAATGGAGCTTTTGAATGCCCTGAGCGACAAGCGAATCGTACGCTTTGCGAAGAGCAGCGTGATTGTCAGTATGAAATTGGCGTTTCTTTGGCGTGATCCAATCATTGGTAAATCGTCGATCTTCCACCAGTACGATCGGTGTGTCAGGCTTTGCGGCTCGGAGTTGCTTGACGAGCGGTTCGCATTTGGCCGTCACATCGGCAGGCTGCATGTTTGGCAAACAATCGATTACAAACACTGCAGCATCTAATTGGACTAGGAACTCACCGACCGCTTGATCCATCCGACCGTTTCCGGAAAACCCAAGATTGACGATTGGCATGTCGAGTTTGCGTCCCAAAATGTTCGTGTGAACCATACCTGGTCGACTAGCACACGCGCCGTGTGTAATACTCGTCCCATAGAAAACGATAGGCTTCGCACGCGGCGCCAGTCCTTCAAAGCTTGCTCCTTTTTCTACTCCGATCTTCAGGAACTCAATACCGTTGTAGAGGGGCAGATAAGCGGCATACTCTCGAACTCCAGGCTCTAACCCCTGGATGATTTCCGTTTGCACTTCTTGAGTGGCCGGCTTGGTAACTTGAACCCATTTCCATTTTCCATCGTTGTCCCGTGCATAAAGATCGATACCCGATACACCAGTCGCTGGCATGTGAGGCATACCAAGTTGCGGTTTGCGTACTTTGTAGTGAACAGAGATTGCCGAAGAAGATGTCTTGAATCGAGCCATCATCCCCGCACTATCACGACTCAAGTTCCAAACAGCATTGGTGACTTTCCCTTCTGCCGAACTTGGCAATCGATCGAACCATAGTTTTCGATCTTGTTCTGGAAGTATTCGCCCTTCGATTCCCCACGTGGTCACGTCATACCAGTCAAGATTAGGATTCGAGGCCTTGCTTGCAGCCATCGCTGGGTCAAGCTTGGCCGTACTTTCCTGGGCAAAGCTCTCCGTGTTCGGAAGCCCAGCGGCAAAACAACAAGACAGACTGAATAGCAAAAAAATCGTACGCATGAAGGACTCTCGTTAACAGAGGGAAGGGACTTAGTTCTCGAAGGTTAGCTTGCGTTTGCCTTCGATTTCGATTTGGGAAGAAACAGCTTCACCAACTGAATACAAAGGACCACCAGCAATCCGATCAGGATTCCGACAGCTCCGTCCAGTAGCATGCTGGTGGGTGTCTTTAGAATCGGTACGGAGTGCTCAACACTATGTAGCATTGGTTCGATTGCATGATAAATCCATTTCATTTTATGAACCAAGATCCCGCCACCGACAAGAAACATCGCCGCTGTTCCTGCAATGGATAGACCTCGCATCAAGTACGGTGCCCCCTGCAAAATCAAGGAGCCAATGGACCGTGCCATGCCTTTCATACGAGACAACCACATGCCCACGTCATCGAGCTTCACGATACCAGCCACCAGACCATAAACACCAATGGTCATCACCAGACCAATCGCGGAAAGGACTCCAATCTGCGTCACAATCGGTGATTCGGCTACGACTCCGAGGGAGATAACGATGATCTCCGCAGACAAGATAAAGTCGGTTCGAATAGCCCCTCCGATCTTTGTCTTCTCGGCTTGAACCACATCGATTTCGGGAGTCGCGATAATCTCATGATGCGACTTTTTATGTTCCTCTTCTTCGTCGTGAGAATGAAGAAACTTATGGAGAATCTTTTCGACTCCTTCGAAGCACAAAAATCCGCCTCCGAAGATCATTAACGGGTCGATCGCCTTTGGAAAGTAGTAGCTCAACAGCAAGGCGACGGGAATCAGGACAACTTTGTTGAGGGCCGAACCTTTCGCCACAGCAAACACGATCGGAAGTTCGCGATTTGCGTCTACTCCTGAAACCTGCTGCGCATTGAGAGCCAAGTCATCACCGAGAACACCTGCTGTTTTTTGGACTGCCACTTTCGTCATGGCGGAAACATCGTCCAATATGGTGGCAATATCATCTAAGAGAATAAAGAATCCGGACGCCATGCTTTGTTCGGTGCTTTCTATTTCGGTGGTTGATTACTTGGACAGATCTATGACTGCAACGGCACTTTGGCTGGCTGTGAGCCAATCCCACTTCGAAGCCTATGCGATGCTATTGTATCGAGATTTGCTGTAGCAATTCGGTGCGATTTGAAAGCGGTTTGTAGCCGAGTCGCATCTTGGCTGACTCTATGTTGAAGTAGTGATCCACCCCGAGTTGTTTCGCGACAAATCGCGTCATCGGGGGTTCGGCTCTCTTTCCTAGCACGGTGTAAAGGCCCTCCAAAATCGCGCCGATCCGGTAGGCCTTGGCTAGCGAAATGGAACGACTGGGCGGAGAAATTTTTGCAAGGTTTAGGATCTCCGTGATCCATTGCCAACACTCTATCGGCTGGCCATCCGTAAGAAAAAAGGGGCGTCCCGTAACAGAAGAATCGCGGTCGATCAATCGTTCGAGGGCCAGGCAATGTGCCTCTGCTGCGGCGTCCACATGGACAGTGTCGATCAAGTTTTTCCCATCCCCGACTCGCATTAACCGACCTTGTCGACATCGCTCGATGACGCGCGGAATCAGGTGCGGATCGCCAGGTCCCCAGATCAGATGAGGACGCAGTGCGCAGGTAGCTAATTGTGATGAATTACAATCCAGCGTATGCCGTTCACCGACTGCTTTCGTTCTAGGATAGTGGCAAAGCCAACGAGTGGGATATGGAGCCGACTCGTCCATGTTGCGTTGAGGACTGCCGTCAAAGGTCACCGAGGGAGAACTGGTGTAGACGAACGTTTGGACTCCATTCTTGGTAGCTACCTTGAGTAGAGCATCGGTCGCATGAACGTTCGCTCGTTCAAAGTCGATCGCTTTGCCCCAAACGCCAGCCAATGCGGCAGTATGAATGACGGCCTGTACGCCACGACAAGCTCGATCGCAGGCCGATTCGTCGGCCACTGAAGCTCGCAGGCAATCGACACCAAGAGCCGCCATTTCGGGGTAAGAGCCACGCGCAATGCCCCGAACCGAGTAGCCACGTTGGAGCAATCGTTTGCAAATCGCTTTCCCCAGAAAGCCTCCGTAACCGGTAACTAACACTTGAATCGACACAGAAAATGGCGTTCTACGAGGGAAAATGAAGTAGGTGTGGTTCGCAATCGGGCGTCCGAGTGTAAAGTATTGTCGATTTGCGTCCGGCCGCCTATCGAGTCCCCCACCCTTTTTTGAGTACCCCATGTCAACCAACAGTCCGACGACCTCCCCGGTGTCTATCAGCAAAACGGTAGTTTGGCTCGTTTGTATCGTGGCTTCGATAGGCTTCGCTTTCGACATCTACGAGCTTTTGATGCTGCCGCTGATTCTCAAGTCGGCGATGGTCCGTCTAGGTGGCTATTCACCTGGAACAACGGAATACATCTCGTGGGCAAGAACATTGTTCTTTGTTCCCGCGTTGGTGGGAGGAGTTTTTGGACTGCTAGGTGGTTATTTGACAGACTACTTTGGTCGTCGCCGCGTACTAACATTTAGTATCCTGCTTTACGCTTTCTCTGCATTTGCCGCAGGGTTCAGCACCAACCTCTATCACTTGCTGATTTGCCGTTGTTTAGTTTTTATCGGTGTTTGTGTGGAGTTTGTGGCAGCCGTCGCTTGGCTCGCCGAACTTTTTACCGATCCGAAACAGCGTGAACGAGTACTGGGTTTTACCCAAGCGTTTTCGTCGCTCGGTGGAATCCTGGTGGCTGGTGCCAATGAACTTTGCGGTTATTTGGCAGAAAGCAAATCGTTGCCTGCGATCCATGGATTGCATGAAGCTTGGAGATACACCCTCATCTCCGGCGTTATACCGGCAATTCCGTTGATTATCATTCGACCATTCCTTCCCGAATCTCCTGCGTGGCAAGCTAAACGCAATGCGGGCACGTTGAAGCGTCCGAGCATCATGGAATTGTTTAGTCCAGCTCTTGCGAAGACAACTATCATTACCACCCTCATGTTTGCGGCGTCCTATGGGATTGCTTTCGGTGCGATCCAACAGCTTCCTCAAATCTTGACAGCCCCCAATAAAGGGCATCAGCAAGTGATTGCTGAAGGCAAAGCCGCTGTTGCCGCTGCCAAGGCAAAAACACCAGACATGACCGAAGCACAGGTCAAGGCGACGGCTGGCAACGCCAACGATCGCGCGGCAGCCAAGGTGACGCAATGGCAAGAGCTTGGCGGACTCGTCGGTCGAGTTGCTTTCGCGTTGATCGCGCTCGTTGCGATTTCAAGACGCAATTTGTTCCGCCTCTTCAATTGGCCCTCTGTCATCATTGTGCCATTACTATTCTGGTGGATCTCGAACAATTTGGCCACCGATTCACTCACGATGATCAAAGTCGGGATCTTTGTGGCCGGCTTCTTGGTGGTGGCCCAATTTAGTTTTTGGGGAAATTACATTCCACTTGTTTTCCCAGTGCATTTGCGTGGGACCGGCGAGAGCTTTGCAGCCAATATAGGCGGGCGTGTTATCGGTACATTTGCAGCGTGGTTGACTCTGACATTGTCGGACTCGAGTCCACCCGATCCAGCCAAGATCGCCATGGTCGGCGCCTTCGTTGCCGGAGGCTATGCCGTTTTGGGTGGCGTCCTGAGTTTCATGTTGCCAGAACCCGGCCCTGAGGCCCACGAGTAGATCCGTCCATGACTGTTCTCTCCGGTGAACTATTCCAAACGCTAGAATCTGCCCGTTCTCTAGAGCAATTGCTTCAGGAACCGCTCGATCGATGGCGGCAAGAACTGGGAACCCAAAACCTTGTCTTCATGCGAGGTGCCAAGGGGGCTTGGAAAAAAGCTTTGCAGCTCGGAAAAGCATCGCCAGAACCGCCAGACTGGAGCATTGCCAGTGATTGTTTAGACCAGAGACTATCCAAACATAGTTCGAGTTGGTCGTACCTTCCGATCCTCTGTGATTCGCACAAGGATTTGGTGCTTTGTTTTCATCCTCCGTTACCGTCAAAAGTTCAGAACCAAACAGAAAGAGACACCAGCCTCATTGCGAAAGCTATTGATGTTTGGCATCGTCAGCAGCAAAAATCTCGCGACGTGATCCGACTGAATCAAATTCTCACGGTAACCGCCGATTGGCACACGCACCAAGATTTAGATCGGCTATTACAAGATATCGCACAAGCCGCAACGCGTTTGCTGCGCTGCGATCGTGCCAGTATCTTTTTGTGGGACAAGACGGCACGAGAACTTGTCGGACATCCAGCCTTGGGCATCGAAGGAAAGCCGCTGCGAATCGCTGATGACAAAGGGGTCGCGGGCGCTGTCCTCAAGAGTATGCAACCTCGTCGTTGGGACCGATCGGACCCCACGGATGAAGTCGATCGACGCGTCGACACTAGCAGCGGTTATCGCACCGATTCACTGCTAGCGGTTCCGCTCGTCGATGTACGAGGAAAACCGATGGGTGTGTTTGAAGTGATCAATCACACCGACGGCCGATTCGATGCACAAGATGAACAGGATCTTTTCGAGCTTGCCCGGCATGCGTCTGCTTCGTTGTCCAATACACAACAGATGCAACGCCTGATGCAGACGCGTGATCGATTGACCCAAGATGCACTTCAACAAGTGCAACTGATTGGCGAGTCTGCCGAGATGCAGTCTCTGAAGGCAACAGTCAAACGGGTCGGTGAGACGGATTTGGCAGTATTGTTGTTGGGTGAAAACGGGACAGGAAAGGAAGTTGTCTCGCGTCAAATACACTATCAAAGCAAACGACGCTTTGAGCCCTTTATTGCGGTAAACTGCGCTGCCATAACAGAAACATTATTGGAGAGTGAGCTTTTCGGCCACGAAAAAGGTGCGTTCACGGATGCGCATGAGACGCGTACCGGAAAGTTTGAGCTCGCGTCCGGCGGTACATTGTTCCTCGATGAGATTGGGGATATGAGCTTGGCTGGCCAAACAAAATTGCTCCGTGTACTCGAAGAGAAAGTGGTCGTTCGAGTCGGTGGATCAACAACGATTCCTGTGAATGTTCGAGTCATTGCGGCTACCAATCAGAACCTCGTAGAGTTGGTTCAGAATAAAAAGTTTCGCGAAGATTTGTATTATCGTCTAACTGTTGTCACCATCAACTTGCCTGCTCTCAAGAATCGAGCGGACGATGTCTTGGAGTTGGCAGATTTCTTTTTGACGATGTTTTGCAACAAAATCGGTCGGAACAAACCGAAGTGGACGGAGTCCGCCAAGAAAAGACTCTTGGCACACGAATGGCCAGGCAATGTTCGCGAGTTACGGAACATTGTAGAGCGCATCGCGTACTTGACAGCAGAAGACACGATCGACGATACGCAAATCGACTTTGTTCGATCGCCGCGTAGTCAACAAAACGAAAGCGAATCTTTTATCGATCTTCGAAAGTCACTTGCGGATGCAACCACAGACTTTCAGATTCGATACATCGAAGAGCAAATCAAAGCAGCGCATCGAAACGTCACTCAAGCGGCGGAACGCATGGGGCTACAGCGTTCCAATCTTTACCGCAAAATGAAGCAGCTCGGCATGAAGCAACCGGACTGAGGGAATTTCCTCTGAGAATCATCCGCACCCACAATGCAGGATTCTAGTAGCAACAAAGTCGATTTTCCCTCAAAAAATTGCCGTTTTTTCACTAAAATACCACGCGCGTGCTTGTTGTTTTTTTAACATTAAGTCTTGATGAACCGTCACAATCGGTACGAAGCGATGTGATCGGAACATTCGGAAAACAACACACTACACATCTGCAAGGCATGTAAGTCATGAAGTCGCGCACCCAGAGGAATTCTGTTCGTCTACGTCCTGTGATTGAGAGATTGGAGTTACGCCAGTTATTAGCAGCAGATCTTCAGTGGAATTCAGGGGCCATGATACAGGCGGAGGGCGAAGGTAGTCCTCTATTCTACATGGTGGGACAAGACTTGATTGAGTTGGAAGTTCATCCCAACAAAGTCGCAGTTGGATTCAAGAATGAACCTGTCCCCAGTCTACTAAACAACACTCTTCATTATTCGAGAGGTGTGACGACTGGAGTGCAGGTTTTCGAATCATCGACCGTGATTGATGCACAGATCGTTTCTCAACTTTCGGCCCTTAGCAGTGTCTCCTAAACAACACCCGTTTTGGTTTCCCCGAAGACCGATACGGAACTCGTGCTTCTCGACGAAGTCGTCGTTGCACTGAAGCCCAATGTTACGATTCAGGACGTTCTGAAAGATCGCCCCCAGTTTGTTTCCTATTCGGCAATGTTTGGCGTGAACAATCAATTTGTTCTCAAGGTTAGGAACAGCGTTGGATTGCAAACATTGCAAGAGGCCAACCGACTCCTCGCAGACCCAAGATTGGAATGGGTGGAACCAAACTTCTACCAAGACTGGCAGAAGTTCTATCAGCCGAATGATACTCTCATTACGTCTCAATGGCACCTGAACAACTCGGGCCAAGGGGGCGGGTTGATCGATGCAGATTCCGATTTGTTCGAAGCCTGGGACATCAATCGAGGTGGTTCATCGAACATAGTCGTGGCTGTTATCGACGATGGTGTGCAAGCATCGCACCCGGACTTGAATGCGTGGACGAATCCAGGTGAAATCGCGGGTGATGGTATAGACAATGACGGGAATAGTTTTATCGACGATGTGTTCGGTTGGAACTTTGTGACCAACACGAATCAAGCCCAGCCGACCGGTACAGGATTTGAAAATGATTCACACGGAACTGCCGTAGCTGGCGTCGCTGCAGCGCGTGGAGATAACGGTATCGGTGTTGCGGGAGCCGCTTACAATTCGCGGGTCATTAGCATTCGCATTTTCGACGGCAACGGCGTAGCCAGCACTGCAGGGATCGCGAATTCCCTACGCTACGGAGGTCGATACGGCGACATCGTGAACAATTCTTGGGGAGGCGGCGCACCGAGTAGCTCGATCAACGATGCAATCACTTGGGGCGTTACGAATGGTCGCAATGGTGTCGGATCAACATATTTTTTTGCAACAGGAAACAATGGTTCCTCAACGCTCAGTTATCCTGCCAATCAAGCCGTTGTGAACCCTGGACTGATTGCCGTTGGAGCGACAAACAATAGGGGGCAAAGATCAAACTATAGTCAATTCGGAGTTGGTTTAGACATCGTAGCACCGAGTAACGACACTCGGGACAATACCTACTTGGGTATCGTCACCACGGACCGTACAGGAGCGAACAGTGGTTACGATCTTAACTCCGACTATACGAACTCGTTTGGCGGAACTTCTTCGGCGACACCGTTGGCCTCCGGAATAGGAGCATTGGTGTTGTCGCAGGCAATAAACCTGAACGTACCTCTGTCACCAGCTCAGATGAAGAGCTATTTCCGAATGACAACGGATTTGGCTGGCGGAGTTTCGTACGACGTGGTTACCGGCATCAACAATGAATTCGGATTCGGCCGCATCAATGCGGCGCTTGCAGTCGCTGGCATCGACAGGGCGGAGATATCGGTCGTTAACACAACAACATCGTTCAATTCCGGGAGCACGATTAATTTCGGTAGCTTGCTCGTCGGGCAAACGGCATCACAAACCTTTCGAATTCGGAATCAAGGAACTCGCACCTTGAATCTAAACAGTTTGACCGTCCCTGCTCCATTTACCATCCTTTCGACCTTCGGCGACAACCAACTGGCGCTCGGAGAGATGACCAACATTACGATCGGCTACGTGCCGACCACAGGCGGAACATTCAATCGCGTCGCCGAGATTGTTTCCAACGATGCCGAAACGCCGACTTTTGTATTGAACCTGGCTGGAACAGCAACTGTGGCTGATGCGGCTGGTACTTTCTATGAAGATTTTGCGAATGACGGAGCGCGAAGTGTACATGATACGCCGGTAGATTCGGCTGGATTCGCATTCGTCGATACGAACTTGAATGGTGCATTCAACACGGGAGAGCCACAAGCGAATATCGATGCGTCAGGCCGTTTTTACTTTGTGTCCCTTCCAAACGGAACGCATACGGTCCGAAGTAGCTTAACTGGCTGGTCGCTTAGAAATCCGGTCTCGAACAGCCACGTGATTTCGATCGTCGATGACACGAGCAATTTCCAAACGTTGGATTTCGGATTCCAAAAGAATACGC
>Ga0068877_10003691_pt1 | contig 12120 bp, 10 predicted proteins | sample NOAtaG_FD_66437 | JGI IMG/M metagenome (GOLD analysis project Ga0068877, IMG submission 66437) | Freshwater lake microbial communities from Lake Erie, under a cyanobacterial bloom - NOAA_Erie_Diel6S_1000h metaG | ecosystem: Environmental > Aquatic > Freshwater > Lake | place: USA: Ohio, Lake... | reverse complement strand
CAACATCCTGTTCACTCCGAACGGGCGCCTGCACCGGCACCTCACGCGGCTGGCGTTCCTGAACCTGCTGCACCCGTTCCAGCCGTTCATCGTCGGACAGCGGATCATCGGGCCGCTGATGGCCGCGCGCTTCGGCGTGCCGCTGGTCATGTACGGCGAGAACCAGGCGGAGTACGGCAACAACCCCGACGACAATTTCAAGCCCACGATGGATCGCAGGTTCTTCTCGGTGGGCGACGCGCAAGAGATGGTGCTCGGCGGCAGGCCGATCAAGGACATCCTGGCCGAGGGCGAGTTCAAGATCAACGACTTCGCGCCCTACATCCCTCCGAGCGCCGAGTACCTCGAGCGGCAGAAGGTCGAGGTGCACTACCTCGGCTACTACCTGCGCTGGGACCCGCAGGAGTGCTACTACTACGCCACCGAGCACACCGGCTTCCAGTCGAACACCGAGCGGACGGAAGGCACGTACTCGAAGTACAGCAGCATCGACGACCAGATCGACATGTTCCACTACTACACGACGCTGGCGAAGTTCGGCATCGGCCGCGCCACGTACGACGCGGCGCAGGAGATCCGTAACGGCAAGATCACGCGCGAGGAAGGCGTGCAGCTCGTGCGCAAGTTCGACCAGGAGTTCCCGAAGAAGTACTTTCGCGAGTTCCTCGAGTACATCTGCATCGACGAGGAGCAGTTCCACGCCACCGTCGACCGCTTCCGCTCGCCGCACCTTTGGGAGCGCCGGAACGGCGAGTGGCACCTACGTCATGCCGTCTGGCACGACGCCCCGTGAGCCGTCCGCCCATGCGCAACCTGCGCCTCATCGCGCGGCTGGACATCAAGGGGCCGAACCTCATCAAGGGCGTGCACCTCGAGGGACTGCGCGTCATCGGCGACCCGCAGGAGCACGCGCGCCGCTACTACGAGCAGGGCGCCGACGAGCTGCTCTACATCGACATCGTCGCCAGCCTCTACGGCCGCAACAAGCTGCCCGAGATCGTGCGCCGCGCCGCCCACGACGTGTTCGTGCCGATGACCGTGGGCGGCGGAATCCGCAGCACCGACGACGTCGACGAACTGCTGCGCGCCGGCGCCGACAAGGTGGCGATCAACACCGCGGCGGTGCGCCGCCCCGAACTCGTCACCGAGGTGGCGCGACGCTTCGGCTCGCAGGCCATGGTGCTGTCGATCGAGGCCAAGCGTCAGGGCGCCACCGGCTCAGGCCACTGGGAGGTCTACACCGACAGCGGGCGCGAGCGCAGCGGCATCGATGCGGTCGAGTGGGCACGGCGCGGCGTCGCGCTCGGTGCAGGCGAGATCCTCGTGACCTCGATTGACCAGGAAGGCACGCGCAAGGGCTTCGACGCGGCGCTGGTGCGCGCCGTCGCCGAGGCCGTGGACGTGCCGGTGATCGCCAGCGGCGGCTACGGCGAGCCGCGCCATATCGGCGAGGTCGTCGGCGCGGGTGCCGACGCGGTGGCCTTCGCCGACGCGCTGCACTACAAGCGCGCCACGCTGCCCGAGCTGCGGCAAGTGGCGCGCGACCAGGGCTTCCGCGTGCGCGACGTGCCGGAGGTGGTCGCATGAGCGCGACCCGTACGAGGCCGCGCGTGCTCGTCGTCGACTATGGCTCGGGCAACCTGTACTCCGTCCGCCGCGCGCTCGAGAGCTGCGGCGCCGATGCCGACATCGACGTCAGTGCCGACCCGGCCGCGCTGGCCACCGCCGACCGCCTCGTCGTTCCCGGCGTCGGCGCCTTCGCCGACGCGATGCATGGCTTCACCGCGCGTGGATGGGACGAGCCGGTGCGGCGCTACGCCGCGTCGGGCCGTCCGCTGCTGGGCATCTGCGTCGGCATGCAGATGCTGATGGCCGCGAGCGAGGAATTCGGCGTGCACGAGGGCCTGGGGCTGATTCCCGGCCGCGTAGTGGCCATCCCGCGCCAGGACACCGACGGCGCCCGGCTCAAGGTCCCGTCGATCGGCTGGACCCCGATCAAGGTGGCCGACGGTGCTCCGCCGAGCCTGCGCGACCACCCGGCCGGCGGCGCCGTCTACCTCGTGCACAGTTTCCACGCGCTGCCCGAGGATCCTCGACACCGCGTCGCCACGTACGCGTTCGGCGTCCACGCGGTCACCGCCGCGGTGGCGCGCGACAACATCCTCGGCCTGCAGTTCCATCCCGAGAAGAGCGGGGCGGCCGGGCTGGCCATCATGAGGCGCTTCGTTGCAGCGTGACGACGCCCGTAGGCCGTTCGGTCCTCGTCTACGGCTGCGCTTTCGCGGTGGCCGGAGCAACGCCGTTCGTGCTGCTACCCTTCCTGACGCAGCGGCTCGCCCCTGCGGAGTTCGGGGTCGTGGCCTCGTTCCTGATGTTCGTGGCGCTGCTGGCGAACCTGACCGGGCTGTCGGTGCACGGCTTCGCGTCGGTCCGCTACTTCAAGGAGGAGCGCGCGACGCTGGCCGCAATGGTCGCCGACGCGACGGCCCTGTTGCTGATCTCGCACGCGCTGGCCGCCCTCGGCGTGCTGCTGCTGCTGCCGCTGCTGCAGCGCACGCTGGGCCTGCCGCTCGAGCAGCTGCTGCTAGGCGTGGCGGCCGCGCTGGTGCTGAACGTGAATGTGCTGTGGCTGGCGCTGTTCCAGTCATCGCAGCAGCCGCTGCGCTACCTGAAGGCGCGGCTGCTCCAGGCGGGGCTCGAGATCGGCCTGTGCGTGGCCCTGGTGCTGGCGGTGGCGGCGGTGGCCGTGGCGCGCACCGGCAGCTACGCGGTCGCGATCGCCGCCAGTGCCGTGCTCGGCGCCTGGTGGTGCCGGCGGCAGGGGCTCGTGGCCGGCTGGCCCGGCCGCGGGCACTGGCGTGCGCTGCTGCGCTTCGGGCTGCCGCTGCTGCCGCACCTGGTGGCCGGCACGGCCATCGTGCACCTCGACCGGCTCGTGGTCAGCACGCAGCTGGGCCCTCAGAGCCTCGGGCTGTACATGTCGGCGCTGCAGCTGGGCATGGTGATGGTGCTGCTGGTCGAGCCGCTCCACAAGGCGCTGGCGCCGTGGCTGTTCGCGCAGCTGGCGAAGAACGACGACGCCGTGCGCCGCATGGTGGTCAAGCGCACCTACGCGCTGTTCGCGGGGCTCGCGGCCCTGGGGGCCGTGTTCGCGCTGGCGGCGGTGGCAGCGTTCGACCGGCTCGTCGGCCCGGCCTACCTGGAGGCACGTGCCCTGGTGCCGTGGATGGTGGCAGGCTTCGTGCTCCAGGGCCTGTACTACGGCGTCGTCAACTACCTCTTCTACGCCGAGCGCACCGGGCGGCTGTCGATGGCCACCGGCACGGCTGCCGTGGTGGGCGCCGCGGTGGCGTGGACGCTGACGTCGGCGTTCGGCCTGACCGGAGCCGCGATGTCGTTCGTGGTCAATAACGCCATGCTGCTGACCCTGGTCTGGGCCATGGCGGCGCGCGCCGTTCCCATGCCCTGGTGGCCGTGGGGCGGAGCCCGATCGAGCGACGGCGCATGAGCTCAATCCCGGCACCGCTGGAGATCCCGCTGCTGCGCGAGTCGGCCGCGTTCGTGTCGCGTCTCGTCGCTGCGGCGCGCGCGCACGGCGACTCGCGCTGGCGGCTGCATCGGCGCATCAACTGGTCGCACCGCTACGGCCACGCCTTCTACGCCGCCGAGTCCGAGCGCTTCAGCGCCGATGGCGACGGGTATCTCGCCGGTCGCGTGCCGCCGCCGGCACCGCTGGAGGACGTGTTCCGGCAGCGGCTGTCGTGGAAGGAACTGGCCGCCGTCACGCTGAAGGTGCTGGCGCACCGCACGTTCGCGGTCATCGGCCGCCGCCGGTGGCGCCAGCTGGGCGCCCTCGGGCCGCGCGCCTTCCGCAAGTGCTACGTGGACGATATCGAGCTCGTGTTCGATCCGGCCGAGCCCGGCGTCATGCGTGCGGTCTATCCGTTCCCGCTCAGCGTGAGGCGTCAGTGGCGCTACCTGAAGAGCATCCGCAGTCGCGGCATCGCGTTCGCTTTCGCGGGCCACGCCTACGGCTGGGGCGACTGGCTGCGCCTGGCGTGGCGTCGGGATCGCGAGTCCCTGGCGCGGCTCGAGGCACGCTCGCAGATCGTGCACGCGCGCGAGGTCGCCGCGCTGGGCGTCGGCACGGTGCAGGTCTCCGACGAGTTCAATCTGGGCAGCCTTGAGTTCTCGCGCACGCTGGCCCGGCTCGGGGTGCACGTGGTCAACAGCGCCCACGGGGTCGGCAAGTACCTACCGGCGCACGCGTACCGCGAGTTCTGGGTGCTGACACGCAAGCAGCAGCAGTACTACGTGCCGCTGATCGACTGCCGCTACGCACTCCGAACGCTGAACGACCAGCAGGGCGGCACCGGCGCGACGACACGCACCGAGCCCGACGGGCAGGCGCATGCGCATATCGTGCTGCTCAGCCAGTGCTTCCCCGGCCTGACGCCGCTCGTGGGCGTCAACGAGGCAGCCATCATCGAGCGCCTGGCCTCGGCGTTCGGATCGCGCGCGGACATGACGCTCTATTTCAAGCCGCACCCGACGCAGGGCGAGTGCCCGCCGCCCCCGGGCTTCGTCACGCTGCCGAGCCTGGCCCACGTCAACTCGCGCCCGGGCACGGTCTTCATCTCCCAGTACTCCACCTGCCAGATCGACCCGTCGTTCAAGGGACGCAAGCTGCTTGTGCGCCGCGGCTTGATCCACCCGGAGATCTGCTTCGACGACGAGGACAACATACTCTCGCTCGACGAACTGGTCCAGACGCTGCAGGCCTGGTTCCCGACCGCGGCGCGGCGGCTGGCGCCGCAGGAGCTCGTGGCATGACCGCGCTGCAACAGGCCGTCGTCCCCCAGCCGGCGCCGCCGGCCTGCCCGTGCTGCGCGGGCACGGCCTGGCGCCGGCACCCGTACACGGCGCAGATCCACTACATCGAGTGTCTCGGCTGCGGCTACCACATGCAACAGCGCGAGCAGGTCGGGAGCGCGGCCGACCTGCGTCGCGCCTTCGAGGACGAGCAGTTCAAGTTCTACGGCGAGGGCTCGCCGCTGGTCTCGCCGGCGTACTCGGCGATGAACGCCGAGATCACCCGGCGGCGGCTGCGCGTGATCGGCCGGCACCTCGCGCCGGGTGCGAGCCTGATCGAGGCAGGCCCGGGCAGCGGCGACGTACTGCTCGCGCTGCACGGCCTCGGCTACCGGGTCGCGGCAGTGGAGCACTCGCCGGTGCTGGCGCGCCGGCTGGAGCAGACGCCGGGGGTCCGCGTGTGGGTCGGCGATTTCGCCGAGCAGACGCTGCCGGAGTCGGGTTTCGACGCCTACGCCTCCTTCCACGTCATCGAGCACGTCGTCGATTTCGCCGCCCACCTGCAGGCGGCGCGGCGCTGCGTGCGCCCGGGCGGCCTCGCGCTGATCGCGACCCCGAACGCGGCCGGCTGGGAACAGCGGCTGCCATTCCGCCTCTCGCCCAACAACGACTCCTCGCACTTCCAGCTGTTCTCGCCGCGAGCGCTGGAGCACGCGCTGGCGGCGGCGGGTTGGCAGGTGGTCGAGCTGCAGACGCCGTCGTATGCGCTGGTCTGGCTGCGCCTCGTGACCAAGGTGCTGCGTCGTCTGCGCGCCCAGGACGAGAGCGCCACCGGCGGGGCCTATGCGGTGTCCTCCAGCCGCAAGCTGGCTCGCGCGGTCCGCGTCTTCTCGGCCCTGACGCTGCCGCTGCGCCGCGTGCAGGAGGCGCTACGCGGCGGCAACGAGCAGTTCGTCGTCGCGCGGCGCGTGCGCTGAACCCGCTGTCCCGATCCCCCGATGTCGACCGCCGCCCTCGCGCTGACCCCGCCGACCGCCGACCGGCCGCGCGAGCGGCTGCCGCTGCGCTGCGTTGCCGGCTGCGTCGCCCTGATGGGCGCGCTCGTCGTCGCGTTCGCGGTGCAGCGGCCGGTGCTGATCGTGGCCTGCACGGCGCTGTGTGCCGCGCTGGTCCTGGCCAGCGGCCTGCAGCGGCGCGTCACCCGTTCGCAACTGCTGCTCTTCGTCGGCGTGTGCGTGGTCTTCGCGCCGGCCTTCCTGAAGCCGTACCACGGGCTCTCGCCGATCTACTACTTCCTGTCGACGGTGGTGATGTTCTTCACCGCCGACGTGATCGCGCGCCAGGATCCGCGCGTGCTGCTGATGGCGCTGCGCCTGCTGTATGCGGCGGCCGTCACGTTCGTGGCCTGGGTCGCCTTCACGTACTGGGGCCACCCCGAGCCGTTCGGCGAGGTGATCCCGGGCTCGAGCACCAACGCGATCCCGTCGTACCTGATCGTGCTGCAGGTGGCCCTGAGCCTGGCCACCTACGTCGTGCGGCGCCGCCTGCCGCTGCTCTCGCCGCTGCTGACCTTCGCGATCGCGTTCCTGGGACTCGGACGCGGCTCGCTGGTGATCGCGGCCGCGATCATCGGCGCCACCGTGGTGCTGAACCTGTTCGCCTCGGCCCCCGGGCGCCCGTTCGAGCGCCTGTGGCACGGCGCGCTGGCCCTGGCGGCCGCGGTGGCCTTGTGGATGCACGGCGACGGGTTTCTCGAGACCGTCTCGAACTACACCAAGCTCAGCGTCGGGCTCGTGGACACGAACCGCCTCGAGATCATCGACGACTACTTCGCGCGCATCGACGGCCTGACGCTGCTGCTCGGCGCCGACTACGCCGGCACGATCGTCGAGCACACGTACGGCGGCAACCCTCACATCGCCTACGTGCGCACGCACTCGTTCTTCGGCCTGGCCGCCGTCGTGCTGGCGATGGCCAGCCCGCTCGCGGTGTGGCTGGCGCGGCGGGCGTGGACAGCGCGGCTCGTGTTCTTCACGTTCATCGCGCTGGCGGCGCTGCGCGCAGTGTCGGAGCCGATCTTCTTCCCGACCGTGCTCGACTTCTTCTACTTCCTGTACTTCATGCTGCTTCGCCACCTGCCCAGCGCCGCCGCCGCTGCCGCGGCGGCCGGCGCGGTCCGAGCGACGCACAACCCGACCCTCCGATGAAGCCCTACCGCATCTGCAGCAACTGCGTGATGGACACGACCGACTCGGCCATCACCTTCGACGACAAGGGGGTCTGCGACCACTGCCGCACGTTCTTCGGCACGATCCTGCCGAACTGGCATTCCGACGAGCGCGGCGCGCGCGAGCTCGGCGCGATGGCCGAGCGCATCCGCGCCGCGGGCAAGGGCCGCGAGTTCGACTGCATCATCGGCATGAGCGGGGGCATCGACAGCTCCTACCTCACCGTGCTGGCCAAGGAGCGCATGGGCCTGCGACCGCTGGTGTTCCACGTCGACGCCGGCTGGAACTCGCAGGAGGCGGTCAACAACATCGAGCGCATCGTCGACAAGCTCGGTCTCGACCTCTACACCGAGGTCATCGACTGGCCCGAGATGCGCGACCTGCAGCTCGCTTTCTTCAAGTCGGGCGTGCCGCACATCGACACGCCGCAGGACATGGCCTTCTTCGCGACGATGTACAAGTTCGCGCAGGAGCACGACGTGCGCCACATTCTGACCGGCGCGAACTACTCCACCGAGTGCATCCGCAACCCGCTCGAGTGGATGTGGTACCAGAGCGACTCGATCCAGGTGCGCGACATCCACCGCCGCTTCGGCACTCGGCCGCTCGAGCGCTTCCCGCTGACGACGATCTTCCAGCACAAGGTGTGGCTGCCCTACGTGAAGGGCATCCAGGTCCTCCGGCCCCTGAACTTCGTGCCGTACGTCAAGGCAGACGCGGTGAAGGTGCTGGTCGAGCGCTTCGGCTGGCAGCCGTACCCGCAGAAGCACTTCGAGAGCCGCTTCACGCGCTTCTACGAGGGCTACTGGCTGCCGCGCAAATTCGGCTACGACACGCGCCGCGTGCAGTTCTCGAGCTTGATCGTCACCGGCCAGATGACGCGCGCCGAGGCGCTCGAGCGGCTCGAGAAGCCGGCGCTCGACGACGCCTTCGTCAAGCAGGAGTTCGAGTACGTGGCCACCAAGCTCGGCATCGGCGTGGCCGAACTGCAGGGCTACCTGGACGCGCCGAACAAGACCTATCGCGACTACCGATCGCAGGAGAGTCTCTACGCGATCGGCGCGCACGTGATGCGGCTGCTCGGGCTCGAGCGCGGAGGCAAGCGGTGATCACGATCGTCGACTATGGGCTGGGCAACGTCCAGGCCATCGCGAACATCTACAAGCGACTGGACATCCCGGCGCGGCTGGCCCGCACGGCAGGAGATCTCGACGGCGCGCGAAAGATCGTGCTGCCGGGCGTCGGGGCCTTCGACTGGGCGATGCGGAGGCTCGGCGACTCCGGCATGCGCGAGCCGCTGGACGCCCTCGTGAAGGCCGGCAAATGCGACGTAATCGGCATCTGCGTGGGCATGCAGATCCTGGCCGAGAGCAGCGACGAGGGCGAACTGCCTGGGCTGAGTTGGGTCGGCGGCCGCGTGCGCCTGTTCGACGAGGCCCGCTTCCAGGATCGCACGCACCTGCCGCACATGGGCTGGAACGACGTGCGGCCGCGCGCAGGCTCGCCGCTGTTCGCCGGCCTCGAGGCGAACGCGCGCTTCTACTTTCTGCACTCGTACTACTTCGAGCCGCCCGAGCCCGCGGCCGCGCTCGCCACGGCCGACTACGGCGGGGAGTTCGCGTGCGCCGTGCAGCGCGGCCGCGTGCACGGCGTGCAGTTCCACCCCGAGAAGAGCCATCAGTGGGGCATCACGCTGCTGAAGAACTTCGCGGAGCTCTGAGCATGCTGCGTCCCCGCATCATCCCCTGCCTGCTCGTCCAGGGCGGCGGGCTCGTCAAGACCGTCCAGTTCGCGAGCCCCAAGTACGTGGGCGACCCGATCAACGCCGTTCGCATCTTCAACGAGAAGGAGGTGGACGAGCTCATGGTGCTCGACATCGACGCCACCGCGAAGGGGCGCGAGCCGGACTACCGCCTGATCGCCGACCTCGCGGCCGAGTGCCGCATGCCGCTGAGCTACGGCGGCGGCGTGACCAGTGCCGAGCAGATCCAGCGCATCGTCGGGCTCGGTGTCGAGAAGGTCGCGCTCAGCGCGTCGGCGGTCGCGGACCCCGGTCTGATCGAGCAGGCCGCGGCGCGCGTGGGCCGGCAGAGCATCGTCGCGGTGCTCGACGTGCGCCCGTCATCCGACGGCCGCTACGAGGTCTTCACGCACAACGGCAGCCGCCGCACGGGCCAGGCGCCGGCTGATCTCGCTCGCCGCCTCGAGGCGCTCGGGGCCGGCGAGATCGTCGTCAATTCGATCGGCCGCGACGGGGCGATGTCGGGCTACGACCTGACGCTCGCGCGCCAGGTGCGCGAGGCCATCAGCGTGCCGATGACCGTGCTCGGCGGCGCCGGAAAGCTCGACGACATCGGCGCGCTGATCCGCGAGTTCGGCATCGTCGGCGCCGCGGCGGGCAGCCTGTTCGTGTTCAAGGGCGTGTACCGCGCCGTGCTGATCAACTACCCGCCACGCAGCACGAAAGACGAACTCGTTGCCGACGCCCTGCGTCGGCGCTGAGTCGCGCTCCTCCACAGCTCCACGCGCCCTTCCCTTGAAACAGATCCTGCAAAGCCTGAAGACGGGCACCGTCGAGCTCGCCGACGTGCCCTGCCCCGCGCCCGGCCGCGGGCAGATCCTGATCCAGACCGCGATGACGCTCGTCTCCGCGGGCACCGAGCGCATGCTCGTCGATTTCGGCAAGGCGGGCTGGCTCGACAAGGCGCGTCAGCAGCCGGACAAGGTGCGCATGGTGCTCGAGAAGGTGCGCACCGATGGCCTGATGCCCACGCTCGAGGCCGTTCGCAACAAGCTCGACCAGCCGGTCGCGCTCGGCTACTGCAACGTCGGCACGGTGATCGCGGTCGGCCCGGGCGTCGAGTCGTTCTCGGTCGGCGACCGGGTGGCCTCGAACGGCAAGCACGCCGAGCGCGTGGTGGTGCCGGTAAACCTGTGCGCGCGCGTGCCCGACGGCGTGAGCGACGAGTCCGCCGCATTCACGGTGCTGGGCTCGATCGCGCTGCAGGGCATCCGCCTCGTCGGCCCGACGCTCGGCGAGTGTGTGGTCGTCACCGGCCTCGGCCTGATCGGGCTGATGACGGTGCAGTTGCTGCGCGCCCACGGCTGCCGCGTGCTGGGACTCGACTACGACCCGGCCAAGCTCGAATTGGCGCGCCGCTTCGGCGCCGAGACGGTGGACCTGCGCGCCGGCGCCGACCCGGTGTCCGCCGCGACCGCGTTCTCGCGCGGGCGCGGCGTCGACGCGGTCATCATCACCGCCGCCACGCGCAGCAGTGAGCCGGTGCACCAGGCGGCGCTGATGTGCCGCAAGCGCGGCCGCATCGTGCTGGTCGGCGTGACCGGGCTCGAGCTGTCGCGCGCCGACTTCTACGAGAAGGAGCTGATCTTCCAGGTTTCGTGCTCGTACGGTCCGGGTCGCTACGACCCGAACTACGAGGACAGGGGACAGGACTATCCGGTCGGCTTCGTGCGTTGGACGGAGCAGCGCAACTTCGAGGCCGTGCTCGACATGCTGGCCGGCGGTGCGATCGACGCCGCGCCGCTGGTCTCGCACCGCTTCGGCATCGAGGCCTGCGAGCGCGCCTACGAGGTCGTCGGTGGAGCCGAGCCCTCGCTCGGCATCCTGCTGCACTACCCGGATGCCGGCAGCGCACGCGCGGGCGAACGCACGGTCGCGTTGCCCCCGCCGGCCACGCCGCGAGCCGTGGCGGCCGGGCGCGGCGCGATGGTCGGCGTGATCGGGGCCGGCAACTACGCAGGCGCGGTGCTGGTGCCGGCTTTCGCCGCGACCGGCGCACGGCTGCGCACGATCGCGTCGGCCGGCGGCGTCAGCGGGCTGCACGCCGGGCGTCGCAACGGCTTCGAGCAGGCCACGACCGACGTCGACGCGCTGCTCGCCGATGCCGAGATCGACACCGTGGTCGTCTCGACCCGCCACGACACCCACGCGCGCTACGTGCTGCAGGCGGCGGCAGCCGGCAAGCACGTCTTCGTCGAGAAACCGCTGTGCCTGACGCTCGACGAGCTGGCGCGCATCGGCGAGGCGGCCGGCGGCCCGACGGCCCCGCTGCTGATGGTCGGCCTGAACCGGCGCTTCGCGCCGCAGGTGGCGCGCATGCGCGAGCTGCTCGCCTCCGCGCCGGGACCGAAGGCCTTAGTGATGACGGTCAACGCGGGCGCCATCCCGGCTTCGCACTGGACGCAGGATCCGGTCGTCGGCGGCGGGCGCCTGATCGGCGAGGCCTGCCACTTCATCGACCTGCTGCGGTTCCTGTGCGGCGCGCCGATCGTGCAGGCCGAGGTCGCCGCGATGGACGACGCCACGCTCGACACCTTCACGCTGACCCTGAACTTCGCCGACGGCTCACTCGGCACTGTGCACTACTTCGCCAACGGGAGCAAGGCGTTCCCGAAGGAGCGGGTCGAGGTCTTCGCCGCCGGCCGCGTGCTTCAGCTCGACAACTTCCGCCGCCTCACCGGCTTCGGCTGGCCGGGCTTCAAGTCGATGAACCTGTGGCGGCAGGACAAGGGGCAGCGCGCCTGCGCCCTCGCCTTCGTCGAGGCCGTGCGCGCCGGCGGCCCGGCGCCGATCCCCCTCGACGAGCTGCTCGAGGTAGCGCGGGTCAGCATCGAACTGGCCGGCCGGAAGCGCGCATGTCGAGCCTGACGCAGTGGATGGACCGGGCCTGGTACCCGGCCTACGGCGCGAACTGGGACGACGAGCTGTTCCGGCGCCGGCTGCTCGAGCGCATCGGGCCCGATTCGGTCTGCCTCGACTACGGCGCCGGCCGCGGCAACGTGCGGCAGATGAACTTCCGCGGCATCGCGCGCCACGTGGCTGGGATCGACCCGGAGCCCGCGGTGTTCCAGAACCCGTTCCTCGACGAGGCCGAGGTGTTCGACGTGGCGCTCAACCGCATCCCGCACGTCGACGGCCGCTTCGACGTGGTGTTCGCCGACAACGTGATGGAGCACGTGGCCGACCCGGTGCTGGCGCTGCGCGAGATCCGTCGCGTGCTCAAGCCCGGCGGCCGCTTCCTCGCCAAGACGCCGAACAAGTGGCACTACATGCCGACGA
>Ga0068877_10003690_pt1 | contig 12120 bp, 10 predicted proteins | sample NOAtaG_FD_66437 | JGI IMG/M metagenome (GOLD analysis project Ga0068877, IMG submission 66437) | Freshwater lake microbial communities from Lake Erie, under a cyanobacterial bloom - NOAA_Erie_Diel6S_1000h metaG | ecosystem: Environmental > Aquatic > Freshwater > Lake | place: USA: Ohio, Lake... | reverse complement strand
CCGGACTCGATGCGGGCGCTGGCGAAGGCGCTGTACGCGTCGACCAGTCGCTCGTTGTCCTCGACCACGCCGGCGTTGCGGCCCGTGCCGGGGGTGCGCGCGGTCGGGGTGTCGCCGTTCCACTGGCGGCGCTGCTGGTCCTCGGTGTGGTAGCGCAGGCCGGCCTCGAGCCGGATGTCGGCGCCGAAGGCGGCGGTGTCGTGGCTCAGGCGCGTCTCGACGCCTGCCGTCCAGTAGTCGCGCAGGCGGCCTTCATTGCCGCAGGTGGTGTTGAGGTTGGCGAGGCCGCCACAGGCCGGGTCGGAGGCGTCGTTGGGGCGCTGGCCCGAGTTCGACGACTGACGCCACCAGTCGCGATTGAATGTCGAGCCGTAGAGGCTGGTGCGCAGGGTCGTTGCCCCGTCGAGGAACCAGGCGTGGCTGACGGCGGCGCCCCAGCGCTCGGTCTGGAAGGAGTCGTTGGCGAAGACGTTGCCGTAGGGGTTGGCGTTGAACTCGGCCAGGGTCAGGCCGGAGTAGGTGACCTGCGAGTCCTCCTCGTGGCGGCTGACGCGGGCGGTCAGGACCTGGTCCGTGCCGATATCCCACGTCATCTTGCCGAAGATGTCCGTGTACTGCAGGTCCTGGTTGTCGCGACTGCTTTCCGTGCGACGGTTCTGCACGTGCAGCAGACCCCGCCCGCCAAGGGCCGGACCGCCGACGAGGCCGTCGACCTCGCGATAGCCCTGCGAGCCGCCGGCCAGACGCAGGCTACCGCCGAAGCTCGCCGGGGCCTCGGGGGTGATGTAGTTGATGACGCCGCCGATGGTCTGGGGGCCGAAGCGCACCTGCGAGGCTCCCTTCAGCACCTCGACGCGGGCGTAGCGGCCCAGCGACGGGTGGAAGTAGCTGGCGTTGTAGCCATACGGAGCGAAGGCCAGCGGCAGGCCGTCTTCCAGCAGAAGCAGCTTGGTCGAGCGGGTCGGGTTGAGGCCGCGGATGCCGATGTTGGGGCGGAGCCCGAAGCCTTCCTCGTCCCGCGCGAACACCCCCGGCACCTGCCGCAGGGCGTCGTTGACGGTGAACGGACGGGAGCGTTCGAGGTCGGCGGTCTCCAGGGTCGCGCCGGAGCCAGGGATGGTCAGCAGATTGCCGCGCTCGCCGATCACCACGATCTCGGCCACGCGCGGCCCCGTCTCGGTCGACGCCGGCACCATCGCGGGCGTCTGGGCGAGGGCGACCCCGCCGGCGGCGAGGGTGGTGAGCATGGCGGCGGCGAGGGCGACGAGACGGGACATGAACGGCCTTGGTGATGGCGAATTATTCGCAGTCGCGATGTGCTAATGAGAATGGCTCACAAAAGCAAGCCTCGACTCGTCGCGGCCTTCGAGGCTGCGGGGACGACGCCGCAGCGGGGTGCGCGGAGGCGCGGCTTCAGCCCGTCGCCTCGCCGGCGTGAGGACGTCCGGTCATCTCCGGAGAGGCCGTGCCCGTGTAGATATGTCCGGCTCGGGCGCGGCGCTGTGCGGGCCGTCGACGATCGGCCGGGGGCGTCAGCGGGAGCCAATGCGCTGGTCGGCACCCTCCACCGGGACGCCGGGCTGATGCTCAGCCGAGGCTGATCCCTGCGCCGCTGCAGGCCGGACAGTGCGGATCGGCCGCGATACGGCTGGTGCGGGCGCGCCAGCCGAGGCCGTCGAACAGCATCAGCTCGCCGGCGGGAGCCTCGCCGACCTCCGCGAGGACCCGCAGGGCTAGCAGGGCGGCGGCCGAGCCGATCACCCCGGCGAGGGCCCCGACCACGCCCATGCGGGCGCAGGTCTCCGCGTCGGGCGGCGGCTCCGGCACATAGCAGCGCCAGCAGGGCCGGCCGCGCAGCAGTACGATCTGGCCCTCCCAACGGCCCAGCGCCGCCGCCACCAGCGGCAGACCGCGCGCGATGCAGGCGTCGCCGACAAGCGCCCGCGTGGTGAAGCTGTCGCTGCCGTCCAACACCAGATCGACCTCGGCCAGCAGATCGCCGAGCGTGTCGGCGTCGAGCCTCACGGGGCGCGCCTCGACCACGACGTGGGGATTCAGGGCGGCCAGGCGCGCGGCGGCGACCTCGACCTTGGGTCGGCCGACATCGGCGGTGGCGAACAGGATCTGACGCTGCAGGTTGGACAGGGCGACGGTGTCATCATCGATCAGGCGCAGGGTCCCGACGCCCGCCGCGGCCAGATACAGGGCGGCCGGGGCACCTATGCCGCCGGCCCCGACAAGGGCGACGCGCGCCGCCTTCAGCCGCTGCTGGCCCGGCCCGCCGAGCTCTCGCAGCACCAGATGCCGGGCGTAGCGCTCCACCTCGTCGTCACTGAACATGCCCGCTCACCTTGCCGCCGGTGGGCCCGGAAGGGAAGGCGCACAAGCCGCGGGGCGGGGGAACCCGACCTTCCCGGTTTGCCGCCCCTGCGCCTTGACTGGCCATCAGATCATGCAGGCTAGGTCGATCACGCCTGGTACCGAAGCGAGGATGCAGCGGCAGGTCGCCAGGCCTCCAGGTCGCATATCCGCCCGGCGATGGCGGCGGTGGAGGTCAGCCATCATTCCCGGGGGTTCTCGGGACAAGCGAGAGGCCAGGGGGGGGCCAGGTCACTAACCCGGCGATCCATTTGGCCTCACACAGCCCGATCCAGCGCTCCAGCTTCAGGATAGGCCGACCCGGCGTTGACTGCGCGACATCAAGGATCCGCGCGGCTCGAAGGAAGCGACCGTGGACCGCAGCCTCGATTGCGTACCGGCTTTGGTGAAAGTCAAGCGACATGATCTCGCTTGCAACTGCTCGATTTTGCCAGCGTACCGCTTGTTGCCGCAGCGGCGCTGGCCGGTCGGGGCAATAACAACCCGGCAGCGGCGATCGAAAGGCCAAACAAGGCTATCGCACCATCGGGACGGGTTGCGCTCAGGCCCGCCAAGGCGAAGGGGAGAACTGCGCCTCCCAGATAGGAGGCGGCTGTCGCGTGCCCCACACTGGGAGCACCGTTCAGGCTTCCAAGCCTGACATCGGCAAGGAGGAGCGGAAAGAACACAGCCATGCCGCCGCCGAAGAAGCCCACGGCAGCAATCACGCTCCAGGCGACAGGATTTGATTCCCCCCTTGCAAAGAGAACTATGAGGGCCGTCGAGAGGCCGCTCAGGATCATCGTGATCGCGAAGACGATAAGTCGGCCACCAAGAGCGTCCGTCAGGACGGTCCAGAGACATGCCCCGATCAGAAAGGCGGCGGTCGTCAGCGCAAGAGAAAGACTCGCCAGTTCAGGAGCCCAACCCCATTTTTCCAACTGGTAAGGTAAAAGACCCGCCAAGGCCAGATAGCCGCCGACATAAGCTGCATAAGCAGCCGAGTATCGAAGCGACGTGAGTTTGTTCTCCCAGGTGCTGGCTCTGCCGAGCACGGCTTCGTCTGCGGGAACGACGGGGGGTGAACGCCACGATGACATGGCGAGCAAGAACCCGATCGCTGAAACGGCCCAACATACAGCCCGCCAACCTAGCAGCTGTACGGACAGGCCTGCTAAGCCAACGGCGAGCGCCGCTCCGATTGCATAGCTGCCGAAGAACAGTGCCTGGGCGACGCCTGCACGACGCGCGCTAACCGACCGGCCGACCTCCACCGTCAACGTCGCAAGCAGCACGCCCGTCATGAAGCCGTAGACCGCTAGCGCGGCGCTGAACGGCACGACCCCGTCGCTCAAGGCACGAAGGGCGATGGCAGCACTGGCGGCGATGCTACTCCACGTAATCACAGCAGGAGCGCCGAAGCGCCGGATCGCCGATGCAGCGATCAGGGCCCCGGGTGCTGATCCCAGCGGAATCGCTGCCCAAGCTTGCTGCAATGCCAGTACGCTCCAGCCCTCCTTGACCATCGAGGCGAACATGGGGGGCAAGCTCATATAGCCCGCGCCGATCACGGTCGCATGGAGGAGGCAGGCTAGAGCGAACCTTCGCCGTAAGACGGTCATGCCGGGCGAACGATATCGTTCAGCAGCCCGGGCAGGAAGAACAAGGGCCAGACCGCCAACGCCAAGTTCGGCAGATACCAGGCCGGATCGAACTCGCCCAGAATGGTCCAGTAACCGATCGCCATCAGGCCGGCCACAAATGTGAGACAGAGCGAGATCATTGCCATTGGCCGCCAGCGAGGATCTCCGTCATTCGCTAGCCTTACAGCCGCGATTCCGGTGATCGAGAACAGCACGTCGACAGGGAAGAAAGACCAGTTCCAGGCAAATACGCGTGGCTGGTCAAATTCAGCATACATCATGCTGGGCGGCAATTGAAACACACCGAGTAGATCAAGTAGAGAAAGAGACCAATAAGTCAAAAAAAGCATATCGGTAATCAGAATTAGAGCCTTGAGTTGTTTGCTCATGGTGCCCGATTTCTGGTTCATTTCGCGTTCCTCATCACAACCGAAGAAGCTCGCGGCTCGTTGGCTTCGGCGCAGACCGGACTATGCCGGCCAAGCCGAGCGATTGCGTGCTCGATGATTGAGCGAGCCGACGCTCGCTCCCGCGCAATCGTCGCTCGCGGTGCAAGGGCAAGTCGCACCCCCAGGCCGTCTATGAGGCTCAGCAGTTCAGCGGATGCAGCCTCTGAGGATGCGGCTCCCTCCACCAGCGGAGCAACGAGCGTTTCGAGCAGGTCTCGCCACTCCGCGACGCGTTCCTCATTCTCGCGGCGGAGCCGTGGATTACCGACGGCTTCCCCCCAGAACGCCAGCCAAACCCGCCATTCACGTAGTCGAACAGCATCGAGCGGCAGGGCCTCGTGGAGCACCGTTGACAGTTTGGCGCGGTCTGACTCCGCAGTCGCTGCCGCTCGCAGCATCCGGGCACCGGCCGCGAAATGTGCGGTGCGCAGTGCCTCTACAAGCAGCGCCTCGCGATCACTGAAATAGTGGGTCAGGGCACCTGTCGTCATGCCAGCCGCTGCAGCCACTCGCCGAAGCGTCGCGGCGCCAAGGCCTTCCTCGGCAATGACCTCCCAGCTTGCCGTCACGAAGCCGGCTCGCTGTTCCTCATGATTGACGACCTTGGGCATACGATCACCTCTTGACGAAACGTCGGTTATGTAACAACTGTTAGGTCAAACGACAAGTGGTTTGGTCAGGAGTGCCGAGCATGAAAAACGCAGCGAAGTTCAACCTGGAGGGGGTCGAGCCATTCGTCGATCCAACGACGGGCTCGGGGAACATATTCCTGATGCCGGAAGGCATGGGGTCGGACGGGAAGCCGTTCGTCTTCCTGGTGGAGGATCCTCCTCACAAGACACGCCCCAGGCACTACCATCATGGTGATGTGGTCTATGTCTACACGAAGGGCGAGCACCACATCGAGGGTGAGGCTGTCTACCGCGCCGGTGACATTCGCTGGACTCGAGCGGGCCATGCATACGGCCCCGAGACCACGGGCCCTGACGGCGGGTCCTGGTGGGTGATCTCCTATAGTGATCCCCTGCCGGTCAACGTCGTCGATGGCGGAAACGACGTCGCCGTGCCGATGAGCGCTCTTCCGGTCCGATCGGCGCACGGACTGCCGACCTTCGTGCGCCCCTACGACTGGAACGCGATCGACAGGGCTGTTGCCGACGAGGGGGGTGCCATCGTCGTCGGCTTGCTCTCGCAGGAAGAAGTCGAGGCGCTGAACAGCGAAATCGACGGCTACATCTCGGGTGACAGCAAGCTCGGACTGCCCCGAAGCGGATCACCCGCTTATGATGCATTTCTGGGATCTCGCACCGTCCGCTTGCACGGGCTCGCCGAGAAGACCCCTTCGACGCGGTTGCTGATCGCCCATCCCGACCTCGTTGCCTGGGCCGAACGTTTGATCGGTTCGAATGCTGCAAGCATCCTCTTGAACGCGGGAGAGCTCATCCAGATCGGACCGGGCGAGCCCGCTCAGTATCTCCACCGCGACACCGACTCCTGGCTCTCCCTGCCACGCACGGACGCGCCGGTCCTGGTCAATGCGATCGTCGCGCTCGATCCCTTCACGCTTGTAAATGGGGCCACCTACATCGCCCCAGGCAGCTGGCGCTGGGAGAACGGGCGACAACCGCAGTCTGACGAGTTCGCGCGTGCGGTGATGAACGCAGGTGACGCTGTACTCTTCCGTGGTGACCTGATCCACGGTGGTGGCGAGAACGCCTCGGATGCGCCACGAAGGGCCATCTCGATCTCGTACTGCGCCGGCTGGTTGCGACCGGTCGAGAACAGCTTCCTCAACATAAGCAAGGAAACGGCAAGGACGCTGGAACCCCGCCTTCAGGCGTTGCTGGGCTATGCCCCTCACGATGCCGTCGCGAAACGGGGGGGCATGACTGGCCTCTTCGAGAACGGGGACCCCGCCAAGGCGCTCGAACGCCTCTGACCGCGGCGCGCCGAACCACCAGACTCGATTTGCAAGATCGCGAGACACGCGGCAGGCCAAGGGGAGTGAAACATGAATTCCAAGGACATTGGAAAACTATGCCTAGTTGCGGTTTGCGCTGCCACGCCTGTGCAGACCGCAGCACAAGACGCGAGCACGCCCACAATTGTGGACGAAATTGTGGTGACCGCCCAACGGCGTGTCCAGCCCCTGGCTGATGTTCCCGTAAGCATTACAGCGGTGAGCGGAGAGAGACTTGTACAGGCCCTGGTTCGGGACACCGGCGATTTAACGGCCTTGGCTCCTGGCCTGACCGGCAAGCCCCAGGGCCTTGGAACACCGGTGTTCTCAATCCGCGGCATCAGCACGAATTCGGTCGGGATCGGCGGCGAGTCCAGCGTGGGCGTGTTTTGGGACGAGGGCTACCTGGGGCGTCTCGAAAGCTCCAACATACCCTTCTTTGATGTCGCCCAGATTGACGTATTGAAGGGCCCTCAATCGACGTTGTTCGGCCGCAACGCATCGGCAGGTGTGATTTCCGTCACCTCACGTCGCCCGACCTCCAACACCGCCGCCGACTTTACGGCAAGCTACGCCTCTTTCGACAGCTTCGAGGCCTCCGGCGGCCTCACCATGCCTGCAACAGATTCACTCTCTTTCCGTGTAGCCGGACTTTACCGGGATCGCGGAGGCATGGAAAGAAACGTGCTCCTGGATCGCCTGGAAGGAGGTGGTCGTACGACTGCCCTTCGTGGCATTGCACTATTCGAACCTTCGTCGAGTTTCACATTAACGGCGATCCTCAATCACGTTCAGGACCAAGGTGGTGGCTTTCCTTCGCAGGCATTAGATCCAGCGTTGTCTGACGCGGGTGGTCTCGCATCCGATCCGTTCGACGGTCGGCATGCGACCAATGTGCAGACGTTCGAAAAACGGAACTTATGGTCGGCAAACGTGCAGTCAGAATGGAATATTTCCGAAAACTTGACGTTTAAGTCAATCACGACTGCCCTGGACACCACGCTGGACCGTCAGTTTGACGCAGACGGCTCGGCCGCTCCCCTCCTTGATGCACATTTTCGCAACTACAGAAACAGGACGTTTGGGCAGGAAGTCCGTCTCCTTGGCAGGGCAGGAAATCTGGAGTGGTTCTTTGGCGCATCTATTTTCGAGGAATGGATCAGGCAGAATGTTGACTTTACGTATTCGGAATTCGCTATACTCTCCGGGGTTCAAGTGGCTCCAGATACACTCTTCCCAGGTCAGGCCGCTTTCGCAATTTGTGACGAACCACTGACTACGATTGGGTTGGGGGTGCCTTGCTCCCCAGAAGTTGTGGAGACCATCTCTGGCCGCGGCCGAAACTCGAACTATTCACTTTTCGCCGACGCCACTTATCAGTTCACAAACGAAGTCAGAATGACGGGAGGTGTGCGTGTCTCACAAGATCGCAAGCACTTTAATTACAATGTGCCGACAATAATTAGCGTGTCCAGCAGTCTTAATGGCGCGAATTTATTTTCGGCTGCTACAGATGGGCCGCGAAATTTTGAGCAATCGTGGAACTCTGTACAGCCACGAATCGTGCTGGATTATAAGCCGAGCGAGCAGACCATACTCTTCGCGTCGGCTTCGCGCGGTTTCAAGGCCGGCGGGTTCGATCCAGCCGTTGAAGTGTCACGGGTACCCTTCGACCAGGAGGGTGTTTGGGCTTATGAAGCGGGCACGCGCTTCAGAAGCCCGGATCACCGTCTGAACATTGGGTTTTCAGCATATTATCTGGACTATAGCGGCTACCAGTTGCAGGTGCTGAGAAATGGGACCACATCGACCCTGAACGCACCAAGCGCGAGGAGTTACGGTGCTGAGTTCGAGGGAGCCTGGCGTCCCTACAGTTGGGCTTCGTTCGACCTCAATCTCGCCTACAATGACTCAACTTTCCTCGACCTTGTGACAGACGCGGGGAGTCTACGCGGCAACCGGCTTCTCTATGCCCCCGAGGTCACCGCCTATGCTGCAGCCTCGTTCGATGTTTATCGGACAGATCGGGCGATCGGCAGCCTTCGCCTGAGTGCCCGACATGAGTCCAGACAGTTCTTTACGAAAGAGAACCTGATCGAGGAAAGCCAAGAGGCCTACACCGTCATCGATGTCTCTGCGACCCTTCAAATCCGGCCGTCAGACTTCGAATTCCGCATTTTCGCGCGCAATCTCCTGAACGAGCGATATCTGACTTATGCGGTCGATCAAGGCTTCGGCGTCGTGACCAATCGAGGAGAACCGCGAATCGTCGGTATACAAGCCTTGTGGTCGCTATGACGTCGCGCCGATCCGTTGCCGGCTGACGAGGTCCGCGCGTCTGTCATGGATCACCGGGCATGGATCGTCTGGACGTCAAGAGGCACGTCAACAACTCTCGCGAGTTTCCGGAGCAGCAGGAGGCGGGGCTTAAACCCCGGAAACACGTCGCACCACCGGCCGCCTTGGCAGAAAGGCTTCGGAACATGCTTCGCCTCACAAACTGAACCGGCCCGGCTTCTTTGGAGGCTGCCTCGTGCAGGTCACGCTGCCAGTTTCCGCTCATCGCGCAGGGCGCAGATGCGTTCCCCGGCGTAGGTCGGCGGCGCGATCAGGTCTCGATCAGGCCCTTGGCCGCAAGGTGCTCACGTATGCCCTGGGCAAAGGGCGTCGCGGTCAGGCCGAAGCGGCGCGTGATCTTCTCGCTGGAGAAGCGGTAGTTCCGCTCCAGCTGGTAGGACATCCTATCGACCTCCCTGAGCAGCGGATTGAGGAGGGCGATAGCCTGAACGGCCAGCTTTGGCAGGGTGATGTGGCGCGGCCGCGCCCCCACGATTTCAGCGACCAGCTGCAGGGTCTGCCGGGCGGTGCGCGGCTGCGGATCTGTGGGCATGTGCCAGATGTCGCCGTCGGCCTCGGGGGTCTGACCCAGGAAGGCCAGGGCCCGGCCGTTGTCGGGGATGTAGGTCAGGCTGTGCGCACGGTCGTCGCGGTACAGGACCAGGGCGGGCTTGCCGCGCTTCAGCTGGACGCCCCAGTCGCCGATCATGTCGAACTGCGGATAGTCGCCATAGAAATCGGCGCTGCGCGCGATGCAGGCGCGGAGCCCCTCGCGCTCGACCGCCTCCATCACGATCCAGGCGCATTCAGCGCGGGCCAGCCCTTTTTCGGTGGTGGGGCGAACGGGGCTGTCTTCTGTCATCCAGCCGTCGACAGGGCCGTAGCAATAGACGTTGTCGAAGTAGACCAACCGCGCGCCGGTGCGTCGCGCCGCCTCGATCGCATTGCCCACGACCCGGGGAAAGTCGCGCCGCCAGATCCGGGAGTCGTAGGGCAGCCCGACGACGCAATAGAGGACGTCGGCACCCTCTGCGGCCCGGGCGACCGACTCAAGGTCCAGCGCATCGGCGGCGACCAGCGTCTCGCGCCCCGTCACCGCGACGGGGCGGCGCTGAACGATGCTGACGTCGTGACCCGCCGCCGCCAGATGCGGCACCATCGCCCGGCCGATCGTGCCCGATCCGCCCAGAACCACATGTCGTCCCATGATCCACGCCTTCCGAGAGCCGTCAGGCAACGAAGCTATTCCGCTCGGATCGTCCGGCCAAGGCGGGTTAAGGGCATACCCGACATTTCGGAGCAACACGACGGGCGCCTCCGGCCCGGATCATGCTGGTGCCGCAGGACCACCTCCCTAGACTCTGGCCAGATCACAAGGACTTCATTGCTTCCCTGGAAGGGGGGAGCTCCGAACGGAGCCCGGTGCCCGTCATCCCTCTCAGCCGACTTCCCCTCGAAAAGGGCTCCGTGCGTCCTCGCCAGCTTGACGTTTTGGGCAGGCGATCGAAGACTGCCGTCAATTCAGAGGGCCGTGCGATCCTTGAGCTCCCAGGAAACCCCAGAGCAGGCAAGCCTGCTACAGCAGGCGTCACAGGCGCTGGCGCAGATGCGCCCGACGGACGCCCTGGCGCTGATCGACCAGGCGGATGCCCTCGGGGCCACCCACAACGGGGCCATGAACCGCGCGCTCGCGCTCCGTCTGCTCGGACGGTTTCCCGAAGCGGTCGTGGCCCTCGACGAAGCGCTAGCTTTTCAACCCTATGACTTCGTCGCCCTGCTGGCCAAGGCAGCCATGCTTGAAAGGCTGGGGCAAGCGGGCGCGGCTGCCGACCTCTATCGAAACGCCCTGAAAATCTCTCCGCCGCGCGACCGATGTTCTCCGGCCCTTCTCGCCCAGCTGGACCATGCGAGCGCCCTGGTTCATCGTCACGCCGAAGGCTTGCGCAACCACATGCAAGCGCGGGTTGCCGCCCTCAGGTCGGGACTCGACAGCGAAATCCTCGAGCGATTCGACGAGGGGCTGGAGATTTACGCGGGCCTGAAGTCGCCGCCCAAGCAGGAGCCGCTGCTGCTGAACTATCCGCGATTGCCCGCCATTCCATTCCATGATCGCAGGATGTTCCCATGGCTGGAAGAACTCGAAGCAGCCACCTCGACCATCAGAGCCGAGCTTGAAGCGCTTCTGACCGACAGCTTTGATGCGTTCGCGCCGTATATCGCCTTCCCGAAGGGTGCCCCTGTCAATCAATGGGGTGAGCTGAACCACTCTCGCAAGTGGACCTCACTCTGGCTGTGGAAAAACGGGGAGAAGCAGGAGGCTGTCTGCGCCCGCTGCCCGGAGACTGCTGCTCTGCTTGAGCGGCTGCCGATGGCCCGACAGTCAGCGTTCGCGCCGACCGCCGTCTTCTCGGCGCTCCAGCCACACACCCACATCCCGCCCCACACAGGTTCAACGAACGTGCGCCTGCTGTGCCATCTGCCGCTGATCCTCCCGGGTTCTGCGCGCTTCCGCGTAGGGAACACGACGCGCGACTGGAAGATGGGCAAGGCCTGGGTGTTCGACGACACCATCGAGCACGAGGCCTGGAACGACGCAGACCAGATGCGAGTCATCCTGATCTTCGACGTGTGGAACCCTTTCTTGAGCGAGCCCGAGAGAGCCCTGGTGACAGAGATGATGCTGGCACAGCGGGAGTTCATGAGCGGGCTGGTCTGAATGAGGGATCAGAGAGACCAATGCGCGGCCACCTTCCCGGATTGGCCATTCTCCTCCCGCGGCTGGTTCGGCCGCTTCATCTCTGACGGCATCAGACCGCCGGACTTTTCCTTGCAGTTGAAGTACGTCGCCTGACTGATCCCGGCCCGCCGGCAGATCTCCGCCACCGGCACGCCGTCTGCGCCCTGCTTCAGAATGAACGCCTTCCGGGCGTCCGAAAATGCCGATGCCTTCATGGTCTTCCGCTCCTTCCCAGCCGGTGACCTGCCCCCTTCCTGATCCCCCGATTTGAGTGAGAGTCCGTCACCTCTTGGTCCGCACCCCGACCCCGGACCGCAGCATGTGCACGATGCCGCTGATCGCCCGACGGTCATCGACACGACGAGCTCCACACCGACCACGAGGCAGATGCGGCTCAATCGCCGACCACTCCGCGCCCGACAACCAATAGATCGACTTGCGCCTGGACATCCGAGAGCACCTCCCGGATTCCCGGAATCAGCATCCGTCAGCCCTTCCCAGCCGATTGAGTACGGAGTCTAGGCTTCGTACTCAATAAGGGGATTCCTCGCGCCGTTTGTTCGTGATTCACTCTTCTTGGATCGGAGGTGGATCATGGGCCGACATCTATACTGGCTGAGCGATGCGGAGTGGGGT
>Ga0068877_10003689_pt1 | contig 12122 bp, 13 predicted proteins | sample NOAtaG_FD_66437 | JGI IMG/M metagenome (GOLD analysis project Ga0068877, IMG submission 66437) | Freshwater lake microbial communities from Lake Erie, under a cyanobacterial bloom - NOAA_Erie_Diel6S_1000h metaG | ecosystem: Environmental > Aquatic > Freshwater > Lake | place: USA: Ohio, Lake... | reverse complement strand
GCGCCCCCCGACTTGCACCCCAAAGTTGGCCCCCGTTGTGTCTCCGGCTTATGGACGCCTCCGAGGTGTGCCTTTCGGTCCAAGCCACTTGGGCAACTTCACGTTTGGAAACAGTCTTTGGCTGTCTAGCGTGCGAGTCCGACGAGTTGAGAAGCAATACCAATTCAACTTGGTGACGATATCCACTCAGTCTAGCTGCAATATCCACTCAGTCTGAATCTGTTTAAAACGTTCCCATCTGGTTGGTCGGTCCGGGCCACTCCTGTGACCTTGGGGGCCCGGTCTCAGAATCGGACCCGGCTAGCTGCACGACACAGGTTGGGTCAGACATCAGCCCCGAAACCAACCAACTTTAGCTCATTGCACCCCGAACTGAAAAGGTTAATTCGTGGATCGGCTTCGAACTCGTCGCAACCTAGCGCAACGGGGAAAATCGATAATCACAAAGAAGAACATACACGCATAAAGTCTACGAACTACACAATGCTTGCTATTCGGGAGACACTGATTTCCTATATAGTTCGTAAAGCCAATGGAGACACCCTAATGGCAAATGCACACCGCGAGTCAGTTCCTTGGGGACGCCCTTATGGCAAATGCATGGAAGGCTCAAGCACGGAGCCAACTACGACCGCGACCCCTAGGGCGAAGACCTCAAATCCAATGACATCCAAAACTTGTTGTTACAAGGTTGGATGTTGCACTGTTTTGTGAATGTGGGCTCTGGGTTTTGGTGACCGGGACCGGCTCGGTGGACCCCGGAGCCAGTTCAAGAGATACCGGGACTGGTTCGCTGGAGCCCCAAGACTGGCCCCGGGGACTGCAAAACTGGCCCAGGGGATCGAGGATCTGGCCCCGATCAACCCGCGACCACCACCGTGTTCCCGTGAACCAGCCGCCGCCCGCCCGCCTCCCACCGACACCCATCTGCCCCGCCCCCGCCCGCCCCCTCTCCACCGATACCCTGCCCGTGGTGAGCTTTGCTTCTTACCAACTTCCCACACCTCCTAATCTGCACCTCAGATGTACAACCCTTCATCCACTCGTGAAGAAGGTAACGATCACCGAGGCTCGAGGATGCACTCGACCCCGAAGCAACAGATCCCACTCCCCGCCGAAAGAGGTTATGGCATAAACCGTGCCAGGACAGAAACTGAAGGACCCTGCAAAGAAACCGATGTCAAACCACACCCACCCAGAGACCCCGACGGCATCCTCCCCATCGCGCCACTCCAGGAAGAACAAAACACAACAAATAAAAAATTCTGGAACACGCTGTTATCTGGAGCGGCCCCATCGTGGAAAACCTCTGCTAGGGGGCAAGGATGCTTTCTAGCGTGGCCGTTTATATTTGTGGTTCTGGGGAACAAGATCAATGACAAACACAAAGAAGGACACATGGAGCACTTAACAATCGAAACTCGGATGAATGTACCTTCTTGTCTCCATTACGTGGGCAATGTTTTCGCTCCTTTGCTGGCCACCACGTACAAACAAAACGTCGTGACTAACAAAACAGCGGGCAAGCCACACTGCAGACGCCAAAAAGGACGGGCAAACCGTGCTACAAAAAACAGCGGGCTATGCACACCGCCCACAGGGCCCTAAGACAACGGTGAATTGCATGTCGGCCTCGTGCCATCTGTTACCCCGGACACCATTAGGTTGACCACCCTTTAATCACCCAGCACCGCCCCCTGAATATACAATCACAAGGGCCCCGATCAAAATTTGCACTGCCTACATAATATGTTGTCTCTGCAACTCGCAAGACAAAACGACCTACACACTAGCCTTCGAAGCCCCCTAAGCAAAACTCAAGAACGTTACAAACAAAGGGCACAGAATCTATTGTTTTTATAAAAGGCGGGCTCAGTACACCCAATCAATCAACGGTGTCGAGCTACTTGCTTACTGAAGTGCAAGGCAATCGCATCCGCCATCTTGGTGGGGTAGAAAGCGCTGGGGCGGGTTTCACGACTCCGTACCGGTACATGGTCGTGACCGCCAGGGCAGGACCGGCTTAAAGTCTTGAAGTCAAAGTCGTTGGTCAAAATTCGCCACCCCTTGCTCCAAGCAAAAGCACAAGAGTCAATCATTCATAGTGATGGGCCCCTAAAAAAACAAACGTATCCAGGAAGTCTGGCCAAGGACCGGGCGCCGGGAAATCACATTCTTGGCTAGATAAGTGTGCTTTTGATTTGATCACAGACCAACCTTTTGTACAAAAGCATGGTCGTGCTCAACCGACCGCAAGCCATACGCGCAGCCAACAATCTTCACACTCGTCAACGGTCTCCCAAGAGTCTGGGCCTCCCTTCGGAAAAGCCTCAACGGGCCGATGTTCCAACCCTGACTTGTGGATGGCCATTCGAAGTAGACACGGCCTCCCCGCTTCATCACGTCAATGAGTATGGCAACACAACCTCGGACTTCAAGTTTGCTGCGGTGTCTGCCACGGCGTAAGCGCCGATTGTAGGTGGGAGTTTTCTTTTGCAAGTTCTGAATTTTGCTGAACCACTTGCATTCGGGACTGGCCCACGCGTGAGTTGCTCGAACGTGCCTCGTGTACAACCGTGCTTTCCTGGCCCCATTCACACCGACGTCGTGTCCCGTTGCCAAGTTCAGGCGATGTGCCTCCAAGGATCGGCTCTGCACGGCTGAGGTCAATGAACTGTCACTTGCACAACAAACTTCAACAAGACAGAACCGCTTTCGTCGGCCACCATCGCTGCTCCTTGGGCTCAATGAGGAACAAGCTTTGGAACAAGTCTCGGACTCTGGTGATGATTCCCTGTCGGACCCTGGTCTTGCTGATCTTGGCGACGACCCTGCGGAAGCAGCGGAGATCTGGCTAGAAACAGAGGACCTGGGAGATTCCGAACAACTAGCAGAAGACTTCCGAGACACCGGCGACGACTTCCGAGACGCCGGCGGCGACCTGCTGGGCGACACCGGCGACGACCTGCTGGGCGACGCCGGAGACGACTTCCGAGACGCCGGGGACTGAGAAGACCGAACTGAAGTACCACTTCTGTCCGATAGGCTGGACCGAGCCGAAGAACCACTCCTGTCCGAAGACGCCGGCGATGGAGAAGACCGAGCCTGAATCTCCGAAGAAGCCGACGATGATTTCCGAGAGTAGGGCGAAAACCTCTCGGGACTGTGATTTGGGTGACCACGGGCACTGAAACAAAAACATCTGCCTGACAATAACAATCTTGGAACACCACTTTAGCGGTCCAGGGTCCCTTTTGCGATGCTTCAGGGCACCCTTTTTTTAATGCCCGTTCATGGGTACCCAAATACCAGACAGAAACCTCTGTTTGAGCCGTGACCGCAATGGCAAATGTGGCACAACCATGCACCAAGGAGTCCGACACGAGGGGCAAGGCCACTCACAAACGAATGCCAAAACTACAAGCAGAGTTGCTACAGAGGCGGATGTGTGGACAAAAGTTTCACTGCAACCCCGGGCCCACACCCCGGCAAAGCTTCACAGACTCCTGGCTCCATCTACCTGGAGCTCGAACTGAGCCCCCAAAACACCGGGGGGATGGGTTGTTGATATTCTGACTTCATAGGGCCGAAACCGCGCTCCCTGCCCGCCTTCGCTCCATGGTGAAATCGAAAGTCTGCCACCCCTAATTCGCACTCGTGCCTCAATCGGAACACGAAACTTCACTGCTCCTAGACACGGCACACGAACACAATCGCCGATCACGGGTCCCCATGTCAGACCTGCCTTGAAAAGGTACAACCAAAGATGGCACTCCCAGCCCGAAACATCGCTTCCAAACCAAGTTCCACAAGCGACAGATAGAACTTGTCACACGGGATCTCCCTACCCGTCAATACGAAGTGAGGCATAGAACACAAGACAAAAATCCAAGGGCTTGTACTGCAACCCAAGGACTTGAAAAAAAACAACAGTAGGAAAAGACCCCAGTGACTTCCCCGTCATCCCCGCCGTTTCCCCGCTACCATATTGCAAAACGAAACATGAGAAAAAAGGGTAACCCTCACCCGTCTCTCGCTCTCCCACCCGACCCTCCCGACTCAACCTCTCCATCAAAGGGTCCCCAGAAGAACAACAAAACACATCAAATTAATGACAGTGGCCAAGTTGGAGCTGATTCTGTGCCAACGTTCGAGCCGCTGCTCCTGGGGCGTTGCCCCAACGGACAAGGACATGCACGGACAAAAATATGCCCCGACGGACAAGCACACAAACAGATATGCACGAAGGGTGTCAATCAGATCCTCTGACATTGATTGTGTTTTCGATTACCCGCTCAGGCTCAGCAACGACACTTGATCGGTTAGCATCCTTACTTGTATGACTCGGCGCCAAAACGGTGCGAGCACAAGTCCAAATTCGATGGACAAGCTCAAAGAAACAAAGGGTCCCAAAGCTCGAACGGAACCCTACTGGCAAGCGGGAGAGCGGACTCAAAATTGACGTTTTGCGGACATGTGCGATTCGTTGCAGAAGTTTCCTCGTGTCCCGACGAAGCGCCGAGTAGCTTAACACTGCTTGGGACACATAGTGTGTTTTTATTTTCATAGATAACAATCACAAGGGACTGTGAGACAAGCATCAAAGATCAATCGAAGCCAAGGGTGTAAATTTGCTCATTGGCCTTCTCAAGGTTGCGACACACTGCAAACAAAGAGTGCCCGCCAGCCTCCAACTTCCCCGTCGGCCGCAACTAAAACGCCCCACTTCACCTTGTCTTGTTAGGACCACCCCCAACCTCCCGTTTCATTCTCCCCTCCCCCTATGGACCTGAAAAACAATTTTGTACGAAACCACTCACCCATCCTACTAACAATCTATTAAACCGAGCCTGACTACACTGAAACGGAACGAGGGCAAGCCGCTCAATCCTTCTTGGGACGCTTGGTGTCCTTCTTGTCCTCCTTCTTCTCATCCCGTGACTTCTTCTCGTCCTTTTTGTCGTCTTTTTTGTCGTCCTTTTTGTCATGTTTTTTATCCTTCGGCGTCGGGGTCTCCTTCTTGTCATCCTTTTTGTCATCCTTTTTGTCATCCTTTTTGTCATCCTTTTTACTGTCCTTGGAATCTGTAAGCCACTCTCGGCGGCTGACACCAATCCCATAGCTCGCCGCTGTGGAGGCCTTGACCCACGATGCGGTATATTGTTAACTCAACCAAAAGAAATGATAACTTTGACTAGGCTAAAGCCCATCCCAAGTGAAGACCCAAATTTCTGTATGGGTTGTTTTCTGCCGCCGAGGGTCGCCAACGAACTTAAAAGCAAACCGCCCCACGTGTGAGCCCTGCTCCGGGGAGGATGCAAAAACATTCGCAAGTGTTGGGTTCTGATAAAAAACACCCGAACAGGGGGTGGCGGAGTCCACGAATGTTCCATGATATTTTCAGAACTCCGCCAATCAAATCCCAATTAACTCAAAATGAAGGGCCCCTCAATCCTTCTTGGGTGCGTGGCGTTTCCGAACCGGCTCGGAGGAGCTGTTGCTCGACGGATCGCCTGGGATAGTACATTGGCTGGCTCCGCCCCGTGAGGGTTTCCGTGTTTGAGCACAAGGGCACTCCTTGTTCGAAGGTTGGGGCTGGTCAAGCCCCAGGGACGGCAAGCCCAGTATTCACTGGGTTGGAGGTGGCAAACCTTCCAAGGAAACAAAAGCAAAGCCAAACGCCAAAACCTTCTTGACGCCCACGAATTGAAATCGAGGAGATTGGCGGCGTGGAGGGGAGTAAACAATAAAACCCAAACACCCCGGCGAGGAGGTCTCGGCGGGCAACCTGCGAGTCCCCGTTGAAAGGAAATAAATTCAACTCACGGCCACCCCAAAGCAACGCCCTTCCTCTTCTTGGGCTTCTCCGGGGTCGTCAAGAGCTTCGCACGTTCCGAAAGCCTGAGGGAGTCGTCGTGCACATCTTGTTGCCGAACTCAGGGGCCCCCGACCCACGAACGAAAAACTTAAGTCGCCACAACTTACTGTGAAACCTCATGCGTTACGGCCACTCTGTGGCTAAGGAGCCACGTCAATGTCAGAGTTATTATATTGGGATCCGGGTTCACAGGGCCCAGCACGAGGCGCCACGAACGCCTCCAAAAGAAGCTTTCGCCACAAACAGCCCTCGACGATTCCCCAAAGTGCACTCCCATCTAATATTCTACATAAGCTTTCTGTCAACGGGGCCCAACAAAGCATTCTGATGAGATGCCAAGACGGTTCGAAGTAGGTCGTGAGCAATTATCCCCGAGTAGACACATGCCAAACACACGAACCCCCTCCGACTCTGAAGGCCCCACGTCGTTCAGTGGAGATCCCGGTGTCAAGAACTCCTGCGCAATCCGCCCTCGCATTACCTCCTTCAAATCTTTGGCATGGCCTTCGTCGTGGCACCAAGCCTTGTAGCTGCTCTGCTCCGAAAGGCGCCCGACCCTGCCGAAGAACAAAACGTGTGCTTAAAATATTTAAACATTGTTATTCATGTAGCAAGAGTTCTCTGTAGTCACACCGGCTTGCCTCGTGTTTGGGACCACGAGGGGCATCCCGGAACTCCAGTACAACAAAATGTACCCGGTTTTCACCGACTTTCTAAACTATGACGTGGGAGCTAACGTTTGTTGTGTTGAGTTACGTCCCCCAGAGCGGTCTTGGGCCATCCGGGGCAACAAATTTACAGAACAAGCCACGACCACTGCGTTTTCATAGAAGGCCCCCATCATCCCCAAGCCGGACGCAGGTGTTCCTTCGGTCCAATCGTTTTTCGTCTCCACCGCAACTGGCCTAGGCGTTGTTGCAAGTCTGGGAAGTTTGAGCTATGACTGGTCCAAGGCTTGAGCTTCCAATCTGCTATGACTGCAAGGCGAGCTTGCAACGTTCAACGTTAACGTCCAAACTACGCCCGACAGCGAACACGGATGAGACAATGAAAAACGATCGAACACTAGACTCAAGCTGTGCCATACAGCACCCACCGCGGCTTGGTCTCGTGACACAACTCCCTGATGACAAGCGGGTTGTTGTCGAGCGGGAACCAGATCGTCTCCTCAGCGGACACTTGCCGCATGAGAGCCCGGCCCGAGTTCCTTGAGCAAGGTCGACCCAGCAAGTGGATGAGAATAAATACGTACGATTTCCCCACCGTCTTCCGGCAAGGGTGACACATCATAGTGGCCACTTGATGGTCATATGTCCGTGAATAATATGAGTTCCAGCGAAAAGCACGAGCCCCTCGTTGGAGTCGTTTCACGGGCACGTGCCCGTCACATTGCCACGACGACAAGAGAACTCACCTAATGTCCCTACCTTGTGGGTCGAGACCGGCACTCCGCTTGGTGTACTGCTTGGTTTTTTTGACCTCTTCGGCCGCGACCTCGCCCGCCTTGGTTTCGTCCATCGCTTCCTCCTTGTCGCTCGTCGAGCCTTCGTTGTCGTTGTCGTCATCATCCTTGTCATCGTCCCCCTGGGATTTCTTGGGCGGTGCCTCCATCATGGACCATGCCAGTGTGCGTTCCTCAACAGCCAGCGGTACCTACCGTCTACCGACACTGCATAGAAGGTGTCCATCGAGATCCCTGTATGTAAATGAGCAACAAACCGCGGTCTTGTCAAGTCACCCACAAATATGCTTCAAAAAGCCTGGCTGCGCACATGCTTTTGTTTTTTCCGGGTCGATCAAGCACTAGCCACCCCGACGTGTTCTTGCTGTGGCTGGGCTCTCTGACCCGTCGGTGTACTGAAAATCGTCACGAGTCGGGGTTGAATTCCGTTGTGGGCGGTCAGATTTCTGGCAATGCCTGTATTATGTCGCAAGCTGGATCCGAACCAACGGCCCCCGATCGGCCGGAGTCCGATTTTTTGCATTGGGTTCTGTCTAATTTGTGAAATATGTCCATGATCTTCGACGATCCACGAACAACTAACCTTCTCTGAGAAACTTGTCAACTTAGAATAACTTGCCGTGGGGTTTAAAGGCAAACCCGTCTAGGTCTGGACGTGTTTGACACTTGACAGTCGGGGCAAAACCTGTTAGCGTCATCGAAACAACCACCCATACATCTAAAGCTATTTCCGGCCCACCCACCTGGGCCTGCTGTGGGCCACCCCAAAACTCATTATAAACGGTGCCAAGACCAAAAGACCATAGCCCTGAAAATCTTTACACTTTCTGCAAACGGTGTCGCTCCGTGGCCGTTCTAATCCTTCACTTGGCGTGAAACAAGAGCCAACTCCGAGGGACAAGCCACTGGAACTTTGCTGATGAAGTTGACGTACGTTGCAGAACCCTTGTCAACATACAATCGATGTTTCGCGAATTCCTTCGGGAATGTGCCCTTCCAACACAAGAACACTAGCTCCGTGGCCGACGCATTGGCAACCCCACGCTGTCGTTTGAAGTAGTTCGCTAGCTTCATCGACTGCGGATCGTAGATCACTGTGAAAGGCTTGAATTCCCACGAAAGCTTGGCGAACTGCTCGCGCAAGAGTTTCTCGTGCGAGAAGACTTTACCAGAGAACACCCACACATAGTCCCGACCGGGCTGCATGACGGCGTCCACGCCCTTTGACCACGATACGAACGGCCCGCAATCGGCATCGGCTGGCAGTGCCGGGACCCTCTGGTAAATCGAATGAGCCCCCGAGCCTTCCTCGAAGTTAGCCGTGGTTGGGACTTGGCTAAACCGGTCTGCATTGGCAACGCGGTTTTCTGCCCGAGAGCCGCGAACCCAATGACAAAAAACGGCCTACCCAAGCACAAGCCAGGAGCACCCTGGGGTCCTTGTCGGACCGGTACAACTTTGCCAACGCCATGTTCTTGGGATCAAAAATTGCCACCATTCTTTCAGATTTCAAAGCAGCGGTGGCCTCCTGGGACCGAATCAAGGATGCAAAATCTGCCTGGCCGGCACTTGGACTGTGCATGACAATGAACCGCATCTTCAAGAATTCATCCGCCTTCAGCAGGGCCGCCTCGCGCAATCTTGCCTGTCCCAGCACGGTTCTTTGCTGGTCGAAACTGCACTATGGGCAGACCGCCTCACGGCCAACGACGATCACGGACCGGTTTAGCTAACTGCAAACAAGCGCTGTTTGAAACGGAAGGCTCGGGAAAGCATTCGAACTACCACAAAGTTCCCGACTGTGATCAAGCAACATAAGCTGTGGTCAACCGCCAATATCCCACATGTTAACCGAGCTACACGTTGTATGAAGCTTGGTGGACAGAACATTGAGGTTTAGCCCTAAGTCCGCATTAAAACCAACAAAGCTCCAACTGCTGACGAGCTCTCCATCTCGAATAGTGTACTACGAAATAAATTCGTACACCCGCCAAAGCCGTGTTTTTATTAATCTTTGGTAACAACCGAATTTCCAACTTATGGAAAACGACCGATGGGACTTTTCTGTGAGATTCTCTAGGTGCACAAATTAAAACTAATGCCAAACGTCCAGAAGATTGTTTAGGTGGCAAACACCCAAACGGCATGACTACTTGGCGGTCCCTTGCATCCATCACCGATCTTCTCTAGTTATACTCTGATCGCCCTGAGACGAACTTCAACAAAGAAGACACAAGTGTCCAAATTCATCTCCCTCCCGAGTTCCTGGATTTCTCACAATATCGTTGCTTCGCCTCTAAACACAATCTTACAAGTGAACTTGAAAGGGCACGACCAATTAAAACACTTGACACGAAGAAGGTCAGGACAAGCCGTGACCCAGAGCACGACGAGATGACCGGAGGAGCAGGGGTCAATGTCTGCACAAAACCACAGACCACCACAGCCCCCTTGCCCCCGTCTACCCACCGCACACCTTAACCTCTCCCATCCACATCCTCACCCAGCCCCTCCTTGAACCCTTTGGGGATCCGGTGGTCCCACGAGCCCGATTGATCCTGATCAGTTCCCCAGAGTGTCGACAGATCCTCGACCCAGAAACCCGACGCCAAGCTTCTGGCACAACCGCAAGCTTGTGCCTGTCCATGCAACAACGGGAGGATGATTTGTTCTGAGCCTCCAAAGAACAAAAAAAAACCATGCCGTCAACCTTGCTGTCGCCATCATCCGAGTCCTGGCCGAGAGCCGTGCCGTCCTTCGCACCATGTTTCACACCTTTGTCGTCTTCCTTTTCCTCATCGCCGTCGGAAACCTTCCTTGACTTGGAAAACTCGTCCGTGAACACTGTGAAAAAAGTCTTCTTGATGAATTCGACCTCGAGGAAGTGTGTGGGGGCACAGCCACCCAGCGGCGGCGAGGCCAACAGTCCTTCACGAAGGGCAATGCTTTCTTATGAGATTTGCAGAAAGCTGGCCGGAAAAGACCAGCCAACTCAGGTTATGGTTAGCCACAAATCTCAGATTCAGCCCAGCCGGTCCGTCAAACCGACGGGCTGAAAATTCAGGCCGGAGTTGGTCGGTCCGGCCCGGCCACCTGATTACAACCTACTAAGGCCAAGCGCCGCCACTTCCATCCTTTGAGATACGATGAGAGACGGCCGCCATACAAATCGTTGATGTGAGCCAGTAGCAACTGGGTGACCCTAGGCAAGCCTTGGGTCCAATGTCATCACAGAAAGTGAAGCAGGGAGGTCTCCGAATGTGAAGAAGCCGCCTCCCACACAAATGTGGTGGTCCGAATACCACCACCGAAAAAATGCAAGAGCAACTGTCGATTAGAATTGGTGCCGCTCCACCACACAATGTCACTGGACTCAAAATAAACCAGCGACCCACTCCAGCTCCTCAATCAAACTGAAACTCGTGTTCACCACCCCCGCCCCCGGGACATGTAGGGATTGATGCCCAGAGTGTTTGATTGTGAAATAACCTTGAGGCATCGCGATCTAGAAGCCAAAGCAAAAGCATCAAGGTGTGGAGGGGCCCGCCCGCTCCCCAGAAACTCCGAAACAGAAGAGTACAGAGTTACAGTTTGGGTGTGTCTGGGCTCCGGGGAACCCTTCACACAGTATGTTTCCACCCAGGCCAACGGATTGTGGATGATGTGTTTCGCCTTCTCCATTATAATCTGCAACTCCTTGGAGTCCACCTGCACCGGGTACTGTTTCCACAAATACCTGAGTCAAGGCCGAACCCCAAAGCACTTGGGAGGACCCCTGCTTGTCGGGCGCCACAGCAAAACGTGGAACCCAACAAGGGCCGATCCTGGAGCTACCGGGTCCGTATGCTCCACGTTTCCCCATGGTGCTGCCCGCCAAGAAGCCACTGCAGTGCTCAGGGACCGGCCCATAAGTGCGAATACCCTATGTACTTGTAGGAAAAGATCCAGCGGCTCACATCGCCTGCCTTGGCCGTCAGATCGGCTTTGGTGGCGATGTCACCGTTGTCCGCCCTGACCATCTGTGAGTAGAGCCCCTCCACTACATACTGGAATTCTTTCGGGCACGAGCACCGCTGTACAATCACCAGAAGCTTGCTGATCTCGTCGAAAATATGTGCCCGTCCCCAGGCCACCTCTGCCATTGCAAACACCGATTTCGCTCCGGGTGATTTGGAAATCATCTTCGAAATTGACAAAAGCTGTGCGACACTCTCCTTGCTCGGCGCACGCCTGCGATTCGTCCACGACACGTTCTTGGCCAGATAATCTGCGATCTCTGCCGCCGTCGGCTGGGTCTTGTTTGATGGGTTGGCCTTGAGTATGATGTCTGCGACTTTGGTGACCAAGAGCACCTTGTGCCATTCGTCTCCAGTAAAACAAAACATCGTTGAGGCCAGACAGTCAATGCCATACCCTCAGGACCTCAATGCGCAAACTGTGACTGAACTGTGAGGCCAGAAACCTGAAGCGCTACTGTGCAACGTAACCAACTGACCAAATTTTTCTGTCTTCAAGTGGGTGTCAGAGCCTTGCTTCTGCAAGCAAGGTGCAAAACGAAAAGAAAAGATGAGAAACCCGAAGGCTGATCTAAAGCTTGAACCAATCGATTCGTTCCACGGCTGCTTCGAAGACACATTGTTTATGTTTCTCACGTTGGAGCATACTGTTGGCGAACCTTTGTTGAACACAACTTGGGCTTTTGTTGCCAAGCCCCAAGGTCGTTTAGGTCTCTGACGCCTGCTCGAACACCGCAAAACCCCAGACCTCCTCCGAGCGTTCCAC
>Ga0068877_10003687_pt1 | contig 12123 bp, 8 predicted proteins | sample NOAtaG_FD_66437 | JGI IMG/M metagenome (GOLD analysis project Ga0068877, IMG submission 66437) | Freshwater lake microbial communities from Lake Erie, under a cyanobacterial bloom - NOAA_Erie_Diel6S_1000h metaG | ecosystem: Environmental > Aquatic > Freshwater > Lake | place: USA: Ohio, Lake... | reverse complement strand
ATGCCCATGGCGGCCGCCACCGACTGCACGGCCGACGAGATGGGCTTCGAGCGCGTGTCGAGCAGCCCGAGTTCGCGGGCCATGCCACCGGTGCCATCCGTGAGCTGAATCGCATTGGCGCTGCCCGACGTAGACGTCAGCACGAGCCGACCGGCCGTTGGCCCCTCGCTCACGATGGACGCCGTGACGCCCGTGGGGGTGGCGCCGGAGTTGGCGCTGTTGATCTTGGCCTGAATGGCGCGCAGCGAATCCGCCGGGTCAATGGCAATCTGTGTGCCGTTGATCGAAAAGGCGCCCGTCAGGTTGCGCGCAGCATTCACGTCGGCGACGGAGCCACCCGACAGCTTCGCCGCATCGGCCAGCTGCAGGACTTCCACCCGGCTCTTGCCGGGCGTGGCCGCCGAATTGGCCGTGGCCGTCAGCAGGGCCCGACCCGTGGCCGGGCTCGTGGGCACCATCGTCGTGAATCCGCCAATCCCCGGACGACGCAGTGCCAAGGCGCTGCTGTTCAGGTTATCGACGAGTGTCCGGAACGTGTTCCACGCCGCCTTCTGCGCGGCACGTCGCTCGATCTGCGTGGTCAGCGGCTGCACGCTCCGCGCTTCCATGGCTTTGATCGTCGAGTCGACGACGTCACCCCATTGGATGCTCGAACTCAGCCCGCTGAAGTTGATGGTGGTCATGCCGTCCTCTCCGTCACGTCACTAAGGCCATACCCCGGGGTTGGCCAAGCCAACCCCGGGGTCGTTCACTGCGAAGGGAACCGCCTACCTTACCGCAAGAGCGACAGGACGCCCTGTGCTCCCTGGTTCGCCTGCGACAGCATCGCCTGCGCCGCCTGCTGCAGGATGTTGTTCTTGGTGAAGGTGGCCATCTCCTCGGCCATGTCCACGTCGCGGATGGTCGATTCCGCCGCGCGGAGGTTCACCACGGTGGACTTGAGGTTCTGCGTGACGTAGTCCAGCACGTTCTGGCCGGCACCGATGTTCGCGAGGGTCTCGTTGATGGCGTCCATCGCGTCGTCGACATCCTGCAGGCTGGCGCTGTCGGCCAGGCTCACGTCGGCAACGGCCAGACCGGCATCAATCGTGACCGTCCCGTCCGAATCCTGCTCAGCCACCTGGAACGCCAGCGAACCGAAGACCGAGGACCCCTGGAACGTGGTGATGTTGATGATGCGCTCCACTTCCGCCGAGAGCTTGCCGATTTCGCTCTCGACCGTGTCCGTGGTCGTGCTGCTGCTGGTGCCGTTCAGCTTCTGCGTGACGAGCTCCTTCTGACGCTCGAGAATGCGCTGAATGGTCTGGGCCGCGCCTTCCGCGATCTGGAGCATGGCGTTGCCCTGCTCGGCGTTCGCCGCCGCCTGGTTGAGCGAACGGCTCTGCGTACGCAGCTTGTTGGCGATCGACATACCGGCCGCGTCGTCCGCCGCGCGGCTGATGCGAAGACCCGAGCTGAGCTTCCGCATGCTGCCTTCCGTCGCCATCTGGTTGACGAAGATGTTGCGGGAAGCGGTCAGCGCGCCGACGTTGGTGTTGATACGCATGCGTGTATCCTCCGTGATGGGATGTCCGGGGCGTCCGTGCCCCTTCTGGGTCCGACGATCGGGGTCCCAGTCACCGCATCAGTCTCGGTGGCGGTCGCGAAACCTTTAGCGCGTCCCGCATTTCTCCCGGCTTTCCAGCACATTTCGTCACATGCCCGGCCCGTGTTTGCCGCGTTTCGCATGAGCGACCCGGCGTCGCAGCTCCCCGACCTCCTCGCCGCCGGTCAGATGGCCCTCGAGGCCGGGCGTTACGAGGAGGCGGCCGAGACCTTTGCGCGGGCCGCCGCCGCGTTCCCCGGCCTGGCGCTCCTGCACCAGATGACGGGACGCGCCTGGCAGCTGGGTGGGCGGAGGGCTCGGGCGCGCGAGGCGTTCCTTGCGGCGTGGCGGCATGCCGATCCCACCGAAATCCCGGCGCTCTTCGAACTGGGCTCGGCGCTGCTGGATCAGGGGGCACCGCGTGAGGCGCGGGACTGCTTCGAGCGAGTCGCGACGGCTCGTCCCCGGGATGCCGCGGCGTGGGGCGCACTCGCCAGCGCGACCCGGGCCACCGGGGATCCACAGGCGGCGTGGCTCCACGCGGAGCGCGCCCTCGCCCTCGCGCCGGACGACCCGACCGTGCTGCTCACGGCCGGCCAGATCCGATACGCGCTCGGCGATCTGGCGACGGCCGAACACTGGCTGGCCCGCGCGGCAGCCATGCGCCCCGATCATGCCATCACCAGGCGTCAGCAGGCGTTCGCCTCGCTGATGGCGCGACCGAATGCCCGTGGCTGGGCGTTGTTCGAGGCGCGGCGACGCCCCGCCCCGTGGCCCGGCACCCGGGAGTGGCACGGCGAACCGCTCAAGGGACAGCGGATCGTGGTGTGCGCCGAGCAGGGGTTCGGCGACCAGTTTCACTTCCTGCGGTATGTGCCACGCCTGATGGAGCGCGGCGCCGGCCAGGTGTGGGTCGCCGCGGCCCCTTCGTTGACGCGACTCCTGCAGGCCAATGGCCTACCGGTAGGACCGCCCGACGACGGGCCAGCTGCGGAGTGGTCCGTCCCCCTCCTCTCCCTCCCGTACCGTCTCGGGCTCGATGACGACGTGGCCAGCGAGCGTATGCCGTACCTGCAGGCCCAGCCGGTCGCGCCGGACGGGGGCCAGGCGCGGACGCCGCGTCGGTTGGGCGTGGTCTGGCAGGGCAATCCCGAGTTTCTCGGCACGGTGTTGCGCGACCTGCCTGGTGACGAGCTGGCGCGCCTCGTCGGCCTGCCGGGCGTGGACTGGGTATCGCTGCAGCACGATGTCCCGGTGCCCGGGGGCCTCCCGATTGCGCCCATGCCCCCCTGCCGCGACTGGATGGACACGGCGGCCCTGCTCGCGACGCTCGACGGCGTCGTGAGCGTGGACACCAGCCTCGCGCACCTCGCGGGGGCCATGGGCTGCCCGACGTGGGTGCTGCTGCCGTTTTCTCCCGATTGGCGATGGGGGCTCTCCGGGGATCGTACGCCCTGGTACCCGAGTGTCCGCTTGATCCGACAACCGGCGCCGTTGGACTGGGGGGGCGCGATCACGACGCTGCATCGCCGGCTGACGATGGCGCCGGACAGGGCTCCCCCCTGAGCACGGGCGACGCGCACAGGGGGCCGCCGATCGGTTGGACGTGCCGCCGTGGGCGGCAAGAGTTGCCCGAGCAGGGGCGCCGGGAGGCGCCCGCCGAAGCGAGAGACCATCGTAAATCATTGTCCGACAAGGCTTTGGATATGGCACAATTAATGCATTTTGAGGCGAGTCAGCGCCCGCCGCCTTCGCCGCGGCGCTTCCACTCCCGCGCGTTTCCTCCATTCCGATGCCACCACGCCGAGCCAGGACGGCCCCGCCGCTCCCGCGCCACCCGGTTCATCCGTCCCGGGCCCCACGTCGCCCGTCCGGCGACGACTGGACCCATGTGGCCCGGCAGGCGCGCGCGCTGATGCGCGCGGGGGAGCACCGCGAGGCCATTGCGCAGCTCGAGCGCGTCGTTGCGGTCGTCCCGGACGAGCACGACCCGCGGCGGGACCTGGCGCATGCGTACTACAACGCTGGGCGAATGACGGACGCGCTTCGCGAAACCCGCGAGCTCGCCGAGCGCTTTCCTGCTCGCAGCGATGCGGCGAACAATCTGGCAACGGTCCTGCTGCAGTTGGATCGCCCGCGTGAGGCGTTCGCGGCCGCCGAGCGTGCCATCGGGCTCGACCCCGGCAATGTGTCCGCGATGCACAATCTGGCCGAGATCCTGAAGCACCTCGGCGATTGGGAAGGCTCGCGCGACGTGTACGCCGCTGCACTCACGCTGGCGCCGCACCACGCCAAAGCGCGAATGCAGTATGGCATGAAACTCGTGGCGCTGGGGGACTGGCCTGCCGGGTGGGCAGCGCTGGAGGCGCGCGAAGAGGCGATCGGGCGATCCATCCTGTACCGGGAGAACCCGCCCACCCCGCGCTGGGACGGCGTGACGGACCTCGCCGGTCGGCATCTCCTTATCCAGCATGAGCAAGGGTTGGGCGACGCGATCATGGGCGTCCGCTTCGCCGAGACCCTGGCCGCCCGTGGCGCCGTGGTGCACGTGCGCTGCCCGGCCCCGCTCGTCCCACTGCTGACCGCGGCCCCCGGGGTCGCCACGTGCACGGCCGTCGGGTCTCCGTTCCCGCGCCACGAACTGCACGTGCCGCTCATGTCGCTCATGCACGTCCTGCAGATCACCCCCGCCGATCTTCATGGCCGAGCATATCTCACCCCGTCCGGGGACTGTCCCCCGCATCTCACGGCGCTGTTGCCTCGCGACGGCATCCCGACGGTCGCTCTCGCGTGGGCAGGGAACCCGTTGCACATCAATGATCATCGCCGGTCGATCCGGGGTGCCCTGCTTGCCCCGGTGCTCGACCTGCCAGCCGTGCGGTTCGTGGCCATGCAGAAGACCCCATCGATGATTTCGGCGCTGCCGGAATCGCTGCAGCCTCGCCTGCTCGATGTCGGCGCGGCGTGCGCGACGTTCCAGGATTCGGCGCATGCGCTGCGTCGGGTGGACCTCGTGATCAGCGTGGACAGTGCCGTGGCCCACCTCGCGGGCGCGCTGGGCATCCCGACGTTGCTCTGCCTGCCCTTCTGCCCGGACTATCGCTGGGGAGTACAGGGTGAGCGAACGCCGTGGTACGACCGCGTCACGCTGCTGCGTCAGGACGAGTCCATGCGATGGGAGCCGGTGATCGATCGGGTAACGAAGTGCGTGGCCGCCCTCCGCCGCGCCCCCCTTTCCCCAGGAGACATCGCGTAATGGATCGTGTTGACTGCGTGGTGATCGGTGCGGGCGTTGTCGGGCTCGCGATCGCGCGCGCCCTCGCCCTGAGTGGACGTGACGTCCTCGTGTTGGAAAGCGCGGCGACGGTCGGGACCGGTGCCTCGTCGCGAAACAGCGAGGTGGTCCATGGCGGGCTGTACTACGCCCCCGGGTCGCTCAAGGCGCGCCTCGCCGTCCGTGGCCGGTCGCTGTTGTACGAGTATTGCCGGGCGAACGGCATTGCCTACCGGCAGTGTGGCAAGCTGATCGTGGCGGTCGACGACGGCGATGCCGCGCGTCTCGATGCGATCGCCTCGCGTGCCCAGGCGAACGGCGTCCATGAACTCCAGCGCCTCGACCGTGCACAGGTTCGTGAGATGGAGCCGGAGGTCGCCTGTGTGGCCGCCCTGTGGTCGCCGGTCACGGGTATCGTGGACTCACACGGACTGATGACCGCGCTGCGCGCCGACGTGGAAGCGCACGGGGGGGCGGTGGCGTGTCGCGCCGCGGTCCGGGCCGTGCATCGTGTCGCCGATCACTGGATCGTGACGACCGATGATGCCGATGGCACCAGGATCGCCACGGACTGGATCGTGAACTCGGCCGGCCTGCACGCCCAGGCGGTCGCCCGCACCATGGTGGGGTTCCCGTCCGAACACATTCCGGTCCAGCACACGGCCAAGGGACACTATTTCGCCCTGAGCGGCGCCGTGCCGTTCACGCGGCTCGTGTACCCCACGCCCAGCGATGGCGGTCTGGGCATTCACCTGACGCTGGACCTGGCCGGGCAGGCACGCTTCGGTCCCGACGTCGAATGGCTGCCGCACGGGACGACCTCATGGGAGTATGCCGTGGATGCGACGCGAGCGCCCGCGTTTGCGCAGGACATCCGTCGCTATTGGCCCGGCCTTCCGATGGAGTCGCTGCGACCGGCCTATGCCGGCATCCGCAGCAAACTGTCGGGCCCGGGCGAGCCGGCGGCGGATTTCCGCATCGACGGTCCTGCCCGTCACGGCGTACCCCGGGTGGTGCAGCTGTTCGGCATCGAGTCCCCGGGACTCACCGCATCGCTGGCGATCGGGGAGCAGGTGGCCGCGCTGGTGACCACCCCGGTCCGCGCGTATTGCGCCGCGTGACACCTGCTCGGCACGCGGTGCCGCTCCGGCTGGCCGGACGGCCGATGTTTCCGCCGCGCGGCACTCCGGGGCGGGACGGCCTGATCAACCCAAAGCATTGCCAAACAACACGTTACAGGCTTCGCGTGCTGGGCACGCGTCTTGCATAGCTGTTTGCAGACGCCCTCGAATCCGGGCGCGAACCCTCCCTACCCTCCTCAGATCAGGAGTGATCTCGTGAACGTCCTCATTGTCGGCGGCGCCGGCTACATCGGTGGCGCCGTCACCGACCAACTGGTGGCCGAAGGGCACACCGTGCGCATCTACGATGCGCTGCTGTACGAGGAAGCCTGTCGCAAGCCAGTGGACTTCGTCTACGGGGACATTCGCGACACGGACAAGCTGCGCCCGCATCTGGCGTGGGCCGACACCGTGGTGTGGCTCGCGGCGCTCGTCGGCGACGGCGCCTGCGCACTCAACCCCGACGTCGCGGTCGAGATCAACCAGCGGGCGGTGGAATGGCTCGCCGCCAATTACCAGGGCCGCATCGTCTTCATGTCGACGTGCTCCGTGTATGGCGCACAGAATGCGGAGCTCGACGAGACGTCGCCCACCAATCCGCTCTCGGTGTACGCGTCGACGAAGCTGGAGGCCGAGCGCGCCCTGGCGAACAGCAACGCCATCATTTTCCGTCTGGGCACCATCTTCGGCGTCGGCGACCTGTTCTCCCGCATTCGCCTCGACCTTGTGGTGAACACGCTGGTCGTGCGGGCCTTCACAGCGGGCAAGGTCACCGTGTTCGGCGGCGACCAGTTCCGGCCGCTGCTCCATGTAAAGGATGCCGCGACCGCCGTGGTGCAGAACGTGGGCACCGCGCACCGGGGGATCTACAACCTGCATCGGCAGAACGTGCGCATCGTGGACCTTGCCTATCAGGTCCGCAACCACTTCCCCGACCTGGTGATCGAGCACACCGACATGACGTTCCAGGACGCGCGCAACTATCGGGTGCGCAGCGAGCTGGCCGCGTCCACGTTCGGTTTCCGGCCCTCGCACTCGATCGACGACGGCATCGAGGAGGTCAAGGAGCTGCTTGTCACCGGGCGGATCCGGGACATCGAGAACCCACGGTACACCAACCAGGCGTTCCTGGCGCGGTACGCCACCCACCTGCGGGCCGCATGAGCGCGACGCCACCGGCGGCGCGCCCGACCCTGCTGGAGGGCGGTCTCGCCGTGGATGATCGTGGGCAGGTGGCGTTCGTGAACGGCTTCGGCTTCGAGGGCGTGCGCCGTTTCTATGCCGTGTCCAACCACGCGCGGGGGTTCGTGCGCGCGTGGCACGCGCATCGACACGAGGCCAAGTACGTGTGGGTGTCACGCGGCGCCGCCATCGTGGCCGCGGTGGCGGTGGACGACTGGGACTCGCCCTCGCCTGATCTGCCGGTGCATCGCCATGTGCTGGCCGCCGAGCGGCCGCAGATCCTGCACATTCCTGCCGGCTACGCGAATGGCTTCATGTCACTCGCCGACGACACCCAGCTCGTGTTCTTCTCCACCTCCACCGTCGAGGAGAGCCGGGCGGACGACGTGCGGTATCCGGCACGCCTGTGGAACCCGTGGACGGTGGAGGAACGATGAGCACCGCGCCCCCGACGCCACGGGTACTCGTGCTTGGTGGCACCGGCATGCTGGGCGCGATGGTCACCGACGTGCTCGCCCGGTCGCCCGACATCGCCCTGACGGTCACCTCGCGCACCGGGACGCGGCCCGGCATCAGCGGGCCCGCGGCCCGCGTATCCTGCCTGGCGTTCGATGCCGAGCGCGACGAACTCCCCGCGCTCTCGGACTTCACGTGGGTGATCAACTGTATCGGCGTCATCAAGCCGTACATCAAGGACGACCATGCCGCGCAGGTCGAACGGGCCATTCGCGTGAACGCGCTCTTCCCCCATCGGCTCGCCGAAGCGGCGAGCGCGGCGGGAGCCCGTGTGCTGCAGATCGCCACCGACTGCGTCTGGTCGGGGCGCACCGGTCGGTACGTGGAAGGCACCGCCCATGACGCGCTCGATGCCTACGGGCGCACGAAAAGCCTCGGCGAGGTGCCGGCGGAGCCCCTGCACCACCTGCGCTGCTCGATCATCGGCCCCGAAGTGACCGGCCACGTGTCGCTGCTCGACTGGTTCCGCGGGCAGCCCCATGGCGCGCGCCTCACCGGCTTCACCAACCATCTCTGGAACGGCATCACCACGTACCACTTTGCCCGGCTGTGCGACGGGATCGTGCGCACGGCACTGCCCCTGCCGCGCGTACAGCACGTCATCCCGACGGGACTGGTCACGAAAGCCGCGATGCTGGACGCCTTCGCCGCCACGTATGGCCGGGCGGACCTCACGATCGCCCACGGTGAAGCCCCGACGGTGGTGGACCGCACCCTCGCCACCGCCGATGCCGACACGAACGCGGCCCTGTGGCGAGCGGCCGGCTACGCGGAGCCGCCAACCTTTCACGCCATGCTGACTGAGATGGCGGCGCATCCCTTCAATTCCTGATCCGTCGCGTGAAGATCCTCACCATTCTGGGCACGCGGCCGGAAATCATCCGCCTCAGCCGCATCATCCCGCGGCTCGATGCCATGGGCGAGCAGATTCTCGTCCATACCGGCCAGAATTACGACCATGCGCTCGACGGCGTGTTCTTCGAGGAACTCGCGGTGCGCCCGCCGGACCACCACCTCGGCGCCCGCGGCAGCTTCGGCCAGCAGCTGGGCGCCATCGTGTCGGGCCTCGAGCAGATCCTCGAACGTGAGCGCCCCGATCGCTTCCTCGTGCTCGGCGATACCAACTCCAGCCTGGGCGCCATCGCGGCCAAGCGGCTTGGCGTGCCGGTGTACCACATGGAAGCCGGAAACCGATGCCACGATGACCGTGTGCCGGAGGAGGTGAACCGTCGCCTGATCGACCACTCGAGCGACGTGCTGTTGCCGTACACGCGCAACAGCAAGGACAACCTGATGCGCGAGGGGATCCCGGCCGAGCGGATCTATGTCACGGGCAATCCGATTTTCGAGGTGATCAACCACCATCAGGCGCGCATCGAGGCGTCGTCCATTCACGACACGCTCGGCATCGAGCGCGGGCGCTACCTGCTCGTGACGCTGCACCGGGCCGAGAACGTGGACGTGCGCTCGCGCCTGTCGGCGATTCTCGGCGCGCTGCGTACGCTGCGCGCACGCCACGACATGCCGGTGATCGTGAGCACCCACCCCCGCACACAGCGCCGCCTCGCGGAGTTCGGTCTTGGCGCGGACGACCCTGGGGTTCGGCTGCTCACGCCGTTCGGCTTCGCCGACTTCGTGGCCCTCGAGCGTCATGCGCGCTGCGTGTTGAGTGACAGCGGCACCGTACAGGAGGAGTGCGCGATCCTGCGTGTGCCCACCGTGACCCTGCGCGATGTAACGGAGCGTCCGGAGACGCTGGAGTGCGGAAGCAACGTGCTCTCGGGGGCCGATACCGGGCGCATCGTGACCCTGGTGGACACGGTGCTTGCGGCGCCGCCGTCGTGGTCGCCGCCCGAGGAGTATGTGGTCCCCGACGTGGCGGAGCGCGTGGTGCGCATTGTCACGAGTCATCGGCGTTTCGCGCACCAGCGCGACCGGCATGGGGAGCCCCTCAGCGGCTGAGGTGGCGCCCGCCCCCCGTCGCGCCGCCCGCCGCGCCCCGACCAACGCCGTTCCACGACCGTTCACTCATCCGACCATGCCTGCCCTTCCTCGCGTCTCCCTGCTGCTTGTCCTGGACACCACGATGTCCGTGGCCGACGCGTCGGCACCCTACGCTGCACACGGGGACGTCGACATCATCGTGGCGCGGGTGGACGAGGCGATGCCGAACGCCGCCGTGCCGGCCATGCCGGACGGGGTGGTCGATGCCGGGACGCACACCACGCGCAGCGCGGCGCTGGTGGCCGCCGCCGCCGCCGCCCGCACGGCGTGGCTGGTGGTGCCCACCCACGGCACAACACTCGAGCCGACCGCACTCCGCGCCTTCCAGCGCGCCGTCGCGGCGTACCCCGCGGAAGCCCTCCTGATCGGATCGGGAGAGCAGGCCGAGGGCATCGCCGCGCGGGCCATGCCGTCGTCAGCGGCCGGCACCCTGCTCGAGACGCCCGTGCTCGCGGCGTGCGCAGGCCGGTGGTCGGTGACGGCCCCGCTCTGCCTCGCTTCCGCGGCCGTCACCTCGACCACCTCGGATTGGACCAGCTGGCGCTGGGTGCCCGAGTTCGCTCTGGCCCTCGAGCTCGCCGCCAGCGGGCCGACGTTGCGTGTGGTGGCGGCCGCGCACGCGACTCCCGCTGCGGAGCCCTCGTTGCCGATGGTGACGGCGGGCCCCCGCGTGGAGGCCGGGCTCATCCTCGACACCTTCCTCGAGCAGCGCCCCTTCGAGGCACTGCTCGCGCCAGCCGTCGTGCAGGATCCGAAGCGCCTGCTGGCCGCCGCGAAGTCGGCGCTCACGATCGCGGTGGACACAACCGCCCCAATACACCGGGGCGTGGGGCCGTCGACGGTGCTGCTGGAGCGGCTGCGCGCGTGGCTTCAGGGCACGGAGCGCGCAGCATGGCGCGCGCAGTTTGCCGAGGCGGCCGTGGAACTCGCTCGTCGCTACCTGTCACCCCAGGACATCGACACCGCCCTCCGGACGATCGACCGCAGCGCGCCGTTCATGATCGCGCCACGTGCCCACCGCGTGGCGCGTGAGCAGGCGCGAGCCGTCGGCCTGGCGAATACGGCAGAGGCCGAGGTGCTGGCGGAGTGGCTCGTGACCGGTGCCAATCCGCAGGACGAACCAGACGGCGCCTCGCGGAGTCCGCAGTACCAGCGTTCCTCCCGCGTTGCCATGTATCGCGCGCTCGACACGGCCCTGCACGACGGCGGCGACGTGGCCGCGGTGCTGGCCCGCGCGGGCGACCTCTTTCCCGATGACACCACGTGGGCGGAGCTCCACACGCTCTTCGAAGCGCGCGGGCCGCAGGCGTTGCGCACCCGACTCGGGTTCACCCGCCCGTGGCATCTGCAGGCCATTCCGCGCATCGCCCACTTCTACTGGGGCGGTGAGCGGACCTCGTTCCTGCGCTATCTCACGGTTGCCTCGTTCCGTCGAGCCAATCCCGACTGGGAAGTGCGGGTGCACGTCCCGCGCACGCTCCACCAGCGGTCGGCCGAGTGGACGACGCTCGAGGCATACGAAGGCAGCACCTTCCGTGGTCGCGACTATGCACGTGACCTCTACGCGCTGGCCGACGTGGACATCGTGGAGGTGGACTTCGATCGCTGGCCGGCGCTCGCCGGCGCTGCGGAGACGTTCAAGGCCGACTTCTTCCGCTGGCACGTCCTCGCGACCGAGGGTGGCCTGTACAGCGACGCCGACATTGCCTACCACCGTCCCGTGCGCTTCGCGTCCTTCAACGACCCCGCACAGGCGGATGCACGCGTCGGGCTCTGCGCGCACTACGGCCATCAGTTCATCGGCTTCCTGTTCGGGGCACCGGGTGCCGCATGCTACGAGCAGCTCGTCGCCGAGGCCCCGCGGACGTTCGATCCCACGGTGTATCAGTCACTCGGGTCGCATCTGCTGCAGCGGTGTTTCCCCACCTTCGAGGCGCTTGCCACCCTGCACCCATCCGACCGTCCGTTCAACATCGACATGGACGTGGTCTACGCGTTCGACTGGCGCCAGATCGCCCAGCTGCACGCGCCGGGAGATCCGAAGTCGCTGCCGTCCGGCGCGATCGGGATCCACTGGTTCGGCGGCGCCGGGCAGAGCCAACGCTACAACGAACGCGTCACGCATGCGACCGTCGGCCATCATGGCTCCCTCCTCGACCGCTACGTCGCGCGAGTGACCGCGGTGCTGCCTGATGCCCCCGGGCGGCGTCGGTTCCCGACCCGGACCCGCGGCCCGGTGCGTTTCTCGGTCCTCGTTCCCAGCTACCAGCAGGCGCACTATCTGCCGGAAACCCTGCAGAGCCTGCTCAACCAGACGTGGGAGGACTTCGAGGTCGTGGTGGTGGATGATGGCTCGACCGACGGCACCCGTGATGTGATTGCCGAGTGGATGGCGCGCGACCGCCGCATCCGCGGCTTCACGCAGCCGAACGGGGGCACGG
>Ga0068877_10003685_pt1 | contig 12123 bp, 12 predicted proteins | sample NOAtaG_FD_66437 | JGI IMG/M metagenome (GOLD analysis project Ga0068877, IMG submission 66437) | Freshwater lake microbial communities from Lake Erie, under a cyanobacterial bloom - NOAA_Erie_Diel6S_1000h metaG | ecosystem: Environmental > Aquatic > Freshwater > Lake | place: USA: Ohio, Lake... | reverse complement strand
TATTTTCTCCCGCGAACTATCTCGCTCTCTTTTTTGTAAGTGGTTGCTTGTTACAACGCCGATTGCTTCCGACCCACCGAACCCGACCCCAAACTACCCGACCGCCGCGTTAACAGCCGATAGTCCTCATGCGTTTCCGCCGATCACTGGTAGTTAAGCCGCTTCGTCTTTTGCCACTCCGCGATTGACTTGGTCGTGGCCCCCGAGATTCTAAATTGGGCCACCTGCAAATGTTCCTTGGCGGCGATACGATCCTAGACAAGGTGCTTTGTGGGCTGTGGGAGGATCACTTCCGGATGTTGCTCTCCAAACTCGCTAAATCGAAATCCCCCCATTTCACCGAAGCCAGTTTCCCGTGATTTGAAGAGGTCATCCTAGTGTGGCCATTCCACGGTCGGAACAGATCATGCCGTTCGAGAGGCAAAGGGAGTTGTGATTCTACAGAACGCCCTTCTTAGTGGCAGCGCACACACGAGGGCGTTCCTGAGAGCACAACCGAATAACGGTAAATAGCTTCGTTCAGCTCATGGAATGCCGTGTTTCAATGCACGGAGTACCCAACCCGGCGTGCCAAACCGGTGCGAGTTGGCCCCCCCATCGTAGGCCGTAACAAATTCCACCGGAAACTCAGTTAAGGCAACGCACCCCAGCGACCACATCAATACTTGGGCGAGATCGGCTACAACCTCTTGTAGCCTATTTGAAACTTTGCAATCGCTTAACAAGTCCGATAGACTAAAAAGAGAGAGCATTTGGGTTGGAGCTTCATGGTGCAGCAATGGACAAACAATCGATTCGGTCAAATTCATCAAACCGAGTCATTTCTTCTAACGAAGCTTTTCAGTTATTGGTACGCAATGCGACGAATCGATCGCTGATCGAGATTCCCAACTCCGAAGGAATCCCCGGTCAATTTGAGGATCACATAAAGACCTCTCAAGGTGAGTTTCTAGAACTCGCTCGTTCTCATATCGCCAGCAAGCCTGACTCATTTCAACTGGCCGATAAGTTGCTGGAGTATGTAGTTCAGCAATTCCAAACACCTGCCGATTTTGAAAACCTCATTCGCTTGCTTGAGCCGTCCCCAACTATACCGGCTTCTCCGACCCTGCGGTTGATTGCGTTCTGTCAGTTGGCAAGATCTGCACACTGCCTCAGCGAACATGTCGCCCGAGTTAGTCTCGGTTACTCTCAAGTTTTGGAGAGTTTAATCACCGCTGACACGGCACAAAGATCGTCAGTATACGTCTCGCTCTTTTCCCATTTCGCAAAAATAGGTAGCGAAGTCAAACCATGGATGAAGGCTCTCGATCTTTACTGCATGTTGCTGGTGGCCGAGTCCAAGTGTGCTAATGAAAAGACACTGGCTCTCGATCTGTTCTCGGACTCCTTGGAAACCGTAATCGAGTATACTCGAACCTGTGACGTTGATGTAGTGCACCAGGTTGTCTGCGACTTGGTCGCATCGGCCATTGTGCACCGGAAGGACTCGTTAGATTGCTTAAAGGCTTTCATGCAGCTTCAACCAATGCATTCGGCATTACCGGAACTGTCCTTAGCTGAATCGAGTCGATTCTTGAAAGGGTTGATCGAAAGCTCCAAGGTACCTGCGGACGATATCTCGGCTGCGTCATATTGGTGTCGCCGTCTTAGACAAAGAGATCCATCAGCCCATGCATCCAGGCTCTTTGAGACAGCCATGATTGAAGTGAGCCAAGCGTTGTATCATCGCCCGACAAAGCTAACAGATAGGCTCGGAGCAGTCATAGAATCGCTTCTCGATGAGAGTGTGGAAACAACACGGCTTCAGAGCATCTCAGCATCAATACTTCGTGGGGACTATCAAACGATAGACGATGTAATTAACGGAATCCAACGAATCTGTGAATTGGCGAATGTCGAATCTGTAGCTGGCTCAGTTGTGCTGACAGGAACGGATTTACAACGCATAGAACGACGGCAAACGAAACGCGGTTCGCAGCTCGTTTCGCCCGAGCTGTTGAGAATGCGGCTTGATCGGTGGCAAAAGCTGAACGATATCCATCGCGGATTTACTTCCTGGTTAATTGCCGCCAAACGTGGGCCGTTTAGGGAGCCACCAGATTTGGTTCAGTTCGCGATTGATGTCGGCGATGAAACCTCCGTTCGTTACCTAAACGCGCAAGATCCCAATGTCTTTCCGGGAAAGGGTTACTTTCTCACACGACTTAAAGTTGAGCGATGCTTTGCTCCTGAGTCCCCAAACGATTTTCAACGACGAAAAGGTCGCAATACATTCGACCCATTTCGCATTTATAAATCCGCTTGGCCAGAACTAGCCGAAGCGATCGATCATTTCAATAAGGCGGAGTTTGTCTTTCTTCGTGGTTTTGTTCTCGTGTCGTGCAAACATCGAGACTTCTTGTTACCCAATTCTCAAGGGGAACACTACTCGCTCTTGATTTTTAACGATCACTTTCGCAATCCCTTTCAAGAGATCGCTTACCTTGTGCCTAATCGGGGCATCGCAGGTCTCCTTGCACAAACGCAGATTCCTTACTCAGATTTTGTTGGGTTCGATTCAAGGCGTCCTGATCTCAACAAAGTCATGGGGAGTCAGCAAGCCTTCTTAAGTCATGAGTCGATTGGTCCGAATGCCATAGATGTTGGTAGCGTTTCCGCGATCTTGAACGGTTTTTCCTCCCATAATTTTCAATGGACCGAAACGCTGCGTCCTAAGTCCGAATTGGCTAGATTCCGAGAAATAGAAGAACGGATCACGCAACACAACCATGACGTCAAGGAATGGGAGTCGCGGTCGCATCTCTACCATGTTAGCCCGAAAGGGTTGATGGCAATGGCACGGCTCATGAACAAGGGACATGTTCTGGAGCGAGAACAATCCAAACTGGCGACTGTCCAGGCAGAACTCGAAGACCATGTTGAGAAGAGGATTTGGAAGTTGGTGGATCGTTACCTTTCGCTCCATCAACTGTTTCACATTGCCCATGCATATTGGCATAAAGGGTATACGGCAGGTCGACCTGTAACCACGCAGGCTGTGAGCGAGTCCAGTGAGTGGCTCGATGGGCCTGCTTTGCAGGAGCAAAGGGATTTGAAGATGGAGCGTGGGGAGGATTCCATTACCAATCGGAATTCGATTCGCATGCTCGTTCAAGCGTACGAATGGCATGCCATGCGAGAGAACCCGCATTCTAAACGCGAGGATTTCCCTGTCCTGGTTAAATGTGATGCTTTGCAACTCGGTTCACAACCGGAGCTCGATTGGCATTTGGATACTTTTGACATGACGGCCACAGTACGTGGGCATCGGGTCGCGTTAACCCAAGGTAAAATGACAGGCGAAGACGAGTTGTTTTGGCTAACCCAGATGTTTCCTCTCGTGCGTGATGAAGCTGGTCGAATCATCGATTTGAGGTTTTATCCACGAAGCAGTTTAGGGATCCCCTGATAACGCAGTAAGGATTTTAAGTATGATGACTGTAGCGATTCCTTTCAGGTGCATAGAGTTCTCGGGTTCAGAATCGCCTGCAGTGGAGCCTGCCTCTCCAACCAGACCCGCGAGATCGGTGCCTCCGCCAGTTGAGCCTGTACGAGTTCCACCTCCTGTACCATTGCCTTCACGTAAGCCAACCGTCGTGCCCGGTGAAACCCAACCGTTGCACGCTCCGCAACGCCGAATCAAGCCACTTCAGCCATATTGCCCAGCCCCTGACTAACTACCAGTAAACATGGTCTTTGAAAGTACTGCATTGATATGCTAACACCATTTCACCTTGCAAAGTGATAGCGATCACAAAAATCTGTGAGCGAATGGTTGGTTTGACGAGAAATACTGTACTGATTTTTGCTTCCTTCGGAACCTGATGCTGTAATGCCGTTGGGGAAATACTCAGGGCAGTCCATCAGTACCTTAACCGACAGCTACGTTGACTGGGTTGTTAAAAGCGTATCGCGCGGAGATGTTCTGCTACTATGCGAAGCATTGGTTGATCATAGGCGCATGGAGAAAATTGGATCTTTGGTGCGTTGATTGAGGCGTGAACGCTCGCCTATGTCGACTGTTTGCCTAAGGGGGATCCACGGTATCTTGAGGCTGTTGCGTCAGTTGTCGTCCGATACGGTTGGCTCTCCCTACTACTTACCCCCGGGCTACTCCTGGCCCAACAATCTTCCCCCTGGCCAGACCGGTCACAACGTTCTGCAACCACCAAAACCGATTCAGGCTTGAGCCCTGTACTTATTAGTGCAATCTAGCAATCAACCGAGGAGGTTGTTTATCGCCCGGTTGTGTCAAACCGAGATAATAGCCACCCAAACCGGGATAACTAAATTGACTCGTCATGGACAATTGACCAAAATTCAGGGATAACGCCCCCAACCGGAGATAATTACAAGTTACTTGGTAGAAGACATGTATGATGCGACCACCGAATCGTTGCTCGACGGAAAAGCGACTCGATACAGAGTTCTTTCTAATAGGCGTCCGCTAACATACGCCGACGCTCTCGAATTGCTCCGGAACGACTCTAACTTTCGCACGTTCATGACTGGCCAATTGAAGCAGTCGGTACACACTGCGTTTCGATGGGAAACACCGCATATTCAGACGGCTACCAGTTCTCGCGACTTCGAATTCGTCTTGCTTGACAATCCCTCATTCACAAAGCGAAGAGCTGATGCGGAAACATATAAATCGTATTTTGCGCCTGCGAATGATGAAAATGGAATCGTGTCGTTTACCAACCTCGGTGGCGACGCAACCTTGATCGTGCCATCACCGCGAACAAACGAGGATGCCTACGGACATTTTGCCTGCTTTTTGCGAAAGGCTCCTGTATTGCAAGTGGATGCTTTGTGGCAGAAAATCGCAGGTACGGTTCTTGGAATGGTTTCCGATCGCCCAATCTGGCTGAGTACCGCTGGCGGAGGCGTGGCTTGGTTACATGTCCGAATCGACTCAACCCCAAAGTATTACGGCTACGCGCCATACCGAAGTACCAAATAACCAGCCTTTGCACGTGCGTACTGGAAATGGTTTGAAAACAAGTGGGTGCGATTCCCACCTGAGTAGCTCTTAGCCACGGGCCCGGTATCGAGTGTTGCAGCGTGTCTGGTAACTCACGTTCGAAGGCGATAAAGGTCTGAGGCAGCTACGCTGCCACGCAGTCAAAACCGTGATCATGGGACGGACTATTCATCAACTACGGATTGGTAGCCTAACAATCAACTTGTTGCAACCGTCCCACCGCATCGGTTAGACTGGATTCCAGAAATGCGGAACGTGTAGAATTCGCAGAAGCCCGACAATGGGTGGAAGCAACGGTAACTCAACATAGCCCAACGGACAATCTATGCCTCCGTTCCGCTTCGCTCCAGTTGGGATAGATTGTTATTCGTTCGTCATTAAAGTAAGCGCGTCGAGAGAGCATCGGAACAACTTCCATGTCATCAATTGTTGAATGCACGCATTGTTACACAAAAGTTCTACCGCCTCTAAGTGGAGAGTGTCCAGCATGTGGCAAGAACACCAAAGATATCTCCGGAACCGATCCAACTCGAACATCTCTGTCGATTGGTCATGGCGAGGAACTTCCGCCGTTTTGCTGTGATTGCGGGAACAAAACGGATAGGTTCGTAAAGGTCATTCGATCTGTATCTCAAAAAGATGGTGGAGTAGATTCGCTACGCCTCATTTACTTCCTGCTGGGCTGGTTCTTAAACGTGATATTCTTCATACTTGCAGCACGTAATAGGAGTAGTGACGTGGTCGTTGTGAGAGTACCGCAATGCCGGGATTGTAGGAAGAACGGATCCCCAAAACCGATTTCAGTAAACTCCGAGAAACTTCGAATGACGATTCTGGTGAACCGACATTTCAAACAGTTGGTCGATGAAGGCACAGTTCCTTCTGCTCCTTCTGCAGCGGAGTTTGATCCAAATCCATATTCCCCTCCAAAATCCTCGTAACTACCTGACGAACATATTAAGGATTAGATTCTTCGTTGTTGTTCTAGCGACGGATGCGGACTGGAATGTGGGTGATTGCCCCTTCTATCGTGGCGTTATCGCACAGTCATCGCAAACCAACGTGTTGCAACCCTCCTACCGCATCGGTTACACTGGTTTTCAAAGATGAGGAACATGTAGAATCCGCATAAGTCCGACAGCGGGTGGAAGCAACGGCAAATCGTCATAGCCCAACGCACAATCAATCCCTCCGATCCGATTCACTCCAGTTGAGATAGATTGTTATTCGTTAGCGATCACAGTAAACAACTATGGACTTTCTAAAAAAACTACTTTCTACCATCGGCATTGGCCGCTCCAAAGCTAGTAGCGACTTCAATGCGTCGGAAGTCGCAGAAGCATATGCCGGTGTATCTGCCGGTGTTGAAATCAACAGGAACTGCTCAATCTTATCCGACGAAGAAACAATGGCACTCGAAAAAGCTTTAGATGAGTTCACTAAAGCGATTGGCGAAAAGCTGCGTCCCGAATTTATTTCTATGCTACGGAAGTCCGCCAAAGAGATGGCCGATGATCCACCCTACATTGATTGCGCAAAAGAGGCGTGCGACTCCGTCAAGGAGGCTCAAGAGGTGGCTCGCTACTGGATTAGTGCGCTCGAGGCTGGGAATGATCGCTAACCAGTCGTTGAAGTGAACCGCCTATCCCCTCCGTTGGACGATTTCCGGATTCATACGTCAGCTCCCATCTCCCAGACAACTTCTTCCCACCCAAAGGCCGTCCTCAGCAATCGCTTGCGGTTCTCAAGCGTAATGGGCTGCTTTTGATAGGAACACTAATCCATTCTAATCTTCACTATTGAACCCAATCCGCAGGCTGTCGACTCACCAGATTAGTGGGAATCAGTGGGAATTAGTGTTCCAAAATGGCGGCTTTGCAGTTTGCTTCTTCGACGATATCCCGCGATGGAACTTAGTGACACAGGACCATCACTCCATTTATTGCTTTACAGTTGTGCAAACGAGTTGGTCATTTGCTACACTAGACTCTGAGTTAGAGGAGTTCTTTGGCTCGTACATTTGCTCATGCACTTCTGAACCGAACCAGGGATCGAACCTTTCTGGCAAGAACAAGAAGTAGAATGCGATAACATATAAAGGTTTAGATTCTGCGTGGTTGTTTTAGGGAATGTAGCGGGCTGGAATGTGGCTGATTGCCGGAACCTGTAGAATCCGCACAAGCTCGACAGCGGGTGGAAGCAACGGCAAACCGACATATCACAACGCAGGACCATCCCTCCGTTCCGATTCAATCCAGTTGGGTTAGATTGTTAGTCGTTCGTCATTTTGAGGTTGATCCATGACACTCCGCAAGAAGGGAAAACAGTGGTACGGTGACGACCATGCAGACCTGCGCCAGGAACTGGTACGCTATTCCCAATGCGGCGAATACTCTATCGACAATTTGATTGACGTGAAATGCCGGTGTGGACATCAGCAATTCAAACTGCGTACAGACGAGACAGAAGGTGTTGCAATTAGGGAATGCGTTGAATGCAAAACCGAACGCTTTATGGGGGACAGCGCTGAGTTTGCGGAAGATGCAGAGGTTCAGCTTCACGAGTGCATGTGCAGGAAGAGAATCTTTGAATTGTCTGTTGGTGTCCATAGATATCGCGATGTCGATGACTCAATTTCCGACGATGTGCGATGGATCTACATTGGATGTCGATGTGTTTCATGCGGTCTCGTAGGTTGCTACGCGGACTGGAAGAATGAGTTTCAGGGATATCGTAAACTGCTTCGAAAAATGTAGAATTCGGACGAACAAAAAATTGCAGTCAAGTGCACGGCCAGCCGCATTGACTTGCGTTGAGTCAACCACTCGCACTGCTGAATTTTGCCTTTACCCGATTGATGCCATGCAATACGTTTCAAGCCTGGGCGGTCCCCGCGTCCTATTGCCGACCAAACATATCGCACGTTGGATTGCTGAACTTGGTGACGCACCAACACCGGACGGTGGCCTCTACCGACTGGCATGCTCCGTTGATGACTACTGTGGTGTCATTGCACCGTGGGGGACACCGCTATTGATTTTCGGTGACGACCCAGCAGACATCTACTACAGTCCTGATGAATTTGATGGACTGTTTTTTCGCTGGGTCGCAGCGAATTCGCTGAACGAACTGACCGAATTCGCAGTGGTGCAAGCACAGTCTGAATCATGGGATCAAATAACGATCTTTCATGCCACTGATTCAGATATGACGTTAATGGACACATGCACATTTGATGGAGATAGCCAACCCCGGATTCGACTTCAGCTTCGGTTAGGCTCTTATGCATTTAAGTCGCGATACACTGAAAAATCAGACGTGGCGGCAATAGTGCACAGACTAGAGTACATCGGGTAACCAACCGTTGCGCCCACTCGGTAGAGTGGGCCAAAACAGGAATTCAGGCAGGACAGTGGAAACTAGCAGGCTTACCCGGGACAACTGAATTGACTCATCTGGGAAAATATACCAGAATTCATCGGTAACGCCTCAGGCGTTTCATGATGATATGCTTCTTTGCCGCGAGCTCGGTTATCGCAGTTCGCTATTGCTGAGCTTGCAACGCAGCCCAATCACCCCGAATTTAGACTTCACATGCGAAACAGAACTACATGCATCTTGATCGCATCGACCATTGCTTTTCTGGTGTATTGCTTCGCTCTTGGCCCACTCAGAAATGCCTTTGATGACCGCTGGCCGTACATCAACGTTTTTCTGAATTCGCCCGGCGGTGCCGCAAGAACAGTAGCCGTGACCGCGGGCTTCGTTTTGGCAATCCGCGCAGCAAGAAATGGAATCAGAGCGGCCGCACTTTTCGCGACTGGCTTCGCTCTCATCTTGCTAGCGGACTTTATGAACGCAATGTACTCAGCATGGTCTATCGAACATCGAACCGAGTTGCAATCCTTCATTTTCGATCATCCGTTCCGCCTTGCGTTGTGGACATGGTATTTTCGTATTGACATCAACCAGTGCATCAGTGCCATTGGTATGGTACTGGTTGTGTTGGCTATGGTACACTCACTGCAAACTCCAAATCAAACACGCAAATGACTTAGAATTGATTAGATTCTGCGTCGTTCCTATAGGGACGAATGCGGGCTGGACTGTGGGTGATTGCCCGATCAATGGTGGGTGGCTTAGGAGGTTAGCCAGAATCTAAACCCATGTTCGAGAGACCTGAGCGGAGACCTTTGGGACCTTGATTCAACTTACAGCCAGTCATTTCAAATCAACATGTTGCAGCAGCCCCGTTGCATCGGTTAGACCGGTTTCCAGGGATGCGGAACGCGCAGAATCCGCCTAAGCCCGACAGTGGGGGAAGCAACAACAAACCGACATAGCCCAACGCACTATCTCCGATCCGATTCACTCCAGTTGGGATAGATTGCTATTCGTTCGCCTTTCTAATCATGACATCAACTACGTGTACTTCCTGTAGCGTATCAATCCAAAATTGGGTTGCCCAAGAAACGGGCGGACTATGCCGTCCGTGCGCGGCAGGTGCGGTGAAATGTGCCCAGTGCGGCAAACCGATGATGCGACAACCCGTCTTAACGGACGCTGAGCATATCTGCATGCCCTGCTGGAAGAACAAACCATCGACAGCTGAAGAGGTTGAGTATAACGGCGTGATGATGGTGAAAGGGTGGCCTGAGAAGATTATAGCGGCACAAAAAATTAAGACTTTGGTAATAAACGGAAGGCGGCGATCTCGAATACGATATGGCTCTGAGAAAAACTGCGAGCAGGATTATGCATTACCCTGTGGAGAATGTGCGGTAATTTTTGGGCAGCTTCACGTTCCGCTGTGCGATTTAGAGCAATGCCCGAAATGCCTCGGACAACTGTTGTCTTGCGGCTGTGTTGATGACACGTAGGCGAACATATAGAGGTTTAGATTCTGCGTCGTTGTTCTAGGGGCGATTGTGGGCTGGACTGCGGGTGATTGCCCAATCTGTGGTGGACGCTTTCACACTGTCATCACTAACCAACACGTTGCAACCGTCACACCGCATCGATTAGATTGGTTTCCTCAAATGCGGAACGTATAGAATCCGAATAAGCCCGACAGTGGGTGGAAGCAACGGCAAACCGTCATAGCGCAACGCACAATCTACCCCTCCGTTCCGCTGCACTCCAGTTGGGATAGATTGTTATTCGTTCACCAGTTGAAGGCAGGCCAGAGAGTAGGACTCGATGACAACTCTTCCCGGACACTTTCATCACGATGCCAGCAATCGATTGACGTACGAAGTGGATGCTCTTGAGTCTGTCAGGTACGCTACCATTTGCGATCGCATCGTCAATAAGTTCGACTTGAGCCCTGCGGGCGAGATGGTTATCGGCCTCGATGAGATGATGCGCGAATATACAGACGGCCGGAACATGATCGGGCTAGAATGGGACAACTGGTCGGGTTTCATTGTTGTGGCCAAGAATGCAGGCGCCGAGACCTTAGTTCGGGCAATCGCAGAGTTCCTCGCTCGCGAATAAAGTAAATCTGACGAATATACCAATAACTAGATTCTGCGTCATGGTTCTAGGGACGGGTGTAGTAAGGACTACGCGGGATCGCCTGGTTTATGATGGGTGGCTTAAGAGGTTAGCCGGAATTTGATGCTTCTTGACCACAGTCTTGAGGTAGTCGCGATCCGTTGGGGCGTTGAGGAAGGAGTGTTGTCGAGTTTTTTGTGTCGAAGAAGAATTACATGGTATTGAACTTACCAAGGTCAAGAGCGAGAATTTTCATTAGTTGTTCCATGGGTTTGGGGTTGGAATGTTGTGACGTTTCTGCGTCGCAATCGCAGAACAAGATCACGGGTTAGGGTCGCCAGATTTTATTCAAATGGCCTCCGCCCCGAACTCAGGACTTACATGGTTTCTTTATTTGCTTGGGTTGTTCATGACTACGTATCTAATTTTCGGCGCGATTGCCTTAGCCGTCTTGATGATCGGGTCGCAACTACTCGTTCTACAGTCACTTTCGAGATCCCGATGTACGTTTTGTGATCGCCCATTTGGATGGATCGCAGCCTCCAGGAACAAGATCGTTTTCCGTGTGTTTTCTGTGACCTGGAATGAATCAACGCCGCTTTTATCTCGAAACATCGATTTCGCTCACATTCGAGAGCTTCCTTGCAGATACTGCTTAAAACAGTCTACAATAGACGCCAGAGGTAACGAGGGATCTGCGTTGCTCGAATGTCGCGAGGATGTGGATCCTAGTTCGTAGGCCGTATCCCAGCACTTGAACGCAAATAACATATAAAGGTTTAGATTCTGCGTCGTTGTTCTAGGGACGAATGCGGGCTGGACTACGGGTGATTGCCCGATCTATGGCGGGTGGCTTCGTCATTGCAAACCAACTTGTTGCAACCGTCCCACCGCATCGGTTAGACTGGTTTCCAGGGATGCGGAACGCGCAGAATCCGCCTAAGCCCGACAGTGGGGGAAGCAACAACAAACCGACATAGCCCAACGCACAATCTATCCCTCCGTTCCGCTTCACTCCAGTTGGGATAGATTGTTATTCATTCTGCCTAATATGCGATTCGCCAAATCTCTATTCGAAGAATCCCGCGAGCAACATCGGTTCCCCTATCGATTCGACGGATCGTTTGGCTGGCTCGCCGGGCAAACATCGCACAGACATAACATTGGTAAGAAAACCAAACGTACGCTATCGAAGCAATGGGCGAATATCCTCAAGGAATCGAGACGAAAAGATATCCTAATTCCACAAACGTACGTGGACTTTATCACCACACCGAGTTTGCACTCCAAGATTCGATTGATCTCTGATTGCTATCTGGGTCTCGCTCGGACATTCATACCGTTTGGTAAGGGGCATCTATTACGATTCCTGAATGACTCGCAGGGATGTGCGTTCTGGTATGTGTACATCGACGGCAAAACCCATAATCATTGTGTAGTCATTTCCTACGATTACTTTGACGCGGACTCTGAAGACTCTAAGGAATAGTCTGCGAATAACTTCCAGATTTCATTTTGGCTGAGGAATTGCGGTGTAGTTGAATTTCGGGAGTACTGCATCGAATTGGATCTTCATCGTTTCTTTGAAATCCTCGGCA
>Ga0068877_10003681_pt1 | contig 12124 bp, 7 predicted proteins | sample NOAtaG_FD_66437 | JGI IMG/M metagenome (GOLD analysis project Ga0068877, IMG submission 66437) | Freshwater lake microbial communities from Lake Erie, under a cyanobacterial bloom - NOAA_Erie_Diel6S_1000h metaG | ecosystem: Environmental > Aquatic > Freshwater > Lake | place: USA: Ohio, Lake... | reverse complement strand
GATGGACAGAATCTGGCTTTTCTGCGCGGCGACCTGAGCCCTGGTGAGCCTTACCACCTGGTTATCGTGCCCGTCTTTGGTGGTCTCGAACGGGATATTGGGCGGGTCAGCGGAGGGCTCGACTGGTCTCCGGATGACCTCAATCTGGCGGTGACGAAACTTACGAATGAAGGTGGTCACGCGGCAATCTTCCTGATCTCGGTCAATGGGCAGACGCAACGTCAAATTACCCAACCATCACCAATTGGCAACAGCTTTGACTCGAGTCCGCGCTTTTCACCTGATGGCCAGACCATTGCCTTTCTGCGCCGAAAGAACGCCGAACAATCAGATGTCTTCATTACTTCGCTAGCGACAGGCAAGGTTCGCCAACTGACAAACCAGAACCAAAATATCCAGGATGGTTCATTGTACTGGGATGTCGACGGGAAGAGTCTCTTGTTCATTTCGCTGCAGAGCAATAACAGAGACTGGTGGGGATTGACCCAGATTGGCTTGAATGGTGATCCACCGAAGTTCTTTCAGCACCTGAACCTTCCCAAAAATGCCTACACTCTGAACCGCCGGGCGTTGACCTACTCGTTCAGCCACCAGCAAAACATGGTCGCCTTCGCCAACGAGTTGGAGGATGACCAGATCCAGATTAGCGACTTTTCCGGCTCATCGGCTAAGCCTTGCACTATCAATTCGACCCGTTCTGATACAACACCACAGTTATCACCCGATGGCTCGAAACTCGTCTTCAGCTCGACACGTAGTGGCAGTTCAGAGTTATGGTTAGCGCGTTCTGATTGCTCAGATTTAAAGCAACTGACCAACTTTAACGAGAGCACTACCGGGAATCCGCGCTGGTCACCCGATGGGACAAGAATCGTCTTCGATCATCGGCGGAGTGATCGGAACGATGTGTACGTGATCAATGCGGACAGGACCATCCCCATCAGAGTGACCGAGTCGGATGGCCATAATTCGATGCCATTCTGGTCTGCCGATGGAGAATGGATCTACTTTACGTCAAATCGTACATCACCGAATCGGCTCAATCAGATCTGGAAAAGCAGAGTAACGGGGGGACCAGCTGTCCAGGTGAGCAACGCCGACGATGCCGAAAAGTGGCGCCCCCAGCTCAGTCCGGATGGGAAGAACCTCTACTTTGTCCGCAACAACCAGCTCTGGCTACAGGAGACCAACTCTGGGCGGGAGTACCCAATCCAGGAGTTGTCCAACCTTCAATTCAACTGTAACTGGGAATTAAACGGCGACGCAATCTACTACTACCAGAACAGCACAGTTCTGCGATCCGTCATCTACAAGCTTGATCTGACGACGCGGAAGATCTCCCAGCTGGCCACGATTGAAGGAGAACTGACTAGTACCCTCCCTTCACTCACGATCTCCGGGGATGGGCGTCGTTTTGCGGTCAGCGCGGTCTATCTTCGTCTCAGTGATATCAACGCAATGACCAACTGGAAGTAAGGTCGAAGGCCGGTCGAACAACTGGCCGGGCCGGCGTCGATGGCGCTCTGTCTCACGCAATCGGCTGGGGGGCAAGATGGCTGCCTATTCCAACATGGGGCCCGCACCGTGGCCCAGATAATGGTTTTATCTGGCTCGACACAGACCAACGCCCGCTGAGCTGGCTGCAAGGTATGCATTCCGGCTCAGCGGGCGATAATGGTTATGAGTTGGCAGGTGAGCCTGTCTAGGGTTTGGCGGCACCCACACTGGCAACTGAGGTGCTCTTCTCCATCGACCTGAGGAGTCGATTGGGCATCAGCCCAAGATAGAATGTCCCAAGAATCGTCAGGATCAGGGCAAGCGCGGTCGTCTTCATAATCCGCGGACGCACAAAACCAGGGGCCAGAGGTCGGAAGAACATGACGACGATCGGATAGAGGTAATAGTACATCGAGATGATACTGTTGACCACGGCGACGACGACCAGGTAACGGAGGGCCGGGGTCGACAACCAGGCCGTCTTGAAGACGTAGAACTTGCCAATGAAACCCGCTGTCGACGGAATGCCGGCCAGACTGAGCATAAAGATGGCGAATGGAAAGCTGAGCGCCGGAACCTCGAACCCGATCCCCGCCAGATCATCGATCTGGGTCCGCTGATCACCGGCCCGCGCCAGAAGCTGAATGACGGCGAAGGCGCCGACGCTGACGATCGAGTAGGCGAGCAGGTAGAAGAGGACGGTTGTCGCATCACCTGTCACAAAACCGACCAGTGCGTAGCCAGCGTGAGCGATCGACGAGTAGGCGAGCATCCGCTTGATATTCTTTTGCGAGAGGGCGACGATGTTCCCCACGGTCATGGTAATGACGGAGATGACCGCAATCGCATTGATCCAGCCTTGATGGAGCTGCAGTCCAACTCCCTCGACCGGCACATCAAATCCACTAATAAAGAGGCGAATGAAGGCGGCAAAGACGGCGACCTTCGGGGCCGTGCCCATGAAACCGGTGACGATGGTTGGAGCGCCCTCATACACATCGGGGGTCCAGAGATGGAATGGAGCGCTGCCAATCTTGAAGCCGAAACCGACCAGAATGAGCGCCGCGCCGAGGAGGAGCAGTCCAGGAAAGTTGAGCGTGCCATTGGTGATGGCCGCACGGATACCATCGATATTGGTCGTGCCGGTCGCGCCGTAGGTGAGCGCCATCCCATAGAGCAGGAAGGCGGTCGAGAAGGCCCCAAGCAGAAAGTACTTCAACGACGACTCGTTGGCACGGATATCGTAACGGCGGTAGCCAGCCATGACATAGGTGGTGATCGAAGCGATCTCCAAGCCGAGGAAGAGGGTCACCAGATCCCCGGCCGCGGTGAGGAGAAGCATTCCGCTCACCGCAAAGAGGATGAGCGAGAAGAACTCACCCGCCGGCAGACCTTCATCCTCAATGAACTGCCCGGAGAGGAGAACCGCCAGAATACCGATCAGAAGAACCGTTCCGGCAGCGTAGACGCGCACCGCATCGACGACGATCATCCCCTTGAAGAAGCTTCCGCCATCGAGACTGCCAAGCCCGGCGAGGGAGACAAAAGCGGCGAGGAGGACGAGGAGCGCCACGACGAGATTGGCCCGGTAACCACCCTTCTTTGAGAAGGCGTCCATAAGCATGAGGACAACGGCCCCGACGGAGACGATCAGCTCCGGCGCGATCGACCAATAGTTGAGATTGAGAGTATCAAGTTGCATATGTGAATCCGGAGTGTTGACCAATCGGCGAGAACCAATCGGTCGAACGCTCAGTGTAACTTACCGCTTGACGATTGATTGAACCGATTCCCGGATGCTGTTGACCGACTTCTCGGTGCCGCGAAGGAAGATCATTGGGCCAACCCCCATGATGATCGCAAGGATCACGAGAGGGATCAGGGCCGTCTTCTCCCGCCAGTTCATCTCCTCGAGCTCGGCATTCTCCGGGCGAGTGACCTCTCCGAAGAGTACCCGCTGGAGCATCCAGAGCAGATAGACGGCCGAAAGGATCACTCCGGTCGCTGCAAAGACGGTGAGGAGTTTCGCGTACGGAACCGCCGACGAGAAGGTCCCAATCAGGATCAGAAACTCACCAACAAAACCATTGAGCAACGGCAATCCGAGGCTCGAGAGCGCGACCACCAGGAACATGGTCGAGTAACGCGGCATGACCGAAGCCAGTCCGCCATACTCGGAGATGAGTCGGGTGTGGCGACGCTCATAAATGATGCCGACGCAAAGGAAGAGGGCCCCGGTCGAGATACCGTGATTGAGCATCTGGTAGAGCGCGCCCTGCATACCCAATTCGGTGAAGGAGAAGATGCCCAGGACAACGAAGCCGAGGTGGCTGACCGATGAGTAGGCGACCAGCTTCTTCATATCCGGCTGAATCATCGCCACCAGCGCCCCATAGATGATGCCGATCACGGCCAGCGCCATGACCCACGGCGCCGCCTTCTGGGAGATATCCGGGAAGAGGGGAAGGTTGAAGCGCATCAGACCGTAGGTCCCCATCTTCAGCAGCACGCCGGCGAGGATGATCGAGCCAGCCGTTGGAGCCTCGACGTGGGCGTCGGGCAACCAGGTGTGGAGTGGGAAGAGCGGGACCTTGATGAAGAAGGCCAGGGCAAAAGCGGCCCAGAGCCAGAAGCGGACTCCGCCGGGGATGATCGTCGCCCCAGTCGCGATGTTGTTGGTGATCTCGACGATATCGAAGGTCGTCGCGCCATTGTAGATGTAGACGGCGATGATCGCGACCAGCATGAGCAGACTTCCGACAACCGTGTAGACGAAGAACTTGACTGCTGCGTAGATGCGCCGCTCTCCGCCCCAGACACCGATCAGAAAGTACATCGGGATCAGGGTCACCTCGAAGAAGAGGTAGAAGAGGAACATATCGAAGGAGACGAAGACGCCGAGCATCCCGGTCTCGAGAATGAGCATGAAGACCATGTACTCACGAACACGCTTCGTCACATTCCAGCTGGCAAGAACGGCGATCGGCATCAGGAAGGTCGAGAGGATCACCAGCCAGATCGTCACGCCATCGATTCCGACAAAGTAGTTCACGCCGAGGGCGCCAATCCAGGCGACCTTCTGGGTCATCTGCGGCCCGGCCTGGGAACTGTCAAAACCTGGCAGAATCAGCAGCGAAACGACGAACGTAACCAGGGTGAAGAAGAGGGTGATCCAACGGTATTGGTTGTCGAGCTGCTCCTTCGACGTCCCACGGGCGGCCCAGAAGAGACTGTGGAGGACCAGCGCTACCGCGCCGAGCAGTGGCAAGAATGTTGTTATCGTAATCAGATTCATATGAGTATCTTCGAAGTACCAACTGGGAAGTACCGACTGGTCTCGAACTAGCGGGTCGCCAGAAACCCGAAGTATCCGATGATGATGATCGCCCCAATCAGGATCACCGCCGCATAGTTGCGCGCATATCCGCTCTGGGTATGGCGAAGAATTCCCGACAGCCCGGCAAAGGTGCGGGCCGCCCCGTTGACGACACCGTCGATGATCTTGACATCGACCACCTTCCAGAGGAGATCACGCGAGGTGTGCTCGAGCGGCTGGATAACCGTCGTTTCATAGATCTCATCGACGTAGTATTTGTTTTCGAGCAGCTTCGGCATCGACTTGAGCGGATTCTTCAGCCAGACGGCCGCACCGAGTCCAATCCCGAGGAAACCAAGCAGGACCGAGATGACGGTGAAGAGACGCTCGGTCCCGACGTCGTGATGGGCATCCCCGTGGGCTTCGGTCGACGCCGGGGCGGCAGAGTGGGCCTCAGCGCCGCCGTGTTCAACCGTTGCCGGAACAGCATGCGTCGCCTCGCCAGCTGGCACCACGTGCGCAATCACCGGCTCGAGAAAATGTTCGAAGTGGTTGGATCCGCCCAGCGCCGCCGGGACTCCGATGAATCCGCCGACGATGGAGAGCACCGCCAGGACTGCCAGCGGCACCCACATCACCGCCGGTGACTCGTGGGGGTCGCCGTGGTGGCCGTGACCATGGTCATCGCCGTGATGCGCGTCCCCGTGATGGTCGGTATGGCCGTGCCCCTTGCCAAAGCGTGACTCGCCAAAGAAGGTCATGACCATCATCCGCGTCATGTAGATCGCCGTGATCAGCGCCGTCAGGGCGGCGATCACCCAGAGGAACTTGCCCCAGCCGTGGGGAAGCGCCGTAGTCGACCAGGTCTTCCAGAGGATCTCGTCCTTGCTGAAGAAACCGGAGAGGAGCGGGAAACCACTGATCGCCAGCCACCCGGCCATCATCGTGGCAAAGGTGATTGGCATATACTTCTTCAATCCGCCCATGCGGCGGATGTCCTGTTCTTCATGCATTCCATGAATGACGGAACCGGAGCCGAGAAAGAGGAGCGCCTTGAAGAAGGCGTGGGTGACGACGTGAAAGACACCGGCAGTGATTGCCCCGACTCCGCAGGCGAGGAACATATAACCGAGCTGGGAGACGGTCGAGTAGGCCAGCACCTTCTTGATGTCATTCTGGGCGAGTCCGATCGTCGCCGCGAAGATCGCCGTCGCCGCCCCGATGACCGCCATGACGGCCATCGCCGTTGGTGATTTGACAACCACCGCTGAGCAGCGCGCCGTCAGATAGACCCCTGCCGTGACCATCGTCGCCGCGTGAATGAGCGCGGAGACCGGAGTCGGGCCGGCCATCGCGTCCGGCAACCAGACAAAGAGCGGAATCTGGGCCGACTTGCCAGTCGCGCCGACAAAGAGGAGCAGCGCGATTCCTGTCATAGTGCCAAAAGTCCAGATCGCCTCTGGCGAGAGGGCGGCCGCCTGCTCGAGAAAACTGGGCACTCCGCCCTTGGCGACGAAACTGATCGTTCCAAAGGTGGTGAAGACCAGGAACATCGCGATCATGTATCCAAAATCACCGATCCGGTTGGTGATGAAGGCCTTCTTCGCCGCGTCACCAGCCTCCTGCCGGCGAATGTAGTAGCCGATCAGCAGGTACGAGCAGAGACCGACTCCCTCCCAACCCACGAAGAGCAGGAGCAGGTTGTCGGCCAGCACCAGCGTCAGCATCATGAACATGAAGAGGTTGAGGTAGGTGAAGAAGCGATAGTAGCCCGGATCTCCGTGCATGTAGCCGGTGGCATAGATGTGAATCAGCAGACCGACGCCGGTGATGAAGAGAATGTAGATTCCCGAGAGAGGATCGAGCAGATAGGCGAAATCGGCCTGGAAGTTCCCCACCTTGATCCAGGTGAAGAAGTGCTCCGTGATGACCCTTTCTCCGACCGGGAGCGGCAGCAGTTTGGTGAAGAAGACCGTAAAGGCGAGCAGTGCCGATACGCCAACCGAGGCGCTGGCGATCAAGCCGATCAGCTTTTCACCGAGCCGCTTGCCGAAGAATCCATTGATGATCGCGCCAATCAATGGCGCCAGGACAATCCATTTCAACATAGTGGTCTGATCGTTCTGATGTGGTTGGCCACATCATTGATAACTGCCTAGAGTTTCAGTAGATCCGCTTCGTCGATGTTCAGTGTCTCGCGATTACGGAAGAGGGAGATGATGATCGCCAGTCCGACCGCTGCTTCCGCAGCCGCGACCGCCATGACGATGAAAACGAAGAGCTGGCCAGTCATATCGCCAAGGAAGCGCGAGAAGGCGACCAGCGTCAGGTTCACCGCATTGAGCATCAACTCAACACACATGAACAGGACGATCACGTTTCGTTGAATGATCACGCCCACCACACCGATCGTGAAGAGCACCGCACTCAGAGCCAAATACCAGGATAAGGGAATCATAGCTTCTATCTACCGTTAACTTATATCTGCCGTTAACCTATATCTACCGTTAACTTACTCAACTGCCGTCCGGCTCACACTGACCACCGATCAGCGCTTGGCGCCTTCGGACAGGCAGATTGTGGTTTGATCGAGCAAAGTTGGTCTTAGTGGCCGGCGTCGTCGTGAGTTTCGACAGGCGCCTGGGCCGCTTCGATCGCCAAGGCGTGCTCGATCTTCTCCGCGCCCTCGCCGCTGTCACGTCGGGCGAGATACATGGCTCCAACGATCGCCATGAGAATGAGCACCGAGGTCGCTTCAAAGGGCAGAACGAAATCGGTGAACATGACGTGGGCGATCGACTCGACCGTACCGAGCGACTGGGATGGATCGACCGCCGTGTTCGGGTCCTCGATCGCCGGCGCCGGCATGTTGACATACCGGATCACCACCGCAACCTCCGCGAGGAGGGCGAGAAAGAGTGGAGCAGCGAGAAACTTCAGGTACTTCTGCCGGTCAGTGCGGGACTCCTCTTCGCGCACGTTGAGGAGCATGATCACAAAGACGAAGAGGACCATGATCGCGCCGGCATAGACGATGATCTGGATCGCGGCGATGAACTGCGCATAGAGCGTCAGAAAGAGTCCGGCCAGACAGCAGAGGACGATGATCAGACCGATCGCACTGTAGATCGGATTCCGCTGCAGAATGATATTGAAGGCCGAGACCACCGCCAGGGCGGCAATCGCCAGAAATAAGAGATGGATCGTTTCCATAGAGAGTCAGCTTTCTCCCGCAGACGCACCGGGTGCCCCGCGCGACGAGAAGAAGATCAGAGGAAGAGCACGCCCAAAATGGCGGCAATGACGATGTTGACCAGCGCCGCGGGCAGCAGGATCTTCCAGCCAAAGTTCATCAACTGGTCATAACGGAAGCGCGGCAGTGTTCCCCGCAACCAGATATAGAGGAAAAGGAAGAAGAAGACCTTTCCAACAAACCAGACCAGCCCAAGCCACGGATAGGTTCCAACGAACGGACCCTGCCAGCCGCCCAGGAAGAGAGTCGTCGCGAGCACCGAAACGGTGGTCATGTTGACGTACTCACCCATGAAGAAGAGAGCAAATTTGAGGGCGCTGTACTCGGTATGGAAACCGGCGACAAGCTCCGTCTCCGCTTCGGGGAGATCGAACGGCACGCGGTTGGTCTCGGCAATCGCGCTGATCAGATAGACGACGAAGGCAATCAGGCCTGCCGGAAAGAGGGCGAGGATGTTCCACTTCGGAATGATCCCGAACCAGGCCCCACCCTGCATCTCGACGATCTTCACCAGATCGAGGGTGCCCGCCGGGATGAGCACGGCCACCACGGAGAGCGAGAGCGCCAGCTCATAGCTAATCATCTGCGCCGATGAGCGGAGACCACCCATCAGACTGTACTTCGAGTTGGAGGCCCATCCGGCAATAACGATACCGTAGACTCCGAGCCCGGTCAGCGCGAAGATGTAGAGCAGACCAACATTGAAGTTGGAGACGAAGAGGTCGATGTGGGTCAGATCGAGCGCCCAGTCGTAGCCGAGCGAATTGCCGAGGTTGTTGAGCATGTTGCTCAGCACCTCGCCCCCCGGCAGCGGCACATTGCGCGGCCCGAAGGGGTAGACGATCAGGACCATCATCGCCGGGACCAGCACCACCACTGGCGCGATGAGGTAGAGCGCCTTGTTGACGGCCAGCGGGATGATGTCTTCCTTGAAGATGAACTTGATCAGATCCGCAAATGGCTGCAGCAGTCCCTGCCAGCCGACCCGGTTCGGGCCGAGGCGGTTCTGGATCACCGCCAGCACGCGCCGTTCAGCGTAGACCGTGTAGGCGACGACGATCATGATGCAGATCCAGAAGACAGCCGTCTTGATCAGCGAGCCAAGGATGAATTGAAGGTCGATCGAATTGAGTATGGATGACATAAGCTCTTGTCAGCTTCGCGGCGACGCCTGCGCGCCGCCGCCAGATCCTGTCTGTTCACCACTCCGGCAAGATGCCGGGTGGCGCGTTAGGCCGGAAAGACGACTGGAGCGGGTGTCTCCGCTTCAGCGGTCTCAGGCAGAGTCGGATTGATCATCTCGGAGTACCGGGTGATCTGGACAAACCGCTGACGCAGACGCGTCCCAGCCTTCTCCGTCAGCTCTGACCGGTCGACCGGCAGCTGGCGATTGACACGCGCCACCTCACCGCCCAGTCTGCCAAGCAGTTCAGCCTGGTCGACCTGGGCCGCCGGCGCAGCAAGCCGGGTGATCGCGGTGGCGCCCTCGTTGGCCAGCATGTTGTGCGAGAGGCCGGCATAGCCCTCAACCGTCTCAGATATCTGTTTGAAGACCGTCTTCAATTGCCCCTGGAAGCCAAGATCGACCCCCATTTGACGGGCCACCTGGCTGACGATCATCCAGTCAGGCCGGGCCTGGCCAACCGGCGGAATAGTCCGGCGCACAAACTGCACCTGCGATCCGTTGTTGACCTGGGTTCCCTGCGACTCGGCAAAGCTGGTGACCGGGAAGACCACATCGGCCAGCTGAGCCGTCTCCGTCAGGAACATATCCTGCACGACGAGCAGATCGAGCTTTTCGAGCTGCGCGCGGACGATCGGTCCGTCGCCATTGGCCTTGAGGATCAGATCCTCTCCGGCGACGAGCAGACCACGCAGTCCGCCACCAGCTGAGTTGAGCATCGCCCCGGCCGACATTCCGCCCGTGAGCGCACTATCCATCCCCATCTGCCAGGCGCCGAAGCTGTTCGAGTAGCGCACCAGCGGCAGGAAGGAGAACTTGGTCGCCGTCCGGGCCGGCTCAGCCCCAACCTCGAGAGTGGGATGCTCGACGATGTAGGTGTAAGGATTCTCGTTGATCGACGGCTTGCTGGTCGAGTTGGTCGAACGAACCTGCCGCTGCAGCTGGTCAAGCCAGGCCGTACGGGCATTCGCGGCGGCTTCGGCGTCCGGAGCCGGCAACGCGCCTTCGAGCAGCGTGAGTGACTCGAGGGCCGCCCCGCGCAACTCGTCGCCAAAGACAACCACCACCCGGCTGCTCTCGAGCACCGTCTGGCGGACCTGGGCAACCTCCTCGGCTGTCACACCGAGCGCCTCGGCCACCTCGGCCACCTTCGTTCCGTCGAGCAGGGCGAGAATGATCGCCCCCTCGCTTCCCTCGCGGACCCGCAGAGACTTGGTCGCCTGCCGCTCGAGGCGCGAAGGAACGGCATTGACCGTCAGCAACCGCGCGGCCTTCTGACGCACTGCCCACCGAATCGAGAAGGCCGTGAGCGGATTCTCCTCGTTCGGGTCGGAACCGATCAGGAGGACCGTCTCGGCATTCTGCAGATGCTCCTGGGTCGCAATAGTCGGGGCGCCATGCCGGAACAGCGTCGCCAGGTCGATCTCGTCCCGGTCGTGCCAGATATCGGCATTCTTCGTTTCGAGCGCCTCAGCCGCGAACCGGCGAAGGGTGTAATGATCTTCGTTAAGGAGTCTCCCGGCGGCAATGACTCCCAGCGCCTTGCCGCCATGCTCCGCCTTCAGCTCGCCAAGCCGCTTCGCCACGAAACCGATCGCCTCGTCCCAGGTTGCCGGCACGAGATGCTCACCACGCCGGATCAGCGGGCGCTCGACACGTTCACGGCTGTGGACAAAATCGATCGTGTAGCGTCCGAGCGAGCAGAGGAAGTCATGGTTGATGCCGCCAGCGGTCCTTCCGCGTCCATCGCGGGCCACCGTGCGGATGAGCTTCTCACTCCGCGTCCCGGCGAGCATCGAACACCCGTCTGAGCAGAAGTTGCAGACGGTGGGGGTCTGCTTCAGATCCCACGGTCGGGCGACGTACTTGTAGGGGACGTGGAGAAGCGTCCCGGTCGGACAGACATCGACGCAATTGCCGCAATCGGAGCACTCGACCCAACCACCAAAGGAGCTGATGAGGGTCGCGGCGCCACGGTTGATCGTCGTGATCGCGAACTCATCCATCCACTCCTCGCAGACCCGCGTGCACCGCTTGCAGGTGACGCAGCGCTGGGGATCGTTGTAGATGAAGGGCGAGATCTGTCGCTCGAGATAGTTGACCTTGTCGTCATACTGCGAGCGGGTGCGATCCTCGCCAAACCCGTAGGTCTGATCCTGGAGCTCGCACTCGCCAGCCCGGTCGCAGACCGGGCAGTCGACCGGGTGGTTGGCCAACAGGAACTCGATCATCGACGACCGGACCTCTTCGATCTCCTTCGAGTCGGTCGTCACGACCATGCCCTCACTGACCGGCATCGTACAGGCTGTCTGCAGCTTTGGTATCCGCGGATTGTCGACTCGCACCACGCACATCCGGCACGAGGCCTGCGGAGTCAGACCGCGGAAGTGGCAGAATCGCGGCAGGTAGATGCCGTTCATCTCACACGCTTCGATCAGCAGTTCACCCTTTGGCGCCGTTACTTCCTGTCCATTGATGGTTAGCTTGACTGTTTCCATATGTCAAAAAATGAGTCCGTCTAGTCCGCTGCCTTATTGATCTGCACCAGAGTGTGCTTGACGCGTCGGTGGAAGTCGTCCGGGAATTTCCGGATGGCCGACTGCACCGGCATCGCCGCCGCATCACCCAGAGCACAGAAGCTCTTGCCGAGGATCTTATCCGCCAGGTCGTACAACAACTCTACATCGCCCGGGCGCCCCTCGAAGCGGTGCATCCGCTCGAAGACGTTGAAGAGCCAGCGCGTCCCCTCCCGACAGGGTGTACACCAGCCGCAGGATTCGTGCTTGTAAAAATGGGTCAGATTACGGGTCGACTCGAAGATATCGGCCGTCTCGTCCATAACGATCACGCCGCCTGAGCCGAGCATGGTTCCGGC